>TARA_R110000868_G_scaffold143571_1_pt1 | contig 78257 bp, 69 predicted proteins | sample TARA_R110000868 | Tara Oceans TARA_R110000868 (sample SAMEA4397489) | marine metagenome | biome: Polar Biome; feature: [SRF] surface water layer (ENVO:00010504); material: water (ENVO:00002006), including particulate matter (ENVO:01000060) such as... | depth 5 m | reverse complement strand
GCGCCACCCTTCGACGTTGCCGCCCGAAAAGACGATCTGCAACACAGGGCAATCGGCGCCGTCAAACGGTGTCGGCGTGCGGTCGCGGCCGGGCGCCGACACGGCAAAGCCGGTCGCGTTCAAGATTACGGCGGGCGACGTGTCGGCAAACAACTCAACCACGGTTTCGGCAGAGACCGGGTCTTTGAGGCTTTGTGTAAAGATCGGCAGCGGGTTGAGACCGGCCTGGGTCAGTGCGTCGATCATGCCGTCGACGGCGTGCAGATTACCGGCTTGCACCAGCGCTCGATAGAATGTCAAAGCGGCGGTGGGTTGGTCCGGTTTCCAGTGCGCGCGGACATCGTCCAACGTCGGTGTGTCGATGCCCGGCCAATATAGCCCGGCCCGGACCAGTGGTGCGGGTTCTCGCCAATCGCTATCGGCGTCGAGTCCGCCCAAGAGCGCACTCATATATAGCAGCAGGTTGCGGCTGTTCACCGGGCCGCCGTGTACGCCGTATTGCCAAAGCCGATGCTGTGCTTCGGCCGGTAAGGTTGCATAGCCGGACAGGTCTGGATCTGGTTGATCATCACCCGGCAGCACGGCGAGCATGGCACCGCTGCGCCGGCACGTCTCGGCAATCTGCTCAATGCCATAGGGCCAATAGCCGGCGCCGCCCAAAATGCGGACCACCACCAGCTTGGCCTCGGCGATCACCGACTCGACATACAAATCGACCGACATGTTGTGACCAAGCTGCATTAAATTTGCGAGCCGTAGCGAGGGCAAGGTGCGCCCTTCGGCGGCCAACGCATCACGCGCGTCGGCAAGCAGCGCAAGCTCGGTATCGGCGGCCGACACATACACCATATCGCCGGCACTTTGGCCGAGATCGACGGCTTCTTCGCCATCGGTAACCGCGCCGGGTTGTGCGGCAAGGAGGTGCATTAGAAAAAGGTCCTAGTTTATCGCGCCATCAGCCTTGCAAAGCGCGGACAATGGCGGCGCGATCAAGTCCGGTCTCGCCGATTACGACAAGTCGGCTGAGCCGCGCTTCGCCGTCCTGCCATGCGCGGTCAAAATAACGATCCACGCGCGGGCCGACCGCTTGCACCACATGACGCATCGGCTTGCCCGGTACATTGACGAACCCCTTCACGCGCAAAATATCGTGCGCCACCGTCGCCGCCTTGATGCGGTCTTCGAGGGCGGCTGGATCCGTCACATCATCCAAGGTGACGGAAAAGCTTTCGAAGTCGTCATGGTCATGGTCGTCTTCCCCATCATGATGCGAGGGGCGGGCGTCCAGATCGTCTTCGACGGCTGCGCTCATGGCCAGCAACACGTTTAGGTCAATGTTGCTGTTGGTTGTCTCGACGACTTTTACGCCCGGGCGGATTTCACGCTGGATGGTTGCGCTCAAGCTCGCCTTGTCGGCGTCGGCGACCAAGTCCGCTTTGTTCAGCAGCACGAGGTCTGCACACAGCAGTTGGTCTTCGAAGACTTCTTCAAGCGGCGAGTGATGGTCGATATTGTCGTCGGCTTCGCGGGCTTGTTGCACTTTGTTGGGATCATCGGCGAAACGCCCAGCGGCGACTGCCGGGCCGTCGACCACGGCGACGACGCCGTCGACCGTGACCTTTGCTCGTATTTCCGGCCAGTTAAAGGCTTTAACCAACGGTTTCGGCAGCGCCAGGCCCGAGGTTTCGATGATGATGTGCTCGGGCGGCTCGGCACGGTTCAACAGCTTTTCTATGGTCGGCAGAAAGTCGTCTGCGACGGTGCAGCAGATGCAGCCGTTGGCCAGTTCAATCACGTCGTCTTCGTCGCAGCCTTCGAAGCCGCATCCGTTGACGACGTCCCGGTCGACGCCCATGTCACCGAATTCATTGATGATCAGCGCAATGCGTCGTCCATTGGCGTTGGCTAAAATGTGGCGGATCAACGTGGTTTTTCCGGCGCCCAAAAACCCGGTAATGACGGTGGCTGGAATCTTCATGTTAGTCTTCGTCCTTCATCATCATGGGCAGGCCGGCGGTCACGAATACGACCCGTTTAGCGACGCGCGCGATTTCTTGATGCAAGATCCCGGCGTAATCGCGAAATTGCCGTGCCATGGCGTTCTCCGGCACGATGCCTAAGCCGACCTCGTTGGAAACGAAAACCACCCTGGCGTCAAGGCTTGGTACTGCCGCGCATAGCATGGAAATTTCGCGGGCCACATCGTGGTCATTCATCATCAAGTTGGACACCCAGAGCGTCAGGCAATCCACCAACACCGGTTGGCTTTTGCAGGCGGGCGAGGTCAGGGCCCCCAATAGGTCGGTCGGTGCTTCGATGGTTCGCCATACCTCGCCGCGGCGTTCACGGTGTTTGCCGATTCGGTCCGTCATTTCGCTGTCGAAGGCCTGTGCGGTGGCGATATAGATACCGCCGCCTTCAGCCTCAATCAGACTTTCCGCATAGCGGCTTTTGCCCGAGCGTGCGCCGCCCAGCACCAAAGTCGCTTGTGCTAAGGGGGTAGCCGCTGCCATCAGTGGTCTTCGCGGGCCGGACGGTTGACGTTCAATATCCGCCAGCCGGCCCCTTTGCCACGCAACAATCCACCCGGCACGTGTTCCATCACCGTCACCGAGAGCGTGTGCACGGTCAGGGCCATGCCAGCGGCCGGGTCAAGATTGAGCGCGTGCGAGACCGCGGCACGTACGGTGCCGCCGTGTGACACACAGACGATATCGCGGCCTGCATGCTTTTCCGTGTAATGTTCGATGGCCTCGCCGACACGGTGGATTTGGTCAGCGAAACTCTCCCCGTTGGGAGTGCGGTTGCGCACCGGGTCATCCCAGAACTTGTCATACACGACGGGATCGACGCCGCGCATTTCATCCCAGGTGCGGCCTTGCCAATCGCCAAAAGACTGCTCGCCAAAGCGTTCGTCAATGATCGGATCCGGGGTCTTGAGACCGGCGTCGCGGATCGTTTTGGCCGTCAATTTGGCGCGGCTGAGGTGCGACGTATACCATTCAGCGTCGCCCGGTAGTCGCCGTGCCAATGCCTGAAACGAGGTCAGGTCCGACAAGTCACATTCGACATCGTTGGCACCGTAAATGATGCCTTCGACGCCGACCACAGGGGCATGGCGGACCAGCCACCAACGGGTTGTTTCAGTGCTCATGGATAACTCAAGCTCCATCCTGCAGCGCCGATCAGCACCGCGATTTCGGTCATTTGTTGAAGCGCGCCCAATACGTCGCCGGTTTGGCCGCCCAGTCTGCGCAGCGCCCATAACAAAACAAGGGCGATCAGCGGCGCGCCGATTAAGATTGCGGCGAACGCGGCCTGCACCGTTAGACAGACAAATAAGGTGATGAAGCCGATTCCAAGGGCGATGCAGGCGATTGGCATCGGAGGCCGACCGGCGCTATGGGACAGGCCGTCGGGCCGCGCCGGCGCAACCATCGTCATCACCAGAGGCAACACACCGCGCGACATCGCCGCTGCTGCCAACATCGCGGCCCACGCCATACCTGGTCCGGGTATGCTGGCAAGTGCGGCACTTCTGATTGCGATGCTGAAGACGAGTGCGAGTACGCCGTAACTGCCGATTCGCGAGTCTCGCATGATCTCGAAAATCCGGCTGCGGTCGCGGGCGCCGAAGCCGTCTGCCACATCGGCTAAGCCGTCTTCGTGCAATGCGCCGGTGATCAATGCCTGCAACGCCAGCGCGATCAACGCGCAGAGCAGCGGGTGCAGGCTTTGACCTGCCGCCAGATAGAGTACGCCACCGCTGATCCCGCCGACCAAAACACCCACGACGGGAAATGCCCACGCGGCCCGGGTCAGGTCGCCTGCATGCATATTTTCGATCCAGCCGGCCGGGATTCGCGTCAGGAACGACACGGCGACGCGGAAATCGCGAATCGGGGCGAAACGGGGTGCGATGTCTGACATGGCGGATTTCTAGCGTGCACGGGCTTGTCTGTCACTGAATTCCGCCACCGTTGCCAAGCGCTGGAAATAAGCTTTCAGCACGCCTTCATGCCACTTATGATCCGGCCCATGATCGAAGCACCCAATGATTTGAATGCGTTGTACGCGATCCTCAAGGACTTGCCGGGGCCCGGTGAGACGGCGCGTGCGGCGACTCAAGCCCGCGAAAGCACGCTGACCAAGCCGCCGGGCGCCTTGGGTCGACTGGAAGACATCGCAGCGTGGCTGGCGGCTTGGCAGGATCTCGCACCGCCCGCCGTGCGTGCACCGGCTGTGTTGGTGTTCGCAGGAAACCACGGCGTTGCTGCGCAAGGGGTCTCGGCATTTCCGCCCGAAGTAACGGTGCAGATGGTCGCTAACTTCAATGCCGGCGGAGCCGCAGTCAATCAATTGAGCCTAGATGCCGGGGCAACGTTCAAGGTGGTGCCGCTTGATCTGGATCAGCCGACGGCGGATTTCACGCACCAACCGGCGATGCGTGAAGACGCTTTTATCGCGGCATTCAACATCGGTTGGTCGGCGCTACCTGATGGATGTGATCTGTTGGCGGTCGGAGAGATGGGGATTGCGAACACGACCGCAGCTGCTGCCCTTAGTCATGCGTTGTTCGGTGGCTTAGCGCAGGATTGGACGGGACCCGGCACCGGTGTGGCCGGTGCGGCACTGACGTTGAAAGCCGACGTCGTGGACCGTGCTGTGACATTGCATGGGCCAAAAGCGACAGGTCCCATGGATATGTTGCGGCGTCTAGGTGGGCGTGAACTTGTTGCCATGGCGGGTGCGATTGTCGCGGCCCGCATGCGGCGCGTGCCGGTGTTGTTGGACGGCTACGTCTGCGGCGCGGCGGCAGCGGCGTTGGCGCACGCGGCGCCGGGCGCACTTGATCACACTATGGCCGCCCACGTGTCGGCGGAGCCTGGGCATCAGCGGTTATTGGATGCGCTCGGCCTAAAGCCGATTTTGGATTTGAATATGCGTTTGGGTGAGGCGTCAGGAGCGGCCCTAGCGATCAACATCGTCCGTGCTGCGGCTGCTTGTCATGCTGGGATGGCGACGTTTGCGGACGCCGGGATCAGCGAAAAAGACGCCTGATCAACGCGCTTTACTCCGTCTCCGGCTCGGAACTCCGTTCAATGCGACGTTTTAGGCGCAAAAGCTCGCGGCGGCGATTGTCTTCGGCAATGAGGTTTTCCACGAAGCGCCCTTGGAATCGATTGATGCCGACCGACCGCCCGAAGTCGATGGCTTCGCGGTTATCGCAGCGACATAATATCCACTTCTCCGGCCCGTCGCGCTCAAGCATGCCGCTCAACAGATCGTGCACTTCTTCGCCACCGTCGACCAAATTCGGATGCCAGACCAACTTCACCATGTCGGTGCCCAAACGCTCGCGGTCGATGACCGGCAAGGTTTCAAGAGTGAGCCCGTCCAGCAACAAACGGTAGCCTTTGGTCTGAACAAACTCGCGCGCGAACAAAAACGACGAAAGGTCCGAAAAGATATCTTCTTTCTGCAATTCGATGACGATGGCACCTCGGCGCGCTGCCGAAAGGTTATCGTCGAACACTTGAAACTGGCTCGACAACAGGGTTTTGACGTTGATGTTGAAGCTGATGTCGCCAGAGATCGATACTGCGTCGGTTTTCATCAGCATCGACAAAACCCGCCGGTCTAGGGTCTCGGTCAGATGTTGGAACAGCCAACGGTTAGAGACCAAATTGACGCCGGGTAAAATCGTTTCGCGCAAATCTTGGATCGAAATAAATAGTTCGCTGAACAGTTGCTCAGGCACCATTTTTTCATCCACAACACAGATGAACTGACGGCGGACCAAGTTTGAAAGGTCGGCGCGTGATAGTGCGTCTTCGACTTTGGCCAATACGCTGGGCGTCAGCGGCTCGCCCTTTTTCTGTTTCTCTTTTAGGCGTTGGCGCGCGTCCATGCGGCTGCGCACTTCGGTCTGGCGCTTTTCCTCTGCTTCGGCAAGTCCTTGCGCTAGTTGCACAATATCGTCGTACTGTGTCGCAGCGTCGTACCAACTGGCGAAAACGCGCCCGTCCGTGCCTTCGTCTTCGACCAACGGGTCATCGCCGAAAAGAAAGCGGATTTTCTGAACCGTGGTTTCGACCTGCGGTTTTATCTTGTTTTTAAAGATAAAGAACAGATCTGAATTCTTTAGCGTGATCAGCTGGCCGCTCATATCCTTGACCATTTGTTCAAAGTGTCCGCTGGCCGTGCGGATGTGCTGTTCGCGCCGATTGAATGGGCGTAGTTGAGACAGGTGCACCTGCACCACACCGCGCCCGTCTTTGTGCTTCTCGAGCCGATGAATGTAATCGACGAGCAGCTTTTCTTGCGACGGCATTTTATCCGGTGGCGTTGCCATATGCGTTACTGCCCTCGCCGTTTCATGCCGAGCCTGCCTTGGCTGTGGGTGCCTTTGGCTTTGCCTTCGGTTTGACCTTGGACTTCATCATTGCCTGCACAAGCTTATCGATGAAATATCCCTGAAAGCGAGAAACCCCGAGCCCGAGCCCGAATTTAACGGCCTTTTCACTGTCGACCCTGGCCAGCACGATGCTGTCTTTGCCGGCTTGGCGCACGATCTCTTTGAACGTTTTTATGCGTCCGGCATCGTCAGCATCGTCTTCAAACGCCCTATCCCACGCGATTTTGATGAAATCCGGCTTCAGCGTCGAAGGATCAAAGAACTGCATCGCCAAGGGGTTTACGCCATCCACAATCACACGATAGCCGCGGTCGCGCAGCATATCGCGGGCATAGCCGTAGGTGTTCATGTCGGCGAAAATATCGATGACTTGGAACTCAATCAGCATTTTCGATGCATGGTCGCCGACAACCCGATTGAAGTTGGCAAAATCTCTGGAAAGCACGGTGCCGATATTCAGGTTCAGGCTGATCGGCTCTTTCAATTCGGCAAAGTTCTTGCGCCCGATCACGGCGAGCACCCGCTTATCTAGTGTTTCCGTCAGGTATTGAAACAGCCACGGGCTGGTAAACAAATTAACAGCCGGTGCGACGCGCTCTTTAAGCTCACCCATTGCAACAAAATGCTCGCGGAATACCAATTCGCCCGCTTTGCCGGGCGCGATGCGGATGCAGGTCTGCTGGCGGATCAAGTCGGCAATGCGGGTCGACTGTAGTTTTTGGTTGATGGCGGCAAGGTTTCGCGCCGTCAATGGATCGCCGACGTTCTGGCCTTCTTGTTCCGCACGGGTGCGCTTCATCTCGTCGATGATCGCTTCCGCTTTGACGACGAGTTCCGAACTGACGGAGAAAAACGCGGCAAAATCTTCTTTTGACGCAAGATCGTACCAAGTCGACAGCCGGTCCTCGTATTCGTCTTGATCGCTGGCGAGCGGGTCTTCGCTGAAAAGCGTGCGGACTTTTTCAATATACGGGTCGATGTCTTCGACCATGACTTCGCGACACACCAACACGATGTCTTGGTTCATCATCGGATAAAGTATGGCATCGGTGCTGTTGACTAAGTTGTCGAAGGCGCGCGCGGCAATATTAATAAAGTGCGGTTGGCGGTTATTTGGCCTGAGTTGCGAAAGATGTATGTGTACGGCAAAGCAACCCGTCGGATTTTCTTCAATCCGAGTAAGCTTTTCCAGGAGCGCAGCCTCCTGTGTCATAGATTTATCGAGTGCCTCGACCATCGTTACCTTTTAGTGCGACGTGTTTCACAAACCGTTAACGATAACATGGGCGTGAACCCATCATTAACCGCTTAACTATTGTGTCAGCGCAAGGGATAGCACACCAGAGATTACCAAATACATGATGTTTTGATATAGAGACTTCCGTGTTTTTGCGACTTAAGTGTCTGCAATAATGGCCTTTCGCCTTGGCCACACGGGGCGCCGGTGTTAGTTTCCGTGTCCATCAACGGTGGGGTAGTCGACGACATGAGCGTAAGCGCACTTTTAGCAAAAAAAGTCCTGGTGACCGGTGGGGCGGGTTTTATCGGATCACACCTGTGCGAACGCTTGGTGGCGCGCGGTAACGATGTGATTTGCCTTGATAATTTCTTTACCGGCAACAAAGCGAATATTGCGCATCTATTGGATGCGCCGAATTTTGAGCTTATCCGTCACGACGTGACGTTTCCGCTGTATGTTGAAGTTGATGAAATCTTCAATCTGGCATGCCCGGCATCGCCTGTACACTACCAGCACGATCCGGTGCAAACCACAAAAACAAGTGTTCATGGCGCGATCAACGTGCTGGGTCTGGCGAAGCGGACCGGAGCAAAAATTTTACAAGCTTCAACCAGCGAGGTTTACGGCGACCCCGAAGTGCACCCGCAGCCGGAAAGCTATAAAGGTAACGTCAATCCGATTGGGCCGCGTGCATGCTACGACGAAGGCAAGCGCTGCGCCGAGACCTTGTTTTTCGATTACCATCGTCAGCATAATTTGAGTATTCGTGTGTGCCGTATTTTTAATACTTACGGCCCGCGGATGCATCCGAACGATGGGCGCGTGGTGTCCAACTTCATCATCCAAGCGCTGCGAGGCGAGCCAGTGACCCTGTTCGGCGATGGCGCGCAGACCCGCTCGTTCTGTTTCGTCGATGATCTGGTTGACGGTATGATGCGTCTTATGGACGCGGACGACGACGTGATCGGGCCGATGAACCTCGGCAATCCAGGCGAATTCACGATCCGCCAACTGGCCGAGATTGTCATTGAGCTGACCGGTTCGAACTCTGAGATCATATTAAAGCCACTGCCCGAAGACGATCCGATGCAGCGATGCCCGGATATCACATTTGCGAAAGCGACCTTGGATTGGGAGCCGACGATCCAATTGCGCGAAGGACTCGGCCGGACCATTAAATATTTCCAAGACGTGACCTAACCCTAAACAAACGTGGTAAATCAGATTCCATGAAGCAGGTCATTCAATCGCGTCGGACCGGCAAGCTGGCCCTTAAAGATGTGCCGGCACCGGGTGTGCGGGGCGGGCATCTTTTGGTGCGTACGAAAGCGTCGTTGATTTCGGCGGGCACCGAACGGATGGTCGTTGATTTCGCCAAGAAAAACTTGGCGGCCAAAGCGCAAGCGCGCCCGGATTTGGTGAAAAAAGTGCTCGAAAAAGCCAAGAAAGAAGGCCTTTGGAATACATGGAAAGCGGTCATGGCTCGCTTGGACGAGCCCTTGCCGTTGGGCTATTCGGCAGCTGGTGAGGTGGTCGCAATTGGTGCCGGGCTTGAAGGTGAGTTTCGTGTCGGTGACCGGGTCGCGATGGCCGGCGCCGGGATCGCCAATCACGCAGAATTAAATGCCGTGCCGCGCAATTTGGTTGCGCGCATCCCAGATACGGTGACCGATGACGAGGCATGCTATGGCACTGTCGGGGCTATCGCTTTGCACGCGGTACGCAATATGCAGGTCGGGCTTGGTGACGTCGTTGCCGTGATCGGATGCGGCTTGGTCGGGCAGATGGCGATGCGGTTCTTGGCTTTGGCCGGTGCGCGGGTCGTCGCGTTGGATTATGCCGAAGACCGCTTACAATTGGCCCGCGACTTGGGCGCCGAGTTGGCGATTAAGCCGGATGCCGACGCCGCCAGGGCGGTGATGGATTTGAGCGATGGGCGTGGTGCCGACGCGGTACTGAATGCGGCTGCGACCAGTTCCAGTGAGCCACTTTCTCTGGCTGCCGATTTGGCACGGGATCGGGCACGGATTGTTATGGTCGGTCTGACCGGGACTGAGTTTCCGTATCAGACGTTCATGCAAAAAGAGCTCAATCTGACGGTTTCAAGATCTTATGGGCCCGGCCGTTATGACCCGGACTTCGAAGGACGCGGAGTTAAATACCCCGAAGGCTGGGTGCGTTGGACTGAAACCGAAAACTTGGCAGAAGTGCTGCGCTTGATGGTGCCGATGCGCGCGCCCAGGCTCGACGTCGGTGTCTTGACGACGCATACCTTTCCGATTGAAACCGCTGAAAAAGCGTATGACTTGGTGACCGGTGGCACCGAGCGCTGCCTCGGTGTGATTTTGAGTTACAGCGGTGCGTCCGATCCAGCGGCCCGAACGATGACCATGAAGGCGGCAGGGCGTCGGGCAACTTCGGGCGCCGGTGCCTGCGTGATCGGTATGATTGGCGGCGGCAACTTTGCCCGCGCGGTTTTGCTGCCGGCGTTAAAATCCGACGGCGCCGTGCGGCTCAAGACGTTGGCCACGGCGCGAGGCGTGAACGCGGAACATGGTGCTGACACCTATGGCTTCGAAGTTGCGAGCAGCGAGTCAGACAGCATGTTCACCGACGCCGATATCAATGCTGTCGTCATTGCTACCCGTCATGACAGTCATGCCGAGTTGACCGCCGCCGCACTCCGCGCCGGTAAGTCGGTTTTCGTTGAGAAACCGTTGGCGCTTGATTTGGACCAGTTGAACGACGTGATCGCCGCGCTGAACGAAAGTTCGGGCTTTGTGCAGGTCGGCTTCAACCGGCGTTTTGCGCCACAGGTCGCCGAAATGACCGCGCACTTTGCCGATACCAAAGGCCCTCGTGTGGTCACGCTTCGCGTCAACGGGGGTGCCATCGACGGCGTCCATTGGACGCAATCTGCGAGCGAGGGTGGTGGGCGCATATTGGGCGAAATGTGCCATTTCATTGACCTTGCCCGCCATTTGGTCGGGCAGCGGATCGAAAGCGTCGATGCTCAAGCGGCGGCGGTCGCCGGTGGCAGTGGGGATGATGTCGCAGCGCACATCCGGTTTGTCGACGGCAGTCTCGCCAGCATTGTCTACACCGCGCTTGGCGATACCGCGCTCGCAAAAGAACGAATTGAAATGTTCGCAGGCGGACGCGCGGCGGTGCTTGATGACTTTCGGACGTTGACGCTGGTCGCTGACGGAAAATCGTCTGAACGCTCGGCCACGCAAAACAAAGGTCATGCTGCACAATTGGCTGCGTTTGTCGCGGCCGTGCGTGTCGGCGGTGCGCCGCCTATTGATGAAGCCGAATTGATCGAGACGTCGGCGGCAACGATTGCCGTGGTCGAAAGTCTCAGGACCGGCACCCGTATCTCGGTGTAGGATAAATTGATGGATATTGATGCCTTTTTCACGAGCGAATTTGACGAGCATGAAGATGTCGTCGCAAAGACCCGCGCAGCGTGCGGTCCGTCATTTGCGCAGTTGTTAGAACGCACTGCGGAATGCTTGCGCCATGGTGGTAAGTTGATGTTCTTCGGCAACGGCGGCAGCGCGGCCGACTGCCAGCATTTGGCGACGGAACTGACGATCCGCTACAAAACTGACCGCGCACCTTTGGCGGCGATTGCGTTGACCACGGATACCTCGGCGCTGACCGCAGGCGGCAATGATCTTGGCTTTGAGAATATTTTCGCGCGCCAGATCGAAGCCTTGGGCAAGCCGGGCGACGTTGCCATCGGTATTTCGACCTCGGGCAATTCTGAAAACGTTTTGCGTGCATTGCACGTTGCGAAAAGTATGGACATCACACCGGCGGCACTTGGCGGCAAAGACGGCGGTAAGTTGGTTGGTATTGCGATCCCGTTGTTGATCGTGCCGAGTAATACCACGGCGCGCATTCAGGAAATGCATATTACGCTCGGTCAAATGCTGTGCGGCGCATTGGAAATCGAGTTGGGATTGGTATGACGGATCGCTCCAACCTTATTCCGTGGGTTGAAAAACTTAAGGGTGCACACATCCTCGTCGTCGGCGATGCGATGTTGGATCGCTTCGTCAGCGGCGATGTTGAACGGATTTCACCGGAAGCGCCGATCCCAATCCTGCGCGTGCGTCACGAGAACGCAATGCCGGGCGGGGCAGGGAACGTGGTGCGGAACTTGGCGGCACTCGGTGCGTCGGCGACGTTTATCGGGGTTGCCGGTGCGGATGCGGCTGCGGACGAACTGAAAGCGGCATTGGCGCAGCACACCGGAGTTTCTGTTGAATTGATTGCCGATGCGACGCGACCGACGACGATTAAGGTGCGCTATCTCGCGGGCAATCAGCAAATGCTGCGGACCGATTGGGAATCGAGCGAGCCGTTTTCAGATCAGATCGGTGATGCCGTGTTAAACGCGACGCTGGCGGCGATCCCCAACTGCAACGCGGTGGTGCTGTCGGATTACGACAAGGGTGTGTTGGCCGATGGTCGGGCGGCGAAAATCATTGCCGCCGCACGTGATGCCGGCAAGCCGGTGGTCGTGGACCCGAAGGGGGACGACTTCGGTCGTTATCCGGGCGCCAGCCTGATTACGCCCAACCGCAAAGAATTGGAACACGCCGCAAACACGACGGTCGCAGACGATGCAGCGATCACGGCGGCGGCCCTTTCGCTGATTTCGAAACATGGGCTCGGCGGTATGTTGGTGACGCGGAGCGCGGATGGCATGACCTTGATCGATGCCGAAGGCAACGCCCAGCATCTGGCCGCTGAAAGTCGCGAAGTGTTTGACGTGTCCGGCGCAGGCGACACGGTGGTCGCCGCCGTGGCCGCGATGATCGGTGCGGGCGCTGCGGTGATTGATGCTGCGTGTGTCGCTAACACCGCAGCCGGAATTGTGGTGGCGAAGGTCGGCACGGCGGCGGCTTATGCGTCTGAAATTATCGCCGCCTTGCATCATCAAGATATTTCAGATGCTGAGGCAAAAGTGCTGACCGCGACCGAGGCTCTGGATCGTATCGCGCGTTGGCGCCGGCAGGGGCACAAAGTCGGCTTTACCAATGGTTGCTTCGATCTGCTGCACCCGGGCCACGTTGCGCTGTTGGCGCAGGCGCGGGGCGCTTGTGACCGGCTGGTTGTCGGCTTGAATGCCGACGTGTCGGTCAAGCGCCTTAAGGGGGATGAGCGACCCGTTCAAAATGAAGCGGCGCGAAGCGCTGTTCTCGCGTCGCTCGGGTCGGTCGACCTCGTGGTGATCTTTTCTGAAGACACCCCGTATGAGTTGATCGGTGAATTGCGCCCGGACGTTCTGGTGAAGGGCGCTGATTACACGATTGATGAAGTTGTCGGTGCTGACCTCGTGCAGGGGTGGGGCGGGCAGGTCGTGCTTGCCGCGTTGAAGCCCGGGCATTCGACGACCGACACCATTCGCCGTATGAACGCCGCCCCCAAAGAAACATAAGGCCAATTGATGTCGACGCCGCTGCCGCTTATTGACGTCGCCGTATATGGGGCGATGTGGGCGGTGTTCGGTCTGGCTCATTCGTTGTTGGCTAGTGAGAGTATGAAAGCACGGCTTCATGGCTGGCTTGGGGCGGGCTATCGATTGGCATACAACGGGTTTGCCATCGTCACGCTCGTCGCCGTGTTTTTGGGTGGCCATGCATTTCTCGGTGCATTGCCGGCGTATGATCTTTCAGGGACGCAGAAAGTTGTGCTGGGTGGTCTCGAAATTGCCGGCTGGGTTTTGATGTTTTTAGCGCTCGGCGGCTATGATCTCGGGCGCTTCGCCGGCACCGCTCAGGTGCGCGCCGCGAAAGGCGGGGGCGCTGTGGACGAAGACGGACCGCTTAGAATAGACGGGTTGCATAGATATGTGCGCCACCCCCTGTACAGTGCCGTCTTTTTAATTTTGTGGGGGGCTGCGTGGTCTCCGCTGGGCCTGATGACGGCGTTTTTCGGCAGTGTGTATTTAGTGGTCGGGACGTGGCTTGAAGAGCGTCGATTGATCGCGCGCTATGGCGATGCCTACGCTGCTTATCGCGCCTGCGTGCCGGCGTTCGTGCCGTGGCGCGGACGCGCACATCTCTAGTTCCGGTCTGATAGTCCAAATGGCAGCTCGTTCGAACCTGCGGGCGCTGATTTTTCGCGCGAAGGCGTGCCAGATGTATTAGGCGCCATGGTCTCAATTTTTTTGGCGGCGTCTTTCTTGGCGCCCTCAATGGTCGCAAACAATCGTGCGAAGAAACCCGGATCACTATCGTTACCGCCACCTTGACCGGGCGGCGTGGACAAGTCGCGGGGCGGAATTCCTGCATGTGCAGACATCATCACGCTTTGCCACAAGCGTGCCGGTATGCTGCCGCCGGTGACGCCCTTCATAGCCACCCCGTTGTCGTTGCCAAGCCAAACACCTGCGACATAGTCCGCCGTATAGCCCATGAACCAGGCATCTCGATAATTCTGCGACGTGCCGGTCTTGCCTGCTGCGGGCCTGTCGAGCTTTGCCCCCCTGCCGGTACCACCGTCGATTACGCCTTTCAGCATGGTATTCATCGGACCGATGTATTGTGGCGGGATGACTTGGCCGAGTCCAGAGCCGCTGCGGCGATATACAATGGCACCGCCGCCGTCGCGAATTTCTTCGATGCCGTAAGGAATGACGCCGGTGCCGCCGTTGGCAAACGCTGCGTAGGCGGCTGTCATGTTGAGGAGTGTTGCCTCCGCCGTCCCCAACGCGATCGATGCATCGGGTTTATCCCCCGGATCAAGGCCGAGCGTGCGCGCGGTTTTTGCGACCCGGTCAATGCCTGCCGAGAGCGCGACGCGCACGGCGACGGTATTGATCGAACGTGCGAGTCCTTGCGCCATGGTGACGTCGCCGATGTATTTATCGTCGAAGTTGCCGGGCGACCAGGCACCGATCCTGACCGGTGAATCGCTGATGATATCGTTCGGGGTCAGGCCAGACTCAAGGCCTGCTAAATAGACCACCGGTTTAAATGCAGAGCCCGGCTGCCGTGATGCCTGGGTCGCCCGATTGAATTGGCTGGTCCCGTAATCGGCACCGCCGACCATGGCGCGCAGTGCGCCATCCAGTGACATCACGACCACAGCGCCATCGCCGACGTTACGCCCCTTTGCGGGGCCTTTGAGAGCTTGGATAAGGCGTTGCTCGGCATCGTATTGCAATGTTGGCGACAAGGTCGTTTTAACGATCAGGTCGCGATCACGGGTACCGACGTAATCGCGCACCTGATCCAAGACCCAATCCACGAAATACGGTGCGCGGCGACCCGGGCGGATGTTGTTTGCCGCCATGGTTTTCATGTGCGCCGCCTTGGCGTCTTTTTCGCTCAGATACCCGGCTGCGACCATGTTCGTGAGCACGACTTTAGTGCGCGCATCGGCGCGTTCGTCGCTGCTGTGCGGATTGTAGCGGCTGGGCGCCTTCAGCAAGCCGGCCAACATCGCCGACTGCCAAATGCTGAGGTCCGATGCCGGCACGCCGAAATATTTACGGGCCGCCGCATCGACGCCATAGGTGCCGGCGCCCAAGTAAACCCGGTTGAGGTAAAGCTCCAAGATTTGATCTTTGGAGAACCGATTTTCCAGCCAAAACGCCAGCATGACCTCTTGTATTTTACGCTTGATGGTACGCTCGGGGCTTAAAAACAGATTTTTTGCGACCTGCTGGGTGATGGTGCTGCCGCCTTGAACGATGCGCCCGGCGCGAATGTTAGTCACAGTGGCTCGTGCAAGGCCGATCACGTCGATGCCGAAGTGGTCATAGAAGCGGCGGTCTTCGGTTGCCAACACCGCTTGCGGCAGTGACGGCGGCAGGTCTTTCAGCCGAACGGGGATACCATAGAGGTCACCGGCGGCGGCAAGTTCACTGCCGTCACTCGCCATGATCCAAACCGTCGGGCGGCGCGAAGGGGCGAGGCTGTCTTCGACGTCGGGCAGGTCGGTATAAAACCAGCCCACGGCGAACAAGCCAAAGATAAATGTCCACACGCCAAGGGTTGCCGTCCACTTTACAAGACGGCGCAGCATTGACGGCGGGCCGGAGTCAGGGCTTGATTTTCGCGCTCTTGTGGTTCTGCGTTTAGCCATGCTGCTTTATGCCCAACCGGGCGTTAGGATCGTGTTAATATGGGAAATTTGATTTAAGGTATGAATATGGAAGATTTAAGGCAATCCTTTGCCGGCCTGCCATGGAGAGATATTGGCGCGTCGGTTTTGATGATCACGGTTATTTTGGCGGCGCGTTGGGGGATCATACGCTCTATCAAAGGCGCTTCCGAGACTCTCAGCGCAGATAAGCGAAAATGGATGTCGGTGGTCCGCAATTTCACCGTGATTTTGATTTTTATCGGTTTGCTGCTGGTCTGGTCGTTCGAGCTTTCCAAGTTCGCGCTCACGTTCGCGGCGTTTGCCCTCGCCATCGTCATCGCCTCTAAAGAGGTAATCATGTGCCTGACGGGGGGGCTGTATCGCACCATGACGCGTCCATTTGACACGGGCGACTGGATAGAGGTCGGCGATATCCGGGGCGAAGTGCTGCAAGAAGGTTTTATGAGCACGATCCTGCATGAATTATCGCCCGCCGGAGACCAATCGCACGACTATACAGGGCATATTATCACGATGCCGAACGCGATGATCCTGTCACACAACATCATCAATTTGAACATTCGCAAGCAATACGTCTTCCATACCTTCGCGATTGCTGTGAATGCGCTCGAATATTTGCGGCCGAAAGAGGATCTGGCATATCTCGTCGATGCTATTCAAACAGAGTGGACGGCATATGATGAGGAAGCGACTAAATATTGGACCACGGTACGGCGCCATATGGCGCTTGATATAAGAAAGCCCGATCCACAAGTGCGGATGCATACAACGGACCTTGCGCAGATTCTTTTTGATGTGCGTTTGCTGTGCCCGCGCGCAGAAGCACTTTCCATTGAGCAACGCATCACAACACGGTTTTTGTCGCGCATTCGCGATCGTATCGAAACATCGAAGTCGACCGATTCGAAAGTCAGTTAACTTCGACTGTCGGCAAACTCAGCGATACAGATAAATCGGGCTGGTCCAGGCCAGCGTGCCGTCTTCTTGCGTGAGCCGGATGAAAATCGGGTTATCGCCTTCAGGCTTTAGTTCAAGGCGCTTTGAGAACGATAACGTCCGGTGCGGGTTTTCCGCTGGCATCCGGAAAATTTTTAGATACCGGGGCAGCACGTCGCTTTGATCGAACACTTCGTCTTCGAAGCCGATGTCTTCAAGCGGCACACCTGCTTTGACCAACGGCGTTTCAATCTTCAGCGTGCCCGCGTAAGGGTCTTTCACCCAAACGTCGAAGCCGCCGATATTGCCGGTCGTCAGCGCACGCCACGCAAGCTCGGTCTCAGACACGATATCGAGGGTCTTGTCACGATTGAAGAAGTTGATCGCTTTGGCATCGACGATGGCATTGTCCGACAGGTGTGCGGTGCCGTCCCAGATCACTTGGCGGAATCGGCCTCGGTATTCAGCGCCTTCCCAAGCCACGCGAATACGATTACCGAGCTCTTCCTTGGTGTAAGGCCGGACGGTTTCAATCAGGTCGAGGCCGTTGAAGATATCGACCCGCTCAATCGGGCTGGCGGCGTGAATGTCGATGTTGAGGTCAGCCTCGCCGCCCGGTAGATGCACGATGTCGCCCATCATCGCGCTGTCAGACGTATGGCCGTCTGTCGGACCATTGCGCGGATCATCGTGATACAGTGTGCCGCTCTCGGTAAACGTCGCGTTCACATCGATCATCATGCGACCGCCGTGCCCTCCGGTGGTGGCGTAATGGCGGCGCTTTCGCATGCTTTCTAAGATCGCATCCCGGCTGAGTTCCGGGGCTAAGAAGCAGGTCAGGCCACCCACGGCGCCGAACAATGACGCCCCCGGATAGCTCGCGCCCGGGCGGCCTTTATGACCGTCCGAGTTAGAGACGATGCCGATCCGGTAGCCCATTTCGAAGGCGTCTTGGACCAGCCATTCGAAAGTGCCCCAACTGGAATGCACTTCCATGGATTTTTCGAATCGCCCGTCGTGCGCCATTTTGACGTCGGCGTAGCGGCCGCCGCAGTGTGCGTAGCCGACTACGTCCCATTCTTTGTCACGGGCCAGCGCTTCGAACAATTCAGCGGCAGAGTTGCAATCGGTGCTGATGTCGGATCGATCCGAGACCAAGGCATGGGACGAGCGACGTAAGGTGCGACCTTCGTCAGGGAAATAGATGTTGCGGTCGCCACCAAGTCCGGTGTTGCCGGACCATTCGTAGCCTGGGATTGCGATGAATTCGCCGGACACATCATAGCGCGCGCATAGATCATCAAGCTCGGACCAGAACGGTGATGTGATCTGGAAGTCATTGCCTTGATGTCCGGTGGCATCGACGAATGCGAGGTCGCGGGCGAAGCGGAAATATTCGTCTGCACTGCCGGTGCCGATGGTCTCTTCCGACTGACCGTGCAGGTCGCCCCAATAGTGTTTGAGCGCCGGGGCGTCGGCAAAGCGAATCGGGTTGGTTGTCGTCACGATATCGCCGTTTTCATCCAAAAATTCAATGCGTGCGTCGCCGGTAGATGCGCCGCTTAATCCGCTGATTTCGACGGCGCGGGTGCCGGGCGCAATGCTGACGCTGGCGGGCAGTCCGTCAATTGGGCCTGTGGCACGGAGCTTAAATGTACGATCGCATTGATCCGACGGATTGCCCCATTTGTCTTCGCCTTTGAATTTCACCGAAAATACCTCGCCAACCGCACGTAGCGTCGGTGCGACGGCGACATACGTTTCGGGTGCACCGGGTACGATGCGGATCGTCGGCTGGTTTGGCACCGGCTGATAGCAATAGGTGGCAATCGGATCGATCAGGGTATGGAATTCGTAACTTTCTTCGCAGAACGTCTGTAGCCGCATACCGGGCGAACCTTGTGAGGTGTCGCCGAGCTTGATGGTGATGGTGTCCCCTTCGCGTAAAAAGCCGCGTACGACTTTAATGTATAACGCGCGGTCCCAAGGTCGGACGTTGCCTTTGGGGTCGTAGTGATATTGCAGCACGGCGTCATTGGATGCGGTGATGGTGGTAAAGTTTGGGCCTGTTGGATTTTCAAACTGCGGTCGTGTTTGATCGCTGGCGAAACGGAAGCAAACGCGGATCGAACCTGAATCGTCGATCCCGAATTTGCCGGCGGTATAAACAAGTGTGAAGGTCTGATAGCTGCCGGCTTCGAAGTCACCCGTCGGACTTAACGTGACCGTGCCGACCTCGTGCATGGGAACGGTGGCATCGATAGGTGTGCTGACCAGGCCGCCAGCGGGTGCGCCAGCCGCGTCATCCGGGCTGCCAAGCGGTTGCTCCGACATTGTTGATATCTCCCCAAATTCGTCGACCGGTTACGGTCGATCCTCACATAAGCCACTAAATGTACGTTACGGCGGTGCTTACGCCTGATCAAGCGAGGGGTTCTCATGGTTCATGATCTGAACTCATGCTCTTCGATTAGTGGTTGTGTTGTTGCATGGGCGTTGCCGCATTGCCGCGTTTGAGAACATCAACGTCGAGGGATTTTCTGCTGCCGTCTGCGAATATGAATGTCATTTCGATACGAACTGCACGCTTAACGTCAGCGGTAGGGCCGATTAGCATCAGATGCCTGCCGTTCGGTGCGAACGTCGCCATGGCGTTGGCGGCGATTTCAAGCTGCGGAAGTTGGCGCATTTTCGAAATACCGCCTTCGACATAGCTCTCATGAATTTCGATACGTTCAAACATGGGGCTGGAAACACCGGTCAGTGTTTGCGCCTGATCGGACTGATTGTGCAGCGTTGCATAGCCCGCCATAACCCGCGCCGTCGGGGGGGCTGCACGGACCCAAGGCGACATAATCATGACGGCGTCGCTGGAGGTGGGCTGTTGATACAGTGTTTGATCGGCAATCGAACGGGCGGAGAAGACAAGTATGCCGAGCATGGCGATCGTATGCATGAATGTCTTTGAGCGCAAAATCATGAGAACTCCTTAGTAGGTTTCATGCGAACAATAAGTCCGCTGGGGGCCTAGGTCCATCTTCGAGGTATGGTTCGTTTTTCAAAAATTTGATTGACTTTTGGCTGAAATAAGAACATCATGAAGTCGCGAGATACATTTGATGCGTGTTACCTAAAATGATGCGGACTACCGCTTAGCTTAGTTATCCCCTGAGAATGTTATCGTTAACATGCGTTTGGCCACACGGTGTGGCGCGGCGCAAACAATTGTCAGAGGAATATCGACATGGCTAAAGGTACCGTGAAGTGGTTCAACACCACCAAAGGTTATGGTTTTATTGAGCCGGAAGACGGCTCCAAGGATGCATTCGTTCACATCTCGGCTGTTGAGCGTGCGGGCATGAACTCACTGCGCGAAGGCCAGAAGGTATCTTACGAACTGCAGGAAGGTCGCAACGGCAAGGCGTCTGCCGAGGATCTCGTCGCACTCGACTAAGACCGCTTTGCGCTTTTAAAGGAAACCGCCGTCGGCATCGCTCGACGGCGGTTTTTTTTGTGCATCATCGGCATGCTATGCCGACGGGGATATTGTGTATGCTGGTTGGATGTCCGCGAAGGTGCTGATGAGGATTGGATGTCGCCGTGCCTATACACTTTGACCGTGTTGAGTTTGATGAACGTTTAGATAAAGCTAAAAACCGTATCGACGCCGCTGGCCTTGATGGCTTGTTGATGTTCGCGCCGGAAAGTCATTATTGGATATGTGGCTATGACACGTTTGGCTTTGCGTTGTTCCAATGTTTGGTGATGACCGCCAGCGGCGAGCTGCATTTGTTGACCCGAGCACCGGACTTGCGGCAAGCGCAGCAGACGTCGACGCTCAGTGACGCGCAAATACATATCTGGCGCGATGTTGAAGGGGTAAACCCGGCCGAACATCTCGCCCGCCTGATTGATGAACTCGGTTTGGGCAGCAAGAAGTTGGGCATTGAAACACGGACGGCGGGTCTTACCGCCTATAACGGCGATCTGGTTAGACGTGCATTGGACGGGCGTGTGTCGCTCATCGAAGCATCCGACATCATACCGAGCCTACGCCGTATCAAAAGCCCCACTGAAATCGCTTACACCCGAAAAGCCGCTGCGCTTTCCGATGCGGCGCTGGATGCCGGTATAGAAGCCACCCACGCGGGCGCATTTGAAGGTGACATTCTGGCCGCGATGCAGGGGGCTGTTTTTAAAGGCGGTGGCGATTATGCCGGCAATGAATTCATCCTCGGCTCAGGCGAAGCTGCGTTGCTTTGTCGCTACCAGTCCGGTCGCCGCCATCTTGATGCAATAGACCAGTTGACGATTGAATGGTCAGGGGCGTGGCGACGCTATCATGCGGCGATGATGCGGACCTTGATTATCGGCACGCCAAATGACACCCAAAAGTGCATGCATGCCGCCGCCACTGAAGCCTTGGAAGCGTGTGAACACGCGATCCGACCGGGTGCACCTATGGGGGATGTCTTCGCCGCCCACGCCCGTGTGTTTGATGCGCATGGGTTGTCGCATGCCAAGCTGAACGCGTGCGGGTATGGCATGGGGGCGGTTTACAATCCGATCTGGGTCGACTTCCCGATGTTTTATGAGGGCAATCTGCTCATAATGGAGGTCGGCAACGTTTTCTTTTTGCATATGATTTTGATGGACTCAGAGGCCGGCCTTGCGATGTGCTGGGGGCATTCCGTTTTGTTGGGCGAAAACGGCGCCGAGCGCCTGAGCAAGCAGTCCCTCGATCTGATCGCGCTATAGACCAAGTCGAGCCTTGCGCGAATGGGATTTTAACGCGATGCGTCCAGGATGAGCGGCAGCAATGCATTGGGGAAGCGGCGTTCTAAAGTAACGGCGTAGAACGTTTCAAAGACACCCTTTAAGGGATATGCCTCTATCAGCTGCCCGCTCGATAGTTCGTCTTGTACGACAACCGGCGGCAACACGGCGATACCGATATCCTCGCGTGCGAGCAGACGCATCATGGCCATATCGTCCGCTTCTGCGATGACGTTCGGCCTCACCCCTAACCTTTGTACCAGCGCATCAAAGCCGGTTCTTATTGAACCATGCGTTGCAGGAAGAATTAACGGATGCTGAGCGAGAACGTCTTTGAGGGAGCCTTTTTTGCCTAAGCGTTTTGGTGTGCCAATGACGCTGACTTGCTGTTCAGAAAGACGATGTGACCTGAATGTTGCGGCATGGCCGCTGCCCGTGGCCGTGTTCAACAGCACAACGTCGAGCGCGAGTGCTTCCAACTCTTCAAGCAGGTCTTTTGGGCTACCGGACCTTAAAACGATGCTTGCGTTGCTTTGTTCTAGAACCGGGCGGAGTAAACCGATTTGAAAGTTCCTCGACAATGTCGCCATGGCGCCGACCCGAAGCACAGGACGGGTGGCGACATCTCCGGCCAGCGTGCCGACAAGTTCGTCTCCGGTCGCAAAGATAGCGTCAGCATGATCGAGCGCGATGCGGCCCGCTTCGGTCAAGTGCAGCCGCCTCCCTTTACGATCAAACAAGGCATGACCCAACTGTTCTTCCAGTTTGCGGATCTGCACCGACAGTGCCGACTGTGAGACATTCAATTGATCTGCGGCGCGCGTCAGATTTCCATCATGTGCGACCGCCCAAAAATACCGCAGATGCTTGAAGTTGATATGTACCATCGTTCTTAAAAATAGAACATTATAATATAAACAATCAATTTTTATTATTTACATGATTTCACTACGTTCCGCGCATCGGCCTCATAAAAACTGGATCGGCGCTCATGGACTTACTTTTTGATTTTATCCAAACATTCCTCACTCAATTCCAAAAACCGACTTTGGCATTTCTTATCGGCGGCATGCTGCTTGCGGCGTCGGGAAGTAAATTGGTGATTCCCGACGCCATCTACCGATTTATTGTCTTTATGTTGTTGATGAAAATTGGCTTGAAGGCCGGCATGGAAATCCGCAAGGCCGATCTTTCGGCACTGTTTTTTCCGGCGATGATCGCCGTGCTCGTGGGATGTGTGATCGTCATTATCGGCCGCTTTGCTCTGGCACGGCTGCCGCGCGTTAAACTTGACGACGCGATTGCGACCGCCGGTCTTTTCGGTGCCGTTAGTGCATCGACCTTCGCCGCTGCGATGATTGTCCTGGAAGAAGAAGCGATTTACTTCGAGGCCTGGGTGCCCGCGCTCTATCCCTTCATGGATATCCCAGCCCTGGTGCTCGCGATTGTCTTGGCCAATATGAAAAAAGATGCGGGTGACAAAGCCACATCGGGCAGCGTACGTGTTTGGCCGATTATTATTGAGAGCCTGCGGGGCTCCGCACTCTCTGCACTGTTGCTGGGGCTTTTGCTTGGATTGCTGACGATGCCGGAGCGTGTCGTCGAGAGTTTCTACGAGCCTTTATTCCGTGGCTTACTCTCGGTGTTGATTTTGATCATGGGCATGGAGGCTTATGCGCGGCTGGCCGAACTTCGCAGGGTCGCGCACTGGTACGCCGTTTACGCGATTGTCGGGCCGGTACTTCATGGGTCGATTGCCTTCGGGCTTGGCGCCGTGGCGCACTATTTAACGGGATTTAGCCCTGGCGGTGTTATCTTGCTGGCTGTGATGGCGGCGTCCAGTTCCGATATCTCTGGCCCGCCAACGTTGCGGGGCGGCATACCATCGGCCAACCCATCGGCATTTATCGGCGCGTCGACGAGTATCGGTACGCCGGTCGCCATTGCCATCTGCATCCCATTGTTCGTTGCGCTCGGTGATCACGTCTTTGGATTTTGAGCGCACCCTGAAAAACCACATTATATGAACGAGAAAAACCATGACGACACATAAAGCCACCCTAATTTCGATCATTGCTGAGAAACTTATCCACGATGGTGTCACGCGCATTTTGAAAAATGCAGGTGCCACAGGCTACTCCTTCTTTGAAGGCGCCGGTAAAGGTGGGCACGGATTACACCCGGCCCATCGCCCATCCATCGTCGATGATTTTGCCATCGTTAAAACAGAAGTGGTCGTCAAAGACCGGCGTGTTGCGGAAAAGATCGCGGCTGAAATCGCAGAGGCCTATTTCGCCAAATACTCGGGCATCATCTACATGGACGAGGTAGACGTGCTTCGCCCGGAAAAATTTTAGGATTGGTCCTAGGCAATCAGAGGGTTGTAAAATTTGGAACGTTCGGCGGGCTTGCATAAATCTGTTCTTCTCATTGGCTTAGAGAAAGCCTCGGAAAATGAACACGCATGGGAGCGTATCGGTCAGCAAGGCGCCATTTTTTGCCTGCGCTCAGATTAAAGTCCGCCTTAGGATATTATGTGTGATTGGGATTTAGTCCGGTAATGCCAACGATGGAAATCATAAGATTTGCTGAGTTAACAGAAAGCAATTGGAAGAATGGTGGCGGGATTACGCGAGAAATCGCATGCGCTACCCTCGGCGAAAACCGTATATGGCGGTTAAGCATGGCAGATGTCACGCGTGACGGATCATTTTCCGAGTTCGCCGAATATGTCCGGATTCTCACAGTCGTGAAAGGGCAGGGCATGGTGTTGCATAATGACGGCGGCAGCATTGATGCTGATCCTTGGATTCCGGTTCAGTTCAGCGGTGCGTTGAGAGTAAATGCGCAGCTTAAATCGGGCCCGTTAACCGATTTGAATCTCATGTTTAATTCCGATTATTGCAATGGGGATGTCACGGTTCTGCATGGGCCGTGTAACAGGTCTTTGGCGTTGGCCGAGAGGCGCATATTTGCCGTGCATAGTTTAGCGGGCGCCGTGCAAGTTAATGGATGTTCGCGGCTGTTGCCGGGGGACACGGCCATCATCGGTTTGGATGTTGGCCAGGTGGATTTGGCGGATGGCGATGCCGCATTGTTGGTCCAAATAGAGGTGAGCCGCCGGATCAACCCCAATTCTTTGGTCTTCACCGCACGCTAGTGCGCTGAAAGTTGCCGGTGCAGATATGCGTCAAAAAACAGATACGCGTTTAGCCGCGTGCCGATGGTGCCGTGTCTGCATAGGCGGATGAATCGTATGAGTCCGTATCCATAAGCGCATCCAACCAGTAGCCGGAGCTGACGACCTCAATCTGCATGACATCGTCACTGAGCGGATGTGTGCTGACAATCCACACTACCTCGTGGGCATTTGGAAAAGACGGTCCGACAAGTTCGTCATGATACAAGCGATGTAGCGCTGCCCGATCATCCATGCCGTCGGCAAGGAGGCGAACCAGAAATGACTCGTTCAGATCGAGCGTCAAAAGCGCCTTGGAGCGAGCATCGTTGGCGGTGACACTTAGGACAACCCGGACCGCATCGGGCTTCGGGAACGAACCCGGAAAAGCGGCGTAGAGCAAACTGCCGGCATTAAACATCCGTTCGTGCAGCGATGAGTCTGCATATTCTTCCCACAGTTTTTCATCAAGCATCTCGGTTGCGGCATTCCGCATCTGTCCGTCCCGAAGCACGTCGGCCATGTCGTGTTTCAACACAAGGTAGGCCGCTTCGGCGGGCTTATGATCTTGTAAAGACATCAGGCACATTTCACGTTTTTCATCGTCGCTCATGCCTGTCTGGTCTCCATACTCAAGTGCGTCGAGCAGAGCTGCATAGTTGTCCGGCGTTCTGGCTCCATCAATTTCAAGAATGTTCGAGAAATTAAGAACTTGGACACTAAAAGAATTCGCCATTCGCTGTGATCTCTCCCATGCGCTTTAAATGTTCCGACGATGGACAGTCGCCCACGTTTGTTTTCGTACCTTTAGGTCTTGCCCTGTGCGGCAGCATGATACGCCAGATACTTACGTTGCGTTGAAATATGGTCGGCTAAATACTTTGCATCGTGCCAGACGCCCCATATGAAGGAGGAGCCCCGTCCCGACAGCCATGGCAATCCCAGGAAATAAATCCCGGGCTCAGCCGAGACCCCGCGCTGATGCATCGGCTTATTTGCATCGTCGAATGTGTCCACCTTCAGCCAACTGTAATCAACAGCATAGCCTGTTGCCCAGATGATCGTGGTTATGCCAGCCTCCGCCAGATTTAATTCAAGAATGGGGTTTGTAACGCACTGCGGGTCCGCTTCGATATTGCGGGCATCAGGCTCTTCCGGCAGATCAAGACGATTGCGGGCAACATATGCGTCGGCTTCGTCCAGCAAAGACAGATAGTTCGCATCGCCTTTCGCAAGATTGTCTGCAAGATCCGGCGCAAAAGTCAGCACACCGTTTTTAAACGACTTTGTCAGACCGACAAGTGTCATGCCCTTTTTGGCAAGACGTCGGAAGTCGACCGTCTGGCCGCCATGCGCACCGCTCACCGAGATCGTGACATGCTCCGTGCCGGGCTCGACGGCCTGAGCATCCCACTTGCCCAAGATCCCCAGCCACCAGACGAAGTCGCGCCCGCGATAGCTTCGTGGCGGACGGTCGTGTGAGCCGACCGAGAGGTAAACACGCTTTCCCGCCGCCAACAGTTCGTCGGCGATTTGCGTTCCCGAAGACCCCGCACCGACCACGAGCACCGCGCCTTCAGGTAATTGGCCGGGATTGTGGTAAGTGCTGGAATGAATCTGCTCGATGCCCGCATCTTCAGGGATAACGGGTGGAATGACAGGGTGCTGGAAAGGTCCTGTCGCGGCAATCACGTAGGTGGCTTCGATTGCGCCCTCCGACGTTTCGACGCGGAAGCCGGGGCGGTCGACGTTCCTTTGCACGCTCTCTACATTCACGCCGCAGCGGATGGGGGCGGCGATCTTTTTTGCATATGCGACAAAATAATCCGCGACTTCCTCCTTGGAGGCGAAAGCATCGGGATCGGTATTGGGAAACTCCATACCCGGAAATCGATCGTGCCAGGCCGGACCGTTGGCAACCAAAGAGTCCCATCTTTCCGAGCGCCAGCGTTCGGCGATCCGGTGCCGTTCCAATACAAGGTGAGGCACACCGCAGTTGCTCAGATGTTCGCTCATGGCCAAGCCGGCTTGGCCAGCGCCAACAACGAGCGTGTCTATTTTTTCAGTCGGCATTCCTGGGTCCTTTTCCGGATTAAAATCGGCGACCACCTAGCATTAGAAATAGCCCACGCGCATATTGGCGCACGGATAATTGGATATCGAATTCTTTTTTTTATTTGCGGAAAGATGAATCGTACCGCCAATGGGTCAACGTGACTTAAGACGCTTGCCGATTCAATGACCTCTTTCTTCTTGGGATTGTTGAGCAAAGAAAGATGCTTGTTTTGGGAACTCGGGAACGTCTACTTCGTACGCTGTGCAACGAATTTTATGGGGTTCTTTCCCCCTGACAAGCAAACCTTCGTGTTTGTTAGGTACCGGATTGGGCGCACACGCAACGGCGTCTGCGGCGGCATAAACGCTGATAAACAACGTACGCGGATGATCCGAATGATTTGGTGCTGACCCGTGCAGAACACGCGTGTGCATAAAGCAAACCGACCCGGCAGGACCAAAACATTTTGTTACATTGGAGAGGCAATCTTTGGCCGTTGCTTGATCAACGGCGCCTGTGAAGACGCCATCATGCCACAACGAATGGAGCGGCCCTTTATGGGATTCTTTTACGATCTCCAGCGGCCCGTTTTGTTCGGTCACTTCATCGACCATTAAGAGGGCTGTGACGAGATCGGAATTCGTGTGTGGGGTATAAGGAAAGTCTTGATGCCAATCCACTTTGGTCGCCGTGCCCGGCAGTTTGGAGTTAATCTTATTGTGATGATGGCGAACATTGGGGCCGATGAGCTCGGCGATCATATCGACCATCGGGCTGTCTGACATGACGTTAAAGTATGCCTCCGAGGCTTCCGTCGGCGCGTTGATCCGACGAAGTGATGGTTTCTCCGATGTATGCCCCGGTTGTAAGTCAAAGCGCTGCCGCCCATCAATACATTCGCCGTATGATGCCGTATGTTGCTTGCTTTCTTCGACCCAGTCGCTGAACTGTTTGCGGAGCGCAGAAAGTTGAGTTGGTGTCACAGCATCTCGTACCACTAAAACACCGTCGCGCCAGAAAGCTTGCTTTTGTTCTTCCGTAAGAATTGTCATTTTCAAATCTCCTATTCATCGGCGCGCTCACCATATTAGCATGTTAGCGAAGGTCGTTGGTGCACGCTGCCCTTATTATCTATTCGGCAAATCACCGTGCGTGTTTAGTGCGGGAACATGTCGGGCTGAGGTCGCAATGAAACAAGCATTGGACGAGAAGGCCGCATGAGATCAGCTTGGGAAACTATTAAAAAAATTCATGTACGAAAAATCACCTTGTTAGCTTGGCCATGGGGTCCCATTTCGAAGTCTGTTGGGATCTATGTTCAATGAGCGATCTTGGGTCCCGCACGAATAATTTACGAAAACATCGGACCTAGCGCGAGAGAGCGCAACATGAGCAAAAATGACCCGGTATCTCTGAAAAGTGTGTCGTACATGATGATTGGCGGCGGCGCTGTTACTCTCGCCCTTGTCGCCGCGGTGTGGGGTGTACTTGGCATTTTCGTTATCTAAGTCATATCGGGCTTATGGCACGCGTTTGCCGCAACCATTGTGCAGTGACTTTCTTATGACGGTCATAAGCGGAAGAAATTTACCGCATCCAACTCACGCCCGCTTAGACGCCGAAAGCAGATATATTGCCCGAGGTGTGAAGCCACCTTTCTAGGGGTTGGGAACTAGGAGGGAACCACTTTCTAATTTAATGACTTAAGAAGAGGATGATGGTGAAGCTAAATTTCATTCCAAAAACCGATCGCTTTTTTTCAAAAGCCGGCTTCCAAGCATGATAATTACGTCAGTCAGAGAGTGCGGTCTTATCTACACTGATGGAAAAACGCGTCGGTCAATAATCAAAGGTTCTCTGTCTTTTGGGCTGTGTCACAAAAAGCTAAAAGCCTATTGCCTTTAAACATACCCTTTGGCGCATTCGGTTTCAAAAACGGCGGTGCCCCATTCATGACATTGCTGCTTAAGTTCGACCGGAAGACGATTACTGAAGATGGCGTCGATCTCGCTGAGTGACGCGACCTTTACAGGCGCGGAACGTTCCAACTTGGAACTGTCGGTAACAAGGAAGGTCTTTTTCGAGAGATTGATGATGGTGCGGCTCACCCGGACCTCTTGCAGATCAAAGTCCATCAGATCCCCCTCAAGATCGAGGGCAGAGGTGCCGATGACCGCGTGTTCAACTTTAAAGCGCTCGATCGCTTGTGCCGTCAAATCGCCAACCAAACCGCCATCGTGCGGGCGCAGCACACCCCCTGTGATGATAATCTGACACGAAAGATTGGCCGACATGATCGTGGCGACGTTCAAGTTGTTGGTTAGGATGGTTAGATTTTCGTGCCCAAGCAGTGCGTTCGCAACTGCCTCCGTTGACGTTCCGATACTGAGCAGGACGGACGAGTTGTTGGGAATTTCCCGGGCGCACAGCGCTGCGATCGCATCCTTCGCATCCTCATTGATGGCACGGCGCACCGAGTAGCGAATGTTCGCCGCGCCGGCGGGCATGATGGCACCACCATGCACACGATTGAGTTTCCCTTCGTTTGCAAGGTCACTCAGATCGCGGCGGATGGTTTGCGTTGTGACCCCAAACCGCTCGGCAAGGTCTTCAACAACAACTCGACCGTCGTGGTGCGCAATCTCTAAAATTTCAGTTTTCCGAAACGATTGCGCCATCGGTGGTGCGACCTCCATTGAATATGCTTATCGGTGTGTCGGCTAAGCATGTTAGATGGGCCTTTGCCAAGTCAATCCTTAATCTTCGTTTATGTTGGATTCCTTCCGAAATACAGAAAAAATCTCAAAATTGCTGTTGAATGAACTAATATGATGAATGTTTATCGTAATTTTGAAAAAAAATGAAAAAAAATGAAAGAATTATCATTGACACAATGCGGGGTCATCTTGTTTGTTAAGATTAATAAAAAATAAGGAGGAAGCATGGCGGTGCAATCGCGCACCACCGTAGATGATATTTTCGTCATCGGTGGCGGCATAAATGGGTGTGCAATCGCAAGGGATGCGGCAGGTCGCGGCCTTTCTGTCTCACTGGCAGAGATGGCGGACTTGGCCTCTGCGACGTCGTCTGCGTCAACCAAGCTGTTCCATGGCGGTTTACGCTATCTCGAATTTTTTGAAATCAATTTGGTTCGCCATTCCTTGAAAGAGCGAGAGACGCTGCTGCGCGCGATGCCGCATATCTCGTGGCCCATGCGGTTCGTTCTGCCGTTTCATGCCGATATGCGGTTCGATACCTCGACACCGGCGTCGCGGTTGGTTGGCCGCTTTATGCCCTGGCTGAAGGGGCGCAGGCCTGCGTGGATGATCCGCCTTGGTTTGTTTTTCTATGACCATTTGGGCGGGCGTGAGATTTTGCCGGGGACGAAGACCCTTGATTTGCGAACCGATCCGGCTGGCGGACCGCTGCATGACAAGTTCAAGCGCGCGTACGAATATTCTGATGTGTGGGTCGATGACTCGCGCCTTGTTGTATTGAACGCGCGGGATGCGCAGCAGCGCGGTGCCACCATCCTGACGCGGACCAAGGTTGTCTCTGCCGTGCGTGGGGATGCGTATTGGACCATCACCACCGAAAACGTTGAAACGGGCGCGCAATCAGAGCGTCTTGCAAAGACGATCGTGAATGCGGGAGGGCCATGGGTTCAGGATGTCATTGAGACAAAATTGCATCTGAACTCGACCGAAGGCATCCGCCTTGTGCGTGGCAGTCACATTGTGACCAGGAAACTGTTCGATCACGAGAAGTGCTATTTTTTCCAAGGGTCGGACGGCCGCATTATTTTTGCCATTCCCTATGAGATGGATTTCACGCTAATCGGTACGACGGATCATGACCACACCGCTGATCCGAAAGATGCAACGGCCACCGATGAAGAATGTGATTATCTCTGTCGATTCGCATCTGAGTATTTTAAAAAGCCCGTTACGCGCGAGGACGTGGTTTGGACCTATTCGGGCGTTCGCCCACTTTATGATGATGGAGCGCTGTCGGCGACGGCGGCAACCCGCGACTATACACTGTCCTTGGATACGAACGGCCCTCAGATACTGAACATCTTCGGCGGCAAGATTACGACGCACCGAAAATTGGCCGAACAATCCGTCGATAAGTTGGCGGGTGCCTTTCCGGGACTCGGCGAGGGTTGGACCGCGCGGGTACCCTTGCCCGGCGGTGACTTTCCTGTAATGGATGTCGACGTGCTAATCGCCGAATTGCGAACGAACTACGCCTTTCTAGATGCGTTTTGGGCACGACGGTTGGTGCGGGCCTACGGTACGGAAGCCCGTGTTATTTTGGGCGACGCAACGTCCGTAGTCGATTTAGGTCAAGACTTCGGAGCGACCCTGACAGAACGTGAGGCTGCGTGGCTAATGAGCAAAGAGTACGCAGTGTGTGCAGAGGATATCATATGGCGCCGCTCCAAACTGGGGTTGCGCCTAACTAACGAACAAATCCAAGGCCTCGAAGCCTGGATGGATAAACAACCTAAGCCGGCCTCGCGCCTGGCTGCGGAATAACTGGGTGGGAAAAGCATGTCGCTTGAATTGAAAGGCGTCAGCAAGGTTTTCGACGGTCAGATACATATCCATCCAACGGATCTGACCCTCGAAAATGGTACGATGAATGTGTTGCTTGGCCCGACCTTGTCGGGAAAGACATCGTTGATGCGTCTGATGGCTGGATTAGACGTGCCGAACACGGGGTCCATCGTCTGGCAGGGTACGGATGTTACGGGCATGCGTGTGCAGGATCGCAAGATCGCGATGGTTTATCAGCAGTTCATCAACTACCCGTCGATGACTGTGTATGAAAACATCGCTTCGCCAATGAGGTTGTTGGGCAAGACGCCAACCGAAATCGAGCAAGCAGTTCGAAAGTCGGCCGACCTCATGAAGCTGACCCCGATGTTGGACCGCAAGCCGTTGGAACTTTCAGGCGGACAGCAACAACGGTGTGCATTGGCGCGCGCCTTGGTCAAAGACGCGGGACTTGTTCTTCTCGATGAGCCACTGGCGAACCTGGATTATAAGCTGCGTGAAGAGCTGCGCGCGGAGATTCCGAAAATCTTTGAAGAGGCGGGTTCGATCTTCGTCTACGCCACGACCGAGCCGGAAGAAGCCCTATTGTTGGGCGGTAACACTGCGACGCTTTGGGAAGGCCGGGTTACGCAGTTCGGCAAAACACTGGACGTCTATCGCAAGCCTGCGGATGCGACGACGGCACGCGTGTTCTCCGACCCGCCGATGAATTTCCTGCCGATCACAAAGTCAGGAGGCACGCTAACCTACGGTGATGGCCAAACATCGCAGACGAGCGCGCGGCTAGAATCGCTATCCGATGGACGCTACATGGCCGGCTTCCGGCCCAATCATCTCGGCCTGGCCAGTCAGTCTGAGAACGCTTTGGAATTTGACTGTCAGTTGGCCGTGACGGAGATCACAGGGTCGGAGACGTTTGTCCACCTTGATCACGATATCTCACGATGGGTCGGCGTGGTGCATGGTGTGCAAAATCTGACCATCGGCACGGCGATCAAAGCCTACGTCGATCCAACACACATCTATGTCTTCAACGAAGACGGCGCGCTTGTGGCTCCGGCCGCTTATACGTTGGCGGCCTGAGGGGCGGGATAAGAACCATGGCAAAAATCACACTCTCGAACTTGGCGCATTCCTACCTGCCCAAACCAAAAAGCGAAGACGACTATGCCTTGAAGGAAATGGACCACGTTTGGAACGACGGCGAGGCCTATGCGCTGCTTGGATCGTCGGGCTGCGGCAAGTCCACGTTGCTCAACATCATTTCTGGTCTTCTCTATCCGTCCGAGGGGCGCGTCTTGTTTGGCGACGATGATGTCACACAGATGACCACGGCGGATCGAAATATCGCGCAGGTTTTCCAGTTCCCGGTTGTCTACGACACTATGACTGTGCATGACAATTTGGCGTTTCCTCTACGCAACCGCGGTGCCAACGCGGCGTATATCCGTGAGCGTGTTCAACAGATTGCAGCCATGATCGGTATGGAGTCGGTACTGAACCGCAAAGCCCGCGGCCTGACGGCTGATGCCAAGCAAAAAATTAGCCTTGGTCGGGGCATGGTGCGCGAAGACGTGAACGCGATTCTTTTCGATGAGCCTCTGACCGTGATCGATCCCCACATGAAATGGGAGTTGAGGACCCAGCTTAAATCGCTGCACCAAGAGTTCGGCCACACGATGATCTACGTGACCCACGACCAAACCGAAGCGCTAACCTTCGCCGACAAAGTTGTCGTCATGTATGACGGTCGGGTTGTGCAAATGGGTACGCCGGTCGAATTGTTCGAAACGCCGGAGCATACATTCGTCGGCTACTTCATCGGCTCGCCAGGTATGAACCTGTTGGATGCCCAGATCGATGGCAATACGGCGCACGTCAATGGTCATGCCGTACCGTTGGGGGCAGCGTATGAGGTCCGGGGTGGTAAGATGCAAATCGGGGTGCGCCCGGAATTTGTAAGTTTGACGTCCGAGGCTACGGGCCTGCCCGTCACTGTCCGACGGGTTGAAGATGTCGGACGGCATAAGATCGTCCGCGCCGACTTGTTCGGTGCCGAGATCAATATTCTGGTCGACGAAGGCAGAGCCATCAGCGCCGACGACACGCGGGTTGTGTTCGATGCGGCAAAGGTCAACGTCTACGAAAACGATTGGCGGGTCGCACCGAGTGCCGGCAGCGTGGGGGCAGCGCAATGAATAAGACCGTTAACCAAAAGGCATGGTTCCTCATTTTACCAGTCCTGGTTCTGGTGGCATTTTCCGCCGTCGTCCCCTTGATGACCGTCGTCAACTATTCGGTTCAAGACAGCTTTGGGAGCAATAAATTCTTCTGGGCGGGAATCATGTGGTTTGAAGAAACCCTGACCTCGGAACGTATCCACAATGCACTCGGTCGTCAGGCTTTCTTCACGATGACTATTCTCGCCATTGAGGTTCCCCTCGGCGTCCTGGTGGCCTTGAACATGCCGAAGAAGGGCGTGTGGGCGTCACTTTGCCTGATTCTGATGTCGCTACCGCTGCTGATTCCTTGGAACGTTGTCGGTACGATCTGGCAGATTTTTGGTCGTGTCGATATCGGATTGTTGGGCCATACGCTGGCGTCGATCGGAATTGACTATAACTATACCCAAGATGCTCTCGATGCCTGGGTCACCATCATTGTGATGGATGTTTGGCACTGGACATCGCTGGTTGCCCTTTTGGGTTACGCGGGCTTGCAATCGATTCCGCAAGCGTATTACCAAGCGGCGAAAATCGACCAAGCCAGCCGCTGGAAGGTTTTTCGCTATATCGAGCTGCCGAAAATGCAGGGCGTTCTGCTGATCGCCATTCTGTTGCGGTTCATGGACAGCTTCATGATCTATACCGAGCCGTTCGTCGTGACGGGCGGCGGACCGGGGAACGCGACTACGCTGTTGTCGATCGACTTGGTGAAGATGGCGTTGGGTCAGTTCGACCTTGGTCCGGCGGCGGCATTCTCGATCATATACTTCCTGATCATTTTGTTGGTGTCGTGGGTGTTCTTCACCGTGATGACCAACCTGGATAAGAGGGACGGCATCTGATGGCCAACAAATCTTCGTCCAGCATCATCAACTCCAAAATGATCGTGATGGGGTTGTACTTGATCTTTTTGCTGCTGCCGATCTATTGGCTGGTGAACATGAGCCTGAAGACGAACGATGAAATTCTCGGCGTCTTCTCGCTCTGGCCGCAAAACCTGACACTGGCTAACTACGTCACCATCTTTAGCGATCCGTCGTGGTACTGGGGGTATATCAACTCGATCATCTACGTCACGATGAACACGGCGATTTCCATCGCCGTCGCGTTGCCTGCGGCTTATGCTTTTTCTCGCTATCACTTCTTGGGCGACAAGCACCTGTTCTTTTGGCTTCTGACAAATCGCATGGCTCCGCCTGCAGTGTTCGCGCTGCCGTTCTTCCAGCTGTATTCTTCGGTGGGACTGTTCGATACGCACATTGCGGTCGCGCTGGCCCACACGTTGTTTAACGTACCGCTGGCGGTTTGGATATTGGAGGGGTTTATGCGCGGTGTGCCGAAAGAGATTGATGAAACCGCGTACATCGACGGCTACGGGTTTGGGCGGTTCTTCGTTAAAATCTTTATGCCTTTGATCGCCAGCGGCATCGGCGTCACGGCTTTCTTCTGCTTCATGTTCTCGTGGGTTGAACTGTTGCTGTCACGAACGCTGACATCCGTCGATGCCAAGCCTATCGCCGCGACGATGACGCGAACGGTGTCGGCCTCGGGGCTAGATTGGGGTGTGCTGGCCGCGGCTGGCGTGTTGACTATCGTGCCGGGTGCTTTGGTGATTTACTTCGTTCGCAATTACATCGCCAAGGGCTTTGCCCTCGGCCGAGTTTAATAGAGGAGTTGCATCATGGAATGGATGGCTTGGACATGGCCGACCGCGATTTTTTTCATGGTGATCGCGACGCTGCTGATCGTGTTCACAACTCTGGCGATTAAGTACCCGGAGACCCCTCGGTTAGGAATCCTCCGGTTGGAAACAACGCGCGGTGACCGCTTGTTCATCACGCTTTTGGGCTCGGCCTTCATCAATCTGGCTTGGCTCGGCCTCATCAGTAGCGCCCCACAATGGGGTGCCCTGATTGTCTGCCTGATCTACGCGATCGTGGTGTTCCGATACGTCTGATCTGGCATGCAGTAAGGTGCCTGGAGCAGGCAGGGCTCTAAGGTATCGCACGTTTTTGTTGGTTTTATACTTGGGAGAAAATACATGAACTTGTCATTAAAAGCGACGACGGCGATAGGGCTAGCGTTCGCTATTTTTTCATCTTCGGCGTATGCCGGGATGAAAGAAGCGAAGGAGTTCCTTGATGCCGAAATTGGCGATTTGTCGACGCTCAGTCGCGCCGAACAAGAAGCTGAGATGCAATGGTTAGTTGACGCTGCCAAACCGTTCGCGGGGATGGAGATCAAGGTCGTTTCCGAGACCATCGATACCCATAGCTATGAATCCAAGACCTTGGCAGCGGCGTTCACAGCCATCACGGGCATTAAAATCACACACGATCTGATCGGTGAAGGTGATGTTGTCGAAAAGCTTCAAACCCAAATGCAAACAGGTGAGAACATTTACGACGCCTACGTCAACGACAGCGATCTGATCGGGACGCACTGGCGTTATCAGCAGGCACGCAGCCTGACGAAGTGGATGGCGGGTGAGGGTAAAGACGTGACCAGTCCGACTCTGGATCTTTCCGACTTCATCGGTACCCAGTTTACGACAGCCCCAGACGGCGATCTGTATCAGTTGCCCGATCAGCAATTCGCGAACTTGTACTGGTTCCGGTATGACTGGTTCAACGATGCCAAGAACAAGGCCGACTTCAAAGCTAAGTATGGTTACGACCTGGGCGTTCCGGTCAATTGGTCGGCTTACGAAGATATTGCAGAATTCTTCACCGGTCGCGACCTCAGCCACCTCGGCGTTGAAGGTAAAGTCTTTGGCAACATGGATTACGGCAAAAAAGACCCATCATTGGGTTGGCGTTACACCGACGCATGGATGTCGATGGCAGGTATGGGCTCGAAGGGTGAGCCGAATGGTTTGCCGGTTGACGAATGGGGCATCCGCGTAAACGAGAAATCACAACCGGTCGGCGCGTGCGTTGCGCGCGGTGGTGCGGCGAACTCGCCAGCGGCAGTTTATGCCGTCGAAAAAGCCATTGAGTGGCTGCAGAAGTACTCACCGCCTCAAGCTCAGGGTATGACCTTCTCCGAAGCAGGTCCGATCCCTGCGCAGGGCAACGTTGCTCAGCAGATGTTCTGGTACACCGCCTTCACCGCAGCAACGGTGCTGCCTGATCTGCCGGTCATGAATGCAGACGGTACGCCGAAATGGCGTATGGCTCCATCGCCGCATGGCGCGTACTGGGAGGAAGGCACGAAGGTCGGCTACCAGGACGTGGGCTCGTGGACGTTGATGAAATCGACGCCGACAGATCGCGCCAAAGCTGCTTGGTTGTATGCGCAGTTCGTGACCTCGAAGACGGTCGACGTCAAGAAGGCTCACACAGGTCTGACCTTCATTCGTCAGTCGACGATCGAACATCAGAGCTTTACTGACCGTGCACCGAAGCTGGGTGGTTTGATCGAGTTCTATCGTTCGCCGGCCCGTGTTGCGTGGTCGCCGACCGGCACCAACGTTCCAGACTATCCGCGTCTGGCACAGTTGTGGTGGCAGAACATTGGCGACGCCATGTCCGGTGCGAAGACGGCACAAGAGGCACTCAACTCACTGTGTTCTGATATGGAAAAAGTCCTGGTTCGCCTCGAGCGTTCGGGGGTGCAGGGCGACGTCGGTCCGAAGATGAACAAAGAAATGTCAGATGATTATTGGCTGAGTCAGCCAGGTTCGCCGAAGGCGAAGTTGGCAAACGAAGACGAAAAACCGGTCACCGTCAGTTATGACGAACTGATCAAGTCCTGGCAGTAGGCCATTGGAATCGGTCGGGACCTACAGGTCCCGACCGGCTCTTTTTAATCCGTAGGCTAATCCATGCCAGTATATCTTATGAGTTATATTCTCGCGATTGATCAAGGCACGACATCAAGCCGCGCGATCATGTTTGATCGGGCATTGTCCCTGAATGAAGAAACAAAAAACATGATCGCGAATGCACCGAGTTTCCGGGCTTTTGCGCGCGCATCGTTTGGTGGGTGATGGTGGTGGACGCAGTCTCGTGCGAACCAGTCTCTGATATTTTCCCTGATATACAGGGAAAATACAGGGAATTTTTCCAATTTTAGACAGATTTTCTACTTTCCGATCGCTGAAAGACATAAGGACCGCGGATATCGACCCATTTTCCCTGACAAAATTAACAGGGAAAAGAAATCTTAAAACAATGAAAAATTTCCGCGCATCAGGGACTTAATGCGCAGGTCAAATTAATGGTCGGGACAGGCCAGCCGCCCTGTCAGGGCTATCCTCACTTCTCTTTGGTTGTCGCGGTGAGCGTGCTGCCTCACGCAGGTTCGCGGTAAGGCATGTCTCCAAGGTAGTTCTTCTTGCCGATCCCAAGGCCATTGTGGCGCAGGATTGCGTGCGCCATCGTCACGTGGAAATAGAAATTCGGAATGACGTGCTGAATCAGAAATTCCTGACCTGAGAGCGTCTTTCCCTTCCAGCGTGGCTGAGAAATCCGGATTTGCGCCGCGTTAGCAAAGCTCTCGGGCGAAAAGCTGCCTAAATATGAGATGACACTTTGGATTCGTGCCCGGATCTCGATCAGGGTTTGCTCGGTATCGTCATGAGCCGGGGCGTCCTTTTCAGTATCGGAAAGCCGGGCGGTACCGAGCTTTGCCGTGTCGCAAGCGACCTGCAATTGGCGCAACAAGTTGAATTGATCGGGTGCCAGACGTGATTGCAGAAGTACGTCGGAATCAAATTTCTTCTCGCCAGCATATTTCTCGGCCTCGTCCAAGATAGCCACTAGATTTCCGAGCATCTTGGTAAACTGGGAGATAACTAATTCGTAAATCATTTTTACCTCGGATTAGACACATTTATCGTAATCTACGATTAGATTTACGAGAGCCATTCACACTCTCATGAACGACTGCATCTGCCCAGACATTCTGAGCCCTTCTCCAATGATTGGACAATTTCGGCTGTAAATTAAGTGACCCTCCATATCTGCATCCAATCAGATTGCAGGGTCTCAGTTTACAATCCTTGCCAGACAACTCGCCCGAAATATGGACCGCCCTCTGGCTAGCCCGGCGGCCAATTTCCGCTGAACGGTTTTTCAAGTGCTCGGGCGACCAGTTCCAGATGGTCCTGACCATAGAACATATCTCCGTCAACGAAATAGGTCGGGGAACCGAAGACCGAACGCTGGATGGCTTCTGCTGTATTGGCATCATAGACGGCAACGACCTCAGGCGAACGGGCATCCTGCAGCAACGGCGCTGGATCAATGCCCGCTTCCCGTCCCAGTCGCAGTAAAGTGTCCGGGTCGGCCAGATCAGCGTCATCACGCCAGTGACCTTCCAGCAGGCGGTGCGCCAATGCGTCGATATCAAGACCCCGGAGTAGACCAGCTATCAGCATTCCGTTGCTTAGAGCAATCTCGTTGTCGTGATGAGCTGGCCAGGGGAGGATGTCGACTGCACGCGCCTCGGCCCAGCGGGCAATCTCGCGGCCAGAAAAATAGGCGCGATGCTCTGGTGTACGGCTGTTGTGCGGCCCCGGCCCGGTTACCGCCACCACAGCCCGCAAATCCATAGGCCGATGCGCGATGCGTCGACCGGAGGTTTGGGCGATATCCATGAGTGACTGCGAGCCGATATAGGCATAGGCGGAATGGGCGGAATAAAAATATTCAATGGTCAGCATCTAGAAATCCCTGATTTTCAGAGCCGTCGATGCAAGCCGCCTCATGAAGAAGATATTCAACATTGCGAAGTGAGAGCGGGAATCGAATGTACATCATCACGGCCAGGCGGATTATCTCGGATGAACTGTTGAAATAGCGGAATGGATTTTTCATCCAAAAAGGCTATCTGAATAGCCCCTAGATTCATAGACGCTTTCTTCCCTAAATTTCAGGCAAGGAAGCCATGATGGCCGTAGGAGATGATTTTCATCTCAACATGACATCTTAATAGCGAACACTGCCGTTAACGTGACAATCGTTAACGTGACAATGCCGATAAGCTCAGATTTGTATCCAATGACAATGACTGGCTGAGAAATTAAGGTGGGCAACCTTTAAAAAACCGCATGCCATCAGGTCAAATTTGCTATTATGCATAGGCTAACAGTGAAGATATTTTGTGTGATAATCTACCTCTACAACAAAAGGCTCGAGACGCGATGACAGAAGTCTTAATTAAGATTATTGAACAGCTAGAGGAAGATATCGTCTTTGGACGGCGGAGACCTCGGGAACGCTTGGTCGAGGAAGACCTTGTCACTCAGTTTAACGCCAAAAAACATATCATTCGGCAGGCCCTTAACGATCTTGAACGCATGGGTCTTGTTAAGAAAATTCGCAACAAAGGCGCCATGGTCCGCGATTATTCACCAAAGGACGTAAGGCAAATCTTCTCCATCCGAGAGCTTCTCGAGGCTGAAGCAGCGCGCCACATTCCCCTCCCGGTCGACCCGAACTTCCTTGATGCGTTGGAAGACGTATTCGCCAAGCATGATGAGGCGGTCGACCATGGAGATCTGCATCAAGCCTTTCGCACCAATATCAAATTTCACCAAGTTCTGTTCTCGGCCTGCGGAAATCCGTATCTCGTCGAGGCCATCGAAAAGCTGGCACTAAAAGCGCATGCGATCAGATTTTATTCGTTAGCCGATCCGACTTTGTTGCATAAAGCCCGCGATGATCACCGCCGGATGATTGATGCAATACGTTCGGGAGACCGCGAGGCTTTGATCGAAGTATGCATTGAGCATCTACAGCCCGCGAAACATGCCTATATCAGCGCCCATGAAAAATTCATCCGACCACCGCTGTTAAACGCCGAGTAGCGATTGAATCGGGTTTCGGGCTTTAATTATCAAAACCGTAAAGAGCGCTGGGATTATCGACCAGAATTTGCTTGATGGCGGCTTCGCTTTTGAACCATTCACCAAGTGCATCAACCAGATCCCCGTCGTTCGGCATTGGTCCGGGTTCACCGGGTTCCATTCCGCCAATATCCGGGTGCGGCCAATCGGTTCCCCAAAGCATCCTCTCAGGCGCAGCAGCGTAAAGTGCACGCACGAAAGGTATGGCCGTTGGAAACGGCGCGCCGCCATGGTCAAAACGATAAGCGCAGAGTTTAACCCAGCAATTGCCGCCATCCAGCATTTCAAGCAACGCCTTAAAACCGGGTTGATCAAGTCCTTGGTCGTATTCCATATGCCCCAAGTGATCAATGACGACAGGTGTCGGCAGAGCTTTGAGACGCGGCAGAATATCTGGAAGAATGTGTCCACGCAGATAAATCTGGACATGCCAGCCGACCTGCGCCGCCTTTTCAGCAATTGCCTCAAGTTCTTCTAAAGGTGAACTACCCCCAGGGTGATACAGGTTGAGCCGTGCGCCACGGAAACCTGCGTCATCAAGACGACGAAGCTCAGCGAGGTCGATATCAGGATCAATAACGGCCACGCCTCGGCCATTTCCATTCAAACGCCGAATGCCGTCTTCGGTGCACGTGTTATCGGTACCGTAAACACTCGGCTGAACAATAACCGCACGCTCCAGCCCTAGCAGGTCAAGAAGGCTCGACAACTGCTCAAACGGCGCATCAGGTGGCGTATAACTGCGTCCGGCAAAGTAGGGAAATTTATCGGATGGCCCGAAAACGTGGCAGTGACAATCACAAGACTTTGGCGGCAATACCAGCCTTGGGCGTCGCGGATTTAGATCGGGACCCGGAATTGGTTTCGTCAAAATAGGACATCCTTCCGTGGTTGCTTAATTTAATTCTGCCGAACGTGACAACACGTTTGTGCTGGACGGATCAAACAAATGGACAGCGGCAAGGTCGATGATGATATTACGTTTTTCACCAGGAACCGCCTGGGTGTCACGTCCGACACGGGCAATAATTTCTTCGCCGGCTTCTGTTTCCAATATTAGTATCGTCTCGGCCCCCAGCGGTTCGACGGTAACAACCTCAACCGACAAATTTATCGAATGTTTGACGTCGCCACTGGCGACTTCATCGATATAGATGTCCTCTGGTCGAATACCAAAAATAACCTCAGTACCGCTAAGCGCTGAGAGGTCGTCTTGCGTATATCCGGGCACGGAAAATTCAGATCCCAATGTGCTAACCTGTGTCACTTCATCGACAGAGGAAAGTAGCCCTTTGATTAGATTCATAGGCGGGCTCCCAAGGAAGGAAGCGACAAACATGTTGGCCGGATTGCGGTACACCTCCAGCGGTTGCCCAACCTGGACGATGCGTCCCTGATCCATGATGCAGACCCGGGTACCCATGGTCATTGCTTCAACCTGATCGTGCGTAACATAAATCATCGTCGCACCGAGACGCCGGTGTTGCTTAATTAATTCACCCCGCGTGCGCACGCGAAGTGCCGCGTCAAGATTGGACAAGGGTTCGTCAAATAAGAAAACCTTGGGATTGCGGACAATAGCCCGTCCGAGAGCAACCCGTTGTCGCTGACCACCCGACAAGGCGAAGGGCTTGCGTTCGAGCAACCCATCAAGGCCTAAAATTTTAGCGACAGCATCGACTCTTGATTTAATTTCCGGCTTTGGAATTCGGCGGCGGCGAAGGCCAAATGTCAGATTGTTGCGAACCGTCATATGGGGATAGAGGGCATAGGACTGGAAGACCATGGCAATATCTCTGTCCTTAGAACTGACATTGTTCATGGTTTCGCCATCAATGCTCAACGTGCCGGACGTGATCTTTTCAAGGCCCGCAATCATTCTGAGGGTCGTCGATTTACCGCAACCGGAAGGGCCAAGAAAGACCATGAACTCGCCATGTTCGATCGTCAGGTTCACGTCATCGACGGCAGGATTTCCCATACCTTCGTACCGTTTGACGATATTTTCCAGCGTAACAACGGCCATTTCAAATTCCTAAGTGCAAGCTGTTCTATTTGACGGCGCCAGCCATCATTCCTTGGATCATTTTTTCGGAAAAGAATACGTAAACGACAATAATAGGCACCACGGCGATCATTAACCCGGTCGCCAACATACCGATGTCATCCAGATGATCGCCCATGAAGCGTTGGATACCCAGAGGCAACGTTCGTTTGTCGTCGTCCGCAAGAAGGACGATGGCAAACAAAAATTCGTTCCAAATGTAAATCATATTCAAAATGACCGTTGTCGCGATAGCGGGCAAACCAACGGGGATAGTGATGCGCCAAAAAATTTCGAAATCCGTGTACCCGTCCATTCGTGCAGCATCGAACAAGTCCTGGGGCATCCGGGCAAAAAAGCTCTCCAGAATATAGACGGTTAATGGCAACTGCATTGAGATATAGACAAGGATCAAACCGGTCAGTGAATTATAAAGTCCATAGTCGATCAGTAACTGGAAAACGCCAATAATGGTAATTTGCGGTGGAAGGATAATTGTTGAAAAAATCAGGAAGAAGACGAGACGATTTCCAGGGAATTTATAGCGGGCCAGACAGTGAGCTGCCATAGCGCCCAGGATACTTAGGAAAAAGACCGACACCACCATGACAATCGTACTGTTCAGAAAATACGTTTCATAGTTTGAGTTAAACCAGGCCTCTGGAAATTTCCACCAGTGAAATGTCTCGGGTAAACCGTAGGGATCATCTGAAATTTCTGGCGTTGTTCTAAATGCCATAATGCTAACCCAAACAAATGGGCCTGCGGCAAATGCCGTGTATGCGGCCAGCGCCGTAAGCACGAGTGAGCGCACGATGACGTTGCGCATATTTACCATGGCTTAGAACTCCAACTTCTGACGTTGGCGGAAAAGCCATGAAAACAGAAGGACAAAGCCCAGGACCATAATAAAAGAGGTCACGGCAATAGCCGACGGGTAACCGAGATCGAATGTGGACCACTCGAATGCTCGTTTGTATACGTATGTCGAAAGGGTTTCGGTTGACCACAGTGGGCCACCCTTGGTCATGATCCAGACCAAATCAAAAACTTTCATCTTGCCAATAAAGGACAGTATCAAAAGGTTTATCAGGGTCGAACGGATCATCGGCACCATGATAAAAAGGAGCTTCGAGGTCCAACCGCAATTGTCTAATTCCGCCGCCTCCAAGACCTCGTCGGGCAACGAACTAAGTGCGGCTAGGCAGACCACCATATGGAACCCGACCCATTTCCAAGCATCCACCAAAATCAACGCCCACAAAGCCGTCTTCGGATTTCCCAACCAAACAAGAGCCCAGTCTTCCAATCCGACCGCGCGAAGCATGTTGTTAACGACGCCCCAATCGTAATTATAAATCCACATCCAAATAACGCCGATAACGACATACGAAATCAAAACCGGAGAGAACCATGCGACGCGAAAAAACCTTGAGAAAGGGATTTTTATGTAAAGGCACGTCGCCAGAATAAGGCCAAGAACGATATCAATAACCGGGGCAACCGAAGCCCATATAAAGGTGTTTATAACGGCTTTTCTGAAAATACTATCGTCGGTGAACAACTCAATAAAGTTGGCTAGGCCGACAAATTCATCACCCGCGTTTGGGCGTATAATGTGAAAACTGTTGTAGAAGGTCCTAAGAACTGGATACGCGGTAAAAAACACATAAAACAAAAGAGCAGGCATCAAGAACGCCATAATCACACCCCAGGGGTTGCCCCGAAAGCGCTGTTGAAGTCGTTCAATCAAACCCATTTTTGTTTCACTCATTTGCGCACATTTAATTGGGGCATCTGACAATGCGTTCAAAAAGAGACGGGATGCTCATTGAGCAGCCCATCCCTTTTCTTTGAAACAAGGCTTAACCTTTGTAGCAGGCGCCTTCCATCATGCTAATTGCCTCTGATGGCTCCATCAGGCCAGCCGGAAAACCGGCATTCATGACTTGGATAAACGTTTCCTTACATTTACCACGGATATGATCAATCGGCGTGCCGAGGAAAAACTCACGTCCCTTAGCGCGCTCACCCAACTGAGTGAAGTAATCGGCGTATTTCCCTTTGAACCCACCCGATGTATCAACCTTAACGCCGGTCGCGACGAATACCGTGCTGATCCATTTCCGTCCAACCTCCTCACGGGCCATCACATCAAGGAATTTGCCGGCCAGTTCAGCCTTGTCACTGTTGGCGTTAATGGCATAGCTGCCCGCAACACCGATGGTTTTGCAGTTCGGGCAAGCGCCGCCGTCCATTTTGGGGAACTGCATGATGCCAAGAGGGAAGCCATCAGGCTGACCGCCTTTTGATGAATCGTTAAATGCGCGGCTTGAATACCAGCTACCAAGCGGGAAGGTCAGACCGCCGGGCTTGGTGTGGAAGTAGAGGTGCGATTCACCTAACTTCATCGTCGTGAAGGTTTTCGGATATGCACCCGCGTCAATCACCTGTTTCATAAAATCAAAAACTTCGACAACGCGCTTATCTTTAAATGACAGCGTTCCAGCCCATAGCTTGGCGTAATCATCTCGACCCAGTTTACGCAGCAGTAGTTCGTGAGTTAGGTAAGATCCCGGATATGGGCGATCACCGATGCCTTGTACGATCGGCGTAATACCAGCAGCGCTGGCTTTTTTGATCATGTCGAGATATTCACTCTGAGTTTGCGTGAAATCATCAGGCAGCTTAACGCCGATTTGATCCATCAGGTCCTTGCGGTAATAGTTCTCAACCGTAAATGCCTGCATACCCAGCGCGTAGACTTTTCCATCACGAGTCCAGGCTTCTTTAGCGAAATCCTCAAGACGATCAAGATCCATGAGATCGTTCAGTGGCGTGACAAAGCCAGCATCCAAAAACTGAACGCGGTCAGGCTCGAGGTACATGATATCCGGTCCAGCGCCAGCGCGGAGGGCCGTCATTTGGGCGGCAAACAAGGATTTCTTCTCGTAAAAAGTCATATCAAGATCGACATTCGGGTTTTCCTTTTCGAATGTCGCTTCCAATTCACTGAAGAGCGCCCGCACCGCCGCATGATCAGCGAAATGGCTCCACATGGTGAGTTTTTCTTTTGCATCGGCAGGTGCAGAAGTAAACGTCACCCCGAGCGCAACCGCGCCTACAGCCGAAATACGAAGTAGGGACTTTATGTTCATTATCGTTTCCTCCCGAGATTGAAGCAGAACCTGAATTGCAGCCTTGTCCCTTTTATAAATTCGAGACTTGCCAAAAGTATGAAAGACCAAGAAAAATAGTCAATAATATAATTGACTATTTTTTAAAATGCCCTCTATCTTCTCACTGTCGTAAGAGTAAAAAAGCGTCAAATTCTTTATGTTATAAAGCGCCGAAGCTCTTTTATGAGCCACCAGTTCAGGGGCATGACTGAATAACAAAAGCGAATTATCACCAAGCTGCGATGCTATCTTTCAGGTCATTATTGGAGGCGAAAAAGGCAAATTTTTGACAGAAATTCATCTGTGGTTTGCCTGGTAATGAAATCCAAATTCAGCCCGCCCTGAAATTTAATCAGAAGAACACACGTGCGATCAAACCTGAGGGAGAACAGCGGCATGCCTAAAAATTACATTGGTTGCGGCGCGGACTTTGCAGGTGACCGGTATGATGCGGTTGTCCCGGTCGTTGAAGCGCAGGCTGAGTGCGACGGACCTAAATTTCTAATTTATGAAGTCCTGAGCGAAAGAACGCTGGCGATTGCTCAGCGCGCACGGCTTTACACCGTGGATGCCGGATATTCCCTCTACCTTTGAAAATAATTTTCACGATGTCGTTCATACAATTGAAACGGGAGGCTTGAAAACATGAGCCAAGATAAAAAAGGCATGCGCCGCAACTTGACCAGCTACGGCGATGATGACTTCTCGCTATACCTTCGCAAGGCCTTCATAAAGGCCATGGGTTATACAGAGGACTCTCTAAACAGGCCGGTGATCGGCATTGCCAATACCTTTAGCGGTTACAATCCCTGTCACGCCAATGTTCCGGAGATTATGGCAGCGGTGAAGCGTGGTGTTATGCTGGCCGGTGGCTTGCCGATAGAATTTCCAACCATATCGTTGCATGAATCCTTTGCTTATCCGACGAGCATGTTCCTGCGTAATTTGATGGCGATGGACACCGAGGAGATGATGCGTGCGCAGCCGATGGACGCCGTTGTCCTGCTCGGCGGCTGTGACAAAACCGTTCCGGCACAATTGATGGCCGCAGCAAGCGTCAACATTCCGACAATTTCAGTTGTCACAGGCCCTATGCTATCTGGCACTCATCGGGGGGAAAGGGTTGGTGCTTGTACCGATTGTCGACGTTTTTGGGCTAAATATCGTGCTGATGAAATTGATGCTGATGAAATTACGGAAGTCACCAATAATCTGGTGCCAAGCGCCGGCACCTGCGGTGTTATGGGAACGGCCAGCACAATGGCCTGCATGACCGAAGCTATGGGCATGATGCTGCCCGGTGGCGCAACTATTCCCGCCGTGATGGCGGATCGCCTTCGCCATGCAGAAACAGCCGGCGGACGGGCGGTTGCAATGGCGACCGAGGGATTGACCCCTGATAAAATCATGACGCCGGACGCTTTAGCAAATGCACTTCGTGTCTTACTTGCCATTGGCGGTTCGACCAACGGTATCGTCCACATGGCTGCCATCGCAGGGCGTTGCGGCATTGAAATAGATTATGAAGCATTCGATGCCATGGGCCGTGAGACGCCTGTACTTATAGATCTAAAACCGTCCGGTCAGTATTACATGGACGACCTTAATAAGGCTGGTGGCATGGCTCAGGTTCTGCGTGAGTTAAAACCCCTACTCAACCTAGATTGCTTGACTGTCACTGGCCGTACACTCGGCGACGAAATCGAAGACTTGCCAGCAGCCTTCAAACAAGACGTGGTTCGGCCGCTCAGCAACCCCATTCACAGCGGTGGCTCAATTGCAGTTCTTCGAGGTAACCTCGCCGGCGAAGGCGCCATCATTAAGCAGTCAGCGAGTACAAAAGCGTTACTGGTACATACAGGACGAGCGGTTGTCTTTGACTCGATCGAGGATCTGTCAAATCGAATTGACGATCCAGAGCTCGACGTGACCGCCGATGATGTTCTTGTTATGCGCAACGCTGGGCCGCGCGGCGCGCCGGGCATGCCCGAGGCTGGATACATTCCAATTCCGCGCAAGCTAGCCCAGCAGGGCGTCAAAGATATGGTGCGAATTTCTGATGCCCGCATGAGCGGCACGGCCTTTGGCACTATCGTCTTACATGCAAGTCCGGAAGCCATCGTCGGCGGGCCGTTAGCTCTGGTTCGTGATGGAGACATGATTACGCTCAACGCACCTGAACGATTGCTCACACTCGATGTTCCCGAAGACGAACTTGAACGTCGTCGTGCCGAAATACCCCCGCCGCCCAAAAGTACTGAGATGCGCGGTTATCTGCGTATGTTCCATGAACATGTGACGCAGGCTGGAAATGGTTGCGATTTTGATTTTCTGATTTCGGGAAGGGCTGACAAAAAGACGCCCTAGGTTCCGGACCGGCGTTGTCAGAGGAATGCAAACTCGTCTCAGTTTGTTGGCGGATAGAGAGGTTTATGCAGCGCAAAGCTGCTGCCATTCAATGAGTGCAGCTTCGCGTTTAGTTTTGTAATCGTCTTTCGAGATCAGGTGGCGTTGTTGATTGAAGTGGTTTGTTAAGGATGAGTGGATCGAGGTGAACTTCTGCAAACTTCGAGTTGTTCGAAATCTTTGCATAGCTCGCTCTCTTCGTCGAAATGGCAGGTGAGAATTCTCTGCGCGGTTATTTAGCCAGCGCCCTGTCTCATGGCAGCACACATTCCCAAGTTGATACATTGCAGCTCGATAGGAGCGCAACCGATCAGTTACAATGACTTTTGGCGCACCATATCGTTTCATCGATTTCTTAAGAAAACGGAGAGCTGCCTTACGATCGCGAGGTCTTGTCAGAGGAAGTTATTTGAAACGTCGAATATTTCCGTTAACTGGAATTCATGCGGCTAGCGCCCGCCATTCGTCCAACGCTTCGGAACGGAGCTTTCGGTAATTAGATTGATCTATTAGATGACGTTGAGCGTTGAAATGGTTCTGTACTTGCCCTTGTATTGAGACAAACTTTTGCAGCGATGCAACAGACCGGAAATGGCACATAGCCCGTTCTCTTCGTCGAAATATAAGATGGCTATTCTCTGCCCGATTGTTCATCCATCGCTTGGTTTCGTGCGGTATATTTCCGCCTAAATCGTTGAGCGCCGCTTTGTACGAACGTAATCGGTCAGTCACGATTTTAGCAGGGCGACCATATTTCTTTATGAGACGCTTCAGTATATTTAGCGCGGCTTTCCGGTCCCGTTTCTTCGTTACAATGGCATCAAGAACTTCGCCCTCGTGATCGACGGCGCGCCACAGATACCTCGTTTCACCGTTAACCTTTACGAACACTTCATCCAAGTGCCATCGCCAATTTGAATGGTATCCTGGATGCGTTAGCCGCCTCTTTCTAATCTGGGCGGCGAACAGTGGCTCAAATCGGTTCCACCAAAATCGAACAGTTTCGTAGCTAACATCGATGCCGCGTTCAAATAGCAACTCCTCAACTTGTCTGAGCGAGAGAGGAAACCGAATGTACATCATTACAGTCAGCCGAATAACATCGGGAGATGTCTTAAAATATCTGAATGGGTTTTTCATAGACCAACATTATTTGCCAATCTGCCCGTCATCAAAAGATTCCTCTGACAAGACCCTACGAATGGCCGTGCCCGATTTTATCACACAAAAGAAAATAATCCTCCGTTAAATCAAATGATCAATTGGCCAAAAAATTTGATGATGGACACCGGTACTTAAATTTTGTCGAAACAGTACCGAATACAGAGTCAAACTGGCGCCACGAGCGGCAACCTGTTTTGGAAATCGTAAAAGTCACATAACGTGACAATGCCACTTGGACTATCATTTGCAACATGGGACTATGGGGGGCGGTAAGGTACGGAGGCTAGCATGGCTCGGATAGCGATTGGCGGTTTTCTTCACGAAACTAATTGTTTTGTGTCTATGCGAACAGACTATGAATACTACGCGCGAGGTGGAGAATTTCCACCGCTGGCACGTGGCCAAGAGATCATGGATCGAACCCGGGGCGGATCCTTCGGAATGTCCGGATTTCTTGAAACTTTAGACACTGCGCATGAATTGGTGCCGTTACTCTGGGGACATGGGGGCGCCGGAGGTTACATCACCGACGATTGTTTTGAGCGCATCGTCGGGGAACTTATCGGCATGCTATCGCGCGCTATGCCTGTCGATGCGGTTTATCTCGATCTCCATGGCGCCATGTGCTCGGAAACGTTCCCTGATGCCGAAGGCGAAATCCTCCGCCGTGTGCGGGCCTGCGTCGGGCCTGACATACCGGTGGTTATTACGCTGGATTATCATGTCAATATTACCGAGCAGATGGTCGAACACTGTGACGGCATGGCGATTTATCTGACCTATCCGCATATTGATCGTCAGCATACCGGTAGCCGCTCGGCAGTATTGCTGGAGCGAATATTGAAAGAAGGGATTCCAAAAGGCAAAGCGCTTCGCCGGATACCTTTTTTGCTACCGTTGAATTTCCAGTGCACTTTGATCGAGCCAACAAAATCAATCATCGAGGCTTCAGTCGACGCTGAGGGCGGTGACGTGCTGAATCTGAGTTACGGGGCAGGGTTTCCGCCGTCAGACTTGGCCGAATGCGGCCCCGCTGTGGTTTGCCATGCCTATAGTCAAGAAGCCGCCGACCGGAATGCGGACATGCTCGAAGCCATGATCCTTGAGAGAGAAGCCGACTTTGCCGAACCTATGATGACGCCAGACGAGGCGGTGGCGAAAGCAATCGAACTCTCGTCTTCCGCCGATGGCCCTGTAGTGATCGCCGATACTCAGGATAATCCGGGCTGCGGGGGCACCTGTGATACTGCGGGGATGCTGGAAGCCCTCGTGCGCCACGATGCACAAGGTGTTGCGATGTGCGTGATGTGGGACGAAGCGGCGGCGCGGGCGGCGACGGCGGCTGGGATCGGCGCGACAGTGACGCTTGATCTTGGTGGCAAACATGAAATTCCAGGTGACAAACCGTTCCATGGCACGTTTGAGGTGACAGCACTAAGCGACGGGATGTTCACGACGACCGGGAAAAGCATACCTGGCCGTAAAATCAACATTGGACCGGTCGCGGTCCTGAAGATCGGCGGAATTTCTATCGTCACGGCAAGCAAGCGTATGCAAGCCTATGATCAAGATATTTTCAAACACATAGGGATTGAGCCGTCCAAGCAAAAGATTTTGGTTCTCAAGAGCACCTGTCATTTCAGGGCCGATTTTGATCCGATTGCATCCACGACATTGGTTGCATTGGCGCCTGGCGCGCATATCGTCGATCCACGGGCCTATCCATTCAAGCATCTAAGGGCGGGGGTTCGTCTGGTACCGGAAGGCGAAGAATTCCAAGGCTAGTGTCAGACAAAGTTTAACTAATTTTTCTTGTTTATTTTTAGGCGCAGGTAATGGTAGTGGCTATTGCCCTTGCACCATTTGCATTTTTCAACGATGACGAGTTATTCCACATGCCCTTCCTCAACCGTACGCACGGCCAGATCCACTACGATCTTCTCGATGCCACGCTACCTTGGATCACCGATCCGCCGACTATGTTGTTCCACCACGGCGTGGGTACAGACATGGGAACCTGGGCGGGCTGGATCCGCCATCTCTGCGACAAGGTACGGGTGCTGCGCATGGATATGCTCGGGCACGGGCATTCTTACCGTCCTGGCGCCAGTGAGCCCTTAAGCTTCGAGACGTTGGCGGACGACGCGCACGCCGTGCTGCAGGCGGTCGGTGCCAAACGCGTGATCTTGGCGGGAGAATCCCTAGGCGGTACCTTGATGTTGCATATGGCTGCAATGGAACGCATCAACCCGCTGGCCATCGTTACCTGCTCGACCTCCCATCTTGGGGGCTCGCTCGAGAATGTTAACGCTTGGCGCCGCCGCATCGCTGAGGACGGGTTCCAGGCTTGGTCGGATGATATGATGCAGCGGCGCTTCATCGACGGCGTGATCACCCCGGAGATGGCGAATTGGTATTCCCGCACCCAAGCCGGCAGCGATGGCGCGACGATCCTTGCTCTCGCCGATTTACTGATTGGTACCGATCTAACTCCCCAACTCTCGCGCATCACTGCGCCCACATTACTGTTTGCGCCGGGCGCCAGCCCGTTCATTCCGATCGAGGTGCCACGAAAGCTGACGGAGGCCCTGCCGAATGCCCGTCTGCACGAATTTCCAAGCATGCGCCACGGCGTGGTGTTCTCGCATGCCGAAGAATGCGCTACGATGGCCCGTGCCTTCCTAATGGAATATGGAGTGATTTAGGGAAGAAAGCGTCTATGAATCTAGGGGCTATTCAGATGACCTTGGGCGACGTCTTGAAATAGCGAAATGGATTTGAGTTTTTCATATCTAAAAATTAGGCGGAGTGGCTATTTTGGTCAAAGCGGGTTTTAATCTGATGGCATGGACGCCCCCTTTTTCCGGCGTCGGATGCGCCATACTTTGAGGCGTGTTCACAACCTCATATAAAGGAGGCGTCCATGACGCAGATTACAGTTATTGGCTTGGATTTGGCAAAGCGTGTGTTTCAGGTTCACGGCGCGGATGGTGACGGTCAACCGGTGCTGCGCAGGAAGCTTCGCCGCGCTCAGGTACGGACATTCTTCTCCGAACTGCCGCCGTGCCTGATTGGTATGGAGGCCTGTGCGAGCGCGCATCATTGGGCCCGTGAACTTCAGGTATTGGGTCACGAGGTCCGTTTAATCCCGCCGCAGTACGTGCGCCCTTTCGTCAAGACCAACAAGAACGACGCTGCGGACGCGGAAGCGATCTGCGAGGCAGTGACACGACCGACGATGCGGTTTGCACCGGTCAAGTCGGCGGAACAACAATCGGTTTTGATGCTGCACCGGGCTCGGGAATTGCTGGTGCGCCAGCGGACCATGCTGATCAACGCGCTTCGCGGCCACTGCGCTGAGTTCGGACTGATCGCCGCACAAGGCATCTCCAAAGTGGTTGATCTGATACGTATCATCGATGACCCGGAAGATACCCGTCTTCCCGATCTGGCCCGCGAGGCCCTCGGTCTGTTGGTCGAACAACTGAATGCGGTGCAGAGTCGGATCAAGGCACTTGAATCAGAACTCTTGGCTTGGCACCGCTCGAACGCAGCAAGCCGGCGGCTGGAAACGATCCCTGGCGTTGGGATCATTACGGCGACGGCCCTGGTGGCGACGATCGGCGATGGCAGCCAGTTCCACTCAGGGCGGCAACTCTCGGCCTGGCTCGGCCTCGTGCCCCGACAGCATTCGAGTGGCGGCAAGGATAGGCTGGGGCGGATATCGAAACGGGGTGACGGCTATATCCGGCGTCTGCTCGTACACGGTGCCCGTACCGTATTGCGCTGGCGCCGGGCCAAGCCAGATACCGAGGCGGGATGGGCCGAACAGCTGTTGGCGCGACGGCCGACCAACGTCGTCCTCGTCGCCATGGCCAACAAGACGGCGCGGATCGCCTGGGCGCTGCTCAGACATCAACGCGATTACATGCCGGCGACGGCGTAACTGAAAGAACCAAATTGCGAGGGTAACTAGGATTTGATGGCAAAACAGGGTGAACCGGGAGCGACCAAACCCGAGGCATTGTCCGAGCTCAGAGCTCGCTAATCTGACTGGGCGTCGTTCCTTCGGATTCCATCAGGGCCAGCGGTCATGTGCCGCGTCAAAAGGCCGGATACATGACTTGCAAACCCTATGCGCACATCAGGTCAATCTTCCCCTTGCAAGATCGGGGGCGTCCATACATGACAATGCCTCTTTCTGATCACGGCTTAATCGGTCGAGTGCTTCGGCGATGAGAACTGTGTTAATTTGATACGGAAATCGATGCATCAGGCGAAATTATGCCTTCTTGTTTCGCTATTAGATAAACGCCGCAAAACATGTGGCTATAATTTTGTTGTAGAAGTTTGGGGATATTTAAATCTCTCTCGCAGGAATCCGGGTTCACCACGGTTGCGCCGCATCGGATTGTCTCATCGACAACTATAAAAGTAGCATCATTTATCGTCACTATGCGATTAACCCAATCGCGCTCCTCCCAGGGAGATGCGCCATCAATAATGATATTTCCCCGGAACCGGGCAACATCAATGTGCTTTCCGACAGTTTCCGACAGTTGCCGTACGCTTGCCAGATTAATGAGAGATATGACCGGTTCTTCGATATTACCAAACTGGAAATCCAGGGCTTGAACAAATTGTGGTCCGATTGTTGAATCCGTCTTGCTCAATAAACGTTTAAAATAACGATTGATTTCTTCTTGGCCGCGAGGATCGTCCACGAAAGTTCGCGCTTCTTCCACGCCATTTCGTAGGATCGTCAAGAGTCTTGATGTCTCGTCGAAATGAGGAGTGAGTTCTGTAAGGCACTCATCTAAATTGTGCATGAGCATATGAAATTCTGTTTTTAACGCCCATTTTGGAGACTCATATGTGATGCCGGATTTTCCGTGTGCAAGCGCAAAGCGCCGGTCCAGCGGAAACGGAGCGTTTGGAGTAATAGCCACCTCCTTGAGGAGTTCTCCCCTAAGGCCTTTCACAGGAAAACGCCATAACTCTGAAATATTCATTTTCAATACCCTGTTGTTACAGAAATCCCATTCGAATACCTATTTACCAATTATCATGATTTGCGCTGTGATGACACTTTATTGGGCAAGAAAACTGCACAACTACTTAACCTCTCTTAGGCGTAGGGGAACATCTTCCTTAGCAGTGCGGACAAAATGGGAAACCTGACGAAACACTGGACAGCGGTTAATCTTAACCTTTAGCAATTGCGTTTCATGTTTCAACGGTCGGTTTCAGCATCGTTCACTTCGCCATCGTTATTTGCGTTCGTGTTTCTAGCCTCCGCTAGAAGCCAATCTCTGAACTGGGCCTGAACTGGGCGAAGTTGCACGTCAGCTGGCCGAAGCAAATAAAACGAGAAGTCTGAGCTTAATGACGCTTCAAATGGCCTAACTAGCTCGCCACTACCGATTAGGTCCTCAGCAATCCTCTCACCACAAAGCGCAACACCGTCTCCTTTGATAGCCGCGCTTATGAGGAGAAGATAGCTATCGAACGGTAATCGGTTGATATTCTCGGACAGTTCTGAGCCATAAACTTTGAACCAATCCTCCCAAGTCGTCCAGTTGGGGTCAAATCGAGAGAGTGTTAGCAGTGTGGCGTCATGCAAATCTTCGGGGCCGTTAATAGGCCCGTGTTTTTCAAGATAACGCGGTGAGCAAACAGGCAATATTTCGTTTCCGAACATTCTATCTGCAGTTACCCCTTCCCATGTTCCTTTCCCAAATCTGACCGCAAAGTTCAAACCGGTAGCAGAAAGATCACGCAATTTGGCGTACGCTGCCAAATGCACATTCACGCTAGGGAACTCTGCACGAAATTTAGCAATGCGAGACATTAGCCAATACGAGGCAAAGCTGACGCTGGATGAGATCATGATATCGGCATCTGTAGAAGTTTGCCGTCGAATGTCGTCTGTAACGTGCGCAATATGGCCAAGGCTGATGGATACAGCATTTGCCATCATGGCACCTTGGCGAGTTAGCTCAATGGCTCGGTAGTGACGCTCAAATAAGCGTACCCCAAGATAACTTTCAATGAGTTGTATCTGCCGACTGACCGCTGCTTGAGAGACCTGAAGCTCAGTCGCTGCCTTGGTAAAGCTTTGGTGACGTGCAACTGCTTCAAAGACAATTAAACTATTTGCTGGAGGGACTCTATCTCGTAAGTTTGGCATAAGTTTTTCTGATCCCATGATGATAATTATGTATATATACTAGTGATAAATATTTGCGTTACATAATAAAACTAAATCGAACAACTGTGAACGATAAACACCTGAGTGAGTGATGTTTATTCAATCTAACCAAAATGAAACGCTTGATAGGGTAATCGATACGATGGACACACATTCAATACAAAAGAAGACAAAACCTGTGCGTCCGGGTGGTAAGACGAGAAAGAAAGCACGCGCCTTCCCCAAGGGGCGTCAGGTAATGCCGTCTGCACGTAAAGACGTGCAGAAACTCCTTAAAGGCAAGTCTCTCGCAAGCGAATTGCTGATTGAACACTTGCACCTTATTCAAGATAAGTTCGGACATTTGTCCGCAGAGCATTTGGCGGCGCTGGCAGAAGAAATGAAATTAGCCCAAGCCGAAGTTTATGAGGTTGCGACTTTCTATCATCATTTCGATGTCGTTAAGGAAGGTGAAAACGCACCTCCAGAAATCACGATCAGAGTTTGCGACTCTCTCAGTTGTGAAATGGCCGGCGCGCAAGATATCATGAAAGCCTTAAAGGATAAGGCGCCAAAGTATGTTCGTGTGCAACATGCGCCTTGCATGGGGCTGTGTGACAAAGCGCCTGCCGCAGCGATCGGTAAAAATTATACGGGCGATGTCTCTGTTTTTAATTTGCTCAAGGCTGCCAAAGCACGTGATGTAAAACCGGAAAAACCCAAGTATCAAACCTTTGATGCATATGTGAAAGATGGTGGCTACAAAGTCCTTAAGAAGCTCCGTAAGGGCAATAAATCCCCAGATGACGTGATCGAGACGTTGCTTGAAGCTGGGCTACGCGGGCTCGGTGGTGCAGGTTTTCCATCTGGTCAGAAATGGAAGTTCGTTCGTGCTGTCGAAGGCACGCGTTACATGTGCATTAATGCGGACGAGGGTGAGCCTGGCACATTTAAAGACCGGTTATATCTGCAAACCAAGCCACATCAATTCCTGGAAGGTATGTTGATTGGTGCATGGGGCGTAGAAGCTGACGCCGTCTATATTTATCTGCGTGATGAATATCCTGCGATCCGAAATATCCTCATCAAAGAAATAGCACTTCTCGAAAAAAAGAAAATTATTAAATCCGGGTATGTACACCTGCGTCGTGGTGCAGGTGCATATATCTGCGGTGAAGAAAGCGCGATGATAGAGAGCATCGAGGGCAAACGTGGCCTACCAAGGCATCGACCGCCATACGTTGCTCAAGTCGGTTTGTTTGGCCGCCCGACATTGGTGCACAACGTTGAAACTGTTTACTGGATGCCGGAAATTCTCGCCAAAGGGGCCGGCTGGTTCATCAATGAAGGGCGCGAAGGACACAAGGGAAATCGTTCGTACTCTGTGTCGGGGCGTGTGAAGAAACCAGGTGTAATTTTGACTGCTGCAGGTGCCACGGCTGAAGAGTTGATTGAACTTTGTGGCGGCATGGAAACCGGCCACACCTTCAAAGGATATCTTCCAGGCGGTCCTTCAGGTGGGATCCTACCTGCGAAGATGGGCAATCTTCCGTTAGATTTCGGCCAACTTGAAAAGTACGGGTCGTTTGTCGGATCACACGCTGTGGTTATTTTATCTGACAAAGATCACATGCGTGATGTATCGGTGAACTTGCTTAAGTTCTTTGAAGACGAGAGCTGTGGCCAGTGTACGCCGTGTCGTGTCGGCTGTGAAAAAGCGGTAAAGCTGATGGGTGCTAAAAAGTGGAACACAAATCTACTTGGGCAACTATCCGGCGCAATGATGGATGCATCAATTTGCGGACTTGGTCAGGCGGCGCCAAACTCTATTAAATCGGTTATAAAATACTTCAAGAAGGACGTTTCCTGATGTCGGATAAAATTACCTTCAATTTGGATGGCAAAAAAGTAACAGCTGATCCTGGCGAGTCCATTTGGCAGGTCGCGAAGCGACAGGGTACAACGATCCCGCATCTTTGCTGGAAAGACGAGCCCGGTTACCGGGCTGACGGAAATTGCCGTGCCTGTATGGTTGAGGTCGAGGGTGAGCGGGTTCTGGCTGCATCGTGCGTACGTCAACCAACTGCAGGCATGAATGTTATCACACAGTCCGAGCGGGCAAAAACATCGCGTAAAATGGTGATTGAGCTTTTACTCGCTGACCAGCCCAAGATGAAGGATGCTCACGATAGCGAATCAGACTTCATTGGCTGGACGAAGGCGATGAATGTAAAGACGTCACGCTTCCCAAAGTCAAAGCGACCAAAACCTGATGTCTCACATTCAGCAATGGCCGTCAATCTGGACGCATGTATCCACTGTAACTTATGTGTGCGTGCATGCCGCGAAGTGCAGGTGAACGACGTAATTGGCATGGCGTCACGCGGTGCTCATTCAAAGATCGTCTTTGATTTTGATGATCCCATGGGACAATCCAGCTGCGTTGCATGTGGAGAATGTGTGCAGGTATGCCCAACGGGCGCGCTCATGCCGAAAACGATTGTTGATGATAAAGGTCGGGGCGGTCGTGTTGCTGACCGCGAAGTGAATTCTATTTGCCCATACTGTGGCGTTGGTTGTCAGATCACATACAAGATACGTAATAATAAGAAAACGGGTCGCGATGAAATCGCATGGGTCGAAGGTGCCGGCGGAAAATCGAACGAAAACCGTTTGTGCGTCAAAGGGCGATTTGGTTTTGATTATGTCACCAGTCCTGAGCGCCTTACCAAACCGCTGATCCGTATTCCCGGTAAGGCTAAAGGCCTTAACATGGACCCGAGCAAGCCTTTGACAAACTTCCGTGAAGCAACGTGGGACGAAGCGCTTGCAGTCGCAGCCAAAGGTCTGAAGACCATTCGGAAAGAAAAAGGCCCAAAGGCACTTGCTGGATTTGGTTCCGCAAAATGCTCAAACGAAGAAGCATATCTTTTCCAGAAGTTGGTTCGTACGGGCTTTGGGTCCAATAACGTTGATCACTGTACGCGACTTTGCCATGCCTCATCAGTTGCCGCATTGATTGAAACGATTGGCTCGGGTGCGGTGACAGCGCCCTTCATGGCCGTCAAAGACTCAGATGTAGTTATTGTGATTGGCGCCAATCCGACGGAAAACCATCCCGTCGCAGCAACTTATTTTAAGCAAGCCGTGAAACGCGGTGCTGAATTGATTGTGATGGACCCACGTGGTCAGGGGCTTAAGCGCCATGCGACGCATATGTTGCAGTTCAAATCTGGCTCAGACGTCGCAATGTTAAATGCTATTATGCACGTGATTGTCGAAGAGGATCTATACGACAAACAGTACATCCAGTCGCATACAGAGGGCTTCAAGAATATCAAAAAGCACCTTAAGGACTTCTCGCCTGAGAAAATGTCTGAGGTTTGTGGTATCGACGCTGAAGAACTCAGAACGGTTGCCCGCAAATATGCTACAGCAGGCCGATCGATTATTTTTTGGGGGATGGGGATCTCGCAAAGTACGCACGGCACCGATAATGCGCGCTGTCTGATCTCGCTCGCACTCATGACAGGTCACACGGGACGTGACGGTACTGGATTACACCCGTTGCGTGGTCAGAACAACGTGCAAGGGGCATCAGATGCGGGCCTTATCCCGATGATGTTCCCAGATTACTCGAATGTCGGAAACGATAACATTCGTGACAAGTTTGAGAAGCTTTGGGAAACGGAGCTTGATCCCAACCCGGGATTAACGGTCGTTGAAATCATAAACGCTATTCACGGCGACGAGATCACAGGGATGTACATCATGGGAGAAAACCCGGCGATGTCTGATCCTGATGCCAATCATGCCCGTGATGCTTTGGCCAAGCTTGATCATCTTGTCGTACAGGACATTTTCTTAACGGAAACGGCGATGTTTGCTGACGTTGTTCTGCCTGCAACAGCATGGCCGGAAAAGGACGGGACGGTATCCAATACCAATCGTCAGGTTCAAATGGGACGCAAAGCTCTTGATGCCCCGGGTGAAGCGAAGCCTGACTGGTGGATCACGCAAGCCATTGCAAAAGGTATGGGACTTAAGTGGAAGTACCGTAAGCCTGAAGATGTATTCGCCGAAATGAAACAGGCGATGCCGTCGCTGGATAATATCACTTGGGACCGTTTGGAAAATGAAAACTCTGTGACGTACCCATGTCCTGCTATCGATCATCCGGGCGAAGACATTGTCTTTGCTGATCGGTTTGCGACTGCGGATGGATTGGGCAAGTTCGTGCCTGCAAAAGTAACCGCACCGAACGAAGTTCCAGATAAGAAGTTCCCGTTTATTCTGATTACAGGCCGTCAGTTGGAGCATTGGCATACCGGCGCCATGACCCGTCGGTCTTATGTTTTGGATCAGGTGCAGCCTTCGCCAACCGTTCAGATGAACACGAAGGATATTGATAAGTTCGGCATAAATCCGGGTGATATGGTGAAAGTATCGACCCGGCGCGGTGAAGTTAAGATTGCTGTACGGGCCGATAATAAGGTGTCGCCAGGCACGGTGTTTATGTCGTTTGCCTATGTTGAGGCTTCGGCGAACGAGTTGACCAACCCACAGCTCGATCCAGTTGGTAAAATTCCTGAGTTCAAATACTGTGCAGCGAAAGTCGAACCGCTTCACTGATTGAACATTACCCTAGATACAAAAAACCGCTTGGGCCAATCGCACCAAGCGGTCGTTGCAACGTCAGGTCTATTGGATGCAAGTTTTGCTCAGTACACTTACGCCTACTGAGCATTTACAGTTACAAAATCAATGACCAATCATCCATGGACGCGAAGGACCATGTCCATGGCTATGCCCTTTGTGATGGGTATGCCCGCACTCTTTTGATTTGCTGTGTGATTGTTCGGCAACAACATGTTTTGGCTTGTTGACGACTTCTGGCTTATCAGCGCTTTTTTCGTTTCTAAAGTGAGCTGTGCGATAATTGGCTGATAAAAGAGATAATGCAGGTGTCGAAACTGCCCGCTTTGATTCTGCTCCGCACTCTGTGCAGATGCTGGGTTCTGTGCACCTAGCCATGCTTTGCCATTCGTCGAATGGCCCGCACTTATCACACAGGTAATTATATAATGGCATTATTATTCTCCGTATTTCAGGTTTCCCGCGAGAGACCATGGGGATTAGGCCTCCACTGTCTCTCGCGAGAGGCTTGGTTAGGTGCATTCCGCCACGTCGACACCGGATGGAATCGACTGAGTTGGGCCATTAGCATTCGGATTGATATCAAAATCGAATATAGCCGTTGGAATAGAAACCGTGCAGCAAGCGTTGGGAATATCAACGATCCCCGCAACACGTCCTTCGACCGGAGCGGTACCAAGGATCATGTAGGCTTGCTCGCCTGAGTACCCGAACTTCTTGAGATATTCTACAGCGTTCAAGCATGCCCTACGGTAGGCGATAGTCGCGTCAAGATAGTGTTGCTCACCATCATGTTCATCAACTGAAATACCTTCAAAGACCAGATATTCAGAATAATTTGCATCAATGGGACTGGTTTGGAAAATAGGGTTCGTGACGCCATACATCTCCATACCACCCTTAATGATATCAACACTGATGTCGATCCAGCCCGCCATCTCAATGGCACCACAAAACGTAATTTCGCCATCGCCCTGTGACCAGTGAATATCACCCATGGAAAGGCCAGCGCCGTCCACATAAACCGGGAAGAATACTTTGGATCCACGAGATAGGTTTTTGATATCACAGTTTCCACCGTGTTCGCGACCCGGTACGGTACGAGCGGCTTCGGCGCCAGCAATCTTGGCGTCTGCACCAGTCATGCCGCCCATCAGGGCTGTCGTCGTACCCGCCATGCCATCTGGCAAAGTACAGAGTGGTGGCGTACGGGTGGGGTTCGTATCGAAGAGTTTCTTTTCTCGATCATTCCAGGTCTTTAGAAGGTCAGCAGATGGCAGAGTCCCGATCAATCCAGGGTGAATTGTACCCGGAAAACGGACGCCGGGAATATGACGGGAACTCGCATAGATACCTTCAAAGTCCCAACATGCCTTGCGCGCTGCGGGGAAGTGTTTGTCCAGAAAACCACCGCCATTTTCATGGGCAAAAATACCTGTAAAGCCCCACTCGGAATCTTCCTTGCTACCAATATCGTTGATGTTAACGACTAATAAATCGCCGGGCTTGGCGCCTTCGATACCAAAAGGTCCACTCAGGTAATGTACCTTTGAAAGGTCGACATCTCTGATGTCATCAGCACAATCATCATTCTTAATTTGCCCGCCGGTCCAGTCGTAACACTCAACCCTGAATGTCTCGCCTGGCTTGAAGGTTTCAACGAAGGGCAAATCCGGATGCCATCGATTATGCGTTTTTACGATCTGTTCTTCTGGGAGCTTGTCCATTTCTGCATGGAATACTGTTCTAGGCATGGTTTTCCTCCTCGGTTGATGAATGGGTGGACCCTTTACAAGTTCATAGTGGCAAGTCGAGCATGTCGTCGATTAAGCCAAGAGACAGAGTTTTCAGGGTTGCTTATCGTTCACCGCATTCCGTTCATATTTCTCGCCTTGGATAGTGCTCAAAGAGCATAAATTGCACACCGAAATCCTCATATACGTCATATAACGTAGGGCTCAATTACGATCGGAAATGCGAAAACAGAACTCAGAGTTTTGATCTGGGTAATGATATCTGAAGGCGCGTTTCGTCGACTATTATTCACGAAGGATACGCGACAGCGCGTCAAGTTGAGGCATCGGTCTGGTGATCAAAATTTGGACGAGATGATAGGTTTAGATCGGCATAAACTCATGCATTACAAAGCTTTTAGCGCCATGGCGGCTGCGGCTGTTCGGTTCTCAACGCCCAACTTTCGGGATATGCGTTCTAAATGTTTATTAATTGTTCTTGGGCTTAACTCTAAAATCTCACCAATGTCGCGATTAGCTTTGCCGTTGGCAATCCAAGTAAGTACGTCCGCTTCGCGTAATGTTAGCCCAAATACTTTTGATAATCTGGCTTGTATACTTGCGAAATCGTTCTCAATAACGCGTAGCAGATATTCGTCTGCACCACTTTGACCTATATATAATATCAGCACCTGGCATTCGTCTGTATCAGATAGCACCAGTTGTGCCGGTGACGTTGCCGTCGTTTGAATTTGATGATTTAGCCATTGTTTTACATATTCAGGCAATTGAAATTCTGAGTCTGCATCATCATCCATAAAGGGCTTAATTAGTTTTCTTGCTTGTAATGTTTTCCACAATATATCGCCATCATTGTTAACTGCTATTAGAAAGCTTCTAGCTTCATCCATGGCCACATAGGCACTTTGCGCCAATCTGGCATTAGCAAGATGAACCTGCATTCGCGCTATAAGCTCGTCTGGATCTATAGGCTTAACAAGATAATCGACGCCCCCTGCTTGAAATCCGGCGACGATATGCTCGGTGTCGCTTAAACCGGTCATAAAAATAACCGGTACATGAAGCATGGCGCTGTTCTTCTTTATTCGACGGCAGGTTTCAAAGCCATCCATGCCAGGCATGACCGCGTCCATCAAGATGACGTCAGGTGTAACCTGATCAATTACATCAAGAGACTTTTGCCCTGACAGCGCCACGAGGACTGTGGCGCCAGTATCTTCAATAACCTCGGTCAAGAATTTTAACGAGTCGGGCGAGTCGTCGACAACTAAAATACTCGCCTTATCACAATGATTATTCATGAGTATTTTCCAATGCAGCCATAAAACGCGTTAACTGAAAATCGCTTACATATCCACGCAGAGTTTTCATGAATGGGCTGCATTCCGGAAACTCATTCTCTAACTCGTTAATTTTTGTTTGGATAGCACGCACATGCCCCATCTGCCCGAGTCTCACGAGTTCTTCAATCTCGTGAACCGGTAGGGGTTTTAAAATATCTCCAGACGTCTCGCTTTTCGGGTCTGAAAAATCGATTAATCCCTCATAAACCCATTCGATATTTAAATTGTTTTGGAACTTCTCTAAGAAGCGGTCATAATCGATCGGCTTCATCAAATAATCATCGAAGCTTGATTGATCAATTTTGCCATCAATGCCTTCGACGGCATTGGCAGAAATCATGATAATTTGTGAAGCATTCGTGATGACTTCACGCAAAACTACTGCCAAACCTAACCCATTCATACCCGGCATTGATATATCGAGCAGACAAATGTCAGGACTATGATTTCTTGCTAGCTGGAGGCACTCATTTGCATTCGCCGCGACCAACACCGTGAATCCGATGGGTTCGAGAATATCTTTAATCAGATTGCAGTGGGTTGGTTCATCATCGGTGATTAAAACCAGAAGACGCCTTCCGCGGTACCCAACAATCGCTCGGTCACTAATATGATTTTCGTTTGATGTCTCGATTTCAACGAGCGGTAACAGGATCGAGAACTCACTGCCTTGATCTAATTCACTTTGGACGGAAACCTTTCCTCCCATCCGCTCAGTCAGAAGTTTGGTGATCGCCAATCCCAAGCCAATTCCATCAGACTTAGAATAGATTGACGAATTGGCCCGTTCGAATGGCACAAAAATTCTTCCTAAATCATCTGCGTGAATGCCGATGCCCGTATCTCGTACAGACAATTCGATTGATTTTTCAATGCGCTCCACAGTTAGGGTTACTTGGCCAGTTGGCGTAAATTTAAAGGCATTGGACAATAAGTTAATTAAAATTTGGCGTAGGCGCTTCTCATCAGAGCGAATGATTGTCGGCAAATCGGCTGCAACCAAAAATTCAAAACTGACGTCGTTTGCTTTTTCTTCAAGTCGAAACATTTCGACTATTTCCAACAAAAACGTCTCTAGACGGAAATCCTCCTCAACAAGTGAAAAGTGTTCCGATTCGATTTTTGAAATGTCCAATAAGCCATCGACCAATCCTGCCAAGTGCTCCGAACTACGGCGAATGACATGAACTGCATCAACTCGATGCGCAGGGATTGACTCGTCCCGTTCAAGCAATTGTGAATAGCCGAGGATGGTATTGAGTGGTGTCCTAAATTCATGATTCAGGCCAACAATATATCGACTTTTTGCAGAATTCGAAGATTCAGCGGCCTCCTTTGCTTTTTGAAGTTTTACGTCAGTAATCTTGTGCGCATCGATTTCCTTGTACAACAAATAAGTCTGTCGAGAACTCTCATCTTGGGCAGCCTTGGCGCTCTCGCGAGCAAGCACAAACAGCCACGTCGCAACTCCACTAATAATCACAAGGATGAAGAATATCTGCCAAAGAGTTCCTTGAATGCCATCGTGTCGCAGCCAATCTTCGATAGTAGTCTGTAAATACACGAGGCCAAGGACACCACCAATAACAACACAAAAAAGAAGTTGCATTCCGATGTAATGACCAATGCTGGAGTTCAGTCGGATAACAATCCATTTTGGCAGAAACGTGTTGAGCAATGCCAAAATTTGATCGGTATATCGAGCGTCCGTTTTACAGGAATCATTACAACTGGCGTCTAACGAGCAACACAAAGAACAAATATGTCCATCATATATTGGACAGCCTGCCATATCTTCGATCTCGTAGGTTTTTTTGCATATACAGCATTGGCTTTCTGTAGCATCGCCAAAATCACAATCTGGCTCACGCGCCAAATAGTACTTCCCACGGGTGGCAAATGCGATGACAGGCGCGGAAAAAAACGCGGTGCCGAGGGCGAGATATGCCGACAGTGCTTTCATGACCTCACCCAGCACACCGCTGTATGAAATCATTGCCGCGACTATCGCTATGGCAATAGCTCCAACACCGACGGGATTTATATCATACAGATAGGCACGTCGAAATTCGATATGGCGCGGACTGATCCCTAACGATTTATTGATTAAAAGATCAGATGACAAGGCCCCCACCCAAGCCACTGCGATGATAGAGTATAATGCGAGAATTTGTTCTAATGCCTCATAGACACCCAAGGTTATGAGTAGGAAAGCAATCGTAACATTAAAGACGAGCCAGGCGACGCGCCCAGGATGACTGTGTGTCAGGCGGGAGAAAAAATTGGACCATGCAATTGAGCCCGCGTAAGCATTAGTTACATTAATTTTGACCTGCGATATGATGACAAAAAGTGCCGTTACGGCAATTACCATGACAGGTGATGAGAATACAAACTGAAAGGCCACCTGATACATGTGTGACGGGTCTACGGCATCCTCAACTGGCACGGCCGACTTCAATGCCAAAAACACTAAGAAAGAGCCGACGGCAATTTTCAAACCGCCAACGATAATCCACCCCGGCCCAGCTGATATTAAGGACACCCACCATTGCACACTGTTACTTTTGGTCTTTGGAGGTAAAAACCGCAAGAAATCCACTTGTTCACCAATCTGCGCCGCCAGCGAAAAAATCACAGCTGAGCACGCGCCAAATAAGAGAATGTTGAATTCACCATTTGCGCCATCTGAGCGTCCCGTAAATTCTGTCCATTCAGAAAAGTACTCAGGATGCTGCGCGGCGATAAATCCAAAAGGCAAGATATGAAGCAGCAGCCATAATGGCTGGGTCCATAGTTGTAGTTTACTGATAAACGTAAATCCGTACACAACCATTGGAATGATGATGATTGAGCTAAACAGGTACCCCGCGAATAGAGGCACATTAAAGAACAATTCGAGAGCTGTGGCCATAATTGCGGCTTCGATTGCAAAAAAGATGAATGTGAAAGATGCATAGATCAATGATGTAATTGTCGAGCCGATGTAGCCAAATCCAGCGCCGCGCGAGAGTAGGTCGATATCCACCCCGTGTTTTGCCGCGTAATAGCTGATGGGTAGGCCAGTTACGAAAATCAAAATGCAAACCGCAATGATAGCGGCCATAGCATTAACGTAGCCATATTCCAGTGTGATCGATCCGCCAATTGATTCTAGCGCCAGAAATGAAATAGAACCGAGTGCCGTATTCGCAACCAAATACGGTGACCACTTTCGGATTTTTTTCGCCGTAAATCGCAGGGAATAATCTTCAATTGTCTGATTTGAAACCCACTGATTATAATGCCGGCGAATACGGACTAGTTTCTGTTGCTTCATATATTGGTTCGCGCCCTATGTAGGATAGGAATATCCATCTGTGACAGAACTGACTATGTTGCTTGTAATTCACCCATCTATATTTGCGGGCTGATTCTTATTTTATTTGATCGATAATTATGTATCGCAATGGATATTGAAGTTTCTCTTTCACTGGTCCAATGAATATCTGTGTAAGAAAATTCCTTCAATCACTCACCAGTATAGGCCATACGCTACCATCGTCCCAGAGGCATCTACCGTACGTCAAATGACGTAGGGCAGACCAATAACGCCATCAATAGTCAATTGACGTATACCTCCGCAAATGCCGCTGAGTTATAGCTGTAGGTTCTGTCATGTCGTGGGAATGACAATCAGCAAACGCGGTCAACGCGTTGCACAGAATTCAAGTGCGAGTCCCTCACACGTCAGTTGCTGAGTAACAAAATCTCAATCAAACAGGGATATAAAAATATGTTTAGAATTAGCAATAAACCCGAATATCGACATCCAATGTCTGCCATCCGGCGCGGGATCATACTTGGAATGGCAGCTTTGCCAGTCGTGGCTCTCATGGCCACCAGCTCTTATGCAGCAAATGAGAAATATCCGACCAGCGTCGTAAACACGACTGGTCTGGCAGTTACCGACGACACCGTGACAATCGGTATCCTGCACTCAATCACAGGATCCATGGCAATCAGTGAGACGGGCTCTGTGCAAGCTGAAAAACTGGCGATCAAGCAGATCAACGAGTCAGGGGGCGTTCTTGGGCGTCAGGTTAAATGGATCCAGGAGGATGGCGCCACAGATTGGCCGAATTTTGCTGAAAAAGCTAAAAAACTGATCGTGAACGATAAGGTCGCTGCGGTGATGGGATGTTGGACATCTGCTTCGCGTAAAGCAGTTCTCCCAGTTTTCGAGCAGTACAACAACATGCTTTACTATCCCACGATGTATGAGGGCTTGGAAGCTTCACGAAACATAATTTACACAGGCCAAGAAGCTACCCAGCAAATCCTTGCTGGCATCGATTGGATCATTAAAGAGAAGAATCCAAAAACATTTTACTTTGTTGGCTCTGACTACATCTGGCCTCGTACTTCATTTAAGATTGCCAGAAAGCATATCGAGAATGTGTACGGTTTAAAGGTTATCGGTGAGCAATACTATCCGCTCGGCCATACCCAGTTCAATTCAGTCATAAATAAAATGAAGCTGAAGAAACCTGACGTTATCTTCTCCATTGTGGTCGGCGGTTCAAATGTTGCTTTTTATAAGCAAATCACAGGTGCTGGGGTTGATCTCACCAAGCAAACGGTCATCACCATTTCAGCTACGGAAGATGAAGTTCGCGGGATTGGCGGAGAAAACATTGTGGGCACGTACATGTTCGCAAAATACTTCCAAAGCCTACCGAACGAGAATAATCAAAAGTTCATCAAAGCATTTAAAGAAATGTGGGGCGACGATATCGTTATCGGCGATGTTACCAACAATGCCTATCTAGGTCCTTGGCTTTGGAAAGCGGCCGTTGAGAAAGCGGGCAGTTTCGATATCGACAAGATAAAAGCAGTAAATGGATCGGGTATTGAGATGACCAATGCTCCAGAAGGATACGTTCGTATTCATGAAACGAACAATCATCTTTATAGCAAATTGCGTGTCGGCCGTGCTCGTGCCGATGGTCAATTTGATGTGGTCTATGAATCTGAACTGAAAGAGCCGGATCCTTTCCCAAAAGGATACCAGTAAGAAAAATGGCGATTAGCCTGGAGCACACAGTTCGTGCTTCAGGCCGACGCTTATCAAGTGTTACTTAAAACAGAAAACATCTGGTCGCCCTAGGCCAGACCGTATCTCGAAAGGCCAATCATCATGTTCGGATATACTTTTGGTGAGCTAGGTTCCATCTTTGCAATGCAAGGATTCGCGGGGCTAATACTCTTTTCCGTCTTTACCTTAATGGCGCTTGGATTGGCGATTATCTTTGGGCAGTTGGGCGTCATTAACATGGCCCATGGCGAATTCATGATGATCGGCATGTACGTTACCTACGTTATATCGACGTTTTTTGCTGAATACTTACCCAGTTTATTCGGGATATATTTCTTTGTGGCGATGGGGGTAGCCTTCTTAGTAACAGCGGTGCTTGGGGCGTTCGTGGAATGGGCAATGATCCGTCACCTTTATCGCCGACCGCTTGATACGCTACTTGCGACGTGGGGCTTAAGTCTGATCTTGCAACAAAGTATACGCGTCATGTTTGGCACCCGTGAAGTTGGCGTGGTGAAACCTGACTGGATGATGGGGGCCGTTTCTGTCACTGACATGATCGACGTCCAGACATATGGAATGGTAGTGATGGGGATCACGATCTGCCTGACAATTGGTGTCATGTTTATGATGCTCAAGTCGATGTGGGGCAAACATGTCCGTGCAGTTGTACAGAACCGTGAAATGGCTTCTGCCGTTGGAATTAATACGGCACGTGTTGACCGGATGACATTTGCAGTTGGTTGCGGCATTGCCGGTATTGCTGGCAGCGCCTTTACGATGATTAGCTCTACGGCGCCTGATGCAGGTCAGCACTACATCGTTGATACATTCTTGGTCGTGGTTTTTGGAGGTGCAGCGAGCCTCTGGGGAACAATCGCATCCGCATTCTTAATTTCACAGGCGCAGTCGACATTGGAATTCTTCATGACGGGTTCAATTGCAAAAGTTGTGACGCTACTTGTTGTGATTGGAATATTGATGATACGGCCACAAGGACTATTCAGTCTCAAGATACGCAGTCGCTAAGGAATATACATTATGGATAGATTATTTCCAAAGAAAGACCGACTCAGCTTCATTGTGATTGCTGTATTGCTTCTTGTAATCTTGCCTTTAGGGCTGGACGTATTCCGTCTTAACCTTGTCAGCAAATACCTTACATTTGCATTCGTAGCCATTGGTCTCGTGATGTGCTGGGGTGCCGGTGGAATTCTCAGTCTTGGTCAGGGAGTGTTTTTTGGCCTTGGTGGATATTGCATGGCCATGTACCTCAAGCTTGAGGCAGCAAAGGCTGATATCGGCTGTACACGAGCTCAGCAGGAAGTAGGTGAATGCATTGTTCAATCTACACCTGGGATTCCTGACTTTATGGATTGGGCCTCAATGACTGAATTGCCATTCTTTTGGCTGCCATTCGAGAGTTTTCCCCTAACCATCGTCATGATTTTAATCGTTCCGACGATACTGGCTTACTTTGTCGGTCTCGCCATGTTTAAGCGCCGTGTTGGTGGTGTGTATTTTGCCATCATGACACAAGCCATGGCTGCGGCTCTCAGTATCTTGATTATTGGTAACGCGGGTTACATCGGTGGCTTTAATGGCATCACTGATTTGCGGACACTTCATGGCTGGGACATTCGCACTGATGACGCCAAGGTCGTTTTCTATTTTGTGACAGTAGTCTTGGTTCTAATAGCGTTGTTTGCGTCGCAGCTTATTCTCAAGAGTAAGCTCGGAAGGGTTCTCGTGGCAATGCGGGTTCATGAAGACCGTGCTCGCTTTTCTGGATATGACGTCGCCAACTTCAAGATCTTCGCATTTTGTTTTGGTGCGTTACTCGCAGGTGTCGGTGGTGCGATGTTTACCCTCAACGTTGGATTTATTCATCCTACATTCGTTGGGATTGTCCCATCGATTGAGATGGTTATTTTCTGCGCAGTCGGAGGGCGGTTTTCAATCTATGGTGCTGTATATGGTGCTTTGCTCGTGAACTTGGCGAAAACGGTATTCTCAGAAGCTTATCCAGAACTTTGGCTTTTTGCTATGGGGGCCATGTTTATTGGTGTTGTGATGGCATTCCCAGAAGGTTTAGCAGGTCTATACAAAGTTTATATTGAACCTCACCTCTTAAAGCTCCAACGCAGCGGTAAACCGACTTCTGCGACAGAACCGGCTGAATAGAGGAAATGAAAATGGAAAACGCACATCTTCAAGACAGCATTCTTTCTGTCGAAAACCTCACGGTTTCTTTCGACGGCTTTAAGGTCGTAGATGATTTATCATTACAAATCAAAACGAACGAGCTCCGTGTTATTATCGGCCCAAATGGTGCGGGCAAAACAACGGTTCTCGATCTAATCAGCGGTCGGACCTCTGCAACATCAGGATCAATTAAGTTTCGTGGTCAAGAACTGAGAAATATGAAGGAGCATGAAATTGTTCATGCTGGTATCGGTCGGAAGTTTCAAACTCCGTCAGTATTCGAAGATTTGACGGTTTTCGAAAACCTTGAAATTTCGTTTCCTCGCGGTCGGAATGTATTCGGTTCTCTCTTCTTTAGACGAGATAAAGAAGTGCAGGATCGTATTCAGGAAGTTGCTGAAACCACATATCTCGATGAAGTGCTTCACTCTGGAGCAGGCTCACTAAGTCACGGACAAAAGCAATGGCTAGAAATTGGCATGTTGTTGATTCAAGATCCGACTCTTCTGATGCTGGATGAACCTGTTGCAGGTATGAGTAAAAGTGAACGGGTGAAAACAGGTGATCTGCTTCGTAAAATCGCCCAGGGTCGATCTGTGATTGTGATCGAACACGATATGGCCTTCGTGAAAGACATCGCACATTGGGTAACCGTTATGCATCAGGGCAAAGTTCTCTCCGAAGGAGAAATGGATGTGGTGCAAAAGGATCCCAAAGTTATCGAAGTCTATTTGGGTCATAGTTAAGAAGGAACACGACGTCATGATGAATATCAAAGACTACGAAGTATCGTACGGGCAAAGTGAAATCCTTCACGGGATAAATATTAATGTTAAACCAGGTGAAATCGTTGCCGTGACCGGTCGAAACGGCATGGGTAAAACCACCTTGATGAAAGCTATTATGGGCATTATTCCTTGCAAAGCGGGCGCGATAATTTTTGATGGCGAAGACATCACAAATTTGCCCACTCATGAACGCGTAAAAAAGGGCGTCGCCTATGTTCCTCAGGGACGAATGATTTTTTCGACGATGACTGTAGAAGAAAACATAGAAACTGGACTGGCTGGGTCGAACAAAAAGACTATTTCGAACGATATTTATGAGCTTTTCCCTGTTTTGCTCGAAATGAAAGACCGTCGTGGCGGCAATTTATCCGGAGGCCAGCAGCAGCAACTCGCGATCGCACGAGCCCTTGTATCAGAGCCCAAAATACTTCTTCTTGACGAGCCGACAGAGGGTATTCAGCCGTCTATTATTAAAGAGCTTGCTCAGGTTCTAAGGCAAATTAGAGACGAGCGTGGTCTCAGTATTTTATTCTCAGAACAAGTTCTGAGTTTTGTTATGGATGCCGCTGACCGCATCATTGTGATTGAAAATGGAAGCATTGTTCATGAAAACAATCGCACCGATGTCGATGAAGAGACACTTGTGCGATATTTATCAGTGTAAATATTCGATTCCTGACGATGGTTGGCTGGTAACATCTAGCATCTTGTTTGGTATAACTGGCTTCGTGTCTCCGCAACCATTTTAATTTTGCATGAGTTCAGCGCTGTCGATGTGCAAGTAACGTCGGTTGCATGTCCCCGATTTGAACCTACAGAATAATTTTTTCAAAGATACGTTATGCGACTTCATGTAACCTGACGGTCGTCGTACTTTATGCCTTACCCAGTCTTCATGCGGTCATTCTACATCTTGTGTAGCGACGATTATTTTGCTATCTATGTAGCACTATAGGTTTCTCTCGTATGCCATGGAGGGCTGTGATCGAGAGGCACCTGCAGACGTTTTCTGCAGTTGTCTTTGGTGCCCTCCGCTCTGACATCTGTCCTTTTTCTGGAGGGGTGATGGAGCGAGAAAATGGTGCTTAGAGACAGAAAACCTGCCTATCCCCACAAAAATCACAATAAGACCCTTTATATCGACAAGGACGTCGGTAGTTCCGTCGTGTACCTGTCGGTAGATGACATCAAGGGGTATCGCAAGCACGCACGGAAATATTCTAAGCGGCAGCGAAAACTTATGGAACGGTGCATCCGTGAATTCGGTTTTGTGCTGCCAATACTCATCGATAACGACGGCACGGTGATTGCCGGCTACCTCCGCCTCATGGTGGCCAAGGCTATCGGTTACACAAAAGTCCCTGTAATTCGTATCACGCACCTGACCCCAGCGCAGGTACGAGCTTTACGGATTGCTGACAACCGCTTAGCTGAGCTCGGTGAGTGGGACCAGGAACTCTTAGCAATCGAACTTCAGGACTTGATCGAGCTCGATTATGATCTCGACTTTACAGGGTTCGAAGCGCCAGAGATTGATCTTATCATCGGTGATGCGCTCACGGTAGGGGGCGATGGTTCTGCCAACGAGGTCCCCGATGTCGAACTTGTGGCCGTTTCCAGATTAGGCGATTTGTGGTTTCTTGACGAGCACACTGTCCTCTGCGCTGATGCGGGCGAAATTGTCGCTTATGACAGGTTGCTCGATGCGCGTATCGCGCAGATGGCAATTACGGACCCGCCTTACAACGTTAAGATCCGTGGCAACGTCAGTGGGCTTGGCAATGCCAGGCACGACGAGTTCGTCATGGCGTCGGGCGAGATGTTTGAAGCTGACTACGAGGCGTTCCTGATTGCCTTCATCCGCAATCTGGTTCGCTTCTCTTTAGATGGCTCCGTCCATTACATCTTCATCGACTGGCGCCACGTTGGCGTTCTTGAAAGTGTCTGCGGGCAGTATTTCGGCGAGCAGTTGAACCTCTGTGTTTGGGTCAAATCGAACGGTGGTATGGGGTCCATGTACCGTTCCCGTCACGAACTGGTGCTCGTTTTCAAGAATGGCAATGCGCCGCATATTAACAATGTTCAGCTTGGTCGGTTTGGCCGGAATCGGACGAATGTCTGGGAATACGACGGATGCTCCACAGGCACCAGTGATCGCCGGGCCGATCTGGCCCTGCATCCTACCGTCAAGCCGGCCGAAATGATCGCAGATGCCATCAAGGACGGCTCTAAACGGGGAGGCCTGATCTTGGACCCGTTCCTTGGATCGGGGACGACCATCATTGCCTGCGAAATGACTGGCCGGGTTGGTGCAGGTCTGGAACTCGACCCGAAATACGTCGACGTTACTGTCCGCCGCTGGGAAGCCTACACAGGTGGGAATGCGGTTCATGCCGAGACAGGCCTCACCTTTGCCGAGACGCGGGATATGCGTACAGGCAAGCAGCTGCTCCTGCCGCCGCCGGCAAAGACGGAGGAGGGGTGAGATGGCTGAGAAAAACTATGGCGTAGGGTACGGCAAGCCACCCGAATCCGGGCAGTTCAAGCCCGGGCAATCCGGAAACCCGAAAGGACGTCCCAAGGGCGCCAAAAACCTCAAAACTGTGTTCGAGGAGGAGCTTCAGGCCAAGGTTCCGATTAAGGAGGAGGGCAAGCGCAAGAAGGTCACCAAGCAAGAGGCAATGGTGAAAGCCCTCATGCTCAAGGCCATGCAGGGCGACATCAAGGCCATCAGTGCCGTGTTGTCTAACTTCATGAAGCTGATGGGAAATCAGACAAATGATGAGGAGGAAGCGGATCTGAGTAAGACCGACCAGCAGATCCTTGAAGAATTTATCACCAAGGTTACCACCACGACCAAGGCATCAAAAAAAGGAGGTAAGTCATGAGCCCTATGGCAAAACAGAATAAAGACGCCCTCGGGGTCCTCTATCGGGGCAACCCCATTTTCTTTTACCAGCGAGCGGTCGAGGAATTGTTTCCCGGGCGGGTTTTTCATTCGACCCCCTACATTGAAGCGATCCTCTATCAACTGCTTCGTGTTGCAAACGGTGATGTCACGCGGCTGGTCATCAACATGCCGCCCCGCCACTTTAAGTCAACGATCGTCTCCGTGGTCATGGTGGCTTATTACCTCGGTCTCGACCCGAGCCAAAAAATCATGGTGGTAAGTTATTCGAAAGACCTGGCCACAGAGCTTCACAATCTGACGCGAGATCTCATGCAGTCGGACTTTTACAAGTGGGTCTTCGCGAAGACCAAGATCAGGTCGGGCAAGAACACTGAAGGCGAGTTCAAGACCACGATGGGGGGTGGGCGAAAGGCAGTATCTTTGGGAAGTTCCGTCACCGGTTTCGGTGCTGATCAAATTATCTGTGATGACCTTATGAAACCGGAAGATGCACTGAGCGATGCAATGCGGGAAAAGGCCAATGCCTATGTTCAGCACACGCTGCTGTCACGCTTGGAGGACAAGAAGCATGGTGCAATGATTTTAGTTCAACAACGGCTTCATCCTCACGATACGACAGGTATGGTCTTGGAAAAGGGTGGTTGGGAGCATCTCAGGCTACCAGCCATCGCAACCGCCGACCAGAACGTTCTGATCGGAGAGGGTAAATCCTTCGTACGCAAGGCAGGCGAAGCTTTGGATCCCGAGCGCGAAGATCTTGCGACGCTTAAAAAGATCAGGGAAGAAGTAGGCTCAATGACCTTTTCTGCACAGTGGCAGCAGGAACCGGTGCTGCCTGGCGGCAACCTGCTTAAGCTAGAGCAGTTCAAGCGGTATGAGACGCTGCCGCCGCGGCATAAGATCGATTATATTGCCCAAAGCTGGGATCCGGCAGTGACAGCCGCCGATACTAGTGACTATTCGGTCTGCACAACGTGGGCGGTCATGGGAGACAAATACTTCCTCATGGATGTTTTTCGTATGAAACTCGATTATGCGGACCTTGAAAAGGCCGTCGAGCGGCTGGTTAAAAGGTTTGTTCCTCGGCTCGTCGTTTTTGAAGGGTCGCACGGCGGGCGTGCACTTCATTCCAAATTTCGAGATTCGCCTTACTGCAAGATATTCAGAAGTGGTCAAACTGTTTTTGAGTACTACAATCCTAGAGAAAGTAAGGTCGAACGCGCTGCCGTTCAATCAGTTACGATTGAGCAGGGCCGTGTCTTTTTGCCATCCCAGGCGGATTGGCTGGAAGCTTTCGAGAGAGAGATTGTGCAATTCCCCAACGCGCGATACGACGACCAGGTCGACAGTATGGTCCAGTTTCTGAAATCTATGAATTACGATATTGCCGGCGTGAACTGGTAGTCGATCTTACACTGGACTTCCGTTACCAACTGAGCAGTACTGGTTGTCAGCGGCACGGACCGAAAGATTTCAATGCCTCCAATCGCCGCCTACCTGGACAGGTGTAAAGCCTATGCCGGGTCGGGGTGGTGAAAGCGCTTGCGTTCAGCGAGCGTCAACACCGGAGGTAGATATGACGACTAAGATTGCGGATACAAATAAGACCCCAACCAAGCTAGACACCATCCTAGAGCGCTTGCGCCACAAGAAAGGTGCAAGCCTTGAGGTGCTAGAAAAAGTGACCGGCTGGCAACCGCACAGCGTCCGTGCAGCACTCACCCTGCTTCGTAAGAAGGGCAACATAATAGACCGCGACAAGAACGCGAAGGGCATCACGGTCTATAAAATTGCTAAGGTCGCAGATTGATGCCAAGCCGGAATATCGAAAACGGAATCGCCGAAGAGTTTTTGGCGATCCCAGACCTGTCACGGGGCGAACTGGTCGCTGGGTGGGAGAAAGTACATGGACAGCCACCGCCGAAGGGTATCAGCCGACGGCTTTTGGAATATAGTGCCGCCTACCAGATTCAGGTGAGGGCATTGGGTGGGTTGAAACCAGCCGTGCGCCGCAGACTTCGAAATCTGCTGACAAAAACGGAAGCAGGAACGAGTTTGGCATCTCCCCCGCCCCATAAGTCGAGGGCCTTATCCTCAGGCACCCGTCTGGTCCGCGAATGGCACGGTCGGACGCATTCAGTCAACGTCCGCGATGCCGGATTCGAATATGAAGGCCAGGTCTATGCTTCATTGTCGAAGATCGCGCGTGAAATAACTGGTACACGCTGGTCGGGGCCGAGGTTTTTCGGGCTATGAGCAACCGTATTCGATGCGCCATCTATACCCGTAAATCCAGTGAGGAGGGGCTAGAGCAGGATTTTAATAGTCTCGACGCACAACGCGAGGCTTGTGAGGCCTTTATTCAATCGCAAAAGGGCTTGGGTTGGGCCTTACAGAAGAAGCGTTATGACGACGGCGGTATATCCGGCGGCACCATGGAGCGACCAGCATTGCAGGGACTGTTGACGGATATCGAGCAGGGCTGGGTCGATCTGGTCATCGTTTACAAGGTTGACCGTCTGACGCGCTCGCTGATGGATTTTTCTAAGATCATCGAGACTTTCGATGCCCGCAATGTCTCATTCGTTTCCGTCACCCAGCAGTTCAACACGGCCAATTCCATGGGGCGGCTGACGCTCAACGTGCTTCTGTCTTTTGCGCAGTTCGAACGCGAGGTCACGGCTGAGCGCATCCGAGACAAGATCGCGGCCTCGAAGAAGAAGGGCATTTGGATGGGTGGGCCATTGCCGCTGGGGTATGATGTCAAAGACCGCAAATTGCTCATCAACCAAGCGGAAGCTAAAACCGTCCAACAGATATTTCGTTTGTATACGGAACTCGGCACTGTGCGCCGAGTAAAGGAAAAATTGGATCGTCTTGGCATCGTCACCAAATGCCGGGTTCAGAAGAACGGTAAACGGACAGGCGGAAAACTTTTCTCAAGAGGCAATCTCTATCAGTTTCTGTCCAATCCAATTTACGTTGGGCGAATTCCACACAAGGGTGAGACCTATCTCGGCGAACATGACGCCATCATCGATCAACAAGTCTGGGAAGCTACGCAGACTCAGTTGGCCGGGAATGCCACACCCCGTACCCAACCAAGAAACTTCAATGGGTTATTTTTGCTCACTGGTAAAATTTACAATGAGAATGGCGAACCACTCTACCAATCGCAGGCCCACAAAAGCGGTAAACGGTACTGCTATTATATCTCCAAACATCTCATGCATGGGGCACACGAGAACAGCGACGGATGGCGCATACCCGCGAAGGTGATGGAGGACACAGTGATGGTACCTCTGCTTGATCTGCTCCGTAACCAATCGCGATTGATGGATATAATGTGTCTGAAGGATCCGAGCGTTAGCTTACTTACCAAGTTGAAAACGCAAGCCGTGAGCCTCGCCGATCAACTCGAAGAAAGTAAGCCAGAGGATAAACGCGACATTCTGCAATCCGTTATTCAACGCATAGAGCTCGGCCCAAAATCGATCACGCTGACCCTCGACAAATCCAGGTTGGCGGATTCCCTTCACATCCCGTATCCAGATGACTTGAGCTCTGTTTCCATAAATGTGCCCGTACGTATGCAGCGTCGAGGCGTGGAAACCAAATTGATCATCGATAGCCCGAACGCCACGACGCTAAATGTGGACACAGATCTGTGCCATCTTATCGCCCAGGCGCACAATTGGTTCGAGCAGTTGATCTCGGGTGAAGCGTCTACGGTTCGGGAAATTGCAGCGCGTGAGCAGGTGAACGAACATGAAATTACGCGGGTCCTTCACCTCGCGTTTCTATCGCCCAAGATTGTCGAGGATATTCTTGAAGGGCGGCAGGCAGATGGCGTGAGTGTTTATCCGCTTAGGCGTCTTTCCTCCATTCCGTTTGATTGGGCTAAGCAGGTCGAATTGCTCGAGAGCCTTCAATAAACACGCCCCATAAACCGCCAAAAATCACCACAGTCTGGCTGTTGAAAGTGCCCACCAGAGACTTTTGGTCATTTCCCGTGATTTTGTCTCTGTTACACCGTCTCTGCCCATCGGCGAACGCATCAAAGCCCCCCGAACCGCGGGCTTTCGGGGCAGTTTCAGTCTGGCTGTGGGTTCGTATCAGAAAGAATGGTGGGCCCGGCAGGACTCGAACCTGCAACCAGACGGTTATGA
>TARA_R110000868_G_scaffold402710_3_pt1 | contig 78854 bp, 27 predicted proteins | sample TARA_R110000868 | Tara Oceans TARA_R110000868 (sample SAMEA4397489) | marine metagenome | biome: Polar Biome; feature: [SRF] surface water layer (ENVO:00010504); material: water (ENVO:00002006), including particulate matter (ENVO:01000060) such as... | depth 5 m | reverse complement strand
CTATATCTTTGGTGCGATCTGCCCGGAACTGGGCAAGGGCGCCGGGCTCATCCTGCCCTTTTGCAATACCGATACCATGTCACTGCATCTGGCCGAAATATCCCTTGCCGTCGCGCCGGGTGCTCACGCGGCTGTGCTGATGGACCAAGCTGGTTGGCACATGACCGGCAAGCTCGATGTCCCCCACAACATCAGCATCGTCGCGCTCCCGGCCAAATGCCCCGAACTAAACCCGGTCGAGAACATCTGGCAGTTCATGCGCGACAACTGGCTCTCCAATCGCGTCTTCACATCCTACGAAAACATTGTCGACCTCTGCTGTGAAGCTTGGAACAAGCTCGTCGACCAGCCTTGGCGCATCATGACCATCGGGCGCCGCAAATGGGCGCGTGGGTCATGATCAATGCAGGTTGGTATAAGATCGATAGAACCATTAAACTCTGACCATGGCGGCAAACAGGCGGTTTGCGACGCCCGCCATGTGATTTTCGTCAGTATGGGGTAGCAAAGTCCAAAGCCTATGATTTATTGCCTGATTTTTAGCCACAGGTCTTTTTTGTTATCGGCTGTGTTATTTTTCGCCTCGATAAATGAATGCACCATGTTTAATTTGTTGAGCGAGCGGCCCCTCTCCAACGTTGGGTGCAGGTGCCGTTGGAGATCTCTCCTCTAAAGGCGGCTCGGGAAATTGACTTAACCAACTCAATCGTTCTTCAATTCCAGTCGTCAGCGGCTCATCCTCATCCACCACTTGTACGGTGATCCGCCGGACCCTGCCCGGATCAAACTCTTTCACTGATTTCGGATTCTTGATGTCGTCGAATGTCACCAGCATCGGATAATCTTCGGGTTTTATGACAATAAGGGGCTTACTGTCATTGGCCTCAGCAAAGCGGTCCAAGAGCTTGATGCTTTTAACGGGGGAAGGATATTCAGGATAATCGAATATCCGCGAAATCATATTCTGCATCGAGCGTTTGTAAGTGGGGTCTGCTAATAGCGCGAAAAGGTATCGCCCGCCTCCCAGATCTACAGTCGGCGCCTCTCCATAAGTGCGTCGACTTGCGCTAAACTCATAGCTGTTCCCAGGATTGAACGCGTCTTCCAGAACCGAAGAACCCGTTTTAACGCCGTTTGGCGTGTCGACTTCCACCGTCAGCCGATACCGCAACTTTGGGACGTTGCCGCCGCACCCGCCCAGCGTCAAAACCGACATTCCCCCCGCCAAAAGCCCCAAAACCGAACGCCGCTTCATCATACCAAACCAATCTTCCGCGCTAATCCATCTGCACACATAGACCGCAGCCGGATAACGGGATTGTCTTAAGAAACGGGCGACCATGACGAGAATCAGGTAAAATCCGGCATCTTGAGCAAATATCTTGGCCGCTTCTGTACCAATCTCGATGGCACACAGCCTATGATGCCCACCGTTGCCTCCTTACAAGAGCATCGCGCGCGATGGCCTCAATGGTACAACAACGGATAGAGTATCTCCGACGACGCAGTTCCGTCCGCCTTGTTTGGCCCGGTACAGCAACTCATCGGCGCGCGCTATTGCTGATGGGAAAGGCTCGTCACCTCCTAACAAGGTCACGCCAAAGCTTGCGGTGACAAGGTTGTTATTAGCGCTCTGCGGCCAACGCCTGTCTTCAAGCGATCGACGCATTCGCTCTGCCAGAGTAATCGCCTGATCCAGGGAAACGCCAGGAAGCAAGATCGCAAACTCCTCGCCACCGAGCCTCGCGGCGCATCCCCGGTCGGTGGCGTGTTCGTTCAGCATCGCGGCGAAATCTGCGATAACCTTATCGCCGAATTGATGGCCAAAACGATCGTTGATGGCTTTGAAATGGTCGATGTCGGCTAACAGGATCGCGCCGGCCCCTTCAACGAATGACTGGCCGCGATTTGACGCGAGAAAGGCTTCGAGGCCTCTCCTGTTGAGCAATTCTGTCAACGGATCAATATGGGCGTGCCGCCGATATTTTTCTATATGATCGAGGCTCACGGCAATCATCACCGCAAATGTCAGGATGATGCTGCCAAACAGGCCGGTATATTGAACCAGACTGCCCCATACCGACTGGCGCCAAGCACCGACAATGGGTTGCGGATCATCGACTGCAAAGTAGAGCGTGCATTGCCCGGCCAAAACCAGCGTAAAAAATATGAAGGTCCCGAGGAAGATCCTGTCGGATAGTGTCGTACAGGAGCGCCATATCCTGTGGACGCACGACAGTAAAAGCAGCGAGCAGCCCACCTGTGTAAAAATGGTTTCGAGCCGTACGTTTTTGAACAAGAGCAGGGAAAGCAGCGCCAGCACGCCAGACGAAGCGATTATCGCAAATTCCAGGGGAATATGGGGCTTGTGGCCGAAACGCTGGAGCAATGCCCGACAGGCAAAGCTGACGCCCAGGAGGATGAGGACATCCTCGGTTATTGGCTTAACGAGGGAGAGGCTTTCCGTCTGAACCAGCATGAGGCCAAACCCCGTGCCGAGGAAGCATAATGCGCCTCCCCAGCGGATGGTTGGGAAACCGATGACACCCGCGACCATGAAACCCAGGCCACAAAGCAGGATGGCGGCAGGAATCGACCATTCGACAAACGAAACAGGCATGGCGGACGCGTACTATGCCGCAGATTGATCGGTAGGTGTCAGCTTGACCCTGTCGGATGACTTCGCCGGAACCATATACTTCGCCCTATTCCATCAATTTTATGCTGTTCCGCTTTGCTCCATGTTAGTTCCCGAAGGCTTTCGAGGTATAGTTACCGACATGCGAGATCAGGTTTGTCGCAGGAGGGAGAAGCCATCGTTGCTATCCGGGGCATCCGCGAATATCAGGCCATAGCCGACATGCCGCGCGCCATGTTTTAGGTATAAGGGCGGTAAATGCGGTTCGTAGAATGTCTGCTTTACGACACCTGGACGTGGGCGAAACTCGTTCCATGATCGTTCGACGCTGCATCGACCTTGCCCTGTCAGATCAACTTCCATGCCATTCATCCCGCGCGCATCATCAGGCCGCAAGTAGAGAGATTTCATCGTATTTTGATTAACAGTCCAGGAAATGCTGCTTTATCAGACGAGCGGCCAGTCCTGCCCGGAAAACCACCCTCTCCAACCCCAGCGTTTAAAAAGCCATCTCCAATTCTGTGTCAACAGCCCTCCCCAACAAGCACCTCACCTCATTTTCGCCTCGCCAGCGGCATGAGTGAAGCAGCCGAGAGGACGGCCAAATCGGCTTCTATGCGATTAACAGGAGGCTCCTATTCTGGGCGATCATCTGGTAACAGCATGCGGAAATATCGGGGCTGTGCGAATGGGCAATGACTGTCGGAAACTGGAACCTCTCCAATATCATAGCGACGTCGTCGCCTATCTCCGCCGGGAAGAACGGCATTCCTGGGAATGGTCCGCAACCGGCGCGCTCATGCAGGAGGCGGACGATATCCGTGACGCCATGTTGCGCGGGACCTACCGCCTGGAAGAGGGAAGCCATGCGCCGGCCTTCCAGGCCTGCCGGACCGCCATGTCGCGATTGGGCATCGAGGCACCGTTCACATTGTATCAGGCCCATGATGGCAGCATGAACGCCTCCCTCATCTTCGTGCCGAATGAAATTCACCTCGTCTTCTTCGGCCCCATCCTCGAAAAGCTGGATCGGGACGAGTTGTTGGCGTTGATGGGACACGAATTGTCGCATTACCTGCTGTGGTCCATGGGAGAGCAGGACCACTACCGGGCGAGCCGCGTATTCGACCACGCCCTGTCCTATCCGGGCGTCAAACCCTCTCACCGTGAAACGGCCCGGCTCCTGAGCCTTCATACAGAGTTGTTCGCAGACCGCGGAGCGGCCCTTGCCGCAGGCAGTCCAGGACCGGCCGTCGCGGTCCTGGTGAAGGTCATGACCGGGCTCACCAGCGTCAACGCAGAGGCCTATCTGCGCCAGGCAGAGGAACTGGAGGCAAGCGAAGGCAAGTCGCAGGGCGTCTCGCATCCGGAAATTCACCTGCGCGCCCGTGCGCTTCAACTCTGGTGGGACAACGACCCCGAGCTTGCCGCCTGGCTTGAGGCACGCCTGCGCGGGCAGTTGTCGATCGAAGCGCTCGACTTACTGGGCCAGGAGAAGCTTACCGGGATCACCCGCGCCTTCCTCGCCCGCTTCCTGACCGAAATAGCACAAGCCGGCGATGAGATCGAAACGCAAGTACGGGCCGTCTTCCCCGATTTCGGGAAGCAGGAGGAGCCTCTCCTCAACCTCGCCGAAATAGGGATTGAGCGTATCGACGATGCGACACGCGACTATTTCGTGGCGCTCATGTTCGATCTGGCCATGGCCGATCGCGATGCCACCGACGCCGTCATGCTCGCCGCAGCGAAGACAGCCGCCGAGATCGGAGCGACGGAACGGCTCACCGCCGCCCTCCGTCGCGATCTCAAATGGACCAAGACCCGCGCCGACAAGCTTTTGGCAGCGGCAGCGAAAGCCGCATGACCATGGAGACACAGAACCAGGGCCCGCACCTGCGTCCCGTCGCGGCACGCACGCTTCGCACCTTCTTACGCGACGAGAAGCTATTGCCGCCCGACGATCTCGTCCATGCCATGCTGGGCCTGTGCCGGCAGGTCGCCGAGCTTCATGCTCACGGCCGTGTCGCCGACATCGGCCTCGATACGGTGGTCGAACTGGAGGATGGCCAGCTTGCCTTGAGCGATCCCGAGGGCATTCTTCCGAACGACAAACTGAAGGCCCTTCACGCCGTTCAGCCTCAGGTCTCCAGCGCACTCAAGGTCGTGGGCAGCTACCGGATCACGCAGGACGAGGGGCACGGCACCAGCATCGACGACCTGTCAGTGCTCGACGGGGATGAGGTGGAGGTTCGAAGCCCCGTCTACGTGACCCGCTTGCGAAACTGGGAAATATTGCTGGGCCATCACGACGAGATAACCGATGTCTTCCAGCTCGGCATGGTGATGGCATCGCTTGCTTGTGGCCTCGACCCGACAGAGTTCGATGACATCGAGCGCTTCTCGCTCAACCGAGACAATCTGTTCGCCATCGCTCCGCGCCTTCACCCGGTCATGGCCTCGCTTATTCTGGAGGCAACCGAACTCAACCGCCACCAACGGGCGACCGATGTTGCAGAATTGGCACGGCGCCTCGACACCTGGCGCGACCAGCCCGCCGGGATAGCGGTCGAGCGCGTCCTTGCCGATGCCAAGGGCCTCCCCGGCCGGCGCTCGGCGGTCCTCGCGCATCTGCGTGACCGCCTCTTCGATCTGTCGCGCCGTAACCGACTGATACATTTTCGCGCTACCCAGAGTTCAATCAATTTCACCGACGCCAGCATCCCCATCGTAATGCGCATCGAGAGCGTGCGGGCGGATTCGCTGTGCACCTGGAAGGGGCCGTTCGCGCGCGAGCTGCTGTCCGGCAAGGCCGTACCATTGGGCCGCTGGCTGCGCTTTGAGGATCAGCCTCAAATATCCTCCCAGATCGACCGGATCATCCAGGAGAACCGGCGTAACCGGAACGAATACGGCTTCTCCAGCCTGCGTCTGACGGTCGCGCACCTGCACTGGCACAATCTCAAGGAATCCCCTGAAGAGCGCATCAGTTCGCCGTTGCTCTGGCTGCCGGTCGAAGTGGCGAAGCGCAAGGGCGTGCGCGATCAATATGTCATGACCTGTGAGGACCCGGTAGCAGAGTTCAACCCGGCACTTCGCCACATGCTGCGCCAGCTCTACGACATCGAACTTCCCGAAACGGTCGATCTGTCGGAAACACCGATCGAGGCCATCCACGAGGCAATTCGTACGCAGATCCACGAGAGCGAGCCTGGCGTAAGGCTCGAACTCCAGGAGCGCCCCGCGATCCGCCTCATCCTGCAGCGCGCGGTGCAAGGGGTGAACCGCTTCAATCGACGCCGTACCGGGAAAAAGGAAAACATCAGCGCCAAAGCGGATTTCAACTATTCACGTGACGACTATCGGCCCCTGGGGCTCGCGCTTTTCGAAAAGTTCGTCAAACCCGATGCGCTGCCGCAACGCCTCGCTGCCGGCGGCGGGCATTCGCCCAAGCGGGAGCTCATGGTCGCCGAAACGGAAGCGTCAGCCTATGGCAAGGCCGGCGGTGAAGGGCACAAATTTTCCTGGGAGGTCGATCTTACCCAGGTGACGCTCGCGAATTTCAACTACAAGAAAATGTCTCTGGTGCGCGATTATAACGCCCTTATGGACACCCCCGAGACACAGCCGGCCTTCGACCAGGTTTTCTCGATCGAGCCTCGCCCCTTCATCGAGAATGTGCCGCCCCCCGCTCCCACCGACCAACAATGGAGCGTGGTTCCCTCCGATGCGACCCAGGACCGGGCGGTCGCCTTTGCCCGTACCGGTCGAAGTTACATCATCCAGGGACCGCCCGGGACCGGAAAATCACAGACCATCACCAACCTGATCGCCGACTTCACCGCGCAGGGTCAGCGTGTGCTGTTCGTTTGCGAGAAGCGCGCCGCGCTAGACGTGGTGTTCCACCGCCTGGGCCAGGCAGGCCTGGACGGCCTTGCGACAATCATCCACGATTCCCAGGAGGACAAGAAGGATTTCATCGCGGACCTGCGTGCTCAGTATGAGCAGTGGGGCCGGACTGCAGATGGGTACGCCGATGCGGAGGCCGCACGTGCGCAAACTGTCGCGGCGCTTCAGGAGCATCTGCGGCAGATTGCGACCTTCGAGGCGGCGGTGGGCAACGACACGGCCGCAGGCGAGCCGCCCTTGCGCGATCTGGTTCGTCGCGCCGCGGCTTTGCCGCCCGTCCCGAGCGGCATTGGCCCCGCAGCGCGCGAGGCGCTGCCAAGCCTTGCTCTTTGGGATGGTCAGCGCTCCATGGCGACACGGGTGTTTCACGCCATGCACGAGATCGTCGGTGCGAACAGCCTCGCCGAACATCCCTTCGCGCGTCTCGGCGGTGATCTCCTGCGTGCAGCGAGGCCTTATGCCGTGCTGGAAGCCTCCATTGGTGGCGCCGATGCGCATTTTCAGTCCATCGACCCGTTGCTGGAGGATGAGGCCGTGTCGGTGTCCGGCACGACGGCCCTCGCCGATGCGCAGGCGATTGCCATGCTTGCCGAGCAATTGGTGAAAGCCGGCGTCGCCCATATGCCCAGCCTCCTCGATCCGCTTTCAGCGGACTCCATCGCGCTGGACGCGGACCTTGCAGCGATCACCGCGCTCGAAACGGCCCGGGACGTCGCAGCCAATGAGGCCCGGGGATGGCGCTCGCCGCTCGATCCTGGCGATACTGCCGCCGCGCTGGAGTTCGCACGGGCCAGAGAAGGGTCGATCTTCGCCATATTCAGCGGCGCCTGGCGCAGCCTCAAGAGGTCGGTGGAAGACCGATATGACTTCGTCTCCCATGCGGTAAAGCCAAAGCTGGTCGCCGTCCTGGAGGCACTTTCCACGCTTCAAGCGGCAGAGGTCAAGCTGGCGACCACCCGCACAGCACTGGATCAGCGGCTGGGGATCTCGGACGTGCCCGCACTGCTTGCGACACGACGCCAACTTGCCGACGCTCCGGCTGGCAGCGCTATAGCCATGACCATCGCGCTGGCGAAATCGCCGGATGGCCCCCGGATTATCGGCCGCATCGCCCAATATTCCGCCCCCATGTCCGGGCTCCTGGTGATGCTCGGCGCTATCCTGGACGACCCCGGCCTGCTCACGGTCGATGAAGCCGGGGAGTTGCTCCGCGACCTTCGCGAAAATCTGGACGATTTGCCCGATCTTCTTCCGCACCTGGCTGAGGTCCATGCTGCGCCGCCTGCCGTCACCGCCATGCTCACCAGCCTGCCTTTGTCCCTCGCCGCGATCGATGCCCTGATCGTGGACGAGGCTATCGCCGCCCGAGAACGAACGAACCCCGATATTCGCCGGTTTGACATCGATCGCATGGTCGCGATCTCTCGGAGGGCCGCTGCCGCGCGCGAGATGCTACGCGATCACAACTCCTCGACCATCCGGGCAAGGCGCCACCGCCAGTTCCGCGATAATGTGAAACGCTCGGAAACCTCGGTCCAACAACTCGACACCAACGGGCGCGTGTTCAAAAAGACCTATGCGACCGGTCGCCGCGAGCTCGAGCATGAATTCGGGAAATCAATGCGCTACCGGTCGATCCGTGAACTGGCGAGCGGCGAGAGCGGGCGCGTCCTCAATGACCTTAAGCCTATATGGCTGATGAGCCCGCTCTCGGTCTCGGACACGTTGCCACTCGATCCAGGTCTATTCGACGTTGTGATTTTCGATGAGGCGAGCCAGATTCCGACCGAGGACGCGGTGCCCGCCCTCTGCCGTTCGCGCCAGGTCGTGATCGTCGGCGACGAAATGCAACTCCCGCCCACGAGTTTCTTCTCCGCCGGGCAATCGGATGACGAGATGGAAGTGGCCGCCGAAGAAGACGGTGAGCGGATCGCCATCGTTCTCGACGCGGACAGCCTGCTCAGCCAGTCCGCCCGAAACCTGCCGGCAACCTTGCTAGCCTGGCACTATCGCAGCCGATCCGAGGCGCTGATCAGCTTTTCGAACGCCGCTTTCTATGCAGGTGAACTCGTCACCATCCCTGATCGCACCTTGCGCATCCGGCATGACGACAGCGCGCCAGTTCCCTCTGACAGCGAAGCAGCCTGGGCCGCCGGCGCCGACCGCCTGCTTGCTGCCCCCATCACCACCCATCGCATGGCAGACGGTCTCTACGAACGCCGGGCGAACCTTTCCGAGGCACGCTATATCGCCGGACTGGTGCGGGAATTGCTCGCCCGCGGAACGGGCCAGAGCATCGGCATCGTCGCCTTTTCCGAGGCACAGCAAGCCGAGATCGAAGACGCGCTGGAACGGCTCGCGGCCGACGACGAGGCCTTTTCCGGCGCCCTCACCCGCGAGGTGGAACGGGAGGAAGATGGCCAGTTCGTCGGCCTGTTCGTCAAGAACCTCGAAAATGTGCAAGGCGACGAGCGCGACATCATCCTGATGAGCGTGTGCTATGCGCCCGGCCGCGACGGGCGAATGGCCATGAATTTCGGGCCGATCAACCAACGAGGCGGCGAAAAGCGGCTCAACGTGATCTTCAGCCGCGCCAAGCGCCACATGGCGATCATATCCACCATCGCGCCCGAGGCGATCACCAACATTCACAATGACGGCGCGCGCGCGTTGCGCAGCTTCCTGGCGTTCGCGCAGGCGCAGTCGATGGGCTTGCACGACAACGCGCAAGCCGTGCTCGCCACGCTCAATCCCGACGCCGCACGGACCTTCGATAGCATCCTTCCGCCCGATCCGGTGCGCAGCGCCATCGCGCAGGCTCTGCGCGCCAAAGGCCACGACGTGCACGAACATGTCGGCGGGGCCAGCTTCCGGTGCGACCTTGCGATCGTCGATCCCGCCGGCGGCAGCTATGTGCTGGGCATTCTGCTCGATCGGGCCGACAAGGTCGGCCTCGCGGTCGAGGAACGATACGTCTTCCGGCCGAACATTTTGCGCTCCTTCGGCTGGCGGGTGATCGATGTGCCGGTCACCAGCTGGCTGCGCGCCCGTGGACCGGTGATCGAGCGCATCGAGCAGGAGCTTCAGCGTTCAAGCTGGGATCTGGCAAATGCCGACCCGATGAGCGGCACCGGCCTTTCCCCCATAGCTACCGGGCCGTCTGCGAACGACGCTGCCGCGGACAACCACGCCGATAACGCCGTTCAGGCATCCTCAACCGGAAGCGAAGCCAAGCGAGCGGACCCCGGCATGACAGAATATCGACTCGTTGCCGGTGCTTCGAGCAAGTTCTGGCGGGTTGGCATCGACGGCGCCGACCTCATCGTCGAATTCGGCCGTATTGGAACCGGCGGCCAGCGTGTGGTGAAGAGCTTCGAGGATGCCGATCGCGCCCGCCGTGAAGCGAACAAGCTCACGCTCGAAAAGACCCGCAAGGGCTATGAGGAGTTCGGTTGAGCGGATCGATGGGGCCTTACGCTCCGGCATTCAGATATTTGAACAAGGGCGGATTGATCGTGCAATTTTCGATCATCTTCGAAAGGTGCAGCACCGCCTGATCGATATCGCTGCCGCCCATCGCAATCAGCGTGGCGATCGCCGCATTGGCGATGATCTTCGAACGCATCCCGTCTTCTCCGGTCGACAGGTAGGTCGCGGCGGACTGTGCCACCTTCGACAGGCTGTCGATGGCGCGCGAGCGATCGGGCATCAATGCCACAAGCCAGGTAGCGCCGCGCAGGAACTCCTCATTCTCGATGCTGACCCTCATCCAGGTGGATATGCTTTCATAGGTCGCACGGCCGTCACCCTGTTTGTAATGCGGCCTGGCAAGGCCAAGGACGCCATCGGTGACCCGTGTGTTCTTGTAGACATGATCATCGGTGCGGATCAGTTGCGTATGCAACGCCTTGCCAAGGGCATGGGAACGCTGGCTCGCAATAACCATCGCAACGGCTCTTCCCAGCGCGCGCACCTCTCGGCCGTGACGTGAAGGCCAGTCGGGATGCGTCTCTTCGAGATCGCCCACTGTCGCTGCGAAGCGTTCACCGTTGCAGATATCGGTATAGACTGTCCGGTCGAGCGTCGGCGTATGGAACAGCGCCAACCAGTCATGCAGCCGCGCTTCCACCACCTCGATGCCGATCGGCCGGCACAGCGCAACTATCTCCTTTTGCCAGGTGGCGGTTGCCCTGGTGGCTCGGCGCTGCGTTATCATCTGTTCGACCAGCGCCGTCCAGTCGGGGTTCTCAAGATCTGCGAGCACATCCAGTCCGGGGATCTGGTCGCTCTTCCAGTTGAAGCGCGAATGTGGCTGTGCCAGCGCGATCGTATCGGGCAGGCGGCGATAGGCCTCCGCCTCGGCGAAGCCGGCCCGCTTGCCGTTATGCTGGCTAAGCGCAGCAAAGGGCTTGCCCCCCTCCTCCCACACCCCAAAATGCGGCACGACCTCACCGACCGCTGGCCAGGCAGCAGCAAAGGCGGCGGGATCGCGCATCCAGGCCGGGTTGCGGCTCGTTTTGCTGCCGTCGCGGATTTCCTCTAGCGCGATGGTCGTTTCCGCCAGAAGGTCCGCCCAGAACCGGGCATTGGGCCTCAGCCCCGGAGCCAGAGCCCAGGGATTGTCCGCACCCTCGCAGCGCTGCATCAGCAATTCCGTCGAACTCACCTCGGCGCCGGCCAGTTTTTCCAGCTTCTCGGCCCGGCCTATCATCTTCTTCGTGTCCGCCTTGCGGTAGGAGCGGCGCGCGCCGCGAATTTCCGCTGCCATTCCGACCAGGGCCTCGCAATCGCCGCTCGACAAATAGGCCCCCTGGCGGATGGCGCTATCGATCAGCTTGAGGAGCGTATCGAATGTAGGCTGGTTGTAGCGCTCCTTGCGCAGCCGGTCATTCGACAGCAACAGGATCAAAAGCGCGGGGAGATGCTCAGGCCGTACCTCTACCTCGAGCCCGAAGACCGTGTAATGCGCGTTATAGGCAGCCTTTTCACGCAGTGATTTGCCATCGGCATAGCCGTCGAAGATGCCGGGCTGATGCGCGAGGTCGGCCAGTAATTCGCCCCGTTCCTCGGCGGAAAGGTCGGCCATGGCAGCGGACCGGGCATAGAGCTGACTATGACCCAACTTGCCAAGGTCCCTTTCCGCTTCAAGCCGCGCGGCAAAGCGATCGAATGGTGAACTGCCGTAGCTGCTGTCTCGACGGCCGAAAATTCGCGGCGGCGTCTGCGGCGCGGCATCCGCACCCACCTTGCGGCCGAAGCCTAGTCGCTGCAGCCCCTTGCGACCAAAATTGCCGAACGCCATGATTTACCTCCCGACCAACAGCGCACAGCGCGAAGTGATGTGACGAGTAGATCCACCTCGTTTAGATTTTGCCAACCGCCGGTTGGCGGCAGCCTATTCCTTTGCCCTCTTCGAAACGAGGGCAACCCGGTCCCGTCACTTGTAATTGTCGGGTGGATATAAGGTTACATATTGGAAATTGGCGCTCCTGAACCGCAGCCCGTCGATCTCTTCAATCTCGCCATCACCATCAACCGAGAGGCTAAGCGCGATATCGATCGACAACTCGATCTCCGTCTCCCCGCTGACGGTGTCGTACGGAATGGCGATCTTGTCTTCGGAATCCCACATCGCCTCGTCCCAGTTGGGGTGGGTGTAGGAAATGGTGGCACGCACGCCAGCCTTGGCGATGGCAAGGATCGACCCACCCTCGGCCAGCGGCTTGAACGCCGTGACCTTGCTTACTTCGACGCCTTCGACCACGATATCGTCGATCTCGGTGTCCATCACATCATCGCTCTGGAGGCCCCAGCTTGTCAGTTCGTCATTGATCAGACCAACCAGTGCCTCATTCTGCCCATCGAGGAAGGCATCGATCTCGGGGGCAGCCATCTCTAGCCCAAGCGCCTCGAACAGCGCCGGCAGGGATTTAACGAGTGAGATATGCTCCGCGTCTTTGACCGGCCCTGCAAAATCCCCATCGGCGGACACGATAATCACCGGCGTCTTCTTCGACGCAATCTGCTTGAGGCATTCGAACAGAAAGGCGTCGGGGAACTGGTCCTTCTTCCCTTCGCCCAAAAAGAACCCGGTTTTCTGGGAGTAGGCATCGAGTACGGCCGACGGCTTCACATCATCGACTTTCAGCGTCTGTGCGCAGAGAGCCTTGAACATCGCCAGTGTCTGGGCCTCGTAGCGCTCCTTCAGGACGGTGCGCAACTCGCCGTTTTTCATGGAGGGTAGCTTCGCGCCCGTCGCGGCCGCGACAATGTCACGGAAATGGGGCTGGCAGATCGAACGGATCAGATCGAAGTCATTCTGCGCGTGCTTCTTCGCGACCTCGGTGATGGTGAGATCGGTGGTCAGCATGCGGACCAGGCCAGCGTCTACCAGGTCCTTGACGCGATCCAGTTCCGGTCCACCCGGTGGCTTACCCGCGGCAATCACGATGTTTGCGTCGAGAAATATGTGGGGTGATTTCTTGGGCTTCGTCATTTCGTTCACATCGGTCGTTCAGACAACCTCTGTCATTGAGAGTTGCAGAGCGTTGAAGACTGGAGTTCCACTCGCTATCGGCGCGGCCTGCATCCGCAAAAGGCAATTGACCCGAGCCGCCATCAGCGATGGGCAACCAGCCCATCGTTCGTACCGCCAGGGAACGGCCGCACCGGATCGAATGCCGGGACGGCAACACGATGCCGTCCCGGCCAGAAGAAGACTGCTAATCAGTTAACGGTAGCGCTTTCCGGCACGGTCGGCGCAGCATGCGGCGCCATCTTTTCGGCTCCCATCTTCTCGAGCGTTTCCGCGTCGACCAGACGAGTCACGATCGGGTGCAGGCGCAGGCTGCCTTCCTTCACGACCTGCTTGAAATTGGCGATGACGTTGGCGGTGGTCCGCTGATCGGGCGCGACGACGTCGAGCAGCCAGTTGATGTCGCCCGAATTCCAGTCCTCGGCCTTGAGGCGCACGGGGAAAGTGCCTGCCTGGATCTGCTCGCGAATGCGCGCGTCGGCCTCTTTGCTGACGCTCGCCCAGATCGCGAGACCCGCCATGTCGGCAAGGGGACCGGCCTTTTCGCCGCCGGGATAGGCGATCGCCACGCGATCGCGCATCAGCGGCTCGAGGACGAGATGCTGGAGGTCGGCGAGCGTCTGATTGCGGTAGCGCGGCAACATCATCAGCGCCATGACGACCTTGCCGAAGCTCTCCCGGATGTGCGTGCGCACCGCAGAGATTTTCGCCGCGATCTCCGGGTCGATGCCGGTCGATGGCGCTGACGCTTCGACTGCGTCCAGTTGCGATTCGTTCGCAGATCCGTTCAACTTCTTTGCCACTATAATCCCTCCTTCGATGCGGCCCCAGCCCTGCGGGCCATGTGCTGAGCTTGCAGGGCCATGACAGCCGATATGCGTAACCTCTGAACACCCTTAGTCAATGTCATAACGCTATTATCAATAATCGTGTATAAACCAGATACATTCAATTTGGAGATAGTTTATTCTATCGATCATTCTGATTTAATTTCCTGATATTCTCCTACTTGATGGTTCATGGACAATATGATTGAGAGTTTATCGTCAATTTACCTAACCAGGGTGACATGATTGTAATTTTAGATCGAACATTTCTATTGCATACTTACAGGCTTGTGGCATCTAGGCAAGAGTGAAGGGGGAGTGTTTAAGGGGGTGTGTGATCGCTTACGATAATGCCTTGACCAAGCTACTCGGCACGCGGCCTCGGCCCTGCCTGGCAATGACCTTGGCTCTCAGTGCAGTCGTCGATCGCGAAATCGCCGAGCACCGCTGCTCGAAGTGGTTCACCAAGGCGCTGAAGTGGAGCGAGGAAGCCGATCCTCTGGTAATCGACCTCGACGACGACGGTATCGAGACGATCAGCCTGTCCAACAGCAAGGCCTATTTCGATGTGGATGGCGATCTCTTCGCCGAACGCACAGAGCGTGGCTTGGCCAAGCTGGCGGCTGATGAAAATTTTTATAACGCGCAGTTTGCGTGGGAGGCAGCCTAATGGTTTGGGGAATGAGCATACCTTCGAGTTTTGGCGATTATTGGCCGGAGGGCGACTTTGAAAGCCTCGACCCGCATGGCAAAGGCGGTTGGCGCGATCGTCTCAACCGCTATTATCAGAGTCAATCGCCAGAACTTCAGAGGGCTTTGTACGACTATACCCAAGGTGGCGATATAGCCAGCTACCCCATCTATGTTACTTCCAAATTTTATCAGGAACTTGGCGTAAGGCCTACCGAATTTCCCGAATTGGCCCCGCTCAACTCAATCAAAGATCATGAACCACCACAATGCTATATCACCGCCAAAAGCTATAAGTCGCTTGCTTCGCTAATTTCGTTAGGCGGCTTGCTAGCGGTCGATGAAATGATGAAGTCAATCATCGAACGGCTCGAGCCGGGTATTCACCAGTTCTTCCCCATCGAAATTAGGATGCCGCGCGGCAACCCATATCCCAAGCAATATCATATCCTGGTCGTCGGGCAGTATATTGACGCTTTCTCGCCGGAGAAGAGCAAAAAAGGGGCGTATCGCTCCTATGAGCCGGAATATCCTGGCTACTATACGCTGATCGACTCGAAAAAGGAGATATCCGGCCTTGCATTCTCAAAGACTGCATTTGGCCGCGCACATTTATGGCGTGAACGTGCCCTGAATGGCAAGCTTACCTGTTTATCAGACCAGCTTGAAGCGGAAGCCGTCAAAGTTGGCCTTCGACTTCCCAAACATTATCGCATGACGGAGGTCTGACCATGATCGAGATTCAAGGTCTGGACTCCATTCCCAAGGAAATCCATTTGGGAGCCACTTGGCGTGACATTTTTACACGCTATCTTCCCGGCTGGAGCGGCGGCGGCGAATATAATTTCCACGCGGGGGCCGCGACGCAAAAGGCGGCGGGACAACTTCAGATATTGATGCAAAACGGATCTCATCCGTGGATCAATACAGCCATCAAAGAGCTTTTCGATCATCCGCGGTGGAAGAACGCAACCGAAGTAGAAAGACCCCGGCTGCTCGCCGGTTTTGTCAACTTCATGTACGAAGCCAATAGCGCGGAAGCGCTTGCGACCAAGGGTGCGAGTACCGGCGGCTATGTCGCCTTTTCTAGTCGAAGCGATCCGCATCTCATTGCAGATCTAAATGGGCAGCCGACAAGGGAATATATGTACGCCGAGGCGCGGCGCGGCATTTCATGGAGCAATATCGAAAATTCCGTTGCGGGCCAGGCGGCAATCAACCTTAACCCCAAAGTTGTGACCGAGATTGTCGATGGTGAGACGGTCCGGACGCTGGAATTTGACGGCAAGCTCTCCAACGGCGGCTTCTTTTCGAAGGCAGCTGACAAGATTGGCGAATGGAAGGTCTGGGCCACGAGCGGCGCGTCAACGGCGTTTTCAAATAGATGGGCAACACAGAACGGCATTACGTCTGTCGGTGACGGCTCGGTTCTCAGGAACGGGATTGCGGTCAGATTCGCGGAAGCAGATGCGCTTTTGGCGACCAAGGTTGCCGAAGATCTGCCGATTTCCAGTTTCGGCAAACTATCTACCAAGCTCTTAAAGCGAATCGGAGGGCCAGCACTTTCTATCGTGGCACTGGCGGCATTGTCTCCAGCGGCAAATGCAGCGCAACTCGATGAAAGCTATACTCCAGAAGCTATCGTGCCCGCCAACAAGGCCTTCATCGAAGAGCTTTTCGGAACGGTCACAGGCGGTCTTACCGGCATTATCGCCGGACTTTTGGGCGGTGCCGCCACCGCAGGGATACTGGCGATACCGATCGGCATCGGCGCCGCAATTGCGGGGGATATTGCGGGCCGTGCGCTGGGCACATTCTTTTACGACAATTTCACTGAAGCCGCGAACGATCTTGCCGAATGGCTCGCACCGATTCTGGCTCCGGCAGGCGAGGGCCTGATCGCCATTGGGGATGTTATCGCCGATGCCGCCGGGATGATCTACGGCGCGGTGACCGACGCCTTCGAGTATCTTGGTGACAAGGTGATTGGAACCGACGGTTTGTTCGGTTCGAACGGGCCTTTGTTCGGCCCCGAAGGACCTTTGCACGGGTTGATAGAACGAGGACAGGCGGAAGGGTTTCTCAAGCAAGACGGCAGGTGGGCCTATGACGGTTTCGATGCCATTCTTTACGGCACCGACGGCGACGACATATTGATCAACGACGAGGGTACAGGGGCAGTATTGGGCGGCAAGGGCGATGACGTGCTGCTGGGCATTGCACCGAGATTTGTGCCTGCCGGGTCTGCATTGATCGAAGGTTCTCCTGCTCCGCTTGCGGAAGTGGACGCAGCGCTTGAGCTCGACGGCGGGGCGGGCAATGACTGGGTGATAACGGTCGGCGGCGAGAAGGCTGTCACTCTTGGCGGTCTTGGCCGAGACTGGATATTCAATACCAGCGCTGCCGGCGAAATCTACGGCGACACGATCGATGGCCTAGATCCTGACACTGGGCTGGCAGTTGCAGATTCCACGGCGAACAGCGACAATATCTGGTTCTGGGCCGACACGACGCTGATGGATGCCCAGCACCACGATGTGATGAAATATTTCGGGCTTCCCATGACCGGCGGCGACGCCAATGGCGGTCTCGCGGGCCTTGCGATCATGAACGGCTTGCTCGGCAGCGCAACCGGCATGGCCAACATCACGCGCTACATGACGGGGCAAGCAAGCGACTGGACCGGCGAGGTCTATGTTGACCACATCCAGCCGTGGATTCTCTACACCTTCCAGCATGACGAGGATGGAAACCTCGACATGTATGTGACGAATGCATTTGAGCAGATCTTCCGTGGCATGATGGCCGCCACCGGCAATGAGGCGGGCTCGTCGGAAGGCATCCACAAGGGCTGGATGAAGATCGAGAATGTCGACGTCGTCGGTTCGCGCCTCGGCGCGCTGCAAGGCGAGCTGGCCGGTCAGGGCGACCTCAATATGGTGTTCCGCGCGGTCAATCCGCTGCAGGCACTTCTGCCCCTCCTCAATCTCGTTCCCGGCGCCATTGGCGCGGCACTCTATTATTCGGTTTTCGCAGACTCCCTTCTGTCGACCGTGGCAGCAACCCAGCGTTTCACCAAGGCGCTCAAATGGGCCGACGGTACGGACCCGCTCATCATCGACCTCGACGGCGATGGCATTGAGACAACCAGTCTCAGCGACAGCAAAGCCTATTTCGATGTCGATGGCGACCTGTTCGCCGAGCGTACCGGTTGGCTGAAAGGCGACGATGGTTTCCTTGTCCTCGATAGCAACGGCAACGCCCGTATCGACGGGATCGGCGAGATGTTCGGCAGCCGCGCCGGCGGTGGCTTCGCCGAACTCTCGCAGTATGACAGCAATAGCGACGGCAAGATCACGGCTGCCGATCTGATCTGGTCGAGCCTCCAGGTCTGGCAGGACCGCAATCGCGACGGCGTAACCGATACGGGCGAGCTAAAGTCTCTAGATCAGCTCGGTATCGTTTCGATCAACCTCTCGTCGACCGCTCTTGGCGTGACGACGCCTCAAAACGCCCATTTGGTTTCAAGCAGTACGGTCACATTCAACAACGGCCGGACCAGCAACATCTTCGAAGCACTATTCACCGCCAACGAAGTCGACACCAAATTTGCCGGTGAAGCCGGCCTCGCCCCCTGGCAGTCCAGTTCCGTGCTTAATGCGAAGGGCTTCGGCTCGATCACCGATCTCGCGGTAGCGGCTGCCAATGACGTAGGCTTTGCTGAGCTGGCGCAGGACCGTGCGGCAGCGATGACCACGCCCAAGATGAAGGATCTTGTCGCCAAGGTCGGCGATGTCCTGGGCGAATGGGGCATGACGCTCGAAACCAGCCAGGAACTGGTAGCCGTCAAACTCGGCAGCGATGGCGTCTTCGTCGACCGTGCAGTCTATGTCGAGGATGCGACCGGCGGCTATTGGACGCTCGAATCCGGGAATCCGATTCTCGACGGACAAGGTGCGACCATCGCACGCCCGACGCTGGAGCAAGTGCTCGGCCAAGGCTCCAGCTGGAGACTCGAGCAAGCCTGGTCACCTTCCTCGCGTGAGAGCGCCCTCGCCTTCCGCGACGAAGCACCATATCTCATGAGCCAGGTGAATGGCCGTGCAGTCATTCTCGACTATGGCATCAAGCAGAGCGACGGAAGCTGGGCCCTCGCATCCAATTCGTCTGTCTCCTACGCTTCCATCGACGCTATCTTCGCCCTCCCCCACGCGATCGGGACCGAATGGCGCCGAGAGGACATCCAGTTCAATCCGCTTGCGAACCTCCCCGTCGAGACGATCGCCGTCAATTTCATCAACGGGGTCGCCGTCGACTATACGGTGCGGATCACCGACAATGACGGCAGTTTCTATGTCTGGGCGCGTAACCTCGATCGGGCGCTTCAACTCCAGGCCAAGTCGGGTAACGCGTTCGAATTCAACCTGCGTAACTACCAGATTGATTTTGATACCCTCGATGAAGTCGGTTCGACCGACGACAGCGTATATCGCGTCGAGCTGCTGACACCGCAGCAATTCCATTTCGCGACCAGCCTCGGCGGCGTCGACTTCCGCCCTCAAATGCTGTCCGCAACCTACAATAATGTGAACGGCCAGCTCAGCTATAGCGTGAACGGTGTCGAAGGCGCGGGTCGTTACGTCAATCAGGTGGACGCCAATGGCGCCCCCGTCCTGGTGACCTATTCCGATGGGACGACAGCGCCGGCAACCAGGTACCAGAGCGACATCAAAACGATGATCGCCATGCTCCAGCCGGTGATGGAGCAATATGTCATCACGTCGCGCCGTCTGGCGGTGCGCCTCGCCCTGCAAGGGGGCCTCAAGCCCTTTGCCCAGGGACTGTCCTATGACGCCTCGCGTGATGTGTTCGTCACGACCACCGATCGCCAGATGGCCCCGATGTTCGAGGCCATCTTCGCGGCGGCACCTGTATCAAACGCAAATGACGCAGTTCTCGACTATCTGACCGACTGGAACGAAATTCTCTGGCAGATTTACCCCGACTTCGCGCCTGACGACGATGGCGGTGTCCTTGAGGCGAAGGTAGGCGTAGATCAGGCCTACATCATGCAGATGCTGATCCAGGCGTACGAGAATGTAGGCGTGGACCTTGATATCCGCGGCGTCGCTCATGCGCTTTCGATCGATGAAACCCGGATCATCACCCATGCAAACGGCGACACGCTCGTCGAAGGCACGAACGGCACCGACTATTTCTACATGACCGTTGGCGACCAGACCCTGCGTGGCGGCATGAGCGCGGATTATTACTTCGTCGGCAAAAACAGCGGCAATGACGTCATCTTCGATCAGGACCTTGGCGGGAACGACGAACTGCGCTTCACCGATGTCGATTCCGGCGATGTCATCGCCATTCGCGATGGCGAGGACCTGATCCTCCAAATCCGCGGGCAGACGAATTTCGTTCGGTTGACCGATCAGTTCCTGGGCGAACTCAATCCCTATCTGTCCAACGGCAAACAGTTCCAGTCCGGCGTCGAACAGATCGTCTTCTCCGACGGTGTCATCTGGGATCGCTTCCGCATCGCGGTCGAAGTAGCCGACCCGCGCGATACAGGTGACGTCTATGCAGGCTCCGGCTCGGGCGACGTGCTCTGGGGCGGCAAGGGCAATGACGTTCTTACCGGTGGCCTGGGCGGCGACATCTACATTTTCGCGCGCGGCGACGGCCAGGATGTCATCAGCGAACGCGGTGGTTTCTCGTTCGGCCCGATCAAGGCAGGCATCGACTTCCTCAAATTCACCGGCGATATCAGCGCCAGCGATTTGCGGCTGACGCGCAGCGGCACGGATACGACGCTGCATATCACTCTGCTCGACAAGCAGGGGTACCCAACCAGCGATACGATCGAGATCGAGGATTATTTCGGCGGGTTGTCGCTTGGCCTCGGCCTGTTTTCCGAGGTGCTGGGCAGCAGCGACGGGCTCGACTATGTGTCACCCAGCCAGGTCGAACGCTTCATTTTTGACGACGGCACGAGCCTTGAATTCACGCAGGTTGCCGAGCGGGTCCTCGCAAACGCGAAGACCGAAGGCGATGACGCGATCTACGGATTCCTCAACGACAACACACTCGACGGCGGAGCCGGCGATGATTATCTCCAGGGTGGCCGCGGCGACGACACATATATTTTCGGACGCAACTATGGTTATGACGTCATCGAGGATAACGGCCCTAAATATGGCCTGTTCGATCCGCCATCGAAGGACGTCCTGAAATTCGTCGACGACATTCGCTGGACCGACCTCGACTATCTGCGCACCGGTAAGAGCGACACGCTGACATTGCGCGTTTCCGGTACCGATGATCAGGTGACCATGGTCGATTTCCTCGAGGAAATCATCTTCCTGGGTTATGTGAATGCGCTCGAGACAATCGCGTTCGCGGACGGGACCGAGTGGAGCTACCTTCAACTCCTCCAGCATTTCGTGGACGTCGGCCAGACCGGCGGAAACGATGTCATATACGGGTTCGAGGGCATTGCCGACATCTTCTACGTTGGCGCCGGCAACGATCGCCTGGAGGGCCTGTCGGGTAACGATATTTATTATTTCGCTCAAGGGAGCGGCAACGACACGGTCTTCGATGAGGAAGGTGCGGATCGGCTCATCTTCGCAAACCTCAATTTCTCCGACGTCGCCATCACGCGTGCGGCGCTCGATCTCGTGTTCACGATCAAAGCGACCGGCGAGCGGCTCATCGTCGAAGGCCAGTATATCCGCGAGGGCGCTCAGCACGCAGCGGTCGAACTGTTCGTCTTTGGGGATCGCCTGGTTTCCTTCACCGATCTCAACCCTGAGGACATCGCGCTCGACCGCTTCACCGGCGGAGCGACCAGCGGGGCAGACGTCCTCACGGGCTCCGATTTCGGCGAAATCATCGACGGGCGCGGCGGTGACGATGAGCTGATCGGCGGCGACGGCGGCGACACCTATATCTTCGACGTCGGCTACGGCCACGATACGATCGTTGACCGCCGTACCCGCGCGCACTGGGGCGATCGCGCTGGCGCCAACGTGCCGGTCAACGACACGATCGAATTCGGCGCGGACATCCGCTTCCAGGGCGACCGCAATATCGTCTTCACCAAGTCCGGCGATGATCTTCTCATCACGGTCACCGGCCGCCCCGACAGCAGCTTGCGCATCCGCAATCAGTTCCGCAGCATCGACGACGCGGTCGAGATCTTCCGCTTCGCCGATGGCAGCATACTCTCGGCGGGTGATATCGAGCAGGAACTGCAGATCGAAGGCGGCAACCGCGGTGACAATATCATCGAGGTCAGCGAGCTTCTCATCAATGTCCCTAACACGCTCGACGGCCGCCAGGGCGACGACACCCTGAAGGGCGGCAATGCCGGGGATACCTACGCCTTCACGGCAGGCTACGACTTCGACACGATCATCGAAAAGCAGGATCGTGCCGGCGCGATCGATCGCATCGTCTTCGGCGCCTCGGTTCATCTCGAAGATCTGATCGTTACCCGCGACGGTAGCGACTTGATCATCGATCTTGGCAGCGGGGCAGACGTCCTGCGCATCGTGGGCGGCCTCGGCTCGACCAGCATTGAGGAATATCATTTCGCCGACGGCTCCGTGCTGACGCGTGACGACCTCATTGAACGCATGCTCACCGGCGGGTCGGGCGACGACAGCATCGTTGGCTTCGACGGTCGCGCCGACGTGATTTCCGGCGGCGCTGGTTCTGACCTGCTCGCGGGCGGTACTGGCAACGACACCTATAAGTTTGGCATCGGCGATGGCTATGATGCCGTCACCGACACCGGCGGCATTGACCAGATCGTCTTCAAGGCTGGAGTGACCAGCACCGAAGTGACGTTCCGCAACGTTGACGGCGATCTCCTCATCTCGCTTGCAACCGGCACCGACCGTCTCGTTATTCTGGGTGGCTACAAGAACGCGCCGGTTGAATCCTTCGTCTTTGCCGACGGCGAGACGCTCTCGCTAGCTCAAGTGCGTAGCCTGATCCTCGCGGGCAGCGACAGTAGTGGCCAGGATATCATCGATCTGCGCGAACTCGACGTCACCGACGCCGTGGAACCTGGCAGTGGTAACGACCGGATTCTCATGGCGAACGGCGGCATGGTCACGATCAATGCCGGGGATGGCGTCGACCGGATAGAAATGCCCGCTGGCGTAAACTCGGCCACCATCAATTTTGCCGACTTTGGCGCAGCCGACGCACTCATCCGTCCCCTTGCGCGCGGCAGTAACGACATTGCTATCCTGTTCTCCACTGGCGACCAGGTCATTCTCGTCGATGGCATAGGAGGCGGTGCCCTACCCTCGCTCCTCTTTGCCGATGGTCAATTGCTCGACGGAGCTGCAATCGTGCAGCGCCTCGTCAACGATCAGGCGAGCAGCAGTGACGACGTCATTTTCGGCTCGAACCGGGCTGAAACCCTTAACGGTGGCCAGGGCGCCGACTATCTCGCCGGTGGCGGTGGGAACGACACCTATGTCTTCGCGCGTGGCGATGGCGCCGACGTGATCGAAGATAGCAACGGCTCAGACGATGTGCTGCGCATCAAGGGCTACGCCGTTGCCGACATGCGGGTCTCCTTCACACCTGATTTCCGCGAGACCGAAATCTCCTTCGGCGATGGCAGCGACCGCATCACGCTACGCCACGCCTCCTCGACCAATTATGCGATCGACCGTGTCCTCTTCGATGACGGGTCGAGCTTCACACTTACCCAGCTCGAAGGCCTATGGCGCGGCCAGGGCACCGACAATGACGACTATCTGGTGGGCACCAACCTCAGCGCCGGAGAAATCTTTACCGGTGGCAAGGGCAATGACACCATTGCCGGCAACGGCGGCGCGGATATCATCCGGTTCAGCCGGGGCGACGGGCAGGATCGCGTCCAGAGCACCACCGGGTGGGACGGCCTCGCCGTCATCGAATTTGGTTCGGACATCGCCCGAAGCGACGTAACCGCACAGCGCGACGCCAATGGCAATATCGTGCTGCTGATCGCCGGTGGCGATGACCGGCTTACGCTGGTCGATCCGGTAGGCCGTGTCGACGGCATTATCGCATCCATCAAGTTTGTGGACGGGACGAGCGTGAAGCTGTCCGCTCTCGCAGCGGCGATCCCGGGTACGGATGGAGACGATCATATCATCGTCCCCGCCGACGCCGCGAACACCGGCTGGGAAATCTATGGCGGCGGCGGCAACGACTATATCGAAACCGGACACGGCAACGACATCCTGACCGGTGGCAGAGGCAATGACCGGCTCGAGGGCAACCGCGGCAGCGACACCTATTATTTCGACCGAGGTGATGGCCAGGATCGCATCCTTGATGCCAGCATCGTCAACGGCGGCGGCACCGATACGCTGAGATTTGGCCCCGGTATCAACCCGGACGACGTAATCTTCCTTGGTGTCGAAAACGGCTCGATCCGTCTTACCATCGCTGGCAGCCAGGACCGGCTCACCATCGAGGGCATGGGCAATAACGAGAGCAACTGGGTCGATAACGTCGACAACGTGATCGAGCAATTCGTCTTTGCCGATGGCACCGTCTGGGACACCGCCGAAATCTTCTCCAGAGCCTCGCAGGGCACGGACGGCAATGACGGGATCGAGTTCGGCATCTGGTTCGAGCGCACTCTGATCATCGCAGGCGGCAAAGGCGACGACACGATCATCACCGGCAATGGTGATGCGACTTTCGCCTTCAACCGCGGCGACGGCCGTGACACGATCGATGTTCCTAATCCATGGAACTCGCTAAATACGCTGAGCTTTGGTGCCGGCATTTCTGCTGATGACGTCGTCGTCACTGTGCAAGGCGAAGACCTGCTCGTACGCCTCAGGGGCGGTGACGACCAAGTTCTCATTCGCGGCCAGGCATATAGTTCGCTTGATGATATCGACCGGGTGCAATTCGCGGACGGCACGCAGTGGAATCTGACCGAATTCCGCAGCCACATCGTCACGGAATCCGCCGCCCAGAACATTCTCTACCCCACAGCGAGCACCGATCCCTTCGCTTCCGTGATCTTCGGCGGCGCCGGCGAGGAGCCGGGCGGAGGAGAGCCCGGGGGTGAAGAACCCGGCGAACCGCAAGGCGTGATCCTGAACGGCACCGTCAACAGCGACAGTCTCAACGGCACCCCGTTCGACGATCAGATCTTCGGCAAGGGCGGGTCCGATACCCTTTCGGGCATGGGCGGCAACGATCATCTCGTCGGCGATACCCCGAACGATGTCGCCGCTTCCGGTTGGCCAACCATTCAATCGGAATTGCGCGACTATTTCGGGCCTCAGACTAACATACTGGTGAATGGCCTGGGCGGCGACGCAGGGTTTGGCGAAGAAGCGCTGCCTGCAGGTGACGACGAAGAACTCTCCATCGACATCCCGGCTGTATTTCTGGCGGCAATCGGTGGCGAACTCACCATCAATGGACAGTCAATTACCGGAATCCTGGTTCGGACCAACGGCTATAGCGAACTTGGCAACATCGGCTTTGGTATTCTGCCCTACGACGCGGACAACGGTGCAGGCCCCCTTTCGCCCAGCCCCGGTGGAACCTCGCAAGGCACCAACCGGGTTTGGTATGATTTCGACGAGACAACACAGACTATCACCGTCACCTGGGATGATGTCGGGCAATTTCCGGCTGATACGATCCCGAACGCTTTCCAACTCCAGATCAAGGTTCTGGGTCCAGACTCATTCGATATCGTCTATCGCTATGAATCCGTCGAATGGGCTAACGGCCAGACGCCATATCTCAGCAGCGCGGGATATAGCGAACTCGCAATGCCATCCGAAGGCCCACTCGGTCTCGATACCATGCCGGGGAACCTCGGCGATGCAGGGGTCTGGTCTTTCCAGATCAGAGGTTCGACCACGATCGGCTTTCCCACCAGCCAGAATGACACGGTTTATGGCGGTAGCGGCAATGATCTTCTCGAAGGCGGCGAAGGCGACGACTATCTGTCCGGTGACGACGGAAATGATTTACTCGACGGCGGTGCCGGCAACGATCAGTTGTCGGGTGGATCCGGTGACGATCAGCTCATCGGCGGCGACGGAAACGATAGCTTCTTCGACTATGCTGGCTCCAATTCGATGTCCGGCGGCGCAGGCGACGACTATTTCTCCTTCAATCGCGTCTTCAGCACTCAAAATCAGGCCGAAGGCGGCAGCGGCCGTGACACCTATGCGCTAGGCTTGCCTTCCCAAGACCAGAGCTGGTTTGCAGGCTCGGCACCGTTGGTATCTGACTTCACTCCTGGGCAGGATGGAGACATCATTGCCTTTAATGGCGGCAATGATGAAAATGGCGATCCTGTCATTGCCTGGGAACGCATTTTCCTGGTCCAGGACGGCGCTGACGTCGTTGTCTTTTACAAGCCTGAGAGCGCCGACGCACCGCCGCTGGTCGAACTGTTGCGGCTCCAGTCGCTCGATGGCAGCCTTCTCACACGCAACAACTTCAACGATCTCGATGATCGCGCGGAAATCCTGTTCACCGGTGAGCTTCACTTTGGTGAAAGTAGCGACGACCATCTCGAAGGCGGCTCGACCGACGATATCCTCGATGGCGGCTATGGCAACGATACGCTGATCGGTGGTGACGGGGATGATATCTTCCTCGATGCCGCCGGCGTTAACGTCCTTGATGGCGGGGCGGGCAACGACATATTCGACCTGACCGCGCCCGACGCTGCGGACCTGGCGACCGGCGGTGCTGGCAAGGATACCTATCTGGTGCGCATCCCGGCCCTATTCGTGCCGGGAAATAATGTCCTTTTCTCGACCGCGACCGACCTTGGCGCTGAACTTGTCTCGACGGTCACCGACTTTGCAGCCGGCCACGGTGGCGATGTGATCACCTTCCGCCCAAGCCGGAATTCCCAGGGCGATTTCGAGGTTCTCGACTATGATCGCATCCTCTTCGCCCAGGAGGGCGACGATGTCGTGGTCTATGCAAGGACCAATGCGGCGACCTATGTCCCGATCCTGCGTCTAGCAAACCTCGACGGCAGCTTGCTCACGCTCGACAATTTCACCGAGCTCGACGGACGCACATCGATTATCGCGCAACCCTTGTCCCTCACGGGAACCGAAGACAGTGACGAGCTCATTGGCGGCCCGCTGGCCGATACGATCTTTGGGCTTGGCGGCGACGATCTCCTCTCGGGCGGCAGCGGCGGCGATGACATAATAGTTGGCGGCGATGGCAACGACACCTTCATCGATGTCGGCACGGGCCTGGGCAGCGACACGCTGACCGGCGGCACAGGCCGCGATTATTATGAAATCCTCGCAAGCCCCGCGCCCGGTGCAACGGGCGTTGACATTATCACTGATTTCACAGTTGGTGACGAAGGCGACATCCTTGGCATTATCACGGGCTCCAGTCCGGATGGAGAAGGCTCGGTCTTCATTACCCAGGACGGGAACGACACGATCGTGTCGCTTGCCATCTCGAACGATGGCGTAGTGCGTTCGACCCGGCCACTGATCCGCCTGCTCGGCGTCGACGCTTCCGAGCTCACACTCGCAAACTTCGACGGCAATGATTTCCAGTTGGTCGAGAACCAGATCATCGTCGGGGACGCGGACGAAAATCTGCTCGAGGGGGGGCTTGGCAACGATCATATCTCCGGTCTCGATGGCAATGACCAGATCTACGGCGGCGGCGGAGACGACGTCCTGCTGGGCGGCGACGGCGATGACCAGTTCGAGGACAGCATCGGCGCCAACGAGATGGATGGCGGCGCTGGCGACGACATCTTCTGGAACCTCTCCTACGGGAATCAATCCAACCGGATCACCGGCGGCATCGGGCGCGACCGTTTCGTTATCGGTTATGGCGGCGTCGGCAGCGGCGGCGGTGTCGAAATCGGCCTGATGGCCCTCGAAAGCGGTGCGGCGGCGGGCGTGGTCCAGAGCGACGTCATTACCGACTTCGAAGTCGGCGCCCAGGGCGATATCATCGAGCTCGACTATGATTCCGCCTACCATGTTTCCTACAACATCTATGCAGCGCTCGTTCGACAGGACGGCGCGAACACGATCGTTTCAGGTCAGCGATATGACGGCAATACCGGTAATTACGTCACCACCACACTGCTGACACTCGAGAACGTCAACGCGAACAGCCTTACCTCCGAGAATTTCAACGGTGCACGTATCCTGCGCACCGACGACATCGTCGTTACGGGCACCAATGGCAGCGACCAGCTCCTTGGCGGTTGGGGCAATGACCTCATCAATGGCAGATATGGCAACGACACCATCAGCGGTGATAAGGGCGATGACCACCTGATCGGTGACAGCGGCCTGCCGCAGACCGACCTCCCCGACCTGACCACCTATTTCGGGACGCTCTCCAGCGCGCTCGTCAACACGCTTGGTGGCCCGCTCGGCTTCGGTGAGAGCGCAATGGCGCGCGCGGATTATCTTTACACCACGATTCCTCTCCCTGAGGACTTCAACGACGGCTCGGTCACCATATATGGCGCGCCCGTCACCCAGATGGACGTCAACACCGACGGTTCGGTGACGATGGGGAACTTCTCCTTCAACATCTGGACCCAGGACGTCGATACCCGGGGCGGAGCGGTAACACCAAGCGCGGGCGGCAATTCTGCCGGCAGCAACCAGGTGTGGTGGGATTTCGACGCGGCGACGAGCACGATCACCGTCACCTGGGACGACGTCTACGGCTACAATATTGGCTCGCCCGATGCCTTCCAGGTGCAGATCAAGGTGCTCGGCGATGACGAATTCGACATCGTCTTCCGCTATGAAAGCCTGAGCTGGGCGCGCAACGGCACGCCCAACATCTATACGCCCTGGGGCAGTTTCTACCTTCCGCTTCCCGCAGATGGCGCAGTCGGACTCGATACGGCACCTGGCAACACTGGTGGGGCAGGCGTCTGGGCTGTTCAGATCCGTGGCAACCAGCTTATCACCGGCATCGCGCTCAACGATGACCAACTCTACGGCGGCGATGGCAACGACACCCTTGAGGGCGGGCTCGGTGAGGACCGTCTGGATGGCGGGGCCGGGTCGGATATCCTGACCGGCGGCGCAGGCCGCGACACCTTCATTATCTCGGACAGCAGCGCAACAATCGGCGGGGCTGATATCGTGACCGATTTCGAGACCGGCGAGAACGGCGACATCGTCGAAGTCCCCTATTGGGCGGTTATCGGCGGACTGGAGCAGGAATCCGTCCTCCTCAAACGGGAAGGATCCGACGTTCTCGTTCAGAGCATCCTGTCGACCAACAGCGATGGCAGTTACGTATTCGGCACCACGCTGGTGCTCCAGAATATCAATATGGGCGATCTCACGACCGCCAATTTCGGCGGTATGCGCTTTGCGTCCTCCGAAAATCAGACACTCACCGGCACAGACGGCAACGATGTGCTGACAGGCAGCCTCGGCAATGATCTGATTGATGGCGGCTACGGCGCTGATTTCCTCACCGGGGGCGGCGGAAACGACTACATTATCGGGGACAGTGGCGGCAGCGATCCCTTCATCGGACAAGGTCTTGCAGCTTTCGGACCGGCGAGCAATGCGCTTGTCAACACGCTGGGAGGCCTGCGCGGCTTTGGCGAAACGGTACTTGCGCGCAGCGACGATGGCTCCGAGACGATCGGTATACCGGTCGGCTTCAATGGAGGCACGCTCAACGTCGAAGGCACGGCGGTCAGTGCGATCCAGGTTTCGACCAATGGCACACTCACCATTGGTTCGCTCAGCATCCAGATCTGGCCGCAGGACGCCGACACCCGCGCAGGCGATCTCACCCCCAGCGCAGGCGGCAATTCGACCGGCAGCAATCAGGTTTGGGTCGACTTCGATGCAGTGACCGGCACGATCACCATCACCTGGGATGATGTCGGTGCTTATGGCAACAATACCACGCCCAATGCCTTCCAGGCGCAGATCAAGGTCATAGGCAATGGCGATTTCGACATCGCCTATCGCTACGAGCAACTCACCTGGGGCGGCGGCAGCTATCCCGGCCTCTACACAACGCAGCAATCGCGCACCCTGCCCATGCCCGCAAACGGTCTCGTCACTCTCGACACGGCCGAAGGTAATCTTGGTGTTCCGGGTTTCTGGTACATGCAGGTACGCGGCTCCAACGTCTCGACCTTCAACCGCAATGATGACACGCTGCGCGGCGGCGACGGGAACGACGTCCTCGAAGGTGGCCTCGGCTCGGATTCTCTCGAAGGCGGCCAGGGTGCAGACACGCTAATTGGCGGGGATGGCGCGGACTTCTTTGAGGATATCTCCTCGGACGATGCCGTCGACACCATGACGGGCGGCAACGGTCGCGACACCTATCGCTACATCAACCGCTACAACATGGGTTCGGCCGAAGACGTCATTACCGATTTCGAGACCGGCCCGACCGGCGATGTCATCAAGTTCGTCAACTATTATTCCGGAAACCCCTTCCAGCTCGGCCTGCTGGTGGTCAAACAAGATGGCGCGGACACGGTCATCCAGACCACCGAGAGCGGCGCCACGCCGCGCTCGATCCTGCGCCTTCAGGGCGTCAGTGCGGGTAGCCTGACGCCAGAGAATTTTGACGGCTACGCTTTCCCGTTCGACGGTACTGTCGACCTCGACGACAGCGATGACGGCCACATCCTTTCCGGGAGCCCCTCCGACGACCGCATCTACGGCTTTGGCGGCGATGACACGATCTACGGCTATGACGGCAACGACAAGCTTGCCGGCGGCACGGGCAACGACATCGTCGATGCGGGCAATGGCGATGACTGGGTTTCGGGTCAGGAAGGTAATGACCGTCTGATCGGCGGCGCCGGCGCCGATATCCTTGCAGGTGGAACCGGCGACGATATTCTCTTTGGCGGCACGGAAACCCAGGTCCTGTCCGATAGCGACATCTTCGAGGGCGGGCGCGGTGACGACAAACTCACGGGCGGCACCGGCAACGACCTCTATCGCTTCACGCGCGGCGATGGTCGCGACACGATCAGCGACGCCGGCGGCAATGACCGTATCGAATTTGCCGAGGGGATCGATGCTGCGGACGTTTCCGTGGTGCAGATCGGCACCGACCTTGAACTGCGCGTCAACGATGACGGCGGCCGTATCAGGCTCTCCCAGGCGCTTGCCTCGGGTAATGCCGGCAAGATCGAGCAGGTCGCCTTCGCGGATGGGACGACCTGGACCTGGACCGACGTCCTCGCCCGCTCCGTCACCACCACAGCTGGCGACGACACCGTTGCGCTTTTGGGTGGCCTCGCGACAATAGACGGCCAGGGCGGCAACGATACGCTTACCGGCACGAGCGGCGACGATACGCTGGCGGGCGGCGCCGGCGATGATGTCCTCTACGGTGGTCTGGGCGACGACATCTATCTCTTCAACCGCGGCGATGGGCAGGATCGCATCTCCGACAGCGGCGGCGTGAACCGCCTCCTGTTCGGTGCCGACATCGCACCCCAGGATGTTCAGCTTGTACGCGGAGCATCCACGGTCATGCTCGCAATCACTGGCACGGGTGACAGGATCAACCTTGGGGAAGCCGCGTCGCTCTCCATGGCGATCCAGTCTGTGGAGTTCGCCAATGGCACGGTCTGGACGGCCTCCACCTTGCTCACGATGGCGACCGATCCCACCACGGGCGACGATATCCTCTATGGCTCGAACTATGCCGACGATCTGGTCGGCGGGCTCGGCAATGACGAGATATACGCAAGCGGTGGTAATGATACGCTACGCGGCGGCGCGGGCGCAGACAGGCTCGCGGGCGGTCTTGGCGACGACATTTATCGCTTCGGCCGCGGCGATGGCCAGGATCTCATCATCGAAAGTGGCGGCGTGGACACGATCGATTTCGATGCCGGCATTGCGCCGGGCGATCTCATCGTCGAACAAAGCGCCGACGGCGCGAACCTGATCCTCAAAATCCGCGATACCGACGATCGGATCACGATCCAGGGCGCGATGACCAACAAGGTCGAAGCAGTCCGCTTTGCAGACGGCACCGTCTGGAGCGACCAGAATCTTCTGGAAATGGCAACGACTGCTAGCACCACCATCATCACCGGCGATGCCGGTGCAAACGCCCTCGTGAGCGGTTCGGGCAACAATCTCCTGATCGGCAATGGCGGCGACGATACCTATCGTTATGCACGCGGCAATGGCCGCGACACCATCCTCGACGCATCAGACTCTGTCTTCGATACGCTCGAGATCTCTGGCTATGAATATGGCGAACTCAGCTTCGCGCGTCTCTCGCCGCAAAGCGATGATATCGTTATTCGGCTCACCCAGGCAGGCGACGAGATCGTCATCCGCGGCGGTCTTGCCGGCTTCCGGGGCATCGAGCGGGTGCTGCTGACCGACAGTGACGTGGTGGTAAACCTCAGCGCCATCCGCACCGCCGCGCTTGCTTCCCAGCAGAGCGATGGGGACGACATCATCGCCGGCACATCGGGCAGCGACACCCTCACCGGTGGTCGGGGTAACGACATCATCAGCGGCAGCGGTGGCACCGACACCTTCGTTTACCGTTCCGGCGACGGCGTTGATCGCATCGAAGGCTACAGTCCCGATGCCGACATCCTGCGCCTCGAGGATCTCAATCCGACCGATATCGCGAGCACCGCACGCGGCGGCCCCGACAATCTCGACCTCGTCATCACTTTCGTTGGCGGGAAGGACCAGATCGTCCTGACGGGGGCGCTCGCTTCGTTCAACCTCTTCACCATTCGTTTCGCCAACGGCACGGTCTGGAACCTCGACACCATGCGCGCCCGCGCGCTGTCCGACATCGACGGGGCCGGCAACGACAAGGTCTACGGGTTCGACGGCACCGATAATTTCGCGGCACGTGGCGGTGACGACCAGTTGTTCGGCGCGGAAGGATCGGACAGCTATGCGTTCGCTCGCGGCAGCGGTAATGACACGATCCAGGACAAGCAGACGCAGACGGGGCCGGTGGATGCAGTCTTTGTCGCCGATTTCGCGTCTACCGAAGCGTCGGTGTCGCGCCTTTTCCGCGGCAGCGAGTCGGTCATCATCCGCTTCACCTCATCGACGGACGACAGCCTGACGATCATCGATGCACTGGCTGCCGATGGCAAGGGCGTCGAGATCGTCCGCTTTGCCGATGGGGTCGAATGGACCAAGGCGGCGATGCGCGATCTCGTCGACAACCGCGCACCCGCGGCGCTCGATGACGGCTATTATACCCTGATCGCCGGCCAGACGATCACCATCCTTGCAAGCGAATTGCTGCAAAACGACCTCGATGCCGATGGGGACCCCATTCACATCGTCTCGGTCGATGGCGGCGCTAACGGTACCGCATCGCTCGATGCGAATGGCAATGTGCTCTTCACAGCCAGCAGCAGCTATTACGGCCCGACCACGCTGACCTACACGCTCACGGACGGACGCAACGCTTTCGACACGGCGCAAGTCGATATCCGCATTCGTCCTGTCGCAACGGCAATCGAGGATCGCGGTTTTACCATCGCGGAAGACGGCACGCTCAATATCCGCGTAGAGCGCTTGCTCTCCAACGATCTCGACGGTGACCGGATGATCGTCGGACAGGTCAATAGTGCAGTGGGCGGCACCGTCTCGCTCTCCAGCGACGGCAACATCGCTTTCGATCCCACCGCCAATTTCAACGGCACCGCCGAATTCACCTATGTCGCGAACACGCCGGAAGGCGGCTCCGCGAGCGCCAAGGTGTATATCACCGTCACGCCCGTCAACGACGCGCCAGTCGCTCAGAATGACGGTACGATAGAGGGCGTAGAAGGCGAATCCCTCACCATCGACCCGCTTGCTCTGCTGGCGAACGACAGCGATGCCGATGGCGACGTTCTTACCCTTCAGTCCGTTCTCTCCAATGCCGACGTCACAGTCAGCATCGATGCGGACGGATTGATCCAGGTCATCCCGCGCGACCATTTCTGGGGGAATGCTCACTTCGATTACATCGTGAGGGACCCGTCGGGCGCGACCTCGATCGGACGCGTCAATCTGACCTTCGCGTCGGTCAATGATGCGCCGGTTGCCAATAACGATCTTATCGTAACGACCCAGAGCGGAGACCCGATCCTCGAAGATAATCCGATCATCCTCAATGCTCTTGCGCAGGAGGTGAACGGCACGATCGTGCCCGGGCTGCTGTCTAACGATACGGATCCGGACAATGATCCGCTCGTCATCGATGCCATCGGTACAAGCCATGGCGGCACCGCTCAGCTTCTCGCCAACCAGACAATCCTCTTTACGCCGTCCGCCAACTTCAACGGTGACGCCTGGTTCGACTATCGCGTGAATGATAGCCAGGGCGGCACATCCTGGGCCCGCGCTACCATCGCCTATCAGCCGGTCAATGATCGCCCGATCGCTGGGAACGACAGCTATACTGGGCCGGGCCTCCAGTTCCTGCGCGGACCTGAAGACGTGGCGATCGAGATCCCGATATTGGAGTTGCTCAAGAACGATTTCGATCCCGAAGGCTTCACCCTCACCTTCGCGACCGATCAGAGCAGCGTTCCGACCGCGGTCAACGGCGACATCACATTTACCGACCACGGTACGATCCTCTTCACGCCGGACGAGAACTTCTGGGGCGAAGCAAGCTTCTACTATCTTGTCACCGATCTCGAAGGAGCGGTCGACGATGGCAAAGTCACGCTCTGGTTCGACAATGTGAGCGACGGCCCTCCGGTGGCCCGGAACGATTTTGTCGATGTGCTCGAAGACGTGCCGGTGACCATTCCCATCTCGGTGCTGCTCGCCAACGACAGCGACATGGACCGGGATCCGCTCCGGTTCCTTGGCTTCCGGCCCGACAATGATCTCAACGGCACGCTCGAATTCGACGTGGATGGCAATATTCTCTTCACGCCCAATCCGAATGTCACCCAATCGTCCGGCTTCTTCTATCAAATCACCGACGACACCGTCGAAGGCGGCATCGCCGAGGGCTATGTCGATCTCACGATCATCGCCCAGCCCGACGATCCGACCGTCGTCGACGATTATGACTTCGCCACGCCTTTCGATGTTCCCCTGGTGCTGCGCGTCTCGGACCTCATGGCCAACGACTATGATGTTGACGGCGGGCCCCTGCCCCATTTCGTCGGAATTGACGAAGTGCTCGACCCCGTTGCACTGGCGCTGGGCAATCATGTCAGCATCGGCACGGCCGAGGTGGTCACCTTCTCGGGCGAGCAGTTTGTCGTCGTGCGCTTCAATCCCGGCTATTCAGGCGAAGCGACGATCCAGTATCGCATCGCCGACCCGACCGGCCTTGAGGATACCGGCTTCGTCAACGCCACGGTCGAGGCGACCTATGGCGGGACGCTGCGCGGTAGCCGCTATGTCGATTATATCGTCGGCAATGCGCAGGACGAACTGATCCAGGGCCTGGACAGCAACGATTTCATTCTCGCGTTCGCCGGCAACGACCGGATTGAGACCGGCGCTGGCGACGATGTCATCGATGCGGGCGACGGCGACGACACGATCGACGCCGGCTTCGGCGCCGACCACATCACTGGCGGCGCAGGCTTTGACACCGTGCTCTTCGCCGGTTCCAATGTCGGTGTACGGGCCGATCTTGAATCGCGGATCGGCCAGGGCGGCACGGCTGCCGGCGACACCTATGTCGGGATCGAAGCCCTTATTGGCACCGACTATAACGACCAGCTCGGCGGCGACGCCGGCGACAACCGCCTGGAAGGCGGCGCGGGCAACGACAGGCTCGAAGGTCGTGCCGGTAACGACACGCTGATTGGCGGCCTTGGCAACGATACGCTCGACGGCGGCGTCGGCGCCGACATCCTTGATGGCGGCGACGGCATCGACACGGTCAGCTATTTCGACGCGACCGACAGCTCGCCCTCGACGCAGGGCGTTGCCATCTCGCTGGCGAACGGCACAGCCACCGGCGGCGATGCGACCGGCGATACGCTGATCAGCATCGAGAACGTCATCGGCACCGACTATGACGACACGATCGAGGGCGATGCCGGCAACAACCGGCTCGAGGGCGGACGCGGCAGCGACATTCTCTCTGGGGGCGCGGGTAACGACGTCCTGATCGGTGGACGCGGCGCCGATTCGCTGATCGGCGGCGAAGGCGAGGATATCGCGGACTATTCGCTGTCGGCGGAAGGGATCACGATCGATCTCGTAGATAGCATGGCGGGCGGCGGCGATGCGCTCGGGGACACCCTGTCCAGCATCGAAATCGTCCAGGGCTCCTATCATGACGACATCATGCGTGGCGACGCGTCCGACAACCGTCTACGCGGCGGGCTCGGCGCCGACCTGATCGACGGTCGCGGTGGTTTTGACATCGCCGACTATAGCGCGGCCGACGAGGCGGTGACCGTTGACCTGTCTCTGGGCCAGGGCCTGACGGGTGAAGCCGAAGGCGACACACTCGTCAGCATCGAGATGCTGCTGGGGTCAGTATTTGCGGACAGCTTCGCCGGGTCCACCGGCAATGACATGTTCGATGGCGGCTATGGTGAGGATCTGCTGAAGGGCGGCCTTGGCTCCGATACCTATCTGCTCGGCTTCGACAGCGACAATGACCAGGTCATCGAACAGGGCGCTGCGAGCGATATCGATCGCGTGGCGATCAAGGTGGGCGCGCTACCCAAGGATGTCTCGCTGGTCCGCCAGGGTGACGATCTCCTGGTCGAGCTTGAGAATGTCGCCGGCGTGCTCACTTTCGATACAATGCTGATCAAGGATCACTTCCTTGGCAATGAGAGCGGCATCGAGGAAATCGCCTTCGCCAATGGCACGGTCTGGGATCGCGCGAAGATCGAGGATCTGGCGCGCATCGGCCGTTTCAACGCGGAGGATGACGTCTATCTCTTGGGCGTCGAGGACGAGGTGGCCATCATCGATCCGGCGACGCTGCTCGCCAACGATGCCGAGGAAGGCGTCGATCAACTGGTGCTCAAATCGGTAAACGGAACCGGCGGGACCAATGCCTGGATCCGCGACGACGGCATGATCGCCTTCCAGGCTCCGGCGAACGTCAACGGCCAGGCCTATTTCGAATATACCGTCGCCGATCCCTACGGCCGCGAATCCACGGCCCGCGTGCGGGTCAATGTCGCAGCCGTCAACGACGCACCGGTCGCGGTGCCCGACACCAACGCGGCGCTCCACGGCGTCGAGGACGAAATCCTGCGCATTCGCATCGACACCGTCCTCAAGGACAACGACTATGATATCGACGACGATTGGGAAGATTTGCGCGTCGTCGGCATCACGCCGCTTGTCGACGCGGACGGAAACCCGATCGATCCATTTGATTATGACGGCAATGGCAGCGAGTGGACGGCCGGAACCAATTTGTCGGCGCGAGTAGCCGGCGACTATCTCGAAATCATCTCAAGCACCGACTTTTACGGCTTCGCCGGGTTCAATTATATCCTTGAAGACCCGTCGGGGGCACGCTCGGTGGCGCCGATCGAACTTTATTTCGACGCGGTCAACGACGCCCCGCGCGGCTCCGGCGAATATGAGCAAAGTGTCCGTTTCGGCCGAACCACGAGCATTGCAGTCGCCGACCTCATGGCCACAGCCTATGACATCGAGGGCGATGCCATCACCTTCATCGGCCTCCACGCAGCCGCTGATGGCGACTCCGCGTTCAATGGCACAGCGGTCCTTGACGGCGCGACAATCGCATTCACGCCCGACGGCGAAGGCACGGCCGCCATCTCGTTCGATGTGATCGACGCGCGCGGTGCCAGCGCAACACTCACCTATTTCATCGATGTTCTTCCGGCGAACTACGCCCCGCAGGCGATCGGCGACCGGTTCACGATCCTGGAAGACCAGACGATCATCATTGATCCCGCGACACTGCTCGCAAACGACCGCGACGCGGACGGCGACAGCCTGACTTTCGTCGGCGTCGAGCGTTTTGCCGATAACGGAAAGGTCAGCGTCAACGAGCTGGGCCAGATCGTCTTCAAGGCGAGGCCCGACTTCAATGGCGATGCGGGCTTTGAATATACGATCAGCGACGGCCGCGGCGGCACCGCAGCTGGTTATGTCGCGATCGGCATCCTGCCGCAGAACGACGGCGCGACCCTGCGCGACGATCTCGTCACCGGCCTGGAAGACCAGCCGCTGTTCGTCATCCCGGCTGAAGCCTTCGGCAACGATGTCGAGCCCGAAGGCGACGTGCTGTTCTTCCGCAGCGCCGGCGTGCTGGGCGTGCTCGATACCCGCTATCTCTCCGCTGATTACACAGTCATAGCCCGCCAAGCCAATGGCGAGGATCTACCCGGCTGGCTGAGCTTCGACGCCGCCACCATGACCTTCACCGGCGAGGCGCCTGCAGGGGCGACAGCGACCATAAGCGTGATCCTCAAGGATCCGGTCGCAGGCAGCTACGCGCAGCGCTTCACGTTCAACAGCGGCGACAACCAGAGCCTCGCTAACGGCCTGTCGGTGCAGGACGCGGTCCTGTCAGGCTTCACCGTCCGTCAGCCGCACCATAGCGAGATCGCCTTCGGCGCCGACAATCTCGCTTCGGACGTAACCGTCACGGCGACACTCTCCAACGGCGATGCCCTGCCGGCCTGGCTGATCTTCGACCCCGCCACTCTCCGCTTCAGCGGCACGCCGGATGCAGGCGCCACCGCGCCGCTCGATGTCGTACTCCACTTCACCAGGCCCGGGGCACAAGCCGGGGACCCAGCCAGCGTCTTCACCGACACGCTGGCGATCGACCCCGCATCGCTCGGCACGGGCATCGCCTATGATAGCGATGTGGCCCTCTTCGATGTGAGCCAGGGCAGCTTCTCCGTCAGCCTCGAAGGCGGCCGTCCGCTGCCCGATTGGCTGGAGTTCGACCTCGACACGATGACCCTGGCGCTGACGGGCGAATCGCCCGACGCCGATGCGCAGCCGGTCCGTCTCCAGCTGACATTCACGCCCGACGCCCCGGTCGTGCCGGAAGGCAGTTACTCGGCCGCGAAGCGCGGGTTCACCCTCGAATTCGTCATCGATCCTGCCGCGTCGCTCGATCCGGCGATCAACGCGCTCCTCCAGCAAAGCGACTTCTTCAAGTCCCAGGGCCTGTTCGCGATCGACCTCGGCTCGGCAGCGGACATCGTAGCGAAACGCGAAAGCGAAGCGCCGCTGCCTGACTGGCTTGCCTTCAACGAGGGAACGCTCGCGTTCGACGGCACCCCGCCGCCGGCCTATGTCGGTGCCCTCGGCGTGCGTCTCGACGTCGCCGGCAATAGTGGCACCCTGCCGAGCTTCTCGATCCTCACCGATGTGGTCGTCGACAGCGGCTTCACCCTTGCGGACGGGGGGACCAATGGCATTGGCATCCGCGCTTCGAGTGAGCAGATCGACCTTTCGGCACCCGAGGACTTCAACGGGTCGATTGCGCTCAGCTACACGACGATCGACGAAAAGGGCGGCATCTCGCACAATAGCGGGACCATCATCTTCAACGTGCTTCCGACCGCCGAGAAGCCCGATGCGGTTGCCGATACGCTGGCGACCATCGAGAACCAGCCTCTCACATTCGCGCTGATGGACCTCATCGCCAACGACCGCGAGGACGATGGCGACTATCTGCGCGTCAAGTCGATCACCGCGGCGGGCCATGGCGCGCTCGTCATCCATGACGGCATCGTCACCCATGGTCCGCCCGCCGCGCTGATAGCGCCCGGGGCGAACTGGACGGCGAAGCTGGCGGACGGATCGGACCTGCCCGCATGGATGAGCGTCGACAGCGCCACAGGCCTTGTCACCGCCACGGTTCCCTTCGACCTGCGCAGAAGCTTCGACATCGTCTGGACCGCGACGAGCGGCGGGGACAGCCATAGTGCTTCCGCAACGCATCTGTTCGACGGCAAGCTGGTGGCAAGCGTCACCTACACGCCCGATGCCGGATGGTCGGGTGAGGACAGCTTCAGCTACGTCATCACCGACGACAGCCAGGGCGACGACAGCGCCACCGTGCGCATCACGGTCGAAGGGCGTCACGAAGCGCCCTATACCGGCCCTGACAGCTTCTCGACGCTTGAGGAAACCCCGATCGTCATAACGCCGGCGCAGCTCCTGGCGAACGACCATGACGTCGATGGCGATCCCATCCGCCTCGTCGGAGTCCTCAATGCCGCTCACGGCACGCTGAACTTCGACGGCTCGACGATCGTCTTCACGCCCGACGCCGATTTCAGCGGGCAGGCCGGGTTCGACTATATCGTCACCGACGATATCGATGGCGCCAGGACCGGCACCGTCACCATCAATGTGCAGTCGACCAACCATGCGCCGGCCATCGTGGGCGACACGTTCAGCACCGACGAGGACAGGCCGTTCGAATTCACGGCAGCGGACCTCATCGGGAATGACAGCGATCTCGACGGCGATACGATAAGCCTCGTCTCGATCGAGATGGCGAGCGATCTCGGCCGCATCCAGCGCCTGCCAGGCGGCCGTTACAGTTTCGTGCCAAAGGAAAATGCCAGCGGAACCGCAACGTTCCGCTACACGATCAGCGATGGCCGCCTGAGCAGCACCGGCAGCTTCTCCTTCGAGATCGCGCCGATCAACGATGCGCCCTATGCCAACTCCGATGGTGTCGGCACCGGCAATAATCCGGAAGGGGTGTTCGTCGGCGACCAGGACACGGCGCTCGTCATCGACCTCGCTACGCTACTTGCCAACGACCGCGACATCGAGGGCGACAGCTTCGCAATCGTCGAACTGCTCGATGGCGACAACGGCACCGTTGCCATGGTCGGCAACACCGCCGTCTTCACGCCCCGCGAAGGCTATTTCGGCAACGCGGCCTTCTCCTATCGCGTGACCGACGCCCATGGCGCCGACCGCATCGGACGGGTGTCGCTCACCATCCTGCCGGAATTCAACATTCCGATCGCGGTATCCGACCATGGCTTCGGCACGCTCGAAGACACCTATATCGATATCGATCCGGCCCAGTTGCTGGCGAACGATTATGACCCCGAAGGCGAGACGATCACCTTCCTCGGCTTTATCGGCTCGCCGGCCGACGCCTCGATCACGGCACTCGAGAACGGACAGTATCGGATCACGCCTGCAGCCAATTACCATGGCACGCTGCTGCTCAGCTATGCGATCACCAACGCGTCCGGCTTCCCGGTCACGGCCACTGTCGAGATCGAGGTCCTGCCGGTCAACGATGCGCCGATCGCGGTCGACGACGCCTTGTCGCTCATCGAGGATCAGCCGCCGCTGACGCTGTTCATCTCGCAACTGCTCGAAAATGACATCGAGCCCGACGACCAGGCACTTGTCTTCAGCCGCATCGTCGAGACCCACGGCCTGACGGTTACCACCAATGGCATCGGCCAGCTCATCATCACGCCCGATGCCGACTTCAACGGCGATGGCTGGTTCGATTATGAGGTCACCGATTCCGCCGGCGTCACCGACATCGCCCGGGTCGCGGTCACGATCGCTGCGGTGAACGACGCGCCGGTGATCAACGCGATCCCCGCCCTGCGCGGGATCGAGGATCAGCCCTTCACGGCGACCCTGCCCGCCGACCTCGTGTCCGATGTCGATGGGGATGCGGTGCTTGTCGAGGTCCGTGGTGTCGGCGGCGCTGCGCTGCCCTCCTGGCTGTCCTATGACCGTCAGACCAGAAGCTTCACCGGCACCCCGCCTGCGAACTTCAACGGCACGGTCACGCTGGAGATACTCGCGGCCGACCAGAGCAGCACGGTCATCCGGCAGTTCGCCATCGTGATCGATACGGTCAATGACGCTCCGGTCCTGACCCAGCAACTTGCCGATCTGTCGAGCGCCGAAAACCAGGCCTTCAGCTTCGCCCTTCAAACCGGAGCATTCGCGGACGTCGACGGCGATGCCTTGATCTTCTCGGTCACGCTGGCCGACGGCAGCCCCCTGCCCGTATGGCTCAGCTTTGCAAATGGCGTGCTGTCGGGGCAGCCGCCGGCAAACTTCACCGGCGTGCTTGGCCTGCTGATCACCGCGAGCGACGGCCATGCCGTCGTCAGCGATGCGTTCGATGTGGTGATCTCGGGGACCAACGAAGCCCCCGTCCTGGCGCAACCGATCGCAGATATCGCATCGAGCGAGGACAGCGCGATCGACCTGCTGCTTCCGGCCGGAACGTTCTTGGATGCCGATGGGGATGTCCTCACGCTCTCCGCCCGGCTCACTGACGGCTCGCCGCTACCGGCATGGCTCTCGTTCGACGGCGCTCGCTTCACCGGCACCCCGCCCGCCAACTATCACGGGACCATCGAGATCGAGGTCCAGGCAAGTGACGGCAACGCAAGCGCCACCGACAGCTTCGTGCTGACGATCACCCCGGTCAACGACGCCCCGGTCGCTACCCTCGCGCTCGTCGATCGACAGAGCCTCGAAGACCAGGCCATCGACTTCACCATTCCGGCAGGCGCCTTCAGCGATGTCGATGGCGATGCGCTGACCTTGTCCGCCACCCTCGGCTCGGGTGACCCGCTGCCATCCTGGCTGCATTTCGATGCCGGCCGCTTCACCGGCCAGCCACCCGCGAACTTCAACGGCCTGATCGATATCCGCGTCACGGCCTCGGATGGCGTGCTGGTCGCGAGCTCGAACTTCCGGCTCACGATCGATCCCGTCAACGATGCTCCTGTCCTGACACAGGCGCTGGCAAATGTGTCGAGCGCGGAAGACGCGGCAGTCGACATCCTCATCCCGGTCGGAAGCTTCGCCGACGTGGATGGCGACGCGCTGACGCTGAGCGCGCGGCTCGGAGACGGATCGCCGCTGCCCTCATGGCTGACGTTCGAGGGCGGACGTTTCACCGGCACGCCGCCCGCCAACTATCATGGCGCGATCGAGATCGAGGTCCGGGCGAGCGACGGCAGCGCGAGCGCCACCGACAGCTTCGTGCTGACCATAACCCCCGTCAACGACGCGCCTGTGGCAGCACTCGCGCTGGCCAACCGGAACAGCGCCGAAGACCAACTGGTCGACTTCAGCATTCCGGCTGGCACTTTCACCGATGTGGATGGCGACACGCTCACTCGTTCAGCAGTGCTTGCCTCGGGCGATCCGCTGCCCGCGTGGCTCAGCTTTGCCGATGGGCACTTCACTGGCCAGCCGCCTGCCGACTTCAACGGCTATCTCGACATCACCGTTTCTGCCTCGGACGGCGCCCTGTCGGCCAGTTCGACATTCCGCCTGACGATCGCCTCGGTGAACGATGCGCCGGTCCTGGTCTCCGCGCTGCCGGATGTGACCTGGACGGCCATGGGCGCGATCGACGTCGGACTGCCCGCTGGCGGTTTCACTGACGTGGACGGCGATGCGCTGACCCTGACCGCCCGGCTCGCTGGCGGGACCGCCCTTCCCTCCTGGCTTGCCTTCGACGGATCGCACTTCACCGGCACGCCGCCCACAGGTTTCGACGGCTCCCTCGACATCGAGGTGCTCGCCAGCGACGGAAGCCTCACCGCAGCCGATGTCTTCAGGCTCACCATCGATGTCGGCAGTGGAGAGAATCGCGCGCCGATACTGGTGGAACCGCTCGGCGAGGGCTGGATCCCGCGCGGCGAGACATTCGAAGTCACGGTCCCGGCGGGCACCTTCTCCGATCCCGATGGCGACGTGCTCAGCTATTCGGCAGCCATGGTCGATGGTTCCCCCCTGCCCTCCTGGATGAGTTTTGCGAACGGCACGTTCACCGGAACCGTCGCTGCGGGCGCCCTTGGCGACTATGTCATCCGCGTCACCGCCAGCGACGGCAGCCTCTCCGCGAGCAGCGTGTTTACGCTCACCGTCGGCATGCTGCCGACCGGCCCCGAACTTGATCCTTCGCAATGGGCACAGTTCGGTGAAGGCAATGATCGCATCGTCGGTAGGGGGGCGATCAACGCCTCGATCTGGGCGCTCGGCGGCGATGACTATATGACGGCCGATGGGTGGGCTGTCAGCCTTCATGGCGACGACGGAAACGACGTTCTCGAGTTCCTCTACTATAGTGAGACCGGTGAAGGCGGCATGGGCGCTGATACCTTCATCTTCGACGGCTTCTCGCTGCTTGCCGGCAGCGAAGCCGAGACCTGGGCGACAATTACCGACTTCGAGAACGGCATCGACCGGATCGGGATCGTCAATGGCACGGGCGGGGTCCGCAGCTTCGCAGACCTGGCCTCCCATCTGGTCCAGAACGGTGCGAACGTCGACATCGCCCTTCAGGGCTTGCCGGTCATCACCATCGAGGACATCGCGCTGGCCGACCTCGATGCGTCCGACTTCATGTTCGGCAACTGGGAGACGTCCGGCGGCTTCGGTCCGGCTCCTGTCGCAGGCACCGTTCCGTGGCCAGCCACGACCGTGACCCGCGCGATGTCCGACTGGGAGAATATCGGCAATGCCAGCGAGCGCATCGTCGGCAATGCTATGAGCAACGGCTCGGTCGATGCGCTCGACGGCGACGACTATATCACCGCCGATGGCTGGGCTGTCAGTGTCTATGCCGGGCGCGGCAACGATGTGATCGAGCTGTTCGGTCCGCAGGGCTATGCCTTCGGTGGCGCTGGATATGATTATTTCGTGTTCGATTCCGCGATGCTCGAAGCCGAGGCCTGGGAAGAGATTTGGGCGACCATCGGCGACTTCCACGACGGCGCCGACAAGATCGTCTTCCTCAATGGTTCGGACGGCCTCTTGAGCTTTGCCGACCTCGTGCCGTTCCTCTCCCAGGATGGCGACAATGTGAAGATCGCGCTCACGGGCCGCCCGGCGATCATCATCGAGGATGTCGCGCTCGCGAGCCTCAGCGAGGACGACTTCCTCTTCGTCAATCAGCCTTCGGCGGTGACCGCCGGCTACGCTGGGCAGGCGCTGCGGATAGGGTCGACCGTGGGTCTCCAGACGATCGCGGCGAACGGCTATGCGAACGTGACCGTCACGGGCACGAGTTTCGGCAACACGCTCGATTTCACGAACGTCACGCTGACCGGGATCACGGCCATCAACGGCCTTGACGGCGACGATGTCATCACAGGCTCAGCCGCCGCCGATACGATCCAGGGCGGCGCGGGCAATGACGCGCTGAACGGCGGCTCCGGCAATGACACGCTGGTAGGCGGTGTCGGCGACGATGCGCTCAGTGGCGGACTGGGCGACGACCTCTTCAAGGTCAGCGGCACAGGCGATGGCTTTGACGCGGTCGATGGTGGTGCCGGCAACGACACGATTGCGGCCCAGGCCAACAATAGCGCTATCGGCCTGACCTATGTGTCGGGCATCGAAACGATCACTGCCGGCGCATATTCGGGTGTCTACATCCGCGGATCGAGTGCGGGCGACCTCCTTGATTTCAGCGCCATCACACTCGTCAACGTCACGCGCATAGATGGCGGAACAGGCGATGACACCATCATTGGATCGGTAGGCAACGATACGATCCTGGGGTCTGCCGGAAACGACAATCTGTCGGGCGGCGCGGGGAACGACGTCTTCCAGTTCACTGGAACCGCCGCCGGAAACGACACTATCGACGGCGGCGCGGGCACGGACAGCATCGTGGCTCTCGCCAACAATACAATCATCCGCCTCGCCGCCTTCTCGAACATCGAGACGATCTCGGGTGGAAGCTATAGCGGCGTCACCATTGCCGGCAGCGATAATGCCGACACGCTGGACTTCAGCGGCGTGACGTTGAGCGCCATCACCAGGATCAGCGGCAACGCGGGCGACGATAGCATCACCGGCAACGGCGCGGCCAACGTCATCTCGGGCGGCGACGGCAATGACACCCTCTATGGCGGAGACGGCAACGATAGCATCACGGGCGACGCCGGCGACGATGTCCTGGTCGGGGGCACTGGCAATGACAATCTCAACGGCGGCGCGGGCATCGATTGGGTCGATTATTCGGCCTACACGACCAACCTCAGCGTCAGCCTGGCCGTCACGACCGCGCAGGGGGTCGCAAGCAGCGAGTCCGACACCATCACGAATGTCGAAAATGTGCGCGGCGGCGCGGGCAACGACACGCTGACCGGCTCGAGCGCGGCCAACGTCCTGGAAGGCGGGGCTGGAACCGACACACTGAACGGCGGCGGTGGAAACGATACCCTGCTGGGCGGCTCGGGGAATGACGGGCTCAATGGCGGTGACGGCACCGATATGCTTGATGGCGCAGATGGCGATGATATCCTCAACGGGGATGCCGGGAACGACACGATCCTTGGCGGTGCAGGCAATGACCAGCTCAATGGCGGCACCGGCGCGGACAATCTCAACGGAGGCGAAGGAGACGATACGCTCACCGGTGGCGACGCGAACGACATCCTCGCGGGCGGGGCAGGAACCGATCAGATCTACGCCGGAATTGGTGACGATAGTATCGACGGCGGCGATGGAAACGACACCATCACCGGCGATGCCGGGGCCGACCAGATTGTCGGCGGCGCGGGCAACGACAGCATCTACGGCGGCGATGGCAATGACGTGATCTATGGCGATGACGGCAATGACACCGTCACCGGCGACGGCGGCGACGACTTCATTGCCCCGGGAATCGGCAATGACATGGTTTATGCAGGAGGCGGGACTGACACCCTGTCCTACGCTACCGCAACTGCGGCCTGGGTTGTCAATCTTGGAGCCAATTCTGCGACCTCGGGTGCGGAAACCGATGGCGTGTATGATTTCGAGAATGTGGAGACGGGGTCAGGCAATGACGTCGTCATCGGCAATGCGGCGGCCAATGCGCTGAATGGCGGTGGCGGCAACGACCGGCTGACGGGCGGCGCAGGCAATGACATCATCAACGGAGGAAACGGCAACGATATCGCCGTGTTCGCCGGGATATCGACCAGTTACACGATCGCGACGGTAAACGGCAGTATCCAGATCGTGGACAACGCTACGGGCCAGGATGGCGATGATGGCACCGACACATTGACCGGCATCGAGATCGCCGAGTTCAAGAACGGTGTGCAGATCGGCCTGGCAGCTCCCATCCTCCTGGATCTGGACGGCGGCGGCGTGACGACGGTATCCGCGTCGGCTAGCGATGCTGCCTATGATATGGATGGCGACGGGATTGCCGACGACACGAGTTGGATGGGCGCCGGTGAGGGCATGCTTTTCCTCGACCGCGACGGCGACGGCACGCTCAGCAATGCCGGCGAGTTCAGCTTCGTGAACGACCTGCCCGGTGCAGCCACCGACCTTGCAGGATTGCGCGCCTTCGACAGCAACGCAGATGGGATCCTGTCGGGCACCGACGCCCGCTTCGCCCAATTCCGCATCTGGCAGGACCGGAACGGCGACGGCACGGTGGACGATGGCGAGATCACGACACTCGACGGATCAGGCGTTCAGGCGATCAATCTCACCGGCACCGCCATTGAGAGCAAATTCGCCCTAGGCGACACCGTAATCGTCAATAAGGGCAGCTATAGCCGGGCAGACGGTTCGGCGGCCGAGTTCGTCGATGCCGCCCTCACCTATTTCTCCAGCACATCTCCTGTCGTGGCGAACGCATTCCCCGACTCCGGCATACCGACCAAAGCCGATGCCGGGATTATCGACCCGTTTGCGGCAGCAGACCAACTTGCTGCAGCCCTTGAGGATGGCTTCAGCAATTTTGCCGGTCTCGCAAACGGCTCCCCAGGCCGCGACCGGCTGATCCGGATATCCGAGTCGCCCCCCGCCATTGTGAAGCTCTTCGCTGGCGAGGAAGGCGAGATCCCGGACAAAGCGGCGGATCAACAGCCCTTTGCGCCTTCAGACCCGGCCCGGATCAACCAGACCGTTGCTTCCATGATCCAGGGCATGGTGACATTCGGAGCCCAACCCGCAGGCGAAGCTCTGGCCGGCTGGAAGCAGGAGGCGACAAAACCTGTCGACTTCTTTGCTTGACGGTCGTGGAAACGCACGAGCCGCCGCATATCGGAGCCGAAGACCGAGAGGAGTTCGGGTCCGGTCATGGACGCGGAAAATGCAAATCTCAGGCGCTTGATCAATGCAGGAATTATGAACAGCGGGACGATGGGGATGATCGAGAGAGCAGAAGATGGCCGAGCGGAGTGCGCCTCTTGTCCATGATGCGATCGAGACCATGGCCTGACGGAATAGGCCAGCAGATTGAAGAAACCCACTGGCAGTGTGAGCCGCTGACTACGTTACCCGCGCCTAATTGCGTGATGCTATCTGACGCAACACATCTTGAGCAGTGCATTAGCAACGCTCATTGAAGATGCGCGGCCAATGATATTCTATCATACCGAACAGAAAGATACTTTCATCATCAGACAATGAGCTAACGCTTCACTTCGCCGGAATTTACATTCAAATTGATTGTTTTTTACTCGTCATCGAAGCGATTGACTTGGCCCCTCGGCGGGATAATAGATGAACCGGGGATATGGCGCAGCGTTTTCCGCGCCATTCAGGGGCTGGCAATTTTGATGTACAAGACTCTTGCTGTTGGCGTTATCGGCCGTCGTCCCGCGATCGCGACCCGCACGCAAAACTGTGCGGCCATGGTCCATCTTTTCGCTTTTGACGGCGTTTGATCCGATCTGGATCGAGCCATGGCGCGCTTCCGCTACCGGTATGTCGGCCGCCTTGCCGTGACGGCATCGGCCTTGTTCCTGACAGGCAATGCCCAGGCCCAGGCTCCTTCGCAACGCCTGAACAAAGCGCATGATGCCTATCCAACCCCGCGCATTGCCTTTGACGAAGAACCTGTGCCGCCGCCTGCCGACGATAGCCTCTCGGCAGCTATAGCGGACAGCTTTACATCCAATCCAGGGCTAGGCGCGCGCCGCTACGATTTGCGGGCAACCGACGACGAGGTCGGCATAGCGATGTCCCAGACGCGTCCGTCGGCACAGTTGCAACTGTCCGGTGGCTATGAACTGACATTGCCCGGCGCGATCACACAAGCGAACCGCCCCCTCTCGGACCGCCTCAACGACCCGAATATCGAGCGTAACGATCTCGCCTCCCAATTTGTCATAGACCAGCCGATTTACACGGGAGGCCGTGCATCAAGTGCCTTGCGTGCGGCCCTTGCCGGCAGCGCAGCGGGAAGGGAAACCTTGCGCGGGGCGGAGGGTGATTTGCTCGTCGATCTGATCGCGGCCTATACCGATGTGCGCCGCGATGGCCGCTCGCTTGCCATCCGGCAACGCAATCTACGAACTCTGGAAGCTACCCTCGACGAAATCGTCGCGCGGCGCGACGCCGGTGAACTTACCAGAACCGACATTGCGCAGGCTGAGACACAAGTGCAGGCAGCACGTGTGCAGCTCAACGCCGCCGAAACCCAGCTGGAATCGAGCCGCGCGGCGTTCACGGCCATTGTCGGCCGCGAGCCCGGCAACCTCGCGCAAGAGCCGGGGCTGCCGGATTTACCTCACACGGCTGACGAAGCCTTCGCGATGGCCGAAGCGAGTAACCCGGACCTTGCTGCCGCCATCGCGACCGCCCGCGCCTCGCAGGAAAGGATCGCCGCCGCGCAAGCGGAAGGCCGTCCCGAACTATCGATCAGAGGTACGGCGGGCACGACCGGTCCGGCCGCGCATTTCGACCGCTCCGATCAGGACGTCACTTTTACCGGACGCGCTACCCTGACGATCCCTCTGTTCGCGGGGGGGCGCGTCCGCTCGGCCGTTGCCCAGGCTCGCAATCGCCAGACCGCCGATACGCTTCGTATCGAAGCAACCCGGCGGCAACTGGTCCAGGCGATCGTCAATGCCTGGAATCAGTGGGTAACGGCTGATCGAAATGCATTGGCGCAGGATTTGCAGGTTCAGGCGGCCCGCATTTACTATGAGGGCACGCTGGAGGAGTATCGCGAGGGGCTGCGGTCCACATTCGACGTACTCTACGCGCAGAATTCGCTCAATGAGACGCAGATTGCCCTGCTTGGCAGCAAGCGTGACCGCTATGTCGCGCAAGCCATCCTGCTGCGTCATCTGGGCCAACTTGAAACGAAGCGGCTGCTCGCCAGCCCACCCGTTTATGCGCCGGACGATTATCTTGAAAAAGTCGAGCGGCGCAGCGCCGTCCCCTGGGGCGGCGTCATTCGCGCGATTGACAGGCTCGGCGCTCCGGTCGGCAGGCCTCGCGCCCCTGAGATGCCGGAACCGCAGGCAAGCGCCCTTCCCGCGGCAGCTTCGCCCGCCCGGGTCCCCCAAGACCTCATGCGCGGTGGACCGACTCCTTCAGAAACCCGCTCTCCTTCAACCGCCACCCCGAGAACCAAGCAATGATCCCCGACCAGACGACTGAAACTTCAGCCGAGACGGCGGGACAGGACGATTCCGGACTGATCGCCTATGCAACGCTCCTTGCGCTTCACCGCATCGCGGTGGACCCGGCACAGCTGCGCCATAGCCTTGGCCATGACCGCGGGGTAGACGCCGACGATCTCAAGCGCATTGCCAAACGCCAGGATGACGTCCGCGCCAAATCCGTCCGTTCAAGCTACGACAAGCTGCCGCAAACGCCCCTTCCCGCGCTAGCCAACGGCCCGTCAGGATGGTTCATCATTGCCAGGGTCAGTGACGATGAAGCCCTGATCCAGCCGCCCTGCCACAGTTCGGAAGGCGTCCAGCCCCAGATCATGAAGGTCGACAGGGCGGCGCTCGAAGCCATGTGGTCGGGCGAACTTCTGCTGGTAACAACCCGTGAAGGCATTGGCGGCGTCACGCGCGCGTTCGACGTTTCCTGGTTTATCCCCCAGATCGTCAAATATCGTCGTCTGATCGGCGAGGTGCTGCTGGTGACGCTCGGCATCAACCTTCTGGGGCTCGCTTCACCGTTATTCTTCCAGAATGTCATCGACAAGGTGCTTGTCCACAATACGCTCGATACGCTCACGATCCTGGTAATCGGCTTTGGCGTCGTATCGGTGTGGGAAACTCTTTTCGGGTGGCTGCGCACGCGGCTCTATTCGGAAACCAGCCAGAAAATCGACGTCGAGCTGGGCGCCAAGCTGTTCCGTCACCTGCTTGGCCTTAACCTCGCCTATTTCGAGGCGCGGCGAGTCGGTGACATCGCCATGCGGGTACGACAACTCGAAACGATCCGCGAGTTCCTTACGAACTCGTCGCTGACCGTGCTGATCGATCCGCTCTTCACGATCGTCTTCCTTGTGGTGATGTGGTTCTATTCCACTCAGCTCTTCCTGATCTCGATCCTGGCGATCCCGGCCTATGTCGCAGTCGCTGTTTTCGTCACGGGTCCCCTGCGCGCGCGTATCGAGGAAAAGTTCGAGCGCGCAGCGGCCAACAACGCGCTGCTCATCGAAAGCATCGGCGGCATCCAGACCGTCAAGGCCGGCGCGGTCGAGCCGCAATGGCAGGATCGGTGGGAACGCCAACTCGCCGGCTACAGCTTCGCCAGCCAGAAGGTCATCAATCTCGGCAACACCGGCAGCCAGCTGATCCAGCTTATCTCCAAGATCAACATGGTGCTGATCCTCTATTTTGGCGCCAGAGCGGTGATCGACAAGGACCTGACCGTGGGCGGCCTCGTCGCGTTCAACATGTTCGCCCAGCGCGTATCGGGCCCGGTGATCCGCATGGCGCAGCTATGGCAGGATTTCCAACAGGTGCGGATCGCGATCGAACGCCTGGGCGACGTGCTCAACCAGCCGGTGGAACCTGGTACCGGTAGCCGCGTCGCCCTCCCCTCGCTCAAGGGCGAGGTCAAGTTCGAGGGCGTCAAGTTCCGCTATGGCCTCGATGGACCCTGGACGCTCGAAGACATCGACCTCACGGTCGCGGCGGGCACCTCGCTGGGCATCGTCGGCTCCTCGGGCTCAGGCAAGTCGACGCTGACCAAGCTGCTTCAACGCATGTATGTGCCCGCCGCGGGGCGTGTCCTGATCGACGGTGTCGATATTGCCCAGATCGACCCGGCATGGTTGCGGCGGCAGATCGGCGTCGTCCTCCAGGAAAACCTTCTGTTCAACCGTTCGATTCGCGAGAATATCGCGCTCGCCAATCCGGCTCTGCCGCTCGAAAAGGTGATGGCGGCGGCGGAACTTGCCGGCGCGCACGAGTTCATCGTGCGGCTGCCGCAAGGCTATGACACGCCGGTCGAAGAGCGCGGCACCAACCTGTCCGGCGGCCAACGTCAGCGCCTCGCCATTGCCCGCGCACTGGTGACGGGACCGCGTATTCTCATTCTGGACGAAGCGACCAGCGCACTCGATGCCGAAAGCGAGGAGATCATTCAGAAGAACCTCAAGGCGATCTCCGCCGGCCGTACGGTGATCATCATCGCGCACCGCCTCTCTGCCGTACGGCAATGCGATAATCTTATCTCGCTGGAAGCCGGCCATATCGTGGAACGCGGTAGCCATGAGGAATTGTTGCGCGAAAATGGGCGCTATGCGGATCTCCATCGACGGCAGAGCGGCGCAGCTTTTGCGCAAGGTGCCGAGGCATGAGCGCGTGGCGTCATCATTGGGATGTGCTCAAGGAAGCCCTTCGGGCGGATCGGGAGTGGCGCCGGACCTTTGTCCCGTCCCGCGAGGCTGATTTTCTTCCTGCCGCGCTCGAGGTTGCCGAACGTCCTGTGTCTCCCACGGCGCGGATGGCCGCCTGGATCCTGACGATCGGCCTGCTTCTTACGATCCTGTGGACGGTGTTCGGCAGGATCGACGTTGTCGCTTCCGCGCCGGGAAGCGTGATTCCGACCGGCAACATCAAACTGGTCCAGTCGCCCGGAGCAGGCGTTGTTCGGGCGATCTATGTACGCAACGGCGATTTTGTGCGCAGGGGCCAGCCCCTGCTCGACCTCGACCCAACGCTTGCCGGTGCCGACCTCGCCTCCGCACAGAAGGCGCTGGCGAGCACCGAACTCGACATCGCACGCAACCGGGCAATTGCCGACGCTCTATCCGGTAGGGGATTACATTTCATCGCTCCGAGCGGCACGCCGCCGGAAATCGCGGAGACCCAACGCCGCCTGATCGCCGCGCAGCTCGCTCAGATCGAAGCGAGCGTCACGGGCCTGAGCGACGCTCGTTCTTCCGCACTCGCCGATGTCAGCGCGGCTCGCGCGTCTGCATCGCGTCTTGCCGACACGGTGCCTATTCTCGATCGGCAGATCGCCCGGATGAACCGGCTCGATGCAAGGGGCTATGCGCCAGGACAGCGCCTACTGGAACTGGAACGCCAGCGCCGATCTGAAGCTGGAGATCGCGACGTCGCGCTGGCGCAGGTCGATCGCGGCTTGGCTGAGGCGCGCAAGCTTGGTCAGCAGGGGCGCGAAGCTCGTGAGCAGGCACGGCATACGGCACTCACCGACCTTGCAAAAGCAGAGGCCGACGCAATCCTGCGCCGTGAGGAAGTCACCAAGGCGACTCAGATGAACCGTTTCCAGCGGCTCGTTTCGTCGGTGGATGGAACGGTGCAGAGCCTTGAGGTCCATACCGTCGGCGGCGTTGTGGAAGCCGCAAAGCCGTTGATGACGGTGGTGCCCGCCCGCGGTGGGCTGGAGGTCGAAGTTCGCATCCTCAACAAGGATGTCGGCTTCGTCCGCGTTGGGCAGGAAGCGGCGGTGAAGCTCGAGGCCTTTCCATTCACGCGCTATGGCACGATTCCTGGTCGTGTTCGCTCGATAAGCCGCGATGCTGTGCAGGATAAAGACCTGGGCCTGGTCTATATCGCCACCATCGCGTTGGCGCGGAGCTACATAGACACGGATGGTCGGCGGACCGGGCTCGCTCCGGGTCTTGCCGCAACCGTGGATGTGAGAACCGGGACACGCCGTATCATCAGCTATCTGCTCAGCCCTTTGCAGACGAGCATCGCGCAAGCGGGGCATGAGAAGTGATTAATGGGACTACCGGTTCAAAATATAGAATATGCAATTGCGAAGGATCCGGAATATGCAACGCCCTGTAGCAACTTCTCTGCTCCTGTCGTCTTTGGCAGTCGCATCATGTGGGACGCTGGGTGAGCATTATCTGCCCCATGAGTTCATGGGCGTGAAGTTCAATTCGAACGACACGCCTGCAGATATCCGGAATCTTGCTCGACGTGCGCAAGCCGGCGACAAGCGAGGACAACTTGAGCTTGGCATCTTATTCGAGGAAGTGCGCGGTGTCCCGCAAGATCTCAAAGGGGCGAAAGACCTGTATTTAATGGCAGCTACGCCTGATAGCGGGAAAATATGGGGTTACAGCCCTACCGCTGAAGGCAACGGTCGAGGCAGGATTTCGCAAATCAGCAGCGAAGAGCGGCAAGACGGTCTGCCCGAAGCGAAAGCGCGTCTTGAAACGCTCCAAAGTACTCACGGATATAATTGAAATGGCATTCGTTGCTGATCACGTAAATTTTCGAACCTTCGATCTAGATCGAAAGCTTGAACTATTTGTTTTGAGCTGTGGTTCTGATGGGACATGCCGTTTTCGTGTCACCAGCCCCGGTAAAGAACATTACTTCTCTGCCCACTACGAGCGCCTGAACATATCCGAAAATTCAAAAGTCAATGTTGGCGACGGCGTGATACCGATCGTTTGGATTATTCACCGCTGGTATGATGAATGGAAGCCAGTGATTCGTGAAGCTATGCTCGCGTACGTCATCAATCATGGTTCTCCGAACGGTCACTTTAAGGCATTTGTTCGGTTTGGAGAAAAGGGGGCGCTCAACGATGCCTGATCTTACCTCCTCGCAGGCGCTTGCTGAACCGCAAGCGATGACAACCCCAACCATCGATAAACTGTGTGTATTGATCCAATGCATGTCTGTTTATCAGACAAATCCTTCAGTACCTACAAAAGCCACAATCTTATATAGCGGGCCATTGGCAACAGGATTTAAGATCGACGGTAGCGCCCTGAAAGCAAACGACCTTGAAATGACTGAGGCTGAACCGTTACTCAGGATCATTGATAATTCTCATGTTGATCAACTACTAACTCCCCCGCTATTTTCGACAAATTGGGTCAAGCCCCGAGCCGCGCATGGACTTGAGCGAGGTCTTTTGGATTCAAAAAGCGCAGGCATGACGCGTCGGTTTATTGGTGGGATCGCCGCTGCCGCAGCTCTTCTGCTGCTCCAGGCCTGCGCAAGCAGAAGCAGCTTCATGGGCATTCCTCTCTCTGCGGGGCAGACTAACCCAGAATTGCGCCAACTCGCTGCGCGCGCACGCGCCGGAGACAAGCGGGCGCAACTCGAACTGGGGATCAGATTCGAGGAAGGGCGAGGCGTTGGGCGCGACATCGAGAAGGCCCGAGACATGTATGGCCTTGCGGCGTCCGACAGCGGTGGGTCCGTTTGGGTGTATATCCCATCAATAGGAAATGGAATCAGGGGCCGGGTTATGCAGGTAGACAGAGGTCCGAAAATGTCAGGACTGGCCGAGGCGAAAGCAAGACTCCATTTGCTAGCAACAAATCCAGGTAAGAATTGATATGGCATTCACTCCCGACAACGTGAATTTCCACACCTACGATCCTGAACGACAACGTAGGCGCGCGCCATATTATCAGCAATTAATGATCGCATCGCTTTCTCTGATAGCCATCGCCACGCAAGGATGTTCAATGGAAAATATTATCGAAGAGCATGAGCGGGTGTGCAAGCAGAACATGAAAGTCATTGTGCACGATGAAAAACTGTGGCGCGAATATCGCGCTCAATCCGAAGCGGCTTATCAAAAAGAGATTTTAGAAACACCTCCGATGATCGGACGCACATATTACATTCCGATCGGTGAGTTCGAAGTCAAATTTGGAGATGGAAAAACAGATTTTAGAGCAAATATACCCGAAAATAAAATAGTCAGGGAAGACGTATTCATCATGAAAGGCGGAAAAATTGTTGCTCAAATAGTGGATTTTATTGCTTATTATAAATCTATAGACGGACCGACTGGATTCAATTGTTTGCATCTTTATAAAAATTTGAATCTCCGGGAGAACGAAAATGAGCGATAATCCGCCTCCGGCTTTTGCGCGTGACTATCTGACCTCGGCTCAAGTCGCGGCACTGGGATATATTGCTCCGATAATAGATATATCTCCCAATGATACTGGAGCGACTCTTGCAATTAAGATAGCGGCAAATCCCAAAGCCAATGGGGTCTTTACATCGGAAGAGCTAACCAATTTCACGAATAATTACCGCTTCATTGCCTCGACATCGCGCGGACCTGGCGTTGCAGGCGGTGATGCCGTCGCCTTTCAGAACATCCAAACAGGCACAATTATCGTCGGCATTGCAGGCGTAAACGATCATTCGTTCGCTTACCAAGAGTTGCCGCAGACGGACATACAAACTGCGCTGACTGGCGGAAACGGTGCGATGTATGCCGATATTCAGACTTTTGTGTTCGGATTGATGAATCAATATTCTACCGCGAGGTTTGACCTAAATGGCCATTCGGCCGGTGGGCAGATGGTGCAGCTTTTGCGCGCCGATGCATCCTTGCAAGGATTGAGTTCTCGAATTGTAACATCAAATACCTTTGGCTCGTTTGGTGTAGGTTTCAATCATCTATTTCCAAATGGAAATGTCGCAGGTTTCTCTGATATTGTTACAGAACTGGATCGCATCGAGGATTTTGCCGGTTTTGTTCATTTCCGTAATGATAGCGATGGAGTCCCACTGTACTCCGATTCAACGGGCTATAGGCTTGCGGGTCCTGCAGCCAACTATCTTGATGACGGAATTGATTATAGAGATAATTTTGGTTTCATAACGGCTCATGGGATGGATATTTACATCCGCTCATTGAGAGCGAGCGCAAACAATCAGGCAGCAATCATTTCTGACCCAACCGCACGGCCAGATGCGATTGCGGCGATAGCGCAACATTTGGACGTTACCGAAGATGAGGCTGAAGAAATTGTCGTCGAAGCCAAGCGGCAACCAGATGGCTCGCTCATTGTGGGCACCAGAGCCGATCGGAGACCGGCATCTCTGACGTCCTATCGAGACCCAGAGACCGGGGCGTTTGTGCCAGAAGGCTTTGACGTAACGATCATTCGCGGGAAGCCCTATTATACGGATCGAGAAGGGCAAGAAACCCGTTTCATCATCAAGCAGGATGATGAAGGGAATAACTACATCGACGCGGCCATTTCGGGCAATGATGACTTGAACGTCGTCCGACGCTTTTTGCCGGATGGCAGGTTGATCGCTACAGATTTCAACGGGCAGACGTTCCTTGGCCTCGATTTTGCGAATGCGGGTGGAATAATCGGTGCGCAGCTCGGGTATCGACTTGCCAACGGAGACGCTCTAACTGGGGTCATTGCGTCGGCTGCCTTGAAAACGCTCGGTGACAATCTGGGCGACACGCTTGATCGGGCTGTCGGCGGCAAGTCCCTAGGCGATGCCTTGGACGGCGGTTTTGAGGCGGTTGGACAAGAGTTTCTCGCCAATCTCAAGTCGGCAGGCCTTGGCGCCATTTCATCGTTCCTGACCGCGGAACTGGTGAACGCGATTGGGCTTGACGGCTTTGCGGGCGAGCTTGCCAACAGTTCGGCTGGCTATACGATCGGCCAGATAGTTGGCAACATTGCAGGTGGCGAAGCAGTATTCGAAGGCCTTGAGTTCGCCGATCTTGGTAATGTCGTTGGCGGTTTTTTGGGCGCAAAGCTCGCGTCAGAAATAGTTTCCTTCGATACGGTAGGTGGACAGATTGGCTCAGCCATCGGCTCAGCGCTTGGCACCTTGGCGATGTCGGAGTTGGCCAAGGCAGGCACGCTTCTGGCTGGTCCTGTTGGTGCGGCCATCGGCGCATTTGCCGGCTTCATCATCGGTGGCTTGATCGGCTCGATCTTCGGCGGCACCCCGCGTTCAGGGGCGGATTCCGCTTGGGATGCTGAGCAGCAGAAGTTTGTAGTAGCCAATGTATGGTCGAAGAAAGGCGGATCGAAGGACGCCGCCCGCAGCGTGGCGTCTGCTGTTTCCGAGACGTTCAACGCCGTGCTGTCGGCGACCGGGGGCACCTTACTCAACGCTGGGGCCGTGCAGTCCGGAAATTACGGTATGCGTAAGAGCGCCTTCGTCTACAAGCCCTCTTCGACGCGCGACAGCGATGCGATCACGCAGAAATTCTCGGGCAAGGATGCAGCGACACGGCTGATCGGCTATGGCGTTCATCAAGGGTTGACCGATCCCGACTTCCAGATCGCCGGAGGCGATATTTATGTGAAGCGCGCGCTTTACAACTCATTGGATATCGGCGGGTTTGATCCGCGAAACTTCGACAGTAGCGTACTTCTGGGCAATATAGCCTCCGCGCAGCAATATGAGAGCTACCTCGCCAATTCGAGCGTGATCAATGCGCTGGTGGCAGCCGAGCCAGACAGTGCATTTGCGATCGAGACGCTCATCACGCTCGCCCGCGCGCAGGAGCTGGGCCTAACCAGACGTGCCGCGAGCGATTGGTTCGGCGGATTCGATTTCCTCATCGAGGAAGCCAAGATCACCGCAGCCGATGTCGATTTCGGGTTCGATTACGATCCGGCGAGCGGCCAGGTGAGCCGAAAGATCGGCATCGGCGACTATGAGCTCGGCGACTCGATCGATATCGCGGGTCAGACCACGATCGAAGCCGATGGCGCCAATAACACGATCAACCTTCGTAACGGCGATTTCGCCGACCAGCGCGGTTTTACAGTCAACGGCCATTTGAACAATGACATTGCCGCGAGCGGCACGGATTTCACGACGAAGACCGCAACACTCACGTTCGCAGCAACGGCTTTGCGCACCACGGTGCAGGTCAATATCACGGTTGACGCGCTTGCGGAAGCTACTGAGACCTTTGGCGCTTCGCTTTCCAATGCCCCAGACATGCAGATCATGGGGGGCTCAGCGACGGCAACCGTCATCGACGGAACCGCTGCCCTCCCGACCTTGATGGTTGGCGACAGCTATGCATGGGAAGGGGACGGCTACGCGGTATTCCGCCTGTCGCTGTCGAAAGCGGCCACAAGCGCGGTCACCGTCAATCTTGCCCTTCTCGCCGATAAGGCGACCGGCGGTGGCGTCGATTTCGGCAGCACTGGTGCAACCAATATTCAGGTCTCCACCAACGGCACGACCTGGACGAACGCCACAAGCGCGACGTTCGCTGTCGGCGCCACACAGCTGTTTGTGCGTACAGCCGTTATATCGGACAACGTCGCGAACCCGGATTATGTGGCTCCAGTCGTAGCCAATGGAGAGGTCGTCACCCCCGGCAACGGCAAGCCGCAGTTCCTCAACATCGAGGGTAACGAAAAATTCAAACTGCAGGCTACCGTCGTTGCAGGCGCATCCGCCCTCGCCAACGGCACGCAGCCGGTGACGGGAACCGGCACGATCGTCGATGGCGCAGGAACCGAGCCGCTGGTCTGGATCGACAGCGTGGTCGTCGACGAAAGCTCGGGCAAGGCGATCTTCACCGTCTCGCGCTCGCGTACGATGGCGGCATCGACCACCGTCGGTTTTGCGACGAGTGACCGCCGCGTCCTCGATATCCCGATTGCCGCAACGGTCGATGGCGGCGCAGGCAACGACACCATCTACGCGTCGAACCTTGGCGACAACATCTTCGGTGGGACCGGTGACGACATCATCTACGGCGGCCGTCTCGACGACTGGTTGCTCGGCGGTGACGGCAACGATACGCTGAATGCGGGTTCGACCGCAGCCGGATCGCTCGGCGGCGATGGCAATTACCTGAATGGCGGAGCGGGCAACGACACGCTCACGGGCCGCGAAGGTTCCGATTGGCTCGAAGGCGGCGAAGGTACTGACACCCTGCTCGGCGGCGCAGGTGATGACGTCCTTGTCGGCGGAGCCGGCAATGGCGACAGCCTCAAGGGCGGCACCGGCTCCGACCAATATGTCGTCCGGCGCGGGGATGGCGCGGACATCATCGATGAGGCCAGCACGGAAGCGGCGCTGACCAACACCAGCGCCGATGGAATGGCTCAACGCCTGACTGCCATAGAGAATTGGAAGACCTCTCCGGGGCAGGCAGGCGCCTTGCGTCCGGATTGGGTCGGCGCTTCTGCGGGTGTGTCCTCAGGAACCGTGGAGGGCGGCGAGGACGCCATCGTATTCGATGCCGGGATCGACATCGGCGACGTTCGCCTCAAGCGTTCTGGTACGGCAACCGCGCCCGGCAATGACCTGCTGATTACCCTCATGCAGACAGTCGGCACCGTCGAGAGTGCGACCAGCACCGTTATCACGGTCAAGGACTGGTTCTCCAACCCCTACAAGCGTGTCGAATGGCTCAAATTTGCCGACGGCAACGAAATCCGCATCGGCGACACCACAAGCTTCATCGCGGGTGGGTCGGGTAATGATGTGCTGATCGGCACGCAAGGCAATGATTTCATTGCAGGCGATGCGGGCGACGACAAGATCTTCCTTCTCGCGGGTGACGATGTCGGCAATGGCGGCACCGGCAATGACATGATCCTGGGTGATGCCGGTAAGGATCTGCTGATCGGTGGCCTCGGCAATGACCAGTTGCTGGGCGACGCCGAGATAGACGCGATCACGGGCGACGCCGGAGCCGACGACATCTATGGCGGCGCGGGCAATGATATCGTCTCGGGCGGAACCGGCGATGGCGACGTCGTGGTTGGCGGCGCTGGCAACGACACCTTCAAGTTCGCGCGCGGCGACGGCCGCGATATGGTCTTCGACGATTTCGCCAATTACTGGCAGACAGTCTGGGTCGCCGGCGCATGGAATTCCGCGTTCAGCTATAATGCCACGACCGGCATCGTCACGGGCCCTGGCGGCGCGGTGCTGCGCAAGAATGTCGGGACCGCTGACGAGCCCGATTTCCAGTGGGTCGGGCGTTACGACTTCGACAGCGCAACCAGTACGCTCAAGGTCTTTGCACCTCCTGCGGACGCGGTCATCACCGCCAACTCCGGAACCGATACGATCGAATTTGCACCTGGCATCAACCTGCAGGACGTGATCCTGCAGCGTCCTGCCGGATCGAACGATCTCGTCCTTCTCGTCAGCAAGGAGAGCGACGAGGTTTCGGATAGCTCGCTCGTTGCCGACAGTGTCACGATCAAGGACTGGTTCCTCGCGCCCGGCAGCATCGAGAAGCTGGCGTTCTACCAGACCGGCGTGCTCGACATCGATCCGGCGAAGATGGTCTTGAAGGCAGGCACCGACGCTGCGGATGGGACTGCCAGCGCGCCGCTCGCGGGCACGGCGATTGCCGACTGGATCACAGGCGCCGCAGGGGATGATCTGATCGCCGGCGGCGGAGGCAATGATATCCTCGCCGGCAATAGCGGTTTCGATACGCTGAAGGGCGAGGCCGGCGACGATGTGCTCTACGGCGGCACAGGTGATGACGCTCTCGACGGCGGTGCGGGCAAGGATATCCTGGTCGGCGGAGCCGGTCTGGATGCCGCGAGCTACGCGTCCACCTCGGCGGCGGTGCGTGTCCAACTCTCCGCATCGCACACCAACACAGGCGATGCGGCAGGTGACGAATATTATTCGATCGAGAATGTTATCGGTGGCGGCGGCGCCGACATCATCGGTGGCGATAGCGGCCAGAATGAACTGACCGGCGGCAAGGGCAACGATGAGCTTGCTGGCAATACCGGCGATGACACCTATGTCTGGAACGCAGGCGACGGCGCCGACGTCATTATCGAAGGCGGCTTTGTCATTGAAGAAGCGGTGACCGCGGCGGCTACGCTCGGCGCTGGTTTTTCTATCAAGTCCTGGGCCGCCACCGGGGCTGTCGAAGCGACGTCGGGCAATCGCTATTGGCGTTTGCAGATTCAAGCTGCGGACGGGACCGTTGTCTATGACAACGCCACCTATCTTTATGCACCCGGAGCCACCCCAGCTGCGCCGGCTCCGTCAGCCTATGCCCAGGCTGGCTGGCTGGGCGGCTTTGCGCGCACAAACCTGCAACAGGTCACTCGTCAGCGCTTCGATGCCTCCGTAAGCGGAGGCGACGACGAACTGGAGTTCGGCCCGAACATCAGCCTCAATGACCTCAGCTTCGCCTGGAGCGGCAATGATCTCATCATCAGCGTGGGCGGCCTTGCCACCTCGCAGGTGACGATCAAGGGACAGAAGCTCGCGAACAGCGCGGTGGAAACGCTCAAGTTCGCCGATGGCATGTCTGTGTCGCTGGCCAGCATTCTCCTGGCGACAAGCGATACCACGCTCGCAGGCACGGCAGCCGACAATCTGCTTGTCGGGCGATTTGGAGCCTTCAACGACAGTCTGAACGGGGGGGCTGGAGACGATGTCCTGGTTGGCTATGCGGGCGATGACACTCTGCTCGGCGGAGAAGGCGACGATACACTGGAAGGTGGCCTCGGCGCGGATACGCTGAACGGCGGGGCCAACAGCGCCAGCGCGGCTTCGACCGATGCCGGCGACACGGCGCGATATGTGCGTTCGGCGGCGGCGGTCACGATCGACCTCAAGCTGACCGGCGCCCAGACGAGCATCGATGGTTCGGACGCGCTCGGCGACACGCTCATCGGCATCGAGAATGTCGTGGGTTCGGCTTACAACGACGCCATCACCGGCGACGCAGCGGATAACAAGCTCTTCGGCCTTGCCGGCACCGACACCCTGTATGGCGGCGCGGGCGACGATGTTCTGAGCGGGGACGACGGCAACGACAACCTCTACGGTGAGGATGGCGCGGATTCGATCTCGGGTGGTCTCGGAGCGGACAAGCTCTACGGCGGCGCGCAGAATGACGTGCTCGACGGCGGTGACGGTGATGACCAGCTCTTTGGCCAAACCGAGGACGACACGCTTTCGGGCGGCCTTGGCAACGACGCCCTCAATGGCGGCGCCGGCAACGATATTCTTGTTGGCGGTGAAGGGAACGACAGTTTCGTCGGCGATGCCGGCGACGATACGCTCGAGGGCGGGCGCGGCAATGATACCCTGAACGGCGGCGCCGGGAATGATACCTACGCCTTCGATCGGTATGCGGGCACGGACACCCTCACGGATACCAGCGGCATCAACACCATCACCTTCGATGAAAGTGTCGCGTACAACGAGTTGTGGCTGACCCGCGTCGGTAACGACCTGCGCATCGCAGTGATTGGCTCGGACGCCAACATCACGGTCGTCGGTTTCTTCCTGACAAGCGGCCAGAGCAAGGTCCGGGCGATCCAGACCACGACCCACGTGATCTTCCTCGATCATCCCGACAGCCTCAGCCTTGTTACGGCGATGACCGCGACGACCACAACTCCGGCCGTCACACCGACGGCGATGCCGGCGGACATCGTCGGGAAGATGGCAAGCTTTTGGCATGCAGGTTCCAAGGCCGCGCCGACCGGCCCAGCGACGCCGCGGGCGGTAACTCTGGCGGAAGATGCCTCGATCGCCATCAACGGTAGCTACGGTGTGGTCGATCACGATCAGAATCTGACATCCTATGCTCTCGATCCGGCAAAGGGTCCCAGCCAGGGCTTGATCACCAGCTTCAACGCCGCGACCGGCGCCCTCACCTATACGCCATTTGCGGACGCTAATGGCGAGGATAGCTTCGTCGTGATCGCTACAGATGCCGACGGGCAATCGGTGGCGCTACGTGTCAACGTGACGATCACGGCAGTAAACGATGCGCCACGCGCGATTGCAGTCGTCAACGGCGCTGCGCTGCAAATTGCAGAGAGCGCGCCTGGAAGCACGACGGCAAATAACAACCTTATCGGCACCTTCACATCGGTCGATGTGGAAGGCGATCCTGTCGCCTATACGCTGACCGACAATGCCGGCGGCCGGTTCGTCATTGCTTCGAACGGCGAATTGCGTGTTCTCAACGCGACGCTGCTCAACCGGGAAGCAGCCGCGTCCCATACGATTCGCGTGCGCGCTACGGACAGCAAGGGCGCCTATTCGGAGACAGCGTTCACCGTAACGGTGACCAACGTCAACGAGGCGCCCAATACGCCTGTTCTATCGACATCGGCTGGCACCGTCAGCGAATATGTCGCTGGAACGAACACGTCGAATGTCTCCGGCCTGGTTGCACGCTTCACCACCAGCGATCCGGATGGCGCCCCCAATCCGTCCATTGTGTTTGTCGCCGATGGCACGGGCAACCCAGGCAACCGCTTCAAGATTTCCGGCACAGACGTTCAGTTCGCGGTGGAACCGGATTTCGAAGCGCTGGTAGGCGCCGGATTTACGGTCACGGATAGCGACGGGGACGGTCTCGGCGAAGTGACGCTGACCGGAAAGGTCTATGCTTCAGACGGTGCCCTGTCTTCCGCCGCCGTCACCTTCACCGTCAGGCTAGAGGATGTGAACCAGCGCCAGACGGCGATCGCTCTTGCCAGCCCCGCTGCTTCGATCGCTGAACGCGACCGCCTTGCTGCCGGGATCGCACGTCCCGCCGTGGTCCTCGGCACGCTCAGCACCACCGATCCCGACCTTGCAAGCCAGTTGGCCGGCCAGCAGACCTATGCTGTCTATGAGAACAGTGCGACGACCGTCAGTACGCGCTTTGCAGTCAACGCCAGCAATCAGTTGGTGCTCCTGGCCGATAAGAGCCTTGATTATGAAACCGACGGCGCATCGATCATCCTCAAGGTCCGGGCTACGGACAAGTCCTCGGCGCCGCTCACGTTCGACCAGAGCTTCACTTTCGCTATCACCAATGTCGATGACATAGTGGACGGTACGGCGAACGCGGATACCCGCACGGGGCAGCAGAACCGCGATATCCTGCGCGGCCTTGCCGGAAATGACACCCTGTCAGGGCTCGCCGGAAACGACCAGCTCGAAGGCGGCGACGGCGATGACACCCTTTATGGCGGCGATGGTAACGATACGCTGCTGGGCGATACCGGAGACGACAAGCTTTTCGGCGAGGCTGGCGATGACAGCCTGACCGGCGGTGACGGCAACGACACGCTCGATGGCGGTCTGGGCAACGACACTCTGGCAGGCGGACTTGGGAATGAGGGTGTTCGTGCCACGGGCACAGATGCATGGCGCGGTTTCACGACCGTTGGCCTTGCAGGGGGCGTGGGCGCGGACATCATCAATGGCGGCGATGGAGATGATTATCTCGAAGGCGGCGACGGTGCCGACCAACTGACCGGCGGTGCCGGTTTCGACGGCGTGACCTACGCAGCATCCACCACGGCGGTGAGCGTCAACCTTGCTGCCGGAACGGGTACCGGCGGACAAGCCGAGGGCGATGTGCTGAGCGGAATCGAACTTGTCGAAGGTTCGAACCAGGCGGACAACCTGATCGGCTCGCTCGGCGCGGATGTCTTGAGGGGCGGCGCAGGCAACGACACGATCAAGGGCGGCGCTGGGAATGACTTCCTCATTGGCGGCGCGGGAGACGATACGCTCGATGCCGAGGCCGGAGACGACTATCTCGATGGGGGCGCCGGTAATGATGTCCTGATCGGCGGCGCCGACAACGACACCTATTTCATCGGCCGAAACCAGGGCAACGATCGCATCAAGAATTTCGATGCGAGCGGAGACAATTTCGATCACGTCGCCCTGGACAGTTCAGTGACCTACACGGACATCTGGTTCGACCGGGTGGACGACCAGGGCCAACCGAGCGGAACGGGCAATCACCTGCGCCTGACGCTGCTCGGCCAAGCCGGGGCCGAGGGCACGGTGACGGTGGAGAACTGGTTCACGCTTCCCGACCGAAATCTGCCGGCAAACTATTTCAAGATCGATCTGATCTCCGATGGCACCGACAGGGCTACCCTGCCGGTGAATGTGGATGCACTCGTTACGCTTATGGCTGGGATACCTGCCCTGAACCGTCCGACGACGCAGGACCAGATGGACACTCTTCGCGCGACTAACATCGCCTTTGCCAACGGCATGGAGGACTATTGGGGACGCCTGAGCCCTCCCAAGATCAGCGATACCGTCTCGCTCAGCGCGACTGAAGCGCTCGACAACGGAACGACCACGATCAGCTTTGCCACGCGCGCCTGGTACGAGGATCTGCAGGGACTCGGCATCGCCATCCCGGCGAGCAGCATCGACCTCACGCTGACCGCGTTGGGTGGCTATAACCTTGCCAGCTACGTGACCGGCGTCAATTACGGCACGCCTGACGCGGCAGGAAACCGCACCGTGACCCTGACGTTGGCGCCCAACGCCAGCACGCATTTGTTGCCGGGCGGCACGCTTCCCCTGCAGTTGCAGGCGAAGATCCGGGGAACGACACGCACGGCCAACGACCTTGGCGGCATCGCACTCAGTATCGCGCCGACGGCGGACAATGGCAGCTTCTCGACGCTTGCGAGCGCCGGCGGTACTGCCGGCGCAAACATTGCCATATCCGTGGCGGCTATCACGCCTGATACCGATGGTTCGGAAACTGTCGATGTTCTCGTCAAGGGCCTGCCCAGCGGATACTCGCTGGTCAATGCTGCAGGTGCAGCGGTCGGGATCTGGGAAGCCACCTCCGGATGGTGGCGACTGACGTCAGCGCAACTCACTGGTTTGCGCATGGCGGTCCCTGCTGGACGTTATGAAAACGCCGCTCTCAGTTTTGCCGTCCAGACAAAGGACGGCACCTCGACGCGGACATCGGCATGGTCAAACCTCGCCGTGGTCGTGAACGGCAAGCCTACAAATATCACGCTCAGCGGCTCCATCGCGGAAAACGCTGCAAACGGAACATTCGTTGGGACCCTCACGGGCATCGATCCCGACACGGCCGAGGGAATTGCGGCGCCCACGAGCTTCCAGCTCATCAACAACGCAGGCGGTCGCTACGTCCTCGACACGGCAAACACGAGCCGCTTACTTGTCGCCAATGGCGGCGCGAACCTCGACTATGAGGCAAACGGTCGCGACGCGGCCAACACCATCACCGTTCGTGTGTTCGATGCTGCCGGACAATATTACGACAAGCAAATCGTCGTGCCGCTCACCAACGTCAATGAAACGCCCAATGCGCCGGGAGGAGGCGCGACGGTCTGGTCATTCTTTGACGAAACCGGGTTGGGAGCAAACCCAGCGGTGGCTGGCAAGACCGTCGCCACCCTTGCGCTGAGCGATCCCGATGGCACTACGTCGACACTGCGCTTTGCGACCGACGGGAACCCCGGAAACTGGTTCACGATCGTCGGCAACCAGATCCGCTTTGCCACAGGTGTTTCGTACGATTACGAAGCCCTGCGTGCGGCAGGCTACGGCATCAATGACTGGAGCGGCGATGGACGCCTCGAAGCGCACATAGCGAACGTGTCGGTAGAGGCAGTCGACAGCAGCGGTGCGGTTTCGGCGCCGACCCTCGTTCAGGTCTTCATCTCCGACGTGAACGAGAAGCCCAATAATCTTGTGCTGGAGGCATCGAACGTCTTTTCCGAGACAGTGGGCGGCGATAGCCCGCATGCCGGCAATCTGATCGCCCGCTTCACCATGGCCGACCCGGACGGCGTGGCGCCCCAACTCTATATCGTGGGCGGTAACGAGAACGGATGGTTCCAGACCTTCTCGAACAACCACATCGCCTTCTCGCCCGGCGTGAACTTCACGTCCGATTGGCTACGCGCCAATATGGGCCAGTTCGGGACCAGCGCGAACATGAACTTCGATACCGACGGTGACGGTATCAAGGAGGCCCGGGTCGCGACGCTGACGCTGGTCGCGCGCGATGCCTCCGGTGCCGAGTCCTCGCCGTTCAGCTACTCGGTCTACATCGAAGACAAGAATGAGCAGAACGCTTTGACTGGCCGTACTCTCAACGTCATCAATGAGAACACGGCAGTCGGAACCGTCTTCGACACCGTGAACGCGAGCGACCCTGACAGCGGCGCGACGGCGTTCAGCCAGCAACGCTACTGGTTCTGGGACGGCACGAACTATTCGGCCTCCACCTGGGACGGCCGCTATGCGATCGATAATGTGACAGGTGCGGTTCGCGTCAATGCGGCGCTCGACTTCGATACCGCGGGCGAGACCGGCCGGAACTACGTCATTCGGGCCAGGGACAATCAGAATAATGCTGGATTCCGCGAGACTGCGGCGAACTACTGGATCCAGATGGGAGACATCAACGAGCCGCATGCGCTGGTCAGCGCTTCCGGCGCCACTGACGAAGCAAGTGGATTGCAGCCCTTCCATGAGCAGTTCAACCTGCGCAATCTGATGCTTCGGGACCCCGAGCAGAAAAATATGCAGTGGAGCTTCGCTGATGGCTCGACGCAATCTGGGATTTGGGAGATCACGTCCGACGGCAAGCTCGTATTCAAAACCGGCTCCGCCGATTATGAGGCGTTGACCACGCGCTACGAGACCGTGACGGAGTGGGTCGACTACGGCTGGGGGCCGGAACCGATCGAAACCACGGTCGCGGTTCGGGATACCTCGCTGGCAACACAGGTGCTTCAGATCCGCGCCGTCGATCCCACGAATGGAAATTACAATTTCACCGCCAACTTCACGGCGACCATTCGCGATGCGCCTGAATATCCCGTGTTCCAGTCGTCCTATAAGACGTACAATGGCAGTGATGGCCCAATCATCTTCAAGAACAACGCCACCTATTGGGTATCCGCCCAGCGTAACGGTGGCAGTATCATTCAGGCTATCGCCTCTGATCCGGAGGGGTCGCCGCTGACATACAGCATTTCCAGCTGGGCAGCCCGTCCGTTCAATACGACTTCGGGCGGTGGCTCGGAAATCGACGCATCGGGGTATCCGATGATCTCGGTCAACGCAGCAGGGAATATCTCATTCTCGACGCCCGGAGAAGGCAATGGGGGCGAATGGGAGGGCGGCACCAAGATCAACGGCGTTCGCGTGACCACTAGTGTGGAGGTGACATTCAACCTAAATATCACGGACAACACGGGCCGTACGACGGTCGTACCTTTCTCCGTCACATTCATGCGTCGCAGTTCAAGCGTGCCTCCGATCGTTCTCGACCTTGATGGAGACGGGATCGAACTGGTGGACTACGCGACTTCGAGCGTGTCTTTCGATATGGATAGCGATGGTGCTGCCGATCGAACGGGATGGGTGGCTGCGGATGACGGCTTCCTCGCGCTTGACCGCAATGCCAATGGCGCGATCGACGATATCTCGGAGGTCAGCTTCATCAATGATGCCGTCAATGCCCTGACCGACCTTGAAGGTCTGCGCGCATTTGACAGCAACGAGAATGGATTGCTCGACGCCGGTGACGCGCGCTTCGGCGAGTTCCTCATCTGGCAAGATGCGAACCAGAACGGCGTCAGCGATACAGGTGAACTCAAATCCCTGACCGAGGCAGGTATCGTACAGATCAACCTGACCATGCATGAAACGGGTAACGATCTTGGCCAAACCGGCAACATCGTCACGGCAACATCGGACTATCTGCTCGCCGATGGAACGGCACGCGATCTGGCCGACGTGATCCTCTCCTTCGATCCGGTTGCCGATAGCGAAGATCCAGACGCCTCGCCTGAGGCAAGCCCGCCGACACAGACCGAGACCGCTGCGTCGCCGTCAACGGACGGCGGCCCGGAAAGTGGCCAGACCGTTACCGGCGGAAGCCAGGACGTTCCGGCCGCTGTTTTGGATGGGGACGACGTCGACCAACCCGGAAGCGATGCTCCCCAGGATGGGCCGGAACAACCGGTTCAACCTTCCAGCATTGCCGCCCCCATCGTCCTGGATTTCGATGGCGATGGAAAATCACTTGTGTCGCTCGCCGAAAGCCTGACCCGCTTCGACATGAACGGTGATGGCGTCGCGGACAAGACCGGGTGGATCGAGAGCGATGATGCCTTCCTTGTCCTTGAGCGCAACGGAAATGGCGTCATCGACGACATCAAGGAAATCTCGTTCCTTCAGGATAAGCAGGGCGCGAAGACGGACCTTGAAGGCCTTGCCGCCTTCGACACCAACGCCAACGGTCTGCTCGACGCGGGAGATGCCCGCTTTGTCGAGTTCAAGCTCTGGTTCGACCGCAACAGCAACGGTACAAGTGATGCCGGTGAACTGCTGAGCCTCACTGAAGCTGGGCTCAACTCGTTTGCGTTGCAGGGCACGGCTACCGGCGAGGCGACTGCCGCTGGGCAAAACATCACCTATAACCGTTCGGCCTATACCTTGGACAACGGCACTTCGGGAACGCTGCTCGACGTCGGCCTCGCGTTCAAGGCCCTTTCGGCGCTGGTCGATCCGGAATACAAGACCGGAGAATGGGCTGGAAAAGCAAAACGCTTCCGGGTGACAGGAGCCTCCGACGGCGCCCATATTATTCCGCGCGACGCGGCAGGGGCCATCGCGGCGTCCGCAGGTCTCATCGGGCCGGCTGCCATCATCGAGCTCGACAACACGAAGGTGGGCATGTTGTCCACGATCCTCGTCGATGTCGATGGGGATGGGCTCGAAGCGCGCAAGCGCAGCAAGACCGACGCGAAATTCGACATGGATGGCGATGACATCGCTGACGATACCGGGTGGGTCGCTGACGATGACGGGATGCTGGTCATTGATCGCAACGGCGACGGTGTGATCACCCATGCCTCCGAAATCTCATTCCTTGCCGAGAAGGAAAATGCCAAGAGTGCCTGGGATGGGCTGGGCGTGCTCGATGCCAACAAGGACGGAAAGATCAACGCGACGGATGCCCGGTTCGGTGATCTTAAGGTCTGGCAGGATGCAAACCATAACGGCGTCTCTGAGGAAGGCGAACTTCATGGCCTTGCCGATCTCGGCATCAAGGAGATATCGCTGGCGAGCACGACCATCGGCGAGACCGCGAAAATCGGTCGTAACCTACCGCTCACGACTGCGATCTATACGAAGGACAATGGCGTCACCGCGACGATCGGCAATGTCGCACTCGCGTTCGATCCCTCCTCGACACATACCGGAGCGACGCAGGCTGCAGCCCGACTTGCCCAGGCCATGAGTACCTTCGGCGCCAATGGAGGCGATGGTGCATTGACCGGGAAGCTCGTCGATCAATTCCACAGCTATGATATGCTAACGGCTTCGGCTGCCTGAGGCCGAACGAGAACTGGACCCAAGATGAATACGAAACAGGATACCACCACTGCTGCGCCATTGACCGTCAGCCATTTCCTCGGGGAAATGACCTGGCTCCTCACGCAGTCTCCCCTGCACCGGAGTTTCAGTATTGCCGACATCGAGTGGCTGCTCATGCCAGCGCTCCTGCATGAGCAGTTCTACATGTTCCGCGACGGCCAGCAGCCGGTGGGACTTGCGCTGTGGGCGAAATGTTCGCCCACAGCAGCGGCCAAGCTCGACAAAGGCATGGTCGAACCGGAGAACCGGCTGAGCCTTGATGAATGGAAAGGCGGCGACCAGATCTGGCTGGTTGACCTGATCGCGCCGTTCGCAAATGCGGAGAACAAGCAGCGGGAGATCATGATTGCCGATCTGATCAGTGGCCCGCTCAAGGGCCAGGAATTCCGCTTCCATCAGACCGATCCAGCCACCGGCAAAAGGACGGTTCAGATCGTGTCTGCGGATGCCGGGGACCGCTTGCGCCAGGCTGTCGAAGAGGCTGCGCGGTAGTCGAGGGTTGAGCACTCGACTTTCGGAGAGTGCTTGTCCTGTATTCAACTCATATCTCCGGTCGCTACCCGAAAGCCGTCATCGACTGGACGGCCTCACAGGCGGGCGGGGCAAATTTTGTTTCATTTGGGGGTACATAGTGAAGAAGTCTCTGCTTGCGGCGGCACTTGCCGTTGCTGTGGTCATGCCCGCGTCGTTTAATCCGGCCGTTGCCAGGCAACGCACCGTTATCGAGCAATTGCCGCCCGAGATCGTCGACAAGAACTATGTCGATCAGGTCGAAGTTGTCCTCGCCGACACTGCCACCGCCAAGATGACGGAACTGGACGCGAAGGCTGGCGAGAAGCGGAGCGAGGCGGGCCTGGCTACCTATGATCCGTCCGGCCAGGTGCCTAGCCAGGACCAGTACGCAACCCTGCCCTTCTCGTCTATGATGCCATTTGTGATGCGTGACGTTACCCGGAAATGGGGGCTCACGCAGGAGCGTGGTGGCAAGGCGGTCAACCTGCGTATCACGATCGAGAACATCAAGACCGCCAATGCGGGCATGGCCCTGCTGCTTGGGAGCAGTGACGAGCTTTCCGGAGAAGTCGTGGTGCTCGATCCCGTCACGCAGCAGCAGATCGGCAACTTCTACGTCCAGGTCGTCAATTCCCATGGGGGCCTTGCCGGGTTGGCGATGCGGGGCTCGGGTGTGCGAGAGAAGCTGGTCGAGGAATTCGCACTTGAGAGCTCGCGCATCCTGACCGGAAGCACCAAAAAGGACTGGAAGAAGCGGCTAAAAGCTGACGAAAAGGTCGCCAGCGAAAAGGCAAGCGTGATCACTTCAACCAAAATGGGAGCCTGATCGCATGCTGCCTCCCGCACGTCGTTATGCCGTGCCGCTTCGCGCAGCCGGCATAGTTGCGGTCGCCTTGCTGGGCGTCTGTTTGCCCAGTTCAGTCGGGGCTCGCAGCGTTGAGTATTTGAGCGACCTCACAGCTATTGAGGCTGCCGCCGCCGATCAAGGCATTCCAGGACCTTTCTCGCACGCACCCGCGGCCGGCGGCGCCGCTATCGCTCTGGAGGCGACGTCGGCCGCGGATCACCGCGTCATCGTCGCCAGCAACTACTGCCAGGCGTATCACATCGAGAACCCGGTCTCCGTGTTGCTCCAAGATTTGGTGACGGTCGCGAACGGGGCAGCGGATGGAAAAGCCGCGTCAACTGGTAAACCGTCGGTCACGCTGCGCCTCCTGTCGGGCTCGACCGTTCTGCGCTGCATGGGAAAGAGTGACCTGGCGACCATCTGCAAGAACAGGGTCCGGATCACGGCAGAGGCGAGTGTGATCCATGCAGACGGATCGATCGCGCAGGTCCCTCTGGTCGCGCAAGTTGAGCGCGAAGGGCGAGTGGGAGGGTTTTGCGGCAATATTGCGCGCTACACGGGGATCGTGACGAGAGAAGCCGCGATCGACCTGCTCCGACAGGCGCAAGCCTTATAAGAGCGCTCCGGCATAATGACCGGGTCGGATAAATCGATGCCTGAGATACTATGGGATGGGGCATGCAATGAAGATCGTATATCTCGGCCGCAAGAGCCGACGGGTTACCCCTGCTCCCGACATGGAGGGCGATGTCCTGGAGTTGCTCGCGGACAATTGGGATGATTATGGCAACAAGACCACGTTCGCCACGACTTGCCGCATCGAGGGCAAAAGGCTCGAACTGGGAAATCTGAAATTGATGCTGGAGGGCGCCGATTCCAGCGAACGCGAGCTCGATAAGCTGCGCGAGGAAGGGTGGAACGGAATTTTTCCGATACCGGGCACGCGGTATCTGTCACTGCCGGGTGAGATCAGTTTTTATGAGCAATTGCGCGACCGTCTTGGCGAGGCAGCGGCAAAGCAGGCAGCCCAGCAATTGCGAGACGCAAGCTACCTTGTTTATGTAGAGCAAGATCCCGACGCGCTTGCGTTGATCGATACCCAGGCCTTCCGTAAATCCCTCCAGCGCGAGCGCGGTGAGATCAAATCCTATCTGGACGGATGGAAGATTTTCGCTGCGGCCTCGATGGCGGTGCTCGACCTGGGCTTCCGCTTCAACGACGTGTACGGCGCGCTTTCCACACTCAATTTGAAGTTCAGCCAGCGCGGGTTGCTGCCCCATAGCGTTAACGTACTGATCGGTCCCAATGGAGTCGGCAAATCACAACTCCTGCATCAATTGGTGCAGGATTGGCTCGACGACGGTCGCAAAAAGGACGAGCGTGACATCGGATTTGTCGAAAAGCCAAACCTCAGTCAGATCGTCGTCGTCTCCTACAGCCCCTTCGAGCGTTTTCCGGTGGACCTGGAGGCGCACGAGCTTCAGGATAAGGAAGTCTACCGGTATTTCGGCTTTCGCGGGCGTTCGATCAGCAGGACAAAAGGGAAGCTTGGCGGAATATCGCTTACCCACCAGGCGCCCAAGAAGAACGCCGCCGCATCTCTGCTGGACTGCCTGACGGATGATCTGCGCTACAAGGGCTTGCGCAACTGGGCGAACAAGTTGGCGACCGTTGAAAAGGTTCTTCGCACGGCCTTTGCGTTCGATTACGCCACCGTCAACATCGGCGTCCCGGACGGTAGAGCCAGCCGGCTTTACAGCGATGCGGGGCTTCTCGACGATCTCGCGTTCGACGTCGACGGGGAGCGATATGTGCCGATCAGTTCCGACCGGATCGAGGAACTGAAGATCGACAAAATCCGCGATGCACTCAATGCCGCCGATGGCGTGACCTTCTTCCACGACGGCGAGATGGTTGAACTGAGCTCGGGCCAGAAACTGTTCTCCTTTATTGTCATCAATATCCTGGGCGCAATCCGCCGCGATAGCCTGATCCTGATCGACGAACCGGAGCTGTTTCTGCATCCGACACTGGAAATCCAGTTCATCGATATGCTCAAGACCATCCTCGACCGGTTCAATTCCAAGGCGCTGCTGGCCACCCATTCGCTGGTCACCGTGCGAGAAATTCCCACCGACTGCGTGCATGTGATGGCGCGGACAAAGGACGGGTTGTCGATTCGGACACCGCCCTTTCAGACCTTTGGTGGCGACATGCAAAGGATCAGTTCCTATGTGTTCGGCGACAGCGAAGCGTCGAAGCCTTTCGAGCGATGGATAACCGAGAAGCTCGAGGAACTGGGGTCCGCCGAAGCCCTGATCGAGGCCCTCGGCAAGGATATCAACGAGGAACTCGCCATCCAGATTCAAGGGATGGAGCGCGAAGGATGGTAATGCTTTTGCCCGTGCCGGGCGCCGACTGCCTCGCGTTGATCGATGCGGTCGTGGCGGAGCGGACCAAGGAACCTAACAAGAGTTTCTTCCAATTGATCGCCGCCGAGTGGAAGGTGCGGGTTGGCGTGTATATCGCCCATGGAGGGTCCCCGGCGCAGGTGCAGACCTGGCCCGCTGCCGAAGCTAAGGGAGGGGCGTTCAAGAACCTCTATAGCCACCCCGCCGAGGGTTCGGCGCAGGGCGCCATGCTCGAGGCCCTTCGAGATCACGACCTCGACATCTGTCCGGCGTGCGGTAGCCCCACACCCCCGGAAACGCTGGACCACTATCTGCCAAAGGGGCGCTATCCCCAATTCGCGATCACGCCAGCCAATCTGACCCCAATGTGCGATCCTTGCCAGCGACGGAAGAAGGAAAAAACCGGGAACGCCGTGTCCCCGCGCTTTTTCATCCATCCCTATTTCGACGCCTTCTCGCTGCCCCAGATTTTGCAGCTGGAAATCGCCGCGCCCTTTGCGACGCCGACCTTCAGCCTGACGCCCCATCCCGACTTGACCGCCGAAGAGACGGCGCTGGTGACCACGCATATTCGGGAGCTCGAGGTTGCGCGACGCTACATCCGCTTCTTCCGAAACGAGCATCGCCGCCTGTTGCGAAATGTCAGCAAGATGCGATCAAAGGGACTTGTCGTCGTCGACAACATCGCGGCGTGGCAGGAGGGGCATGCACATCCCACCGCCAATAGCTGGCACCACCTCTTCTACGACGCGGTCACACGCAATCCGGCCCTAATCGATTATTTAACGAACGAGGATTTGCCGGCATTTCTGTGAACGACAGGAAATCGGGCCGGATTGTGAGGGTCAGTTGCCTCTGATGATGATCGACGGCAACGGTTCTCCGCCTGTCTCCTGGCGGTGCCGCCGGATCTCGCCGATCCCCAATCTGATCTTTTTGGCCACGATGTCCGCCATACGCCGAACATTGCCGGGCGTATCGAGATCGGGGACCCCTTCCAGAAATTCAGTCAGGAGAAGCGTGAGCATCTGACAAACTTCGGCCGAGCCGATATAAAGGGTGTCGCCCTTCCCCGCCGCATTGGATTGTTGCCTTTCCGCCGATACTTCGCAGATGGCCTTGACCACCGCCCGACGAAGTTCGCTGATGTACTCCTCGTTCAACTCAGCCATGGGTGATGTCCTTCGTGCTGGAGCGAGGAGACCATGATTTCGGGCATGCAGCAGCGAGTCCAGCCTTTTTGATGAAGGTGGCGGTCGAACAGATCCTGAAACCGCGTATGACGCGTACCACAAGATATTTCAAGGTAACTCAACGGGATAGGACTGCCTTCGTCGGCGTCGTGGTCCGCGTACTACAGCCTTCTGGATCGGCGTAAGACGCGTATCACGGCCATATATCCTTGTTTTTACAAGCTAATGCGCCCGCAGCACCCGTGCGTAGGGTCCATTACAAAACGGCCTCGCGCCGTGCGTCCCGCCTTACGCAGCGCGCTCGCGCTGCGCAGCCTCGCACCGGCAGGCGCGGGGCACTCTTGCTGCAAATCTACAGAGCGCATCGGCATGATGGTTTGAGGAATGTCGATCATGGGTGGGGTCTCCCCAAATACAAAAAAAGGGACCGGGCGTCAGGCCCGATCCCGAGGTGCAATTAGCCTTGCCCGGCGGCTTGCGCGTACGCTTCATGGATGAGCATCGCCGCCTCGTCGTCCCGGCCCTGCGCCCGAATAATCCAATACGCATTGGAGCGGGCGGCCATGCGGGCAAGCTCCGAAGCCTTGTTCCATTCGGCTTCGTATTCCTCGTCGCACTCGCCGGTAATCACGACATCGCCGGTCTCGTGATCGGTGTAGCCGTAATACTGGCCAGCGTAGGAATTGGCGCTCTTGAGGTGTCGCTCGATCTTGCGGATGAGCGCGAATCCTCTCGCCTGCGCATGGAAATATTGAGGTTCATGGGTTTCGACGAAACGGTCGTAATCGGGTTCGATGGCAAGCATGGAAGCCTCCTTGGACGGGACCGCAGGCGACAGGCACCGCGGGCCGGTGGACGGAATGAATCGGTGGAAGATCGAAAGGAGTAGCCAGGCGTGACGCCCCGCCGTTTCCGCAGGAAGCGGCAATCCCAGCTTGCGCTGGTCCGTCAATGTGGCACAGTTACAGGTGACGGGCAGGCCATCGGGGAAGGACGATGGAAATGCCGAAGATGACGGAACGGGATCGGCTCGCCGATCTGGAAGCACGTCAGCGCAAGATCAGCGATGAGCTGGAAAACGCGCGTCGTGCCTTACGAGGTAAATATGCCGTAACGATAGCGGAGATGCCGGTGGAAAGGCTCACGGAAAAGGACTTCCGTGAGCTTCTCACGCAGGCGATCCGGGTTGGCGGCAGTGCTGCGCTCACGGCGCTCAGGGGATTGCCTGCTGCGACCTGATTGCGCCGCAGGCAATCACAGATTCCGGCAGGGATGTGCCTCGAGAAAGCTGTCCCTGTCGGAATCCGATCGGAGCGTGACGAACCGCTCTTCGGGTCCAAACCAGATGAGAATGAAGCACCGGCGCGCTGCCAGTCGGTGGATATTGGCGAGGCTTCCCCGACTGCGACCGTCCCAGATCACGAACCCGCAGGACGCATCTTGCGCCATGGCCGCATCCTTCGGGGCGTGGTAGGCGGCAGTGCCTTTTCTCGCGGATGAGGGAATGTTCCGAACCGGCCATTCGCCTACATTGTTGCGTGGTCCCTCGCCGGAGCAATAGACCGTGACGGCATCGACATCGCGGTCCGAGAGGTAGCGTTGAACTGCCCGATCCGCGCCGCGCGCATCCCCGATCAGGACAGGAAGCGCGCGCTCGACGATACCGCCGATACGCTCGGTGACAGGCTCGGGGAGTCCGGTAATGGACAGTGATCCTGAAATGAAGACGGCCGAACCGGAGAGGTGTGAAGGGATATCCTTGGACATGGCTTTAATCTCCTCGAATGAACCAAATGTCCCCACCCTCCTCTCCTCTGTGCGGCGAAACCGGACCTTGCCGCCTCAACCATCCCCGCCGAAACCGCACCCGAAGGGTGTCCCTGCGACGAGCACGGCGAAGCCGCGCGCAGGAGGCCGGGACCGCCCTGGCGGTTCCGCATCGGCCCCGCGACGGACCCGCCTGCGGGTCCCTGAGCGGGGGCGAGTGCTACACGCGAAGAAAGAAATGAGGACCGGCCCGGCGAACCGGACCGATCCTCTTGGCAAGCTCATTGCGCTTCCCATTCCTGATCGCTGAGCCTGACGAACCGCGCCGGGATACGCTTCTCCTTGACGAGACGCGCGAGGTGGGATTGCAGTCCCGACCCTTCGCAGACCAGCGCTTCGACGGGTCGGAGGCCCACCATCTGCTCGTTGCGCACGAACCCCGCCCGCTTGCCCAGCTTTGCGCTGAGGCGGAATGTGATGAGCTTCACCTTGCGGGAGGCTGCCCACGCTGCGGCCATGGCGTCGCACCCCTTGTCCTGTGCGGTGGTCGCCAGCAGCATCATCGGGTTTCGCGCTTTCGCTTCGTCGAGCTTCCCCCAGATGAGGCGCTTGTCGAACCACGTGTCGGCCCCGCCTGAGAAGATCACGATGGGTCCTTGCGGGTTGTGTGCGTCGGTGCGGCGCTGGCGGCGGGCGGCAAGGAAATCGGTGGCGGCGATAACCGAGGCAGTGCGCTTGCTCGACACCAGCGACCCCTTCGGCGCGGACCACGGCCGTCCGGTTTCGGTGTGGAAGACGTCGGCGGCATGGTCGCGCATGCACCGCAGGGCGTCGGTGGCTTCGTCGAGAAATTCGAGATTGTCGCGCGCCTGCTCGAGTTCGACGGCGTGGATTTCGCTGCCGTCGGCGCGCTGTAGCAGGTCCTGCACATCGCGCGTCGCCTTGTCGGCTTGGCCCGCCCACTGGTCGGCGACATGATGGAAACTGTTGACGATCCCCCATGCGAGACGTTCGGCGGCAGGCTGCAACCGGCTGTCCCGCAGCACGTCGAAGAGCGTCGTGACAATGAGTTCGACGGCGAGCTGCGCTTCCCTAGGATCGGGCATGTCGGTCGCCATCTCCTCCTCATCGCGCCCGATGCGGATGCCCTCGAGATTGGAAGCGAAGGCGGCGTGGAAATCGTCGGCGGCGGCCGCTGTCTCCTGCGCGATGAATTCGGCGATGTCGGTGAATGGGCGGACGCTGCGGTTGATCTTCGTCATGTGAACCTCCTTTTGAAACGAAAGAGGTCCCCCATTGGGCACGGGCTTCGAGCGGCGGGGTCAAGGATCGCGCAGCGACCGGCGAAGCCGGCGATGGGGGTCACGATTTTTCTGGGCGGCCACTGTCATCGCAAAAGAGACGCGACGCCCGACCCGCCCAG
>TARA_R110000868_G_scaffold84822_6_pt1 | contig 79699 bp, 74 predicted proteins | sample TARA_R110000868 | Tara Oceans TARA_R110000868 (sample SAMEA4397489) | marine metagenome | biome: Polar Biome; feature: [SRF] surface water layer (ENVO:00010504); material: water (ENVO:00002006), including particulate matter (ENVO:01000060) such as... | depth 5 m | reverse complement strand
GGGTGTGCAATGGGAGCCTGCTAGTGCGGAACGAGATTATAACGCTGATGTATCACAGCAAGTGCCGACACAAAATATGGTGCGGTTAAAAAATCGATTCAGACGCAAACTGGCTTACGGTAAACGTCAGCTCTATTTTGAAGGTAATAAAAATGCTCGATGACAATAATTTGAATGAGCTTGCAGAAGCAACCAGTCAACATCTTAACTTAAGTCAACATGCAGTTAAAAAAGATTTCTATGTGACGCAAGCACTACAGGTATTAACGCGAATTAAAGATGACTATTTTTCTTTGGTGTTTCAAGGTGGTACAAGTCTTTCGAAGGCTTATCAAGCCATTCGTCGGTTGTCTGAAGATATTGATTTTCGTGTGGTGCAATCACCGGCAGCTTTAGCATTAGGTAAGGACGCAAGACGTAAACGACTGCGACATTTTCGTCATCGTTTGATTCAAGTATTGCAGGATTCCAATTTTGTTGTTGATACTGATGATGTCAATGTCTTATATGAAGGACGGTTCATGAGTATTAAGGCGACATATGATGAGGCCGAACATGCTATTTACTTGAAACCTCATATCGCCATTGATTGTTTCCTCGGCGACATTATACTACCGTCCCAATCACATGATGTAACAACGTTGATTAAGCTAACGTTGGGTGAAAAATGTCAGCATGTGTCATTTCCTGTGGTGTGCATAGCAATAGATGAGACAGCTGCAGAAAAATGGGTTGCACTTACACGACGCATCGCTAATGCTGAAATTGCCCCCAAATTTTTTGACAAGCATTTAGTCCGCCATCTTTATGATTTACACAAATTGGTCCACGGCAATTTACTAACGGGTGAATATAGCCATATTGTTTCTGATATTATCAATAAAGACAAACAGCAATTTAAACACGTTAATGCAACTTATGCGGATGACCCTATTGCTGTTTCGCGAGATGCGTTGGAAAGCTTACTAAAAAATAATGCGTGGCGTGAACACTGGAATGAATTTCTTACACAAATGGTTTATGAAGAGGAAAAGCCGAGTTTTGAAACGGCTTATGAAAGTTTAAACATGCTAAGTGACAGTATATTTACCTCTCTCAAGAGTGACAATAACAGATAGAATTTCGATCTTAAGCACCTAATACTAATATTTTCTTGCTGTATATACAGCCATGCATTATGTCGTGTGTGTACGATGCAGTGACCTTGATATGGTGGAGGCGATGGTTCGAGTCCACTCGTGGCTACCGATTTTCTCCGTCATTTCAGCAAGTTATAAATCCATCTGTTATATCCAAAGCCTTTATGGGGCCGTTAGATTGTTGAATCAATCAGGCTTCATTACCACACTGCAAATTAGCTGGCACTGCAATATCCATAAATTTAGGTTTTGGTAAATTAAGGTTTGCCATGATATCAACATATTCTTGCTTGGAATTGACTTGTAATCGTGGATTGAATTGTTTTTCTTCTGCGATGGTGCTCACGGTTTGGCCGTGATAATCATGGCCGGGGTAGACGAGTGTGTGTTCGGGTAAGCACAGCAGTTTATTGAATAAGCTATCAAATTGTTGTTCGCTATCGCCATTTTGAAAATCGGTGCGCCCAGTGCCGCGAATGAGTAGCGTATCACCGGTGAAAACTCTATCGTCCATTAAAAAACTATAAGAGTCATCGGTATGCCCGGGTGTGTATAACGGGTTAAGCACAAGCGAGTCGACGATAAGGGGTTCGCCTTCTTTTACGCGCAGAGAAACGCAAGTCGCGGGGCTTTCTTGTCCCATGATGGTTTGACATTGCGTATGTTCTTGTAGTTTACCAAGAGCCGTAATGTGATCAGCATGAACATGGGTATCGATCGCGAAAACCAATTTTAACTGCAATTCTTCGATGAGTCGTAAATAAACGCTAAGCTGTGATTTAACAGGGTCGATGATGAGCGCTTCACGACCGATGTCTGAGGCGATGAGATAACTGTAGGTGTAGGTTTCGTAATCAAATAATTGTCGAAAAATCATGTTAATTCCTTTTATGATGGCTTTGCTTTATTCCAGGGTAAGAATTTTAGCAATTCAGCCAAGCCGCAAAAACCTGTTAGGCTCGCAATCATTAAGCCCACACCGGCAAACGCCGTGATTAAGAAAAAATAAGGTGACAAGCTAAGGCCAAGAGCAAGTCCGACCAATATCATCAGACTAATAATGAGTTGAACCTGTCGCATCACATCAATAGGGGCGGACATCTTGGATATGACAGGCAAGTTAGCGGCCTTCCATTGTGCAATACCACCGCCGATACAAAACTTTTGTTTAAAGGGTGTGTTGTTCAATAGCGATTCGTTTATTTGAGTACGGTTGCCAGAACGACAATGAAAGATAGCGATTTTATGTTGGTCTTTCTCAAAATTTGCCTGCTTAAACTGACTTAGCGGGACATTAACGGCACCGCTAATGTGTTCATGTGCATATTCATCGGGTTCGCGAACATCAATAATAACGACATCATCACGGTTGTTTAATTGTGCTAATGTAAATTGCTCAAGTAATGAAGTGGCGCTGAGAGTGTTCATCATTAATGTATCCTTTTTTATCTGTGAAATAAATCATCGGCAATAAATGCTGTGCAGTACCTGAATGATTTTAATCGCATTGTCATTCGCAAGCGTGTAATACACCGTTTGTGCTTGTTTGCGGGTTTTGACCAAGCCATCCTTGCGTAGCTTTGCTAAATGTTGCGAAAAGGCTGATTGGCTTAAGGAAGATTGATCCCACAAATCGCCAACGCAGTGTTCACCTTCCGCTAGTTTGCACAAAATCATTAAACGAGGCGTGCTGGCTAGACTTTTTAATAAAATGGCTGCCTTGCTTGCATTCTTTTGCAGTGTTTTTTCATCGATCTTTAGTTTCATACTGTCTAATTTAGCATCTTCTAATGTAAAGTCAAGTCGATATTGTTGATATTAAGTTGGTGAGCAGTCGTTAACTGCTTTTTTCGTACCATTTTTTTGTTCGCATCACAATGCTGACAACTGATAACATCACAGGCACTTCTACCAACACACCGACAACAGTCGCTAATGCTGCTCCCGAATTGAAGCCAAATAAACTAATAGCGGTTGCGACAGCCAGCTCAAAGAAGTTACTCGCACCGATTAATGCGGATGGACCTGCAATAGCATGTTGTTCGCCTGTGAATTTATTTAACAGATAAGCGCCCATTGAACTGAAATAGACTTGAATCAAAATAGGGATGGCAATGAGTAACACGATCACCGGATGATGCACGAGCGTTTCACCTTGAAAGCTAAATAACAACACTAGCATGGCGAGGAGGGCGATGAGTGAAATCGGATGGAGGTGCTTTAATGCGCGATCCAGAATGGCTTGCCCTTGTTTGATTAGGTAGGCGCGAATCAATTGGGCAATAAAGAAAGGGATGATGATGTAAATGCCAACCGAGTAGAGCAGCGTATCCCAAGGGACATGAATGTTGGTGATACCTAGCAATAAACCCACGAGTGGTGCGAAAGCAAAAATCATGATGACATCATTAACGGCAACTTGTGTCAAAGTGAAATTAGCATCGCCTTTGCAGAGGTAGCTCCAGACAAACACCATAGCGGTACAAGGGGCAGCAGATAAAATAATCAAACCGGCAATATAACTATCCAGTTCATGCGCAGGTAACCAACCAGCAAACAGGTGCTTGATAAAAACCCAAGCCAGCAATGCCATCGTGAATGGCTTGACTAACCAATTGATAGCTAAAGTAATGGTAATGCCGCGCCAGTGATTTTTCACTTGGCTAAGCTCAGTTAAATCTACCCGAATCAACATGGGAATAATCATTAGCCAAATCAAGATAGCGACAGGTATATTCACGTGAGAAAATTCGACATGGCCGATGGCCTGCACCGTATTTGGGATCACATAGCCTAAAGTAATCCCCGCTACCATGCAAAGTAACACCCAGAGGGTTAGCCATTTTTCAAAAAAACCGATAGTTGATGATTGTTGTTTTTCAGTCATGAGTTACGTTCCTAAAATGTGATGGTGTTAACAAGATTTCTTTTTAGCTTGAGTACAGCAAGCATCGAGTAAATAATGTGACAACGATTTAATAAGTGGTGCATTCATGCGGCACACCAAGCGTTGAGCGATTTGTTCTCGCTCAATAAGCCCCACAGATTCAAGTCGACGAATATGATGAGTGAGTGTTGAATTAGGTATATTCAGTTTTTCACCGATCTTACCCGTGTTTACTCCATCTGAGCCGGATTTTACTAATTCCTTAACGATGGAGAGGCGTGCTGGATGGCCCAGTTCAGCAAAAATAGCGGCCGCTGTTAATAATTTCAATTTTATATTTCTCATATTACTAAGATTATAGTAATATAGTGATATGGCAGCAGGTTGTCAAGTTTAAATACCAGAGCTTTATGTCTAACTATACCCAAAGCGATTGAATTTTAGGTGTGCGAACAAACCATCTTAAGGTCGTCATCCCGTGGTCAAGCCACGGGATGACGAAACACAAGACATATCTTTGAGAACCTAAAACTCAATCGCTTAGGGTATATTAATTGCTATGACAAGATCCTTTATAATCAAAGCATTATGTTGTGCCAACATGTTATGTTGGGACGATGGTGCGAGTCCTCTTGAAACCATCAGTTTGTTTAATTATTTAGTCCTTTCAATAATCTATCTTTGAAATGTTTAGCATCGATTTTAGTGCTGACTTGAATCGGTGTTCCATGCTTGCGATCAATGAAAGTTTGGCCGGATTGTGAAGCTGGTGACAAGCGTATTGATATTGGCAGTGTTTTAGTGGTGACTAATGATGGGTCACTAGCGACAACAGCAGCCATTGGGTCCCAAAAATACCATTCTTTGGCTTTGATCAAATCAAGATTAAGGGCAAGTAATTCATAAACAAAGTTAGCCGCAGGTGTGTGGTTGTCGTGTTTGATGCGCTCGTAAAATGTATTATCAATAGGCACTGTGTTGGTCACGCCGAGTGGCACCATCGTGATGGGCACACCAGAGCGAAAGACTTGTTTAGCTGCATAAGGGTCGATAAAAATATTCCATTCGGCAACGGTGTTATTAATCTTCGGATCGACAATTTTCACATTGCCCGGTGCAAACACAGCGCCGCCCATTAAATAGATGCGTCGTATTTTGTTTTTCAATCGTGGTTTTTCAGCCAGCACTTGCGCGATAGTTGTTAAAGGCCCAATCGCTAAAATGCTGACAGGATATTCTGCCGTGGTTAAGGTATTCATGAGTAATTGTTTGGCGGGTGGGATTTGCTTTGGTATGACCGGCTTAACTAAGGGAGTGTTAGCCAGTGTGTCACTTTCTTGTAAGATGGCAGCGGGGAATTTGTGATCACCTTTTAACGGTATGGCGCGTCCACAAGCGATGGGTATGTTAGGTTGCTTCACTAGTTGCAATAAACCTAATACATTCGCGAATGCAGGTTTACAGTGAGCATTGCCATCGGCCTCAATGGTGATTGCGCTGATATGAATGTCGGGCTGTTGGGCTAAATACAATATGGCAATGGCGTCATCAACACCCACATCGGTATCAATAATAAATTCACGTTTGGCTGTGGCAGCATTGGCTGTTGTTAAGCAAAGGCCGAATAGCAAGATCAATGTGAGGAGCAGTTTCATTGCGGTGTTTCCTTAAGATTAGGCGTTGATTCTAACATGAGGTGGCTTTACTTTTCGTGTGAATGTCTATATATTTAGCATCCAAATTTAATTCACGCGGTCTGTAGTAGGGAGCGCCACTGAGGAGTCGATATGATCACTATTCATTTGCCTGACGGTAATTCACGCCAATTTGACCAAGCACTTTCTGTATTTGATGTCGCTAAAGATATTGCGCCCGGTTTAGCGAAAGCGGCATTGGCAGGTAAAGTTGATGGCGAAATGGTTGATACGTCTTATGTGATTGACCGTGATGTTCAGCTCGCTATTATTACCGATAAAGAACCTGAGGGTTTAGACGTTATTCGTCATTCAGCCGCACATTTGTTAGCGCAGGCGGTGAAGCAATTATTTCCTAATTCGCAGGTCACTATTGGTCCTGTGATTGACGATGGTTTTTATTATGACTTCTCAATGGAGCGCCCGTTCACGCCAGATGATTTGACTAAAATCGAAAAACGTATGGCGCAGATTGTGAAACAGAACTTGCCTATTACGCGCAGTGTGATGTCGCGCGATGAAGCGGTGAAGTTTTTTAGCGATCAAGGTGAAGCGTACAAAGCTGAAATTATTGAATCGATTCCTGCCGATCAAGACTTATCGCTTTACACGCAAGGTGATTTCACCGATTTATGTCGTGGTCCGCATGTGCCAAACACCAGTAAATTAAAAGCCTTCAAACTCATGAAAATCGCGGGTGCGTATTGGCGTGGTGATTCGAAAAATGAAATGTTGCAGCGTATCTATGGTACGGCTTGGGTGACTAAAGATGATTTGAAAGATTATCTGTTTCGCTTAGAAGAAGCGGAAAAACGTGATCATCGTAAGCTCGCGAAAAAAATGGATCTATTTCATTTGCAAGAAGATGCGCCGGGCATGGTGTTTTGGCATCCTAATGGTTGGACCTTATATCAAGCCATTGAGCAATACATGCGTCGTAAGCAAATCGAGCACGGCTACGATGAAATTAAAACGCCCATCATGGCTGACATTGCTTTGTGGAAAGCGTCAGGTCATGCCGATAAATATTTAGATGACATGTTTTTAACAGAGTCAGAAAATCGTGAGTATGCGATTAAGCCGATGAATTGTCCTTGCCATGTGCAAGTGTATAACCAAGGGTTAAAAAGTTATCGCGACTTGCCGATTCGTTTAGCCGAGTTTGGTAGTTGTCATCGTAATGAATCATCAGGTGCGTTGCATGGTTTGATGCGCGTGCGTGGTTTTGTGCAAGATGACGCACATATCTTTTGTACGGAAGCGCAAGTGCAAGATGAGTCAGTGAAATTTATGGATATGCTGTACGAAGTGTATCGTGACTTTGGTTTGAATGATGTGATTGTGCGTTTATCAACGCGCCCAGAAAATCGCCATGGTTCGGACGAAGTTTGGGACAAAGCTGAAAAAGGATTGGCCGATGCGTTAGATGCTAAAGGCTTGGATTGGGAAGAAAATCCTGGTGAAGGCGCATTCTATGGTCCGAAGATTGAATTTTCATTCCGTGACTGTTTAGGGCGCGTTTGGCAGTTGGGTACCTTGCAGCTAGATTTAGTGTTGCCTGAGCGTTTGAATGCGCAATATGTCGATGAATCCGGTGAGCGTCGTGCGCCCGTGATGTTGCATCGAGCCATTTTTGGGTCATTGGAACGATTTATTGGGATTTTGCTCGAACATTATGCCGAGGGATTACCGGCTTGGTTAGCGCCGGTTCAGGCCGTGATTATGAATATTACGGACAAACAGGCCCAATATTGTGAAGAAATAGCAAAAAAGCTGAAATATCTTGGGGTTAGGGCCAAATTAGACTTGAGAAATGAGAAGATTGGCTATAAAATCCGCGAACATACGATTGCCCGTGTTCCGTACCTCATCGTAATAGGTGATAAAGAAGTGGACAATCGAGAATTGAGTGTCCGTACTCAGTCCGGTGATGACCTTGGTAGCATCTCAATTGATGCCTTGGCTAAACTGGTTGATACGGATTTCTTGTCTTAAGGGAGCTTACGATCAGACAGAATGATAAAAAAGGTAAAGGTGCATCTAATAGAGTGCGCATGAACAACCAAATCCGCGCGCGTGAAGTGCGTTTAATTGACGAAGAAGGCGAACAAGCCGGTGTCGTCAGTTTGGATGAAGCCATTGACCGAGCCAAAAGCTTGGGCATGGATTTAGTTGAAATCAGCAAAGGCAATGAAGTGCCTGTTTGTCGTATTATGGATTACGGTAAATACCAATATCAACTCAGTAAAAAAGCAGCTGCTGCGAAGAAAAATCAAAAGCAAATGCAGTTGAAAGAAATTAAGTTTCGCCCGGGTACGGACGAAGGTGACTACAATATTAAATTGCGTAAGTTAACGACCTTCTTAGAAGAAGGTAATAAAGCGAAAGTCACACTGCGTTACCGTGGTCGTGAAATGGCTCACCAAGAAATTGGGCGTGCCTTATTAGAGCGCATTAAAAAAGATTTAGAAGACTGTGGAACAGTCGAACAATTTCCAAAGATGGAAGGTCGTCAAACTGTAATGGTTTTAGGACCGAAGAAAAAAGGTGGATAAATTCGAGCTAGCTCGGATTTTTCTATCAATAGGATCCACATCTGGTAAACATGGCATGACCAGTGTGGGCATTAAAACTAACAGGAGTAAACTATGCCGAAGTTAAAGACACATAGAGGTGCTGCCAAGCGCTTCAAAAAAACCGCTACCGGTCGCTATAAACATCGTAAGGCTAATCGAAATCATATTCTTACGAAAAAAGCGACTAAACGTAAACGTCAGTTGCGTAGTGATCAGCTTGTTTCAAAAGCCGACACCGCAGCTATTGATAAAATGTTAGCAGGGTAGGGGAATAAAAAATGGCAAGAGTAAAACGTGGCGTACAAGCACGCCGTCGACACAAGAAGATTTTAAAACAAGCGAAAGGTTATTACGGTGCTCGTTCACGCGTATTCCGTGTCGCTAAACAAGCGGTTATCAAAGCCGGTCAATACGCATATCGCGATCGCCGTCAGAAAAAACGTCAATTCCGTCAATTATGGATTATACGTATCAATGCTGCAGCACGTGAGTGTGGCTTGAGCTATAGCCGTTTTATGAATGGTTTGAAAATAGCGAAGATAGAAGTGGATCGTAAAGTCTTAGCTGACTTAGCGATGCATGATAAAGCAGCCTTCGGCAAAATAGCAGAACAAGCAAAAGCCAGCTTAGGTTGATTAAAATAGGATTGTCATGAGGGTTGAAGTGTTTCAACCCTCACGTCCTTAATCCTCAATCCTGGTAGTCTATGCAACATCTTGACGATATTATTCAACAAGCGAAATCTGATATCGCTTGCGTAACTGATCTTAATCAGTTGCAACAAATTCGCGCGCAATATCTCGGTAAAAAAGGAAAAGTCACCGACTTAATGAAAAGTCTTGGTGATGTCTCAGCCGAAGAAAAGCCTAAACTTGGCCAAGCCATCAATCAAGCCAAGCAACAAATTCAACAATTTTCTGATGAGAAAATTCAATCCCTTAAACAAGCCGAACTTAACGCAGCTTTAGCTAACGAAACGATTGATGTCACCTTGCCCGGGCGTGGAGAAGCGCAGGGAAGTTTGCATCCCGTTACCTTAGTGCGCCGTCGTGTGGAAGCTTTTTTTCAAAGCATTGGTTTTAGCGTTGAGGAAGGCCCTGAAGTTGAAGATGAATATCACAACTTTGAAGCCTTAAATATTCCAGATAACCATCCTGCTCGTGCCGATTTTGATACGTTCTATTTCGGCGACGGCAAATTATTGCGAACCCATACGTCTCCCGTACAAGTGCGCGTGATGGAGAATTCACAACCGCCTATTCGTGTGATTGCCCCCGGTCGCGTTTATCGGAATGATTCCGATGCGACACATTCCCCTATGTTTAACCAAGTCGAATTGTTGATGATCGACGAAGGCTTAACGTTTGCTGATTTAAAAGGCATGTTACAAAGTTTTCTCAATCACTTTTTTGAAACCAATGTCGAGATGCGTTTGCGTCCTTCTTATTTTCCCTTCACTGAACCTTCTGCCGAAGTCGATGTGCGTTGGGGTGAAAACGATTGGTTGGAAATCTTGGGTTGCGGTATGGTGCATCCTAAAGTATTGCAAATGGCCAATATCGACAGCGAAAAATACACCGGTTTCGCCTTCGGTTTAGGCTTAGATCGATTAGCGATGTTACGTTATGGCATTGATGACTTACGAGTGATGTTTGATAACGATATCCGTTTTTTAAAACAGTTTGCTTAATGAGAACAGTATGAAATTTTCTGAAACATGGCTGCGTGAATGGGTGAATCCCAACATCAGCACTGAAGTCTTACTCGAACAACTCACTAATGCCGGTTTAGAAGTCGACACTGCTGAACCTGTTGCACATGATTTTTCAAAAGTGGTAGTAGCCGAAATATTATCGGTCGACAATCATCCTGAAGCCGATCGGCTTCGTGTTTGCCAAGTGAATGTGGGGCAAGCCCATCCTATTCAAATTGTGACAAATGTCGCTGACGTAAAAGCTGGTATGAAATTACCTTGTGCCTTAGTCGGCGCAAAATTACCTGAATTAGACATTAAAGCAGCCAAATTACGAGGTGTTGAATCGCAAGGCATGTTTGGTGGCCATGAAACCTTAGGGGTAGGAGATGCATCGGAAGGGTTGGTGATATTGCCAAAAGATGCGACCGTAGGCCAAGACATCCGCGAGTATTTGCAGCTGAATGATGTCGCTATTGATATTGAATTAACGCCTAATCGTGCCGATTGTTTAAGCATTGCGGGTGTCGCACGTGAAGTTGGCGTCGCTAATCAATGCGCACTCAATATTATTGAACCGCAAACAGTAAAATCGACGATTGATGATGATTTCCCTGTCAAAATTAAAGCGAATAAAGCCTGTCCACGTTACCTTGGACGCGTCATCCGCAACGTTAATGTTGATGCAGTGACACCTGTTTGGATCCGCGAACGTTTACGTCGTAGTGGTATACGCTGTGTGGATCCTGTCGTTGATGTGACGAATTATGTGATGCTAGAAATCGGCCAACCCATGCATGCGTTTGATTTAGATAAATTACAGCATGGCATTATTGTCCGTTACGCTAAAAACAAAGAAACATTAACCCTGCTGAATGAACAAACCATCGACTTAAGCGATGATGTATTAGTGATTGCGGATAAACAAGGCCCTATTGCCTTGGCCGGCGCTATGGGTGGCTTAGCCACATCGGTTACCGATGAAACAGCCAATATCTTTCTCGAAATCGCTTTCTTTGATCCTAATGTGATCATGGGCAAAGCGCGTCGTTTTGGTTTGCACACGGATGGTTCGCACCGTTTTGAACGGGGGGTTGACCCGACCTTACAAATGAAAGCCATGAACAGAGCGACACAACTCATTCTTGATATTGTCGGCGGTGACGCTGGCCCAGTCACTGAAGTGGTCGATCAACAATCTTTACCGAAGCGTGAAGCGATATTGTTACGTCAACAGCGAATTCCTAAAGTATTAGGTTGCGAGGTTGCTGCTGAGCAAGTCATGGATATTTTACAGCGCTTGGGTATGCACGTGGATGCACATGCCGAGGGCTGGATGGTCACGCCACCACCGCAACGTTTTGATATGTCGATTGAAGAAGATTTAATTGAAGAAGTCGCCCGTGTGTTTGGTTATAACAATATACCCACACGCATGCCGACGACGATACTCAACATGTTGCCTCAACCGAGTGATAGTATTGCTGCCGCGGATTTTTCGAATGTATTAGCCGCGCGTGGTTATCATGAAGCTATTTGTTATAGTTTTGTTGATGCTAAGTCACAATCATTATTAGATCCTGAACATGAAGCTTTGGCTCTTACTCATCCCATTTCGCCAGAACTGGCTGTGATGCGTACGAATCTGAGTGTGAGTTTATTGCGTACATTGATTTATAATTTAAAACGTCAGCAAGAACGCGTACGTTTATTTGAAGCCGGTTTACGGTTTGTGCCGAGCAAAAAATCTTTACAGCAAATTCCGACCTTAGCGGGTTTGGTATCAGGCGATGCCTTGCCAGAACAATGGGGCGAGGCTGCTCGTTCAGTTGATTATTATGATGTGAAAGCCGATGTTGAAGCCTTGCTTGAGCTGTCAGGTGAATCTTATACCTTTGTGAGTGGCACAGTGCCGATGTTGCACCCAGGCCAAACGGCGTTGATCATGCGTAAAAATGAGCAAATAGGCTACATGGGGCGTTTGCACCCTAGCATTCAACAGCAACTGAAATTACCACATCCCATCTATTTGTTTGAATTAGATTTCGCTAAATTACAACAAACACATATTCCAGCTTATCAAGCTGTTGCAAAATTTCCGATGATTCGCCGTGATTTAGCCTTAGTCGTTGACGATAACGTTAGCGCTGGAGATATTCTGAGTACAATCCGAGATATAGCGGGTAAGCATTTGAAAAAAATGGTGATATTTGATGTTTACAAAGGTGATGGAATCGCCGATAATCATAAAAGTTTAGCGCTAGGCCTAATATTGCAAGATCAACAGCGCACCTTAGTTGACGAAGATGTTAACACGCTAATCGACATGATTCTCGCGACTTTGAAACAACGTTTTAATGCAACCCTGAGGGATTAATTATGGTAGCACTTACAAAAGCTGACTTATCTGAAGATTTAACCGAGCAACTGGGTTTGAATAAACGTGAAGCCAAAGAATTGGTTGAAGCTTTTTTTGACAATGTTAGCGATACTTTAGTGAAGGGTAAAGAAGTGAAGTTGTCGGGTTTTGGTAATTTTACCTTGCGCGACAAAGATAAGCGCCCAGGACGTAACCCTAAAACGGGTGAAGAAGTCGAAATTAGCGCGCGTCGCGTTGTCACATTCCGTGCAGGACAGAAATTACGTGAATATATCGAAGCGCATTATCAAGAAGATAACCGTTATAGTGATAATGACAGCGATAATGCTTATTCATCTGATAACGAAGAAGGTTAAACATGTCATCAAAATCAGAAGCTGTGGAATTACCCGCTATTCCCGATAAACGTTATTTCACCATTGGTGAAACTAGCCGTCTATGTAAAGTTAAACCCCACGTATTACGCTATTGGGAGCAAGAATTCTCACAATTACGCCCAGCTAAGCGCACGGGTAACCGTCGCTATTATCAACGTAAAGATGTGGAACTGATTCGCAAAATTCGTGAATTACTTTATGAGCAAGGTTTTACAATTAGTGGCGCTCGTCTAAAAATGACGGAAGCCGTGAAAGATATCAAACGTGAACAAGAAACCGTGTTTGATGTGCAGAAGTTACTAAGCGATGCTATTCGTGAATTGGATGATATTGCTGAAGTGTTAGAAGTTTAATTTCCCTCTTTTTCCCAACATCGGGGCGTAGCGCAGTCTGGTAGCGCACATGCCTGGGGGGCATGGTGTCGCAGGTTCAAATCCTGCCGTTCCGACCATTTTTTTATTCAACCCATCTAGGTACATACTTTTGTGCGCGGCGTGATTGTTTTTCCATTAAATCACAATGCGGATCGAGTTGTTGTAGCCTGTTCCAAAATCGTTCAGAGTGATCCATATGTTTGGTGTGGCAGAGTTCATGTAATAAAATATGCTCGACCAAGCGTTCAGGTAAAAACAATAATTTGTAATTCAAGTTAATATTTTTTTCACTACTGCAGCTACCCCAGCGGGTACTTTGGCCGCGAATGGTGACATCATTGAAAGGTAAATCATGCTCAAGACTGAGCTCGGTGAGCCAAGGAATTAATATTTGTTTGGCGCGTTTTTTGATCCAATCAATGACGAGTGCTTGGCAACGTTGCTTGTCTTCTATATCGCCAAATAATACGAGCGTTGAATTTTCACGCTGTAATAGACGTGTTCGTTTCGCATCAGCTACATAATGGATAGTCCAAAGTTGATCGACAGCACGTAAGAATACATCGTTAAGTTCAGTGTCTTGAATAATGGGTTTCTCACTGGCAAATCGACGCAGTTGGTCTTGCACCCATTCGCGCTTGCTTTGTAACATCGTGTCCGCCTCGCGATAAGCACAAGCGTGCGGAAGCACCACTTCAACGCCTTTAGCTGAGACGCTAAGACGAATATATTTGGCGCGTTTGCTTTTGCGAACGGTGTATTCGGGAGGCCATGGGGCAAGAGTATCTAACATAAAAACTATTATAACTGAAAGCAACGGTGTTTTTGGTTTAAGTGTTCGCTGGTGGTGATAGGGAAATCCCGGGTATGATACCACTCTAATTGTGCTAAAGTACGAACTGCCCGGCATTGGACGCTAGGCCTTCTTTCAACGCTATCATTTCTACCGCATCATCTCCCATACAGACTTCTCAATTTTTGCTTTCGTATCACGTTGTGGATTTAACTTGGGCGTTTTGTTTTAACAATAAAAAACCCCGGTAAGGTCATTACCGGGGTTTTTTTGTGAGAACTGAAACTTAAGCGCTTTCAGTTACATTAAATTCAACATGACATTCCAATGCTGCTGCATACGAGCGTAGCGTGCGTAAAGAAGGTGAGTGACGTTTTTTACCGCCGCCTGACTCTAAACGTGCAATAGCAGATGCGGTAGTATTCATTGAAGCCGCGATATCGGCTTGGGTTTTCTTTTGTTTGCGACGAACTTGAACGAGTTTTTGAATCACGTACAGTTCAGGATGATCAGACTGAGCATCATTGTTATTATTAGTTATATCACTCATAAGTATTCTACCTCTCTTGTTGTTTTTGTAAGACTGTAATCCCTCTAAATGCATTTCCTTTCGTTGCTATTCTACTAAGAGTCATTACAATGTTCGAGGCTTTTATTACTTTTTTTGCTAAATTCCGTTAATTATTAGCAACAATGCAAATAGCCTTAAGCTTGCGTTAATGTTGTATTAACAGAAATGCTATTATGTGGGTGTGATGAATATTATTTTTGGAAATTTTGGGAATCCTACGGTCGCTTTGATGCAGTGGGCTCGAGCGCGTCAACTAACCGATGTTTATGTCGTGTCGATCGATACAGGTTGGGCCGCGCAAGCATGGCAGTCGCGTGTTGATGCAGCAGAAATATTAGCAGTGCAGTATGGTTTTCAGGTGGTACGTTTACAAGCACCGGCTAATTTTTCTGAACTGATAACGTTACGCGGTAGTTTCCCTACAACAAAATTACAATGGTGTGCTGGCTTTTTAAAAGGTTCAACGTTGTTAACTTGGTTAGATGAAATTGATGTGAAGAATGAAGCAACCATTTTGCTTGCTCATCGGAAAAAAGCGTCACGTATCAATTATGATTTGACCGAGAAAGTAGAAGCCAGTGACTTTTATGGTGAACGACGAGTGTGGTATCCGTTGTTAGAAACTTCGGATGATGAATTGAAAAAATTAGTCGAAGAAACCGGTTTAGATTGGTTGTCGCACCGTAGTTTAGAATGCGACCCTTGTGTGAATAATTCTAATGCTGATCATCGTCGAATGGCTAAAGCCGATGTGATGAAAACTCAAGCATTGGAAGCGAGCATGGAGAGTCCGATGTTCTCAGTGCTACCTAAAGACAGCAACATTGAACATGTAGTACAATGGGCCCGGAAAAAATCTGAACCAGCAGCCAGTGATGAGCAATTTGATATGGGCTGCGGATCGCCTTATGGCTGTGGAATGTAGAGGAGATAACCATGACGTTTGTCGTAACTGAATCTTGTATTAAATGTAAATATACCGATTGTGTTGAAGTTTGTCCGGTCGATTGCTTTGTTGAAGGCCCCAATTTTCTTGCCATCAATCCTGACGAATGTATTGATTGCGCGCTTTGTGAACCTGAATGCCCAGTCGACGCTATCCTAGCGGAAGATGATGTACCTGACGATCAAAAATCCTTTATTGAGCTGAATGCCGAACTCTCAAAAACGTGGCAGCCTATTACCGCCGCAATTGACGCGCCCGCAGATGCTGATGAATGGAAAGATGTGAAAGATAAATTGCAGTATCTTGAGAAAGAGTAGAATAAGGTATTAGGTATTAGGTATTAGGTGTTAGGCGGTTTTGTTGCCGCGAGAGCGCGGCAGTTAATTTAAGATAAAGATTGATAGCGTATTTTGTAGGATTTCAAGCTGAAAACTAAGCCCTAAGCCCTAAGCCCTAAAATACTACCACGTTTCATCCGAACGCCTCGTTAACACTTCAACACCATCTTTTGTCACAAGCATCGTATGTTCCCACTGTGCTGAAAGGCTATGGTCTTTTGTGATGACAGTCCATTGGTCAGGCAGTAATTTCACGTGACGTTTACCTGCATTCACCATGGGTTCGATAGTAAAGGTCATGCCTTCTTCTAATACGATACCGGTATCAGGTTTGCCGTAATGTAAAACTTGCAGTTCAGGTTCATGAAAAACGTCACCAATGCCATGACCACAGTATTCGCGAACGATAGAGTAGTGATTTTTTTCAGCATGGGCTTGAATAGCCGCACCAATATCTCCTAAGCGTACGCCAGGCTTTACCATCTTGATACCTTCAATCATCGCTTCTTGTGTAATACGCACTAACCGTTGCGCCATGATTTTGGGTTTGCCGACAAAATACATTTTGCTGGTGTCGCCATGGAATTCATCTTTTTTGACCGTGACATCAATATTGATAATATCACCATCCTTTAATTTTTTTGGGCCAGGGATACCATGACAAACAACATGATTAACGGAGGTGCAAATCGATTTGGTGAATCCATGATAGCCTAGGCAGGCTGGATACGCTTTTTGTTGTATTGTGATGTAGTCATGACATAGTGCGTCCAGCTCATCAGTTGTTACCCCAGGCTTCACATATTCGCCAATCATTTCGAGCACATCAGCCGCCATTTTGCCAGCAATACGCATTTTTTCTATTTCTTCTTGCGTTTTGATGCGCACACCTGCGGTGTTGCGTTGTTTGGCCGGGGCTAAGCTCATGTATTTACCTATAAATTTCTGGATTTGAGGGGGCGTATATGGTATAAAGCACGCGGCTTGAAAGCAAGCTAATTTCGTCTTTATTTTGCTAATGTTGAATTAGGTGCCCTAAATGGGTTAATCCAACATAAATAAAGATTAGTAATCAACCTAATGGAGAAGACTATGTCATCTGTTACTATGCGTCAAATGTTAGAAGCTGGGGTTCACTTCGGACATCGCACACGTTTTTGGAATCCTGAAATGGCGCCATTCATCTTTGGCTCACGCAATAAAGTTCATATTATCAATCTAGAAAAAACATTGCCATTGTTTAACGATGCCGTTAACTTTGCCGGTAAAGTTGCTAGCAAAGGTGGAAAAATATTATTTGTCGGCACTAAGCGTTCAGCGCAAAAAATTATTAAAGAAGAAGCCGAGCGTTGTGGCATGCCTTACGTTAACCATCGTTGGTTGGGTGGTATGTTGACGAACTACAAAACTATTCGTCAATCAATCCGTCGCTTGAAAGATTTAGAAGAGCAATTCGCAAGTAATACGCTTGACGGCTTGACGAAAAAAGAAATTTTAATGTTAACACGAGAAAAAGCTAAGCTAGAGCTAAGTGTTGGTGGTATTAAAGATATGGGTGGAATTCCTGATGCAATCTTTATTATTGATGTTCAGTATGAAAATATTGCAATTACTGAAGCTAATCGTTTGAGCGTTCCAGTGATGGGTGTTGTTGATACTAACTCAAGCCCAGAAGGTGTTGATTATATTATTCCGGGTAATGATGATGCGATAAGCGCGATTAAACTGTATGTCGGTACTATTGCCGATACTATTTTAGATGCTAAGCAAGGCAACATGATCGACGAATACGTTGAGATTGAAGAAGACGTTGCCACTACTGACGAAGCAAAAGATACTAACGAATAAAAGAGGATAATCATGGCTCAAATTACAGCTGCAATGGTAAAAGAACTTCGCGAACGCACAGGCGTTGGCATGATGGAATGTAAAAAAGCCTTGGTTGCTACTGATGGTGACATCGACGTGGCTATTGAGGAAATGCGTAAATCAGGTATGGCAAAAGCGGCCAAGAAATCGGGCCGTACGGCTGCTGAAGGTTTGGTTACTATTGTGCAAGCCGGTAACAAAGTTGCGATGACCGAAATTAACTGTGAAACAGATTTCGTTGCACTTGATGAAAACTTTGTTAATTTCACTAAAGCCGTTACAGATAAAGTGTTGGCTGATAACATCACTGATGTTGAAGCGTTAAAAACGGTTGTGCTTGATGGCGCGACAGTAGAAGAAACACGTCAAACGTTGGTTGCTAAAATCGGTGAAAACATGGCTGTACGTCGTATCGCTATTTTAGATACAGATGGTGCGATTGGCACTTATCGCCACGGTGATAAAATTGGTGTTGTTGTTACTCTTAAAGGTGGTGATGAAGCTTTAGCAAAAGATATCGCCATGCATGTCGCTGCTAGCCGCCCAGAAGTGATTAAGCCAGAAGATATGCCCGCTGAAAAAGTTGCCAAGGAAAAAGAAATTTTTGTTGCGCAAGCAAAAGAAAGCGGAAAGCCTGATGACATCATTGAGAAAATGACAACAGGTCGTATTAATAAGTTCTTGAATGAAAATAGTTTGCTTGGTCAAGCTTTTGTGAAAGATCCCGATACTACCATCGCTAACTTGTTGAAAAAGCATAATGCTGAAGTTGAAGCATTTGTTCGCTTCGAAGTGGGTGAAGGCATTGAAAAGGAAGAGAGCAACTTTGCTGATGAAGTTATGGCTCAAGTCCAAGCCAGTTAATACTAAATGCCCACGCTAGTGGGCATTTTTTTAAGTCAGTTTCGAATTCACAAGGAGAACTTGATGGCAAAGCCAAAATATCAACGTGTTTTATTAAAATTAAGCGGTGAAGCGCTAATTGGTGAAGGTCAGTTTGGTATTGACCCCAAAGTAGTGGATAGATTTGCCGAAGACATTAAAGAATTAGTTGATATCGGCGTGCAAGTTGGTGTTGTGATTGGTGGTGGTAATTTATTTCGAGGGAAAGCGCTTTCTGAAGCAGGTTTAGACCGTATTACCGGTGACCAAATGGGTATGCTTGCCACGATGATGAATGCTTTGGCCATTAGTGATGCGTTATCTCGTGCTGAAGTGTCGGCTAGGCTTATGTCTGCCATTGCCATGACGGGGGTGATCGATGCTTATGACCGTCGCAAAGCTGTGAATAAATTGAGTAAAGGTTGTGTGATGGTGTTTGCCGGTGGGACGGGCAATCCGTTAGTCACCACTGATTCGACTGCCAGCTTACGTGCGATTGAAATTAATGCTGATTTATTAATTAAAGCAACAAGTGTGGATGGTGTTTATTCTGCTGACCCTCGCAACAATCCTGATGCTGAGTTTTATAAGACTCTGACTTATCAAGAAGCCATTAAAAAAGAATTGGGCGTGATGGATTTGACATCATTTTGTCAATGTCGTGATCATGATGTGACCTTATGTGTTGCCAATATTGCCAACAAAGGTGTTTTAAAACGTATTGTTTGCGGTGAACGCGAAGGTACGTTAGTGACTAATTAGATAGAAAGGAAATACGATGCTAAACGAAATTAAAAAAGATGCTGAACAGCGTATGCAGAAATCATTGGTTTCTCTGAAAGATGAGTTTGCCAAAATGCGTACGGGTCGTGCACATGCTAGTTTGCTTGACCATGTGATGGTAAGCTATTACGGTTCAGACACACCATTAAGCCAAGTCGCAGCTATTAACGCGTCTGATGCGCGCACATTAACTGTGACACCTTGGGAAAAGAATTTAACACCTGAGATTGAAAAGGCTATTATGAAAGCGGACTTAGGCTTGAACCCTGTGACCAATGGTGATGTGATTCGTGTGCCGATGCCAGCTTTAACGGAAGAGCGTCGTAAAGAATTTGTGAGAATGGTGAAAGCCGAAGCTGAAAATGCACGTGTGGCTATTCGTAATATCCGCCGTGATGCCAATGGTGATTGTAAAAATTTATTAAAAGACAAAGACATCTCAGAAGATGATGCGCGTAAATTTGAAGATCAAGTGCAAAAGCTAACAGACCAATACATAAAAGAAGCCGATGTTATGTTGGCTGAAAAAGAAAAAGATTTGATGGCCATCTAATTTCAGGAGCAGGGTATAGCAATAATTATCGCGAAGCGACACAAAAACTATTCCCTGTACCTTAGTAAACACCTATGACGAAATCCAGCACTTTAAATTCAGCATTGCCCCAACACATTGCTATCGTTATGGACGGTAATGGTCGGTGGGCAAAAAAACGTTTACTGCCTCGTAAAGCTGGTCACCGTGCTGGCGCTAAAACGGTGCGGCATTTGATTGAGCTTTGTGCTCAGAAAAAATCTATCAAGGCATTAACCTTGTTTGCCTTTAGCAGTGAGAATTGGCAACGTCCAGATGAAGAGGTCGAAACCTTGATGGCGTTGTTTATGGAAAACCTACAAAAAGAATTGCCAACGCTAAAGAAAAACCATATCCGTTTGAGTGTGATTGGTGAACGTAAACGTTTTTCTGAATCACTATTGCAACAAATTCACACAGTCGAACAGGAAACAGTCGAGAATACTGGATTGCGGTTAAATTTAGCGGTAAGCTATGGTGGTCGTTGGGATATTGTGCAGGCCGTTAAGCAAGTTGCCGAACAAGTGAAAGCTGGTTCGCTAGCAATTGAGAATATTGATGAATCGTTATTTTCAAAGCATCTTACATTAGCCGACTTACCAGAGCCAGATTTGTTTATCCGTAGCAGTGGTGAACAACGCATCAGTAATTTTTTATTATGGCAAATGGCTTATGCCGAATTATATTTTACCGACGTATTATGGCCCGATTTTAACGACGCCGAATTTGATAAAGCGCTAGCATATTTTGCTAAACGTGAACGTCGATTTGGTAAAACCAGTGAGCAAATAGGAGCTTAGGGTTTAGAGTTTGGAGTCTAGGGTTTGGAGTAAACTGTTTCGCTGCGCGATATTTTTTATGTGAAAAATATTACGTAGTGAAACAAATCACCAAGCTCGACACGCCAAACTCTAAACTCCAAAAAATTATGTTAACGCAAAGAATATTAACAGCCCTCATCTTAATCCCGCTAACAATTTGGTTCGTCGTGGATGCTTCACCTTTGTGTTTTAGTATCATCACCGGCATTGTGATGTTATATGCGGCATGGGAATGGACCGGGCTGATGGGTGTGAGTTCGATAGCCTTGCGGTTAGGTTATGTCGTTCTATTAGCTATGTTAGGTTTTGTTTCGCAATGGTTGCCGTTAGGTATCTTTGCTTTAATCGGCTTTATTTGGTGGTTCTTCGCTATCTTTGTCTTGCGACGTTATAGCCAAGGCAATAGCAAAGGTTTGACTGGGCATTTCAACCAAGGTTTTATTGGGTTACTTATCCTTTTACCTTGTTATTTGAGTTTATTGATCTTACATGCCGCCCACTATGGTGTGGGGCTCATTTTGATTTTACTTTTACTGGTTGCTGCTACAGATTCAGGTGCCTATTTTGCAGGTCGCTGGTTCGGCAAGCATAAACTTGCGCCTAGCATTAGCCCGGGAAAGACTATCGAAGGTGTTATCGGTGGTGTCGTTGTGATGCTCATTTGTGTGTTTATCGCCAGTTTGTTTTTATCTTATAATATGATGGATACGCTTGTTTTACTGGCTATTTCTATTATCACAGCTTTGTTTTCAGTCGTTGGTGATTTAACGGAAAGTATTTTCAAACGTATTCGCGGCGCAAAAGATAGCGGTAATATTTTGCCTGGCCACGGTGGCGTGCTCGATCGTATGGATAGTTATACGGCTGCTGCACCGGTATTCACTATCGGCTTATTGGTCTCCGGATTACTGACATGAAAGCCGTTACCATCTTAGGTTCTACCGGCTCCATTGGTGTGAGCACATTGGATGTTATTTCACGCCATCCTGATAAATACCAAGTTTTTGCTTTGACTGCTAATCAAAATGTCGATGTCATGTTGCAGCAATGCCAACAGTTTCAACCACGTTATGTGGTGATGGTTGATGATGCGGCTGCTGCGCAATTGCGTGAAAACGTTAAAGTACAAAATTTAGCCTGTGAAGTATTACAAGGTACGCAAGCATTGGAAGATGTGGCAAGTGATGGTGAGGTTGATTATGTGATGGCAGCGATCGTCGGTGCCGCAGGATTATTGCCCACACTAGCGGCAGCGAAAACAGGTAAACGTATATTACTCGCCAATAAAGAAGCGCTAGTGATGACGGGTGATTTATTCATGCAGGCAGTTGAGCAGGGCGGTGCAGAATTACTACCTGTCGACAGTGAACATAATGCGATTTTTCAATGTATGCCTAGCGATAAAAAAATGGGGATTGAGCGAATCGTGCTCACTGCCTCGGGTGGCCCATTTTTGCACACCCCGATATCAGCGTTAGAAAACATAAGCCCAGCTCAAGCAGTGGCTCATCCCACTTGGTCGATGGGGCGTAAGATCTCAGTTGATTCTGCCACGATGATGAACAAAGGCTTAGAAGTCATCGAAGCCCATTATCTATTTGGCATGAAGCCCGACGTATTAATTCATCCACAGAGTGTTATTCACTCCATGGTCAGTTACTCTGACGGTTCTGTATTAGCGCAAATGGGTCATCCAGACATGCGGACACCGATTGCACACTGTTTAGCTTGGCCAGAGAGAATAAGCTCTGGTGTCAAACAGTTAGACCTACTTGATGTGGCAAAGCTTGAATTCTGTGAGATGAATTTTGAACGTTTTCCTTGCTTGCAATTGGCCTATGATGCGTTAGCAGCGGGTGGTACAGCCAGTGCTATTTTGAATGCTGCTAATGAAATTGCAGTTGCCGCTTTTCTTGGGGAGCACATAAAGTATACACAAATTTACACAGTCGTTGCAGAAGTGTTAGCCAGCACAAGTGTACAATCTGCAAACACTATTGAAGATGTATTACACGCGGATAAGCAGGCTCGTCATCGCGCTGAGAATATTATTAAAAGCCTGTAAAGGTCATTTCATTGTTGGGTAAGGCTGTTATAATAACGCCTTTTCGCGAGCAACCTTTTCATGTCGCGAACACGGATATGGACCCTTAATGACATTTATTACAAAAGCATTCATCGCCATCTTCCTGACTATCGCATTATCTATTTCCACTGCTTGGGCAGCTGATTCATTTTTTGTCAACAAGATTAAAGTTGAAGGCTTGCAACGTATTTCTTTGCCAACGGTGATGACGTACCTGCCTGTTAAAAAAGATAAGCTGTTTGAATACAGTGATTCAAACCATGTGATCCAAGCACTCTATAAGACAGGTTTTTTTGAAGACATTCAATTATTCCAGCAGGGCAGCACCTTGGTTGTCAAAGTCAAAGAACGTCCGACGATTAGCGCAGTGACAACACTGGGTAATAAAGATATCCCTAAAGATAAATTAAACGATGCGCTGAAAAGTTTAGGCTTGCAGCGTGGTGAAGTGTTTAATCGGTCAACTTTGGCAGAAGTGAAACAAGCCTTGCAAGAACAGTATTTTGCGATGGGGCGTTACAACGCTAAAGTGACAGCAGAAGTGAATCCTGAGTCGCGCAATCGTGTGTCCGTTATTATTAATGTATCCGAAGGCCTGATTGCTAAAGTGATGGGCATTAAAATTATCGGTAACAAAGTGTTTAGTGAATCTAAGTTGCTCGACCAAATGCCGATTTCAGGCCCAACGTTGTTTTCATTTATTTCAAGCTCGGACCAGTATTCATCACAGAAATTGGATGCGGGTATTCAAGCCTTAGAAAACTATTATATGAATAATGGTTATATCTTGATGAAAGTGAATTCAAAGCAAGTGACAATCACACCGGATCGTAAAGCGGTGTACATTATTATTGGCCTGACTGAAGGCCCACAATATAAGTTCACTAACGTAACATTGTCGGGCGATTTACCATTGCCAGCAAAACAGTTGCGAGCATTAGTGCCCATCCATAAAGGTGATGTATTTTCGCGTGAAGCGGTTATTCAATCGAATCAAATTTTAGGAAATGAATTAGGAAATTATGGCTACGCATTTGCACAAGTCCATGTGACTCCTAATGTGGATCCTAAAACGCGAACGGTTGCGTTAGATTTCAAAATTGATGCAGGTAAAAAATATTATGTGCGACATGTTAATTTTATGGGTAACCCCGACACTTCTAATATTGCATTGCGAAATAGTTTGACGCAGTTTGAAGGTGGTATGTACCGCGCCAATAAAATTAACGAATCCGTTCGTAATTTACGTCAATTGCCCTATCTAGAGCCTGCCAAAATCAAGGTGACACCGCATAAAGTTCCTGGCTCGAATAATGAAGTCGATATTGATGCAAAGGTAGCTGAACAATTGTCGGCACAGCTGCAATTTTCTGTGGGTTATTCGCAATCTTATGGTTTCTTGGCGGGTATTAGCTTTAGCCAAAACAACTTCCTCGGTTCAGGTAAAACCGTTGGTGTTAATTTAACGCGTAGTGCTTATCAAAGTGTGTATAGTATTAGTTATACGAATCCATTCTTTACTGCAAGCGGTATTAGTCATAGCTTCTCCGTGTTTTATCAAGATACGACACCAGGTGATGTGAATATCGCCGATTATGCCACCAGTGCTGTCGGTTTTAATGATAGTTATGGGTTCCCATTAACCAATTATCAAAGTTTCAATTTAGGTTATGGGTATCAACACACGCATTTGCGCTTGGGTGATACGCCATCTAAAGAAATGACAAACTTTGTGAAAGACCATGGTTCTTATTTCAATCAGTTCTTGTTAACCGGTGGTTGGAACTTCAGTACCCTAGATCAATCAATCTTACCGAACTCAGGAACAAAACAAAGTTTAAGCTTGTCAGTATCATTACCTGTTGGTAGCACTGCATTAGATTATTATACTGCGCAATATCAAAATCGCTTTTATCAGCCAGTGGGTGGCGGCTTTATTTTCACAACCTACGCGATTGCCGGTTACGGTGATGGTTATGGACGTTTTAATGGCTTACCATTCTTCGAAAACTATTTTGCCGGTGGTTTAGGTGTGCCAGGTCAAAACCGTGGTTTTGAACCTAATGCGCTAGGCCCGCGTGATAGTAATAATAACTCTATCGGTGGTAACTTATTACTATCGGGTAGCCTGGGTGTTATTTTGCCATCATTCATTACACCGAAGATTCGCACCGAATTATTTATGGATGCGGGTAACGTGTTTGATACTAATGAATCTGTTACCAATCCTCAGTATGAGCGTCGTTTGCAATTGAGTAATGTACGTTATTCTGCGGGTGTACAAGTCGAATGGTGGACGCCATTGGGTATGCCGCTCATCTTCAGTGTGGCTGAACCGATAGGTCCAACCGGTGGTGCAGATACACAGATATTCCAATTTACAATTGGTGGAACATTCTAACCAGAGGTTAGGGTTCAGGAATTAAGATTCAAGGTGATAGTGATTTTGAACCTTGGGAATAGTAAACATAGAGGAGTAATCTAAATGAAAATCATTAAACTAACGATAGCGGCCATGTTGGCTTTTGGTATCACTGCAGCATTTGCAACAAATGTAGCTGTGATTGATTCACAGAAGGTTCTACAGGCTTCACCAGATTTCCAAAAAGCGCAAGCTGAACTGAAGAAGCAGTTTGCTCCAAAAGAACAAGCGATTAAGACTGAAGCGCAAAGTTTTCAAAAAGCGGTAGAGGCTTTTAAGAAAAACCAATCTGTCATGACTAAAACACAGATTCAAACGCAGCAAACACAATTAGCGAATCAGCAAAATGACTTGCGTTTAAAGCAAACGCAGTTCCAAGAATCATTGCAAAAAGAGCAGCAAGAATTGTTCAAAACAGTGTTTACCAATTTACGAACAGTGATTGGTAAAGTTGCAACAAAAAATGGCTATGAAATGGTTGTGCAAAAACAACAGATTGCCTATGCTAGTAATAAAATTGATATTACGGCTCAAGTAATTAAAGCACTTAAATAGGATTGAGGATTGAGGGTTGAGGATTGAGTAAATCTTTAATCCTTCCTAAATCCTTTTGTTGTTTAGCAGAAGGTGAAAAAGATGAAACAGTATTCACTTAAAGAAATTGCGGAGCATATTGGCGCTGAAATAATTGGCGACGGTAGTGTTACTATCAAAGGGATTGCGCCACTACAATCAGCTGGTGCAGAACAGATTTCCTTTTTTGATAACAAGCGTTATCGCGAGCAATTGAAAGTAACACAGGCAGCCGCTGTCATCTTAAAAGCAAAAGATGCTAAAGATAGCAATGTGGTGAGTTTGATTGTTGCTGATCCATATGTTGGATTTGCAAAAGCTACAGCGTTGTTTAGTCAGGCGCCGGTTCGTAAGGTTGGCGTTCATCCTACCGTTATTATCGGTGATAATTGCCATATTGATGCTAGTGTCAGTATTGGTGCTTATACGGTTATTGAAGACAACGTCACCATTGGTGCTGATTCCTATATTGGTTCACATTGTCGTATTGACCAAGATGTTAGCTTGGGTGAGCATTGTGATCTGAAAAATAATGTTACGATTTATTATGGCTGTAAAGTGGGTTCCCACGTGAAAATGTACAGCGGTGTTGTGATCGGTGCAGACGGTTTTGGTTTTGCTAATGACAAAGGCCAATGGGTTAAAGTGCATCAATTAGGTGCTGTCACGATTGGCAATCATGTTGATATTGGTGCCAATAGTTGTATTGATCGTGGCGCATTGGATGATACCAAAATTGGCAGTCACGTGATTATCGACAACCAAGTGCAGTTAGGCCATAACGTTGAAGTGGGCGATGGTTCAGCCATTGCGGGTTGTACAGGCATTGCTGGAAGTACAAAAATTGGCAAATATTGTATGATTGGTGGCCATGTTGCGATGAATGGGCATATTGAGCTTTGTGATCATGTGAGTATCGTGGGTGGTTCAGCAGTTTTACGTTCAATTGAGAAACCTGGTGCTTATGCGTCACCAACCACAGAAATGCCAGTTAAACAGTGGTTGAAAACCATTGCCTGTTATCATAAACTGCCTGAATGGGCACAACATGTGCAAAAGTTAGAGAAATTTTTAAATGATGGAAGCGAAGCATGAGCGATGACAAAGATATGAGTGAAGAAAAGGATATTATGACACCGATTGAAATCTATGACATTTACAAAATGTTGCCGCATCGCTACCCATTTTTAATGGTTGATCGTGTGACTGATTTAGTCATAGCAAAATCATTAAGCGGTTATAAAAATATTACAGCAAACGAGCCTTGCTTCACAGGCCACTTTCCTGAATACCCCGTTTTCCCTGGTGTGTTAACCTTAGAAGCTTTAGCACAAGCCGCAGGTATCTTATCAATCAAAACCAATGCAACACTTGAGGAAAATGATAAAGATTATTTATATTTGTTTGCCGGTGTAAATAAGGCGCGCTTTAAACGCATGGTTTCACCTGGTGACAAACTTGATTTATACATCGAAGTAAAACGTTATCGTAAGGACTTTGCATTGTTTACTGCCATTGCTTCTGTGGATGGTGAAATAGCCTGTGAAGCGGAATTATTAAGTGGACGTAGGGAAATTACCAGTGAGCGCTAAACAAAGAATTCATTCTACTGCCGTGATTCATTCATCAGCCAATATTGCTGATGATGTTGAGATTGGACCTTATGCGATTATTGGCGCCGATGTTGAAATTGGTGCAGGAAGCTGGGTTGGCCCGCATGCCGTGATTAATGGCGAAAGTAAATTTGGTAAAAATAATAAATTTTTCCAATTCTGTTCTGTTGGCGAACAGCCACAAGATTTTTCATATGCCGGTGAACCGACACGATTAGAAGTCGGTGACAATAATATCTTCCGTGAATTCACGACAATTCAACGTGGTACAGTGAAAGATAAAGGCCTAACGAAAATAGGCAATGATAATTATTTCATGAACTATGTGCACATCGCGCATGATTGTATTATTCATAACAACACGATCTTTGCGAACAGCTGTGCATTAGCAGGGCATGTCGAAGTGTTTGATTATGCCATGGTCGGTGCGCTATGTGCTGTGCATCAATTCTGCCGTATTGGTTCTTACAGTTTCTTGGCTCGTGTTGCACAAGTTCCTAAAGATGTGCCACCGTATTTATTGGTGACAGGTCCCGGTATGGAATTGCATGGTTTAAATGCTGTCGGCCTGAAACGACGTGGTTTCTCTCGGGAATCAATTACCATATTGCGTAAAGTCTTCAAACTTTTTTATCGTGAAGGTTTATCGCTAAAAGATGCGACAGCCGAAATTGAAAAATTGATCCCTGAAGACGATGCGGTGAAATTATTCTATGACTTCATCACTGCTGAACATTCTCGCGGTATTGCACGTTAAGCCAGCATATTTAACGCTATTTTTGCGACATTTTCTGAGCCATCTTCATGGCCAAGATTCGTTTTCACTTCAGTTAAATCAGCGACAATTTGCTGTTGATATTGCGCGTCAGTCAGCATTTTAATAATGGCTTGGCTGATGTATTTAGGTTTTGCACGTTCTTGTAATAACTCAGGCACTGCATTTTTTCCCGCGACAATATTGGCAAGCCCTACATGCTTAATTTTAATTAAATGGCGCATAATTAAGCCCGTAACAAACGGTACTTTATAAATGATCACCATAGGCGTTGTCATCAGGGCCGCTTCTAAGGTTGCCGTGCCTGATGATGTGATTAAGGCGTCACAGGCTTGCATGACATTGTAGTTGTCACCTTCAACAATTTTCACATCAACAGCATAACGTTTCAGGTAGGTTTGAATGGTTTCTTTATCAATTGTTGACGCTAGTGGCATAATAAATTGTGTGTTGGGCACACGCAGTTTAATTAAGCGAGCTGATTCTAATATTGTGGGCAATAAACGCTGAATTTCACGGTTACGACTGCCAGGCAGTAAGCCAACCACTTTATTGGTGGTAGCAATGCCGAATTTTTCTCGCGCTTGCTCTGTCGTTAAATTTGATTTAACGCTATGCGTTAAGGGGTGTCCAACGTAGGTGACAGGAATATTAGCTTTCGAATAGAAATCGACTTCAAAGGGAAAAATCACCGCCATGTGGTCAACCACTTTTGCAATACTCTTCACGCGGCCTTGGCGCCAAGCCCAAACTTGAGGGCTAATATAAAATAATACTTTGACACCGAGTTGTTTGGCTTTTTTTGCCAAGCGCAAATTGAAACCCGGGTAGTCAATTAAAATGAGTAAGTCAGGTTTTTGTTGCTTGATGTGTTCAACGGTTGCTTTGAAAATTTTAATGATAGTGGGAAGGTGACCAATCACATCCGTAAAGCCCATTACTGCTAATTCAGCACAATCAGCAAATGTATCAACACCGGCTGCCCGCATTTCGCGACCACCGATGCCCGTAAATATTATATTGCTAGATTTTGAGCTGATGGCTTTGACTAATGATGCACCATGTTCTTCACCCGATGCTTCGCCTGCGATTAACATGATTTTTTTAGTCGTCATGATTCAACACCTTTAGCTGCTGTTGAATTTCGTGAGTAATATCCATCGCAATTTTTAATGCTTCACGACCATCTTCGCCTGACACTAATGCCGGTTTGTTTTCAATAATCGAATTTAAAAATGCGGCTATCTCAGCCATGATGGCATCACCGTTATCAAACTTATGTTTCTTCCATCTGATATTCGGAATACCCGGGAACATTGAGCCTTTGCCTTTGCGATACACTGTAAAGCGTTTTTCATGTAAATTTAGCGAGATATAGGCATCTTTTTGAAAAATACGCATGCGTCGTTCAGTCTTTAATCCTGCACGACTGGCGGTTACATTGGCGACACAGCCGGATTCAAATTGAATCCTTACGTTGGCAATATCAATTTCATTCGTGAGCAGCGGTGTGCCACTCGCCATAATCGTTTTAATCGGTGACTTCACCATGCTTTGAATTAAATCAATGTCGTGAATCATAATGTCCAACACAACGTTGACATCAGAACCGCGAGGCGTAAATGGCGCAATGCGATGGGATTCAATAAACATCGGTTTAGTAATGGTTTCACTGAGTGCTTGCACAGCACTATTAAATCGTTCCAAATGACCGACTTGAATCAAACACTTATGTTGTTTGGCTAACGCAATTAATTCATCGGCTTCGGCAACCGTTACTGTGATAGGTTTTTCAACCAATACGTGCTTGCCTTGTTGAATAAAATATTTGGCGACTTCAAAGTGAGACTGTGTCGGTGTCGCAATGCTAACGGCATCCACTAAATCGACGATGTCGTGATAGTCGGTAAAATATTGGCACTTAAGTTTTTTTGCAAGATCAGATTTATCACTAGCATCCACGATGGCAACTAATTCTGCTTGTTCTAATTTGGCGTATTTTTGGGCATGAAAACTGCCCAAGTAACCGACACCAATAACGGCTGTTTTGATTTTTTCCATGTGTGATAGTGTAGCATAATTAGGGCTTTGAGCTTAGGGCTTAGGTGTTTGTGTGTTAGTATCTTGCTTCATAACGTTGGAGCTTAGGATGCAGCTAATTGTTGGTATTGATGAAGTCGGGCGCGGTCCATTAGCGGGAGCTGTTGTTGCTGCAGCTGTGATACTCGATCCGCAAAATCCTATCGAAGGATTGACCGATTCAAAAATCCTATCGGCGAAAAAACGTGAAGTCTTGTTTGATGTGATTAAAGAAAAAGCCAAAGCGTGGGCGTTAGGGCGAGCTGAGGTGCATGAGATTGATGAGATAAATATCCACCATGCGAGCTTATTAGCCATGAAGCGAGCTTATGAAGCGCTTAACTTAAAAGCCAATAAAGCGTTGATCGATGGTAAATTTTGCCCCGATATTGATTGCGAGTCCGAAGCCATTATCAAAGGTGATTTAACAGAGCCTGCCATCAGCGCTGCTTCAATTTTGGCCAAAGTTACACGTGATCGCGAGATGACAGAGTATGATAAACAATACCCACATTACGGATTTGCGAAGCATGCCGGTTACCCCACCAAACAGCATATGCAAGCTATTGAAAATCATGGTATTTGTATATTGCATAGACGCTCCTATAAGCCGGTTCGTCTCTATTTAGAAAGCCATTCGGAAGCCCTTTCAGCCACCAATATGTGATAAAATTTTCCTCATTATGACCCCCCAATTTATTCACCTTAACATCCACAGTGAGTTCGCTTTAATCGATGGCATCGTGCGCGTCAAACCGCTTGCGAGCGCCTGTGCCAAAGGCCAAATGCCTGCGGTTGCGTTAACCGACCAAATGAACTTATTTGGTTTGGTGAAATTTTATAAGGCGTGCTTGGCTGCAGGTGTGAAACCCATTATCGGTGTCAGTGTTTATCTTGCCAATGAAAAAGAACCCGAAAAACCGTTTGAAGCCATTTTACTTTGCCAAAATGAAATCGGATATCGCAATTTAGCTGAGCTGGTTTCACGTGGATATCTTGAAGGCCAACATCATGGTCGTGTTGTGTTGCAACGTGCCTGGGTGGTCGAGCAGAATGCGGGTTTGATCATGTTGTCTGGCGCGCAGAAAGGTGACGTTGGACAAGCATTGTTGGCCGGCAATCAAACTCGAGCTGAAAAAATATTGCAACGTTGGATGGAAGTGTTTCCTAATCGTTACTATTTTGAATTACAACGCTTAGGTCGCCCGCATGAAGAAGCTTATATTCGTAGTGCTGTTGAATTAGCACAACAACATCACTTGCCTGTTGTCGCAACGAATGCTGTGCGTTTTATCAAGCAAGATGATTTTGATGCACATGAAACTCGCGTCGCGATTCATGATGGCTACACCATGATTGATCCCAATCGACCACGCAATTACACACGCCAACAATATTTAAAAACGCCAGCCGCGATGGTGGAGCTATTCGCTGATATTCCTGAAGCGATTGAAAACACCGTTGAAATTGCGAAGCGCTGCAATGTTCACTTGAGTTTGGGTGAAGTGTTTTTGCCGGATTTTCCTGTGCCAAAAGGCATGACCATCGATAATTTTCTCGCAGAAGAATCGAGGAAAGGTTTAGAGCTCCGATTAACTAAATTATTTGATGTGAATGCGCCAGAGTTTGCTGACATTCGCAAACCGTATGATGAACGTTTGGAAATCGAACTCGGCGTCATCAACAAGATGGGATTCCCGGGTTACTTCTTAATTGTCGCCGACTTTATTCAGTGGGCAAAAAACAATGAAATCCCTGTGGGGCCTGGCCGTGGTTCAGGTGCAGGTTCGCTAGTCGCTTATGTATTAATGATTACTGATTTAGACCCACTAAAATACGAACTGCTATTTGAACGCTTTTTAAATCCAGAGCGGGTATCCATGCCGGATTTCGATGTCGACTTTTGTATGGAAGGGCGCGATCGTGTTATTGAATATGTCGCACAAAAATATGGCCGTGAAGCGGTATCACAAATTATTACTTACGGCACCATGGCCGCAAAAGCCGTTATACGCGATGTGGGGCGCGTGTTAGGCCATCCTTATGGCTTTGTTGATGCATTGGCAAAAATGATTCCCTTTGAAATAGGCATTACCTTAGATAAAGCTTTAGCGCAAGAAGAAACACTGCGTGAACGTTACAATAATGAAGAGGAAGTCACAAATTTATTGGATTTAGCCAAAAAACTTGAAGGTATTACGCGTAATGTGGGTAAGCATGCGGGTGGTGTAGTGATTGCTCCATCGAAGTTAACTGATTTTGTCCCGATTTATTGTGAGGAAGGTGAAGCTAGCATTGTCAGCCAATTTGATAAAGATGATGTTGAGTCAGTCGGCTTGGTGAAGTTTGACTTCTTGGGTTTACGTACCTTAACGATTATTGATTGGGCGTTAAAAAATATTAAATTAGCGCACAATAAAAGCATCGACATCACAACGATACCAATGGATGATTCAGTCGCATTTGATTTGTTAAAAGATTGTAATACCACGGCAGTATTCCAGCTTGAGTCGCGTGGCATGAAAGATTTGATTAAGCGTTTGAAGCCGGATAGTTTTGAAGAAATCATCGCCTTGGTGGCATTGTTTCGACCAGGTCCATTGCAATCAGGCATGGTGGATGACTTTATCGATCGTAAGCACGGTCGTGCTGTGATTGAGTACCCGCATCCTGATTTAGAAGTTATTTTGAGGCCGACTTACGGAGTGATACTTTACCAAGAGCAAGTGATGCAAATCGCTCAAGTGCTGGCAAATTACACGTTAGGTGGTGCGGATGTCTTGCGTCGAGCCATGGGTAAGAAAAAGCCAGAAGAAATGGTTAAGCAACGTTTGATTTTTGTTGATGGTGCGACAAAACGTGGCGTTGATAAACATACCTCAACCCGTATTTTCGATTTGATGGAAAAATTCGCGGGCTATGGCTTTAATAAATCCCACTCAGCTGCGTATGCCTTGTTGTCATATCAAACCGCCTGGTTAAAAGCACATTATCCTGCAGAGTTTATGGCCGCAGTGATGTCAGCGGATATGGATAACACCGATAAAGTCGTGATCATGGTCGAAGATTCTCGAGCGATGAAAGTGAAAGTGATTCCACCTTGTATCAATGCTGGCGACTACAAATTCACGGTTAATAAAACCGGTGATATTGTTTATGGCTTGGGTGCCATTAAAGGAATGGGTGAAGCTGCCATCGAAGGCATCGTTGAAGAACGTAAGCAAAATGGTGCTTACCAAAATATATTTGAATTTTGTCAGCGGGTGGATTTGCGAAAAGTGAATCGGCGCGTTTTAGAAGCCTTAATTAAATCAGGTGCGATGGACTGTTTTGAAAAACCCCGCGCAGTATTATGCGCCTCAGTTGAAAAAGCGTTGAAACAAGCTGAGCAACATTCGCGTAATGAAGCAATCGGTCAAGACGATTTGTTTGGCGGTGGCAGTCATGAAGTGCGTGCTGAATATGTCGAAGTGAAGCCCTGGTCAGAAAAGGAACGTTTGGCGGGTGAAAAAGTCACGTTGGGCCTCTATATCACTGGCCATCCATTAGCTCGTTATGCCGATGAATTTAAACATTTCACTACGTCTAAAATTGTTGAATTGCGTCCTACACGCAATCAAACTGTCACCGTTGCCGGTATTGTGATGACAATTCGCACAATGATAACTAAGCGTGGCGACCGTATGGCCTTTATGAGTGTGGATGATGGTACAGGCCGCATGGAGATGGCGGTGTTTTCTGATGTGTTTAATGATGTGCGTGAATTATTGATAAAAGATAATCTGTTGGTCATCGAAGGCGAAGTCAGTATGGACGATTATACGGGTGGTTATAAGATGAGTGCCACCAAAATTTGGAGCCTTGACCAAGCGCGAGAACGATTTGCACGCGGTATCGTATTAACAGTTGACGCAGACCAGGCGAGTAATGATATTATTACAGAGCTTCAACGACGGATGTTGCCTTATAAACAAGGTAATTGTCCGGTTTATATCGACTATCAAAATGGCGCGTCGAGCGCTCAGTTTAATATGAGTGCAGAATGGAAGATGCAACCTTGTGATGATTTGTTAGATAGTTTGGAAGAAGTGTTAGGCGATAAACGCACACAAGTGATTTATTAAGGCCAAAATGTAAGGTGGACTTATCCACCATCAATAACCGAGGAAAAGAAATGGATTTAGAAATTTTAGAATTCGAAAAACCCATTGTCGAACTCGACGAAAAAATTAATGAACTACGTAATGTCGGCAGCAGTGATGGCGTCGATGTAGTCAAAGAAATTGCAACGCTAGAAGATAAACGCGATCGCTTATTGAAATCTGTATTCACCGGTTTGTCACGCGCACAAGTCGTGAAGGTGGCTCGTCACCCTAAGCGACCACATGCGATTGATTATATCGAAACTATATTCACTGATTTTGATGAATTACACGGTGACAGACACTTTGCTGATGACCCGGCTATTATTGCAGGTCTAGCACGTTTTAATGATCAGCCTGTGTTAGTCATTGGTGAAGAAAAAGGCCGCACGACGAAAGAAAAAATTAAACACAATTTTGCGATGCCACGTCCCGAAGGTTATCGTAAAGCGTTACGCCTCATGAAAATGGCAGAAAAATACGATATCCCTATTATTACTTTTATTGACACGCCGGGTGCTTATCCCGGTATCGATGCAGAAGAGCGTAATCAAAGTGAAGCCATTGCGAGAAATTTATTTGAAATGGCGGAGTTAACCGTGCCAGTGATTTGTATCGTTATAGGTGAAGGTGGTTCAGGTGGTGCATTAGCGATTGGTGTGGGTGACCGTGTGTTAATGTTGCAACACAGTATTTATTCAGTCATTTCGCCGGAAGGCTGCGCGTCTATTTTGTGGCGCAGTGCTGATAAAGCCGATGAAGCAGCCGAAGCGATGAAAGTCACAGCACAAGATTCACTCGAAAATAAATTGATTGATGCTGTAATTCCTGAACCCCTAGGCGGAGCACATCGTAATGTCGATGCCACCATGGCTGCTGTCAAACACGCTATCGAAGATAATTTAACTTACTTAAATCGTCTAACCCTCGATGAATTATTACAACAACGCTACGATAAACTCATGAGTTACGGCATTTATGAGTAATCCTTGCTTCTCCCGTCAGCGGGAGAAGATGCCCTGTGGGCAGATGAGGGTGGATAAAATTGCCGCGTAGCGGTCACAAAATAATATGCTAAATCAATCGACTATTCATACACTTTCTGAGGCTAATCGTATTATCATCGCCTACAGCGGTGGTATAGATTCACATGTTTTATTGCAGCTTGTTGCAAATGATCCCGAATTACAACAAATAAAAAAAATCGCTGTTCATATTCATCATGGTCTAAGTCCTAATGCGGATGATTGGTCAGAACATTGTGAGATGGTTTGCAATGATTTATCGATTGATTATCAATCGATTGTGGTTGCAGTCGACTCTGATAATGGTCAAAGCCCAGAAGCAGCCGCACGCGAGGCACGCTACCAAGCGTTGCGATCCATTATGCAAACCGATGACATCTTACTTACGGCGCATCATCAAGATGACCAAGCGGAAACATTATTACTGCAATTATTCCGTGGTGCGGGTATTAAAGGCTTAGCGGCTATGCCGGAACAAACGGATTTTTCTAATGGCAGCTTAGTACGGCCACTACTCAATAGCAGCCGCACTGATATTGAAGCCTATGCTAAACAACATAAGCTCAATTGGATTGAAGATGAATCCAATGCCGAGATAAATTTTGATCGTAACTATTTGCGTCATGAGATTATGCCACTACTAACAAAGCGTTGGCCTGCCGTGGCACAGAATATCACGCGCTCAGCTAAGCATTGTGCAGAAGCTGATATGACCTTAAAAGAATTGACGCAACAATTATTTCAATTTAACAATAACAGTTTAGTTAAACCTTACGATCAATTCGTACAAGGTATGTTAGACACGACGTTAGTTCAACAATATCCACGCAATCAACAAAAATTGATTGTGCGCAGTTGGCTCCAGCAATGTGATTTACCACTGCCATCTACTGCACAGCTCAATGCTGTGCTCGATGAAGTGATCGCCGCGAAAGAAGATGCTGAACCCTTAGTCGAATGGCAGGGCGCACAGATTCGTCGTTATCAATCACAACTCTATGCAATGCAGCCTTTGCCGACGATGGATATTAGTCAAGTTTACGCATGGCCTAATGTCAATGAACCATTACACTTACCGTATATGACGCTAGATGATTCCTTGTTAGCTAATGCGGAATTAAACAATGTAAGCGTTCGCTTCCGCCAAGGTGGTGAACGATTTCATCCATTTAATCGCGACAAATCGCAAACCTTAAAAAAGCTTATGCAAGAGTGGCAAATCCCCAGTTTTTTACGCGACTATGTACCCTTGATTTATGTCGATGAAAAGCTCACTGCTGTCGTAGGCTACGCAACATGTTAAACCGTACTATTTCGATAGCCCCCATGATGGATTGGACTGACCGGTTTGATCGTTATTTTCTACGTTTAATCACTCGGCATGCATTACTCTATACTGAGATGGTTCACGCCAATGCGCTCATTCATGGTGATGCAGAACGTTTCTTGCAATTTGATGTGAGCGAACACCCCGTAGCAATTCAACTCGGTGGTAGTGACCCACAAGCCTTAGCAACAGCGGCAAAACTGGCCGCCGACTATGGTTATGATGAAGTGAATTTAAATGTGGGTTGCCCCAGTGACCGTGTACAAGCCGGTAAATTTGGCGCTTGTTTGATGGCTGAGCCCGAACTGGTGGCTGATTGTGTCACGGCTATGCGTGAAGCAGTGGATGTGCCAGTGACCGTTAAATCGCGTATTGGTATTGATAAAAACGATAGCTATGAATACTTACACAATTTTGTTGTAACGGTTGCCAAAGCCGGCTGCAAAGTGTTTATTATTCACGCCCGTAGTGCGTGGTTAAAAGGCTTAAGCCCAAAAGAAAACCGTGATGTGCCACCGTTAAACTATGAACATGTTTACCGTATCAAACAAGATTTCCCTGAACTCAATATCAGCGTTAACGGTGGCATAAAAACCCTGTCTGAGGTCAGTGAACATTTGAAATTTGTTGATGGCGTTATGATAGGACGACAAGCCTATAACGATCCGTATAGCTTAGCGACAGTCGATCGGGATTTTTACCAAGATGATCATCCCATCCCAACCCGTATTGAAATCGTGCAGCAATTTCTACCCTACATTGAACATGAACTTAAACAGGGCATCAAGCTCAGCCAAATTACCCGTCACATATTAGGTCTATTCCAAGGTCAACCCAACGCGCGTTTATGGCGTCGACATCTTAGTGAAAATGCACCTAAGATGGGAGCGGGGATAGAGGTGATAGAAGCCGCATTAAGCAGGCTTGCTAGTATTTAACATCCATCTCTTTGCTTGCTCATATTCTGCACTGCTTGTTTAAAACAGCTGTTTGATATAACCCGATATATGGTCTATGATTACTGACCATGACAACACCGACAGATACTAATAATGTCAGCACTCGCGATCGTATCCTTGATGCTGCAGAATCATTATTTTCCATTCACGGATTCGCTGAAACATCCATGCGTGATATCACGAGTGATGCAGGCGTTAATCTGGCGGCTATTAATTATCACTTTGGTAGCAAAGAAGATTTAGTGCAAGAAGTGTTTATCCGTTGTTTAGATCCTATCGACAAAGCTTTTAATAAAGAAGCCGATAATCTGTTAAAAGAATCGCGTACCTCTTATGAAGCCCTGGAACATTTTTTCCGTGTCGTCATTAAAGCCGCGTTGGATAACGAGCAACGCAAAAAAGGTGGCGGTGCTATCTTTATGCGATTGTTAAGTCGTTCGTATAGTGAATCACAAAACAACTTACGTATTTCTTTGGTACAGCGCTACAACACGACACTGATTAAATGCATTCGTTTTTTCCGTTTAACCTTGCCCGATTTGTCACGCGCAGAAGTATTCTGGCGTATTCACTTTATGTTAGGCAGTCTTGCCTTTACCATTGCTGGTGAGCGCGAGATTGCGAGCATTGCACATCGCATTTATCAAGATGAAATGGATGATGACGTTTTACTCAATCGCCTAGTAGCATTTGTTGTTGCAGGTTTACAAGCAGAATAGAGGTCCCTATGTTAGCAGCAGAAATTATAACGCTTGCCTTAGTCACTTGGCTGGTAATCTTTTTACGGTTGAAGCCCTTGGTTTGGACTGTCGTCATGGCGGGCTTCTTAGCTGCATTTACTGTGTTGCCACCACATGCTCATATATTATCAATCGTATTCTGGGCCATCTATGGTTGCTTCGCTGTATTCGCCAACATCAAACCGTTACGCATGTTGTTTTTCACGCGTCCTTTCTTTATGCGCTTCAAAAAAATATTACCACCAATGAGCAGTACTGAACGTGAAGCCTTGGAAGCCGGCGATACATGGTGGGAAGGTGATTTATTCCAAGGTTCACCTAATTGGAAAAAATTACATGCGATTAAAAAACCCAGTTTAACAATTGAAGAACAAGCCTTTGTCGACAATGAAGTCGAAACACTTTGCAAAATGATCAACGATTGGCAAATTGTCAGTGTTGATCGCGATATGCCACCAGAAGTCTGGCAGTATTTAAAAGATAACCGTTTCTTTGGCATGGTCATTGATAAGAAATACGGCGGTCGTGGTTTTTCTGCCTTGGCACATTCAACCGTCGTCACCAAAATTGCGACAAGCAGCTTTAGCGTTGCAGTTAATACCATGGTACCTAATTCTTTAGGGCCGGGTGAATTGTTGCATCATTATGGTACTGAAGCCCAAAAAGATTATTACTTACCGCGCTTAGCGAAAGGCGAAGAAATTCCTTGCTTTGGATTAACCAGTACGGTTGTGGGCAGTGATGCGAGTAAAATGACGGATACCGGTGTTATCTGCATGGGTCAGCATGAAGGTAAAGAAGTGTTGGGTATCAATCTTAATTTCGAAAAACGTTACATTACCTTAGCGCCTGTTGCAACGGTTGTCGGCTTAGCATTTAATTTGTTGGATCCTGACCATTTACTTGGCGATAAAGAGAATATTGGTATTACCGTTTGTTTATTACCAACGAGCCAAGCGGGTGTGAATGCCGGCGAACGTCATTTCCCTGGCAACATGGCTTTCATGAATGGCCCCGTTAGTGGTAAAGATGTTTTTATCCCGATTGATTGGATTATCGGTGGTGCTGAAAATGCGGGTACCGGGTGGCGCATGTTGATGGAATGCCTATCCATCGGCCGTGGTATTTCCTTGCCTTCACTATCAGCCGCAGGTGGCATGCTTAATACACGCACAACAGGTGCATATGCACGTTTGCGTAAACAGTTCCGTCAGCCTATTGGTAATTTTGAAGGTGTGCAAGAAGCCATGGCACGTATTGGCGGCATGACGTATATATTAGAAGCTTGTCGACGTATGACAGCCGGCGCGGTCGATTTAGGCATTAGACCTTCAGTTGCATCTGCGATTGCTAAATACCATTGTACCGAAATGAATCGTCAAACCTTCAATGATGCTATGGATGTGCAAGCGGGTCGTGCAGTACAAGCCGGTCCTCGAAATTATATTACCAATGGTTATAGTGCTATTCCTATGTCGATAACGGTTGAAGGCGCTAATATTTTAACGCGTAGTTTAATTGTGTTTGGTCAAGGTGCCGTGCGTTGTCATCCTTATGTGTTCCATGAAATGGAAGCGGCAGCAGCGAATAACCTACGCAAATTTGATTGCAATTTGTTATCACACCTGGGTTACACCATGAGTAATATTGTGCGTTTAGCCACGTATAGTTTGACTAATGGCCATTTTACGGTTGTGCCTCATTCTCCACTAGCCTATTACTATCGCCAGTTATCACGCATGAGTACAGCATTAGCGGTTGTGTCTGATTTTGCTATGTTGACCTTAGGTGGTGCGTTAAAACGCAAAGAAAGCTTGTCGGCTCGATTGGGTGATGTGTTGAGTGCTTTATATTTAGCGTCCACGGTTTTGAAATATCATGCTGATCATAATTCGTCAAAAGATGATTTGCCAATGGTGAAATGGGCGTTAGAAACATGCTTAGCGAACATTCAAATAGCCTTCGATGATTTCTTCCGTAACTTCCCTTCTCGAGGTATGGCAAAACTATTAAAGTTTTTAACTTTTCCTTATGGTCGTTCTTATCAAGGGCCAAGTGACAAACTGACAGAGCAAGTTGCACAGTTTATGATGCAACCTTCACAAGCCCGCGATCGCTTAACACACTTGTGTTATATCGGTTCAGTAGATAAACCAGTAGGTCGTTTAGAAAATGCCTTTAACTTGTTAATAAAAGTGGAACCATTGGAGCGCAAGTTGAAGAAAGCAGTGAAGGATAACATCATCACTTTCACAAAAAATAAAGAACAACTTATTGCCGAGGCGGTGACAGCCCATGTGTTAACACCGACAGAGGGTGAGTTAGTCAAAAGTTTTGAAGCAATAGAACTAGATGCTATGCAGGTTGACAACTTTGCTGCAGGCACATTATAACTTGCACACATCGCAAGCCACAGAATATATTAAAGAGGTGACATATGGAAAAACATTATCAAGGTCGGACCGTTTATCTTGTCGACGGTACACGCAGTGCGTTTGTCAAAGCAAAAGGTAAGCCGGGTCCTTTTTTGGCTTCGGATTTAGCTGTGGCAGCAGGGCGAAAATTATTTGCTCGTTTGCCGATTGATCCCAGCGATGTGGATGAAACGATTTTCGGTTGTATGATGCCAACAGCAGATGAAACCAATATTGGTCGTTTGATTGGTTATCGTTTAGGTTGTGGTAAAGATGTGCCAGGTTTTACCGTGCAACGTAACTGTGCCTCTGGTATGCAAGCAATTGATAGCGCTTTAAAAGACATTGCGCTAGGCCGCCATGATTTAGTGTTAGCGGGCGGTACGGATGCGATGAGTCACGCGCCATTAATTTACAACAAGAATGCTGTCAACTGGTTTGCCGGTATGATGCGTTGCAGAACGCCTGTCGCGAAATTAAAGCATTTTGGTAAATTACGTCCTTCGATGTTTTTAAATCCAGTCATTAGCTTAGTGCGGGGTTTAACCGATCCCATGTGTAGTTTGATTATGGGTAAAACAGCCGAAATAATTGCTTATCGGTTTGGTATCACACGTCATGATATGGATGAATATACGGCCATGAGTCACGAGCGTTTGGGTAAAGCAACAGATGCTGGTGTGTTCAAAGGTGAATTAACCGATATGTTTGATAACAAAGGCAATGTCGTTGACCATGATGAAGGCTTACGTCGCGATACAACTGTTGAAAAACTCGGTAAACTTAAACCTTTCTTTGATAAAAAATACGGTATGGTAACAGCGGCTAATAGTTCGCAAGTAACTGATGGTGCTGCTGTTGTGTTACTGGCGAGTGCCGATGCAGTAAAAAAACATAATCTACCGGTGATTGCTAAAATTATCGATGCCAACTGGGCAGCGCTAGATCCTAGCGTCATGGGTTTAGGCCCTGTTTATGCCACCACGCCAATGTTACAACGCAATGGTTTGACTCTTAACGATATCGATTATTGGGAACTCAATGAAGCCTTCGCTGCACAAGTCATTGGTTGCTTACGCGCATGGGAATGTGATGAGTTTTGTCAAAATGAATTAGGCTTAGACGGGGCCTTTGGTTCAGTCGATATGAATAAAGTTAATATAGATGGTGGCGCTGTGTCCATGGGCCATCCAGTCGGTGCGAGTGGTACGCGGATTACCTTGCACTTAGCTAATGTATTGAAACGTAAAAATGCCAAACTAGGTGTCGCCACAATTTGTATCGGTGGTGGCTTAGGTGGTGCGATGTTGATTGAAAACGTCGATAGCGTAGACGAATAAGGGGATGATGATGAGCGAATATAAGAATTGGCAATTAAATAAAGATGATGATGGTATCCTTTGGTTAACGCTAGATCGCCACGATGCAAGTGTTAACTCTTTAAATCACGAAGTTCTATCTGAGTTTAAACAAATTCTAAGTGAGATTGAAGATAACTTGCCAACAGGTGTCGTGATTCAGTCGGGCAAAAAAACCGGTTTCATTGCCGGTGCTGACATCGAGCAATTTGTGAAGATTAAAAACGTTAACGAAGCCATAAGCCTTGTGCGTGAAGGTCAAAAGATTTTTGACCAACTGGAAGCTTTGAAAACACCAACCGTTGCCATGATTAATGGTTTCTGTATGGGTGGTGGAACAGAGTTATCGCTAGCCTGTGATTATCGAGTTGCGTGTGACGATGATAAAACGCGTTTGGGTTTACCCGAAGTAAAATTGGGCATTCATCCTGGTTGGGGTGGCACAGTCCGTTTGCCACGTTTAGTTGGCGCGATTAAAGCCATGGATGTGATTTTGTCAGGTCGTAATGTTCGTGCTAAATCTGCTGCTAAAATGGGTATGGTTGATGTTGCTGTGCCAGAACGTCACCTAGTCACAGCCACGCGTGATTTGATTTTGAAAAAGCGTCCTAAGCACAAGGCAAGCTTTATGGAACGCATGACTAATGTTTCATTTGTACGTCCATTATTGGCAAAACAAATGACAAAACAAGTGGCGAGCAAAGCGCGCAAAGATCACTACCCAGCACCTTACGCGGTGATTAAAAATTGGGTCAGTGATGGTGCGAAGGGCGAAGCAGCCATGATCACTGAAGCCAATTCAATGGGTGAATTGTTGGTAACGCCAACGTCACGTAATTTGGTCCGTGTGTTCTTTTTACAAGATCAAATGAAAGGTTTAGCCAAAGGTATTAAATACAAACCTAAGCATGTACATGTCATTGGTGCTGGCACTATGGGTGGTGATATTGCTGCTTGGTGTGCATTCAGAGGTTTTAATGTCACCTTGCAGGATCGTGAAGCGAAATTTATTTCACCTGCTATTAAACGTGCTTACAAGCTTTACAAAAAGAAATTGAAAAAGCCTGTGCCGATTCGCGAGTGTATGGATCGCCTAATGCCAGATGTTGATGGTGAGGGTGTGAAAAAAGCTGACATTATTATCGAAGCAATTTTTGAAAACTTGGAAGTGAAACAGCAGTTGTTTAAGGATTTAGAAAGCAAAGCTAAGCCAGAAGCTATTTTGGCCTCTAACACATCCAGTATCCCACTCGATGAAATCAGTTCGGTGATGAGTAACCCAGGTCGGCTAGTTGGCATCCACTTCTTTAACCCTGTTGCAATGATGCCTCTTGTTGAAGTTGTGAAAAGCGAAAGCACGGATGAAACCATTGCCAATCACGCCATTAAATTTGTGACGAGCTTAGGCAAATTCCCCGTACCAGTGAAAAGCAAACCTGGCTTCTTAGTTAATCGTTGTTTAATGCCGTACATGATGGAAGCGATGGCATTATTAGACGAAGGTGTTTCAGGCCCAGCTATCGATAAAGCCGCTAAAGCCTTTGGTATGCCAATGGGTCCTATCGAATTAGGTGATACAGTCGGTTTAGATGTCTGTTTGTCAGTAGCCAAAAACTTAAGCCAAGCCTTCGGTGGTGATGTGCCTAAGAGTTTAGAAAAAATTGTCGAGTCTGGCAATTTCGGTAAGAAAACGGGTAAAGGTTTTTATGAATATAAAAAGGGTAAGCCGGTTAAATCAGAAGGCGGTAATGTGCCTCAAGATGCCGTTGCTCGCATGATTAATCGTATGTTAAACGAATGTGCTGCATGTTTACGTGAAGGTGTGGTTGATGACATTGGCTTGCTCGATGGTGGCATGATCTTCGGAACGGGTTTTGCTCCATTCCGTGGCGGCCCAATGAAGTATGCGCAAGACAAAGGTGTTGCTGCTGTGAAGCAAGAGATGCAAGAGTTAGCCAGTAAATATGGTAGTCGTTTTAAACCGGATGCTTATTGGGATACGATGTAAGCGCTAAGGGCTTAGGTATTAGGCTTTAGGCAGTGTTGTCGTCACGTGAGCGTGACAATTGTTTAAGATATTGGGTTGACGGCTCATTTCAATGGCTTATGCTGCTTTCTATGATGCTCTAAGCCCCCTGGAGATATTATGTCTAATCCTACATTAATCGTCACCGCTCCACCGAATGAAGCGAATCCTGATGGGGATGTGTTTGGTGGTTGGATGATGTCTCAGCTTGATTTAGCCGGTGGTATTACGGCTAGTCGAAAAGCAGGTGGGCGAGTCGCAACGGTTGGTGTAAAAGAACTAACCTTTATTAAGCCAGTTTTTGTTTATGATGTCGTGAGTTTCCACACTGAGATTGTAAAGATAGGTAAAACATCTATCACCGTCTTTATCGAAGCCCATTCTGATCGTAAACTAGGCGCTGGCGAATCAGGCATTAAAGTTGGTGAAGCCACGATCACCTACGTCGCCATACAAGAACCTGGCGTGAAGAAAACACTGAGTTAGTGACTTATCCCCAGCAGAGAGAAGATGCCCGAAGGGCAGGTGAGGGATGATAAAATCCGTCGCGAAACGACACCGAATTAAACAAGGAGCCACCATGAAAAAATTACTACTAGCCTTCACTTTAGTGAGCCTATCCCTAACCACAGCCTACGCCCATGAGGACAACGTGAAACAATTCCAAGACATAACTAAACCCATCATCGTTAAATCCGATGTGTCTACCTTCCAGATTAAACTCGATGCGAACAAAACCACAGGTTACAGCTGGATGTTAGTCCCCGATAAAACATCAAAATGGATTGTCGCTGAAAAAGAACAATACATCGCCCCTAAAAATACGAAACTTGTCGGTGCCCCCGGCCAAGATATTTGGACCTTCGCTGTTAGCCGCGAAGCCTTCGATGTGCCCAGTGAATTACACGCGACATTGGTTTATGCGCGCCCATGGGATATGCAAGGCGGAAAAACCGTTGAGTTAAAAATTGTGACTCAGGCGGAAGAGGATAGTTGAATAATGACGATATGAGAAAGGCCGCATTTGCGGCCTTTTTTTATTTATTTTGCCGACTCAAAATAAGTAGGGCTACAAATTAGTTGCATCAAGTATAGCCTGGTTGGTTATTTTATGAATTTTATGAAATGGTGCATGTGCGGCGTGTTGGATCTGGTCTTGTTGGTAATCTTCCCATTTGTCGTAGTATCTCCGTCTGTGACATGTGTGTTGGTTCGTGTTCGCCGAGCAATCCTGGTGGCCGATGTGGCTGAGCATGTGGTTGGTATGGCAGCGGTGTATGATAAGTAGTAGTTCTTGTTGTGTAGGGTGGAAGTGGAGACGCTACTGTCGAATAACTAGGAGGTGCGCCATTAAAAAGACTGCTGTATGACGGTGGTTCATCTGCTTCTGTCGGAATCTCAATTGGTTGGCTAGGAAGTATTCGAAGTGGAAGCTGTGAAGGTAGGTTGCCTCCTACCATCGGTGTAACCATAAAGATATCGTTATTAATTGCTATCACGAGCTCGGGATTTGCCTCAACTCTAGGATGTAATAATAAACGTTGCGCTATTTGTAAAAAATAAGCTAATGGTTTTTGATATTGACTGATCGGTGGTTGATAGGCGCTCAAGCATCTCATCATCACATCAGCGACATCAAGAAAAATATCAACATAATTGTTTTGATCTTGGTAGATTGCCAAATCCATTGTGACTAAACTATGAATAATAGGATATACCTGAGGTAGTAGGGCCGTATCTTCTGCAATGCGCGGTTTAAAGCATTCCAAATAAGCTGCAGCGAAAATGGGATATTGTAAAATGGCTCTTTCAGGATTGTCACAGTTTGCCCAGCAAGGTTTATGCGTCCTTATGCTCACCATTCCATTTAGGATTACATTGGGGTATTGGGCTGTAGGAGTTATAGGGTGGTAAGTCATAGAACTTAGTTTTATTGTGATTGGTGCAAGTGTAGCACTTGTGCTTTTTGCGAGCAAATATTTCTGTGCCTCAGTAGTGGCTATCGTTTTGCATTATGTGTAGTTGCAGAATTGCTAATCAGTCTAAACTGTCATTATAAAATGACACACTGTCCTTTTCGTCTAGCTCTTGGATGGTTGTAGAGTAATGGTTGGGTTGGTGATTCAGTTGGATATTGGTTTCCATCGTTAGCATTCAAAGAGCGAAGGCTTGCTTCAGCAACATCTTTTAATGCTGTCGGTGCGTAAGGGTTTGTTTTGATTTTGTTAGATATTTGGCGTTGTAAGTCGAGAATCATTGGGCCTAATTGAGGAATAGTTAACGTACATAGGTAATTGTGAATGCCCGCAATTTCATAAGCATCGTTTGTTGCCAGGCCTACATTAATAACCCTTTGCTGCAGATTGTAAAGGTCTGCAGCAGTAGGGCTTGAAGATGCAAGTATAGATGTTATATGCGAGGGGTAACTCATTTACGTTTCAACGGCACATAATGCGGTTTCCACATGGTTTGTTTCACCAAGGTTTCAGGATCACCATCAACTTGTGCAAAACCATCTTTTTGGGCTTGTTTTGCTACGGCGATACCAATTTTTTCAGCCACTTCACGCGCATGATCTAAATCAGGCAACAATGCCGCGTGCGGATCGTTATTAATCGGTGCGTGGTCACTCAAAGTATCACAAGCCGCCCAAATCATATTATCGGTGCAACGTTTAGATTTGCTGGCAATCATGCCTAAGCCTAAGCCAGGGAATACGAGGGCATTGTTACATTGCGCGATGACATGCGTGTGGCCCTTGTAATCAACAGGTTCAAATGGGCTACCTGTTGCGATTAGTGCTTTACCATCCGTCCACTCTAAAATTTGTGTCGGTGTCGCTTCCGCTTTTTCAGTGGGGTTGGATAGCGGTAAGATGATAGGGCGATCAGTATGTTTCGCGATATCTTTAATCATGTCTTCAGTGAAATGACCGGCTTGGGCAGAACAGCCCACTAAAATAGTCGGGTGCACTTGAGCAGTGGTTTCAGCCAAACTAACGTTACTGGCATCAGCAATTTTCCAGTCTTTCACGGCATCGCGTGATAGCGCATACGGTTTTTGTGCGTCAGTTAGATCATCCATGTCATCAAAGATTAAACCAAAACGATCGACTAACCAAAATTGTGCATTAGCTTGTTCTTCGGTTAAGCCTTCACGAATCATAGCATCACGAATTTGATCGGTAATCCCCATGCCTGCTGTACCGGCACCGTAAACGACAATGCGCTGGTCAGAGAGTTTTTCGCCTTTGTATTTCACTGCTGCTAAGAAGCCCGCCAGTGTGACGGCACCTGTACCTTGCACATCATCGTTAAACGTACAGAGTTGATCACGATATTCATCGAGAATACGGCGTGCATTACCACGGCCAAAATCTTCCCAGTGCAAGAATACATGCGGAAATTTCTTTTTAATTGCGGCTACGAATTTAGCGATGAAATCATCGTATTCTTTGCCTGTCTTACGCGGATGGCGTAAGCCTAAATACATAGGGTCATCGAGCAAGGCTTGATTGTTGGTGCCTACATCGAGCTGAATCGGCAATGTATGGCAAGGATTAATGCCACCACACAGGCCGTAAACCATTAATTTGGCAATGGGAATATCCATACCACCAACACCTTGGTCACCAATACCCAGGACACCTTCACCATCAGTGACAACAATTACATCAATATCAGGGTTAGAGCGGTTATCCAATATTTCTTCAATATGCTGTGCTTCGTTATAGGCAACAAAAAGACCTCGCGCACTTCGGTATTCACGGCTAAAGGATTTGACAGCCGTACCGACAATTGGGGTATAAATAGTGGGTACCATTTCTTTCAAATGTTCAGTGACTAAACGATAAAATAATACTTGATTAGTATTATGTAAGTTATTGAGGTAAATATTTTTTTCTAAAAATGTTTCAAACGAACTGAATTGCAAATACGCACGTTGCACTTGTTCTTCCAAATCTTCGACTCGTGGCGGTAGTTTGCCAAGCAAATCAAAATCGTGACGTTCTTGCTTGCTGAAGGCAGTACTTTTATTTAACTGCGGTGTCATCAAAAGCAGTTTACCCGCGATGGAAGTTTCGATATAGTCTTCAGGTTCATAAATGTGTTTAAAATCTAACATAGTAAAAATTACCTCGGAGTATTGTTTTGGCGAATAAATATACGCAAATAAGTGATCGATTATATGATTATATGCTCGATGTGTCATTACGAGAATCGCCCGTATTGCAGCAAATGCGGACTGAAATTGAAGCGCACCCCATGGGGAAGTTTTCGACAGGACCAGAAGTTGCTCAATTGTTAGCCTTTCTGATTAAATTGACGGGTGCTCAGCGTGTATTAGAGCTTGGTACCTTTATGGGCTACAGCTCGACCGTGATGGCGCTAGCATTGCCTACAAACGGCAACATGCTTTGTTGTGACACTAGTCAAGAGTGGACTGACCATGCTAGACAATATTGGCAGCAATTCAGTGTGAGTGACAAGCTTACTTTGCAGTTAGCGCCTGCGTTAGAAACGCTTGATGGTTTAATCACTGAAGGACGACAATTTGATTTTATCTACATCGATGCCGATAAACCCAATTATCCTGAGTACTATGAAAAATCATTGCAAGTATTACATCAAGGCGGGGTGATGGTATTAGACAATGTGTTTCGCGGCGGTAGCGTTATCAATCTTGATGAAACTAACAGCACGACCAAAAACATTGATGCTTTAAATAAAAAAATTCACCGCGATAAACGGGTGGATTTGTCGATGTTGCCAGTTTGTGATGGTGTGACAATAATTAGAAAATGCTAGCTGTCTTAATACTTAAACTGTATGAGTAGCTGAATTAGGATGAATGATGAGGGACACGCTAATCTCTGTGCTTTGTAATTATCGTTTTATACTAGCGTTTCAGTGTTTGTAGACCGTTGGCGTGCATATTGATCGAGTCCAAATCCTTTCTTAGCCATTTGTTTTCTACTAAGATCTATCGCTATGTAGAACCACAAACCATTCATTATGGTAGCAAGCTCATTGATATAATCAACAGTTGAATTGATTTTTTTAATACTTAGTTTAGTTATGTTAACACCCGTTTCAGTTTTGATATTTTTGTGATTTTCGAATAAAAACTTTAATGGTTTAAGATGAGAGTCGGCCACTGGTTGATTTTTACAATATTGAGCATTAACTGTTTTTAAAGCATCTTCAAATCCCGTAGCACAAGTTTGTGTTATAGGGGCTAATATGGCGGCAAACAGCTCAAACAGACAGTGTGTAACAAAATCATGTGATAAATAAGGGTAGTAACGGGAGGAATAAAAGGTTTCTGTTGCATCAGCTAATTTATCAAACATCTCTTTGTATATCTCATCGTTAAATTGACCGGAGGCTTTCAATAATTTATAGATATACATCATAAATTTCACATAACCTTTTGGTGCCATCGATAATAGGGTTATGTGAAATATATCGTGCAATTGAAAAGCAAAGAAAGAGCCTGGCCGGTTATCCGCACTTGTCGGTTCAAATAATCCTGGAATGGGTAAAGCAAATGGATGAATACCTTCTGCATGCAGGTCAACAATTTGTTCTTGAGTTAATCCATCAGAACTTGTCAAGTAAGCAACAAATTGCATAGCTGTGTCGGGGTACCAAGTGAGTAATGCTGCACGAATAAAAGCTATGGGTAATAAAATCATAGCATTGGGCAAAGATTTGCTAACTTTAGCAGGCAAGAGAGGCAGAGGGTAGTCAGTAACCAGTGAACGTGTTAGCAGTTGTAACATATCATTAGAGGAATTTTTCATTTCATCAAGATCTAAATGTCTAACTTTAACTAATCGGGTTGCATAAAGCTGTTGACGTTGTGGCATCATCTTATTAAAGACACGTAAAATTGCATCATAATTTAATGTTGGATAAAATTGTTTAAGCTCTTCAATAAAGTTGATATGAGAATGTATGGTTTTTGCCGACATATAAGGCAGCTGGTTTATATCTTCAGTGATAGGCATACAATTAGGGAATGATGCTTGTGCATTTAATGAGAAAACTTGATCACTAAAGTCATTGACCGTAGTCTTGTCGCTCATCATATCAAAATAGGCTGTTGCAAATGCAGAGCCTTTTTGCCGCAAATCTGTGAAAAGTCGTTCGCAATCAGCCATTGCCGCTGTTGGAATAAATCGGTGAAGTTCAGTAATTGATTGAGATAATTGAGTATTTGCTATGCACAACATATTGGTCTAATGATGTTATTAGTATTAGACCTATTATAGCCTAGTAGGATTAAATAAATATTAAAGCCTGGCTAGAATTCAATTATTTAGCGCTAGGTAAGCCGATTAATCCCTAAAATTATCATAATCCAATGCCACATCGAAATCACCATCCATAATAAGCGCGATAGCTTCTTGTAAGTCATCGCGCTTTTTACCTGTCACACGAATTTTATCGCCTTGAATTTGTGTTTGAACTTTTAGCTTGGCATCTTTAATCGCGCTAGTGATTTTTTTAGCTGATTTTTGATCGATACCTTGTTTGATAATAATTTTTTGACGTGCTTCAGCAACATTGGTTTCAACATCTTTATAGTCTAATGATTGCAAGCCAATGCCGCGTTTAATCATCTTCCCTTCAACAATGTCACTCAATTGTTTTAACTGGAAATCAGTCGGGGCCGCAAGTAATAATTCTTTATCACCATCGCTGAGTTCTATTTTAGTTTTAACACCTTTAAAATCAAAGCGATTAACCAATTCTTTATTGGCTTGGTCGACGGCATTTTGCAATTCGTGTTTATCGACTTCTGAAATAAAATCAAATGATGGCATGGGGGGGGCTCCGATTAATTAATTGAGTGGGTATACTTTAGCTGTTTCTTCGAGCTCACGCAATATATAGCCAAAGCAACAGCGTTTTCGATTTTTAATCTTCCATAAAGTCGAAAATGCTGTTGCTTTGGGTATATTTGTCAAAATTAAGCAAATGTTAAGGAAATTCACACAATTATGCGGTATGTTTTCGTCTGATAATAAGTAGAGAATTATGCCAAGACCGCTTCAGCCTGTAGGCCATAGGACATTTACCCGCGAACAACGTATTGCGGCTATTGAGCATGCTATCGTAACGATTAATCGGCAAGCGGGATATCCACGTGACTTTGCTGCGCGCGTCGTATTTTCCTATCTCTCAAGTTTAGCGCTACAACATACTTTCATGTTTGTCATGATGGGCGCTGGTAATTATATGAGCTATAGACCGGGTGATTGGCGTTTTGATTGGTATGATGAAATGGCAGATCGAGGGTTAAAAGATTTAGTAGAAAGTGCCCATTCCTGGGTAGAGAGATTGGGCCGAGAAGGTAAATATCAATTGTTTAATATTGCGCCGATCGGTTTTACCAGTTGTGCAAAGCCAACCACTGCACCAAGAGAGCATGCAATAAAATATTTTTATGAAAAGTGTTGGGGTATGGAAAAGGATAATTTAAGTCACTGTATTCAAAGTTATACGCCTTCTAACATAGATAGTTTTATTAAGCAGTATATTTTTTCACAAGAATTTAGAGATTGGCTAACTGTGGGAGGGACTGCACATTATCGAAGTTTGTGTAGGCGTTTATGTGTGGTGACTAACTTAACCATATATGATCGTGTGTTTCGCTATATTTCAGGTTGGGTTCGTGCATTAATGCAATTGGGTGCTTATGCTTATATGGGGCGTTTAAATTTCTCGAAATTTACAACACCAACGATCCACCTAGCCAATGAGATGGATACTGTCCTACAGCAGTTTCAGGGAAATGGTACAACCATTAGTGATGGAGAGTTAGGCGATTTACATGCAGCATTGAGTAAGTATAAAGATGCCTCGACACCTTGGCCCAAATACCTAGCTATTATATTCCTCTGTATTTTGCCAGTGGTGCTAATTGATACGTTAAGGGCTTTTCATGTTTCTGAAGATGGGTTTGATTGGAGCGGTGTCTTAGTCGTTTTGTTGGCTGCTTTGTTTAAACAATCAATGCAGTTTGCTCACAGTAAATTGTTAGTTGAAAGAAATTTGAAATCCTACAGTGCTGCAACTGAAACTGTTTTTAAAAAAATGATGTCGTGTGATGAGTTTGGCGAGTTAAATCAACTAGTTAAAATAGAAAAAATTGAAATGCTGCCTGATTGGGAGCAAATACAATTCTGTGTGAGTGTTCGCCATCCTAAATTATCATCAGGTGCCAGCAGTAGTTGCTTGTTATTTGAATTGGTTGAGCTGTTGGAATCATATGGTGTCCATTGTCTATGTTTACGTGGTCAAGCAAGTGTTGATGCTGTTTATGTTAAAGTTTCTGATGTGTATAACACCTTTTGCACTTATCTAGGTTATGAGAGCTCGAAGGCTAAGAGCTTTGCTAAGCAAGCAAAATTGCAATATCAACGTATTAATGTGGCTCATCGTTTAGAAGGCAACATATTAACTCCGTTGAAAAAACGCAATTGGATCGTGGATTATTGGCGGCGTTTAGATGCGAAACAAGACTTACAATATGATATCGTCGTTAATGATAACGAGGCATTAAAACAGTTTTTCAAACAATGTGGTGTGACGGTCAGTGGTAATGAGCTCTTGTTGAAAGTCCCCACAACCTCAAATGCTTATGAAAAGTTATATGAACAATATCGCTTGTTCCGTCAACAGCAATTAGGAACAAGCCAACAACTTGGGTTAAAACAAACAGCAGTAGTGAACTTAAAACAGCGTCGATCAGGGCCTAAACTACCTGTGTCGAGCGAGCCTGAGTTGCCTCAGCCAAATGTAGATCCTGCAACTATTTATACCTGGCCAAGCGGCAATGATATTTACCGCAGTGATAGTGATAATGTCTATATGATTTATAACACGAAAAACAATACTCATCCAATTTATGTTACACATACATTAAAGCAAAACGATTTTAATTCCGATAGGACCTATCAGCGTGTGTTGGAGCAAATTCAAAATCCGCGTTATGCCAGACGCCAAGGCCAAGCTGGTTTTTTTATTACACAAAGTCAGCAGCAATTAGAAGTAAAAGTCTTAGGCTCCCAAGGACAGGGTGATGTGCGCTGTTATGCGGATAATTTTATTGACAATGATGGTGCACATTTATATGTGGTTAATCGAGTTGTCTTGCACGCGCATTAAAGATTCTGATTGGGTGGTGTAACTATCCAATTTTTGGTCGAACTTTTATCCACCCTACATTAGGTGTTCTAATAACTCTCGAATGGCAGTGATCCTAGCGGTGGGTTCAGCATCTTTTAAATTCATACGCAAATTATCCGGGCCTTCCATTTTGTAGATGTCGCGTTGTTGTTGAATGAGGTTAATAATTTTCATCGGGTCAACATCGGTTTTTTTGTCGAAGGTGAATTTAGCTGATTGTTTGTTGCAAGTGATTTTAGTCATGCCTAATGTGTCGGCAAGCAGTTTGAATTCGGTGATAGCGAATAGGTTTTTCACTTGTTCGGGGAATAGGCCAAAGCGGTCGATTATTTCGACTTGCAGCTCTTTGAGTTCGCTGGTGCTCTTCGCACTGGCAATGCGTTTGTAGAGGACTAATCGTGTGTGGATGTCAGGCAGATAATCATCGGGAATAAGCGCTGAAATACCGAGGTCAATTTCGGTGGTGTGAATTATAGGCTTGGTGAAATCAAGTTTGGTGCCGGATTTAATGGATTCTACCGCGCGTTCTAAAAATTCCATATAAAGACTAAAACCCACAGTATGAATTTGACCACTTTGTTCGTCGCCTAAAAATTCACCGGCACCGCGAATTTCCATGTCATGAGTCGCGAGGGTGAAGCCCATACCTAAATCTTCTAGTGAACTGATGGCGTCTAAGCGTTTTTGTGCGTCACGACTTAATAGTGCGGGTTCGGGGGTTAATAAGTAGGCATAGGCTTGGTGATGCGATCGTCCTACGCGGCCACGCAGTTGATGTAATTGGGCTAAGCCAAATTTATCAGCACGTTCCATGATGATGGTGTTGGCTGAGGGTACATCGATGCCAGTTTCGATGATGGTGGTACAAATTAAAATGTTATATCGCTGATGATAAAATTCCGACATGACATGTTCTAGCTCTTTTTCACGCATTTGCCCATGACCAATGCCGACTTTGGCTTCGGGGATGAGTTCTTGCAAATCACGGGCACGGTTGGCAATGGTGTCGACATTATTATGCAAGTAATACACTTGTCCACCACGCGCGAGTTCACGTGAGATAGCTTCACGGATAATGGGCCAGTCAAATTGCTGCACAAAGGTTTTAATTGATAAACGTTTGGCTGGTGGTGTGGCAATGATGGATAAATCACGCACATCGGACAAGGCCATATTAAGTGTTCGAGGGATGGGGGTAGCGGTTAATGTCAAAATATCGACTTCAGCACGCAAGGCTTTAAGTTTTTCTTTTTGCCGAACGCCAAAGCGATGTTCTTCATCAATCACTAATAAGCCTAGGTTTTTAAATTTAATATTGTCTTGTATCAGTTTATGGGTGCCGATGATGATATCGGTTTTAGCATTCTCGAGATTGGCTAGTGATTCAGTCTGTTGTGACGCGGAACGAAAACGAGATAATAAATCGATGGTTACTGCTGAATCGGTAAACCTATCTTGAAAGCTTTCGAAATGCTGTTGAGCTAGTAAGGTTGTTGGTACGAGAATGGCGACTTGTTTGCCATTTTGCACCGCAATGAATGCTGCGCGCATCGCTACTTCAGTTTTACCAAAACCAACATCACCACAGATTAAGCGATCCATCGCGCCGTCACTTTTCATATCGTTAACGACGTGTTCAATGGCTTGTTGTTGATCGGGGGTTTCTTCAAAGGGGAAGGCGTTGGCGAAGTTTTCATAACTTTCGTTAATAGTGAAGCTAAAGCCTGCTTTGCTAGCGCGTTGAGCATGAATTTCGAGTAATTCAGCGGCAACATCATAAGCACGCTTGGCAGCCTTTTCTCGCGCTTTTTGCCAAGTGTCAGTGCCTAAGTGATTCAAAGGTGCATTGTCAGTATCGGCACCAGAATAACGGCTGATTAAATGTAGATTAGCGACGGGGACGTAGAGTTTATTGTTGTCGGCATATTCAATGCATAAATACTCAGCTTCGAGGCCACCGGCATCTAATACTTGCAAACCTTTATAGCGGCCAATCCCGTGTTCGATGTGTACCACAGGCATGTCGATAGCCAATTCGGCCAAATTGCGAATGATGGTTTGTGAATCTTGCTCAGTAGTTTTGCGTAAACGCCGTTGCATGACTTGTTCGCCATACAGTTCGGCTTCGGCGATGATGATGACATCATCTAATTGTGCACCAGCATCCAAAGCGGCCGTGCTTAAGCCTAAGGCTGCTGTACCATCGATGAAACTGTTCCAATCATTGAATAAAGTTGGCTTGATGCCGTGTTTGTTGAGCAAATCAAATAATGCTTCACGACGGCCGGAGGTTTCAGCGGTGATTAATACGCGTTGTTGGTGTTGGTTTAATAAGCTTTGCAAACGATGTAATGGATTTTCAGCTTTGTTATCAAGCGTGACGTCGGTAAGGTTTGAATCAATTTGTTGGGCGCTAATGCCTGTTATCGATAAGCTGTCGGGTGTAAAGAACACATCAGCGGGTGCGAGAATAGGGCGGGACGTATCATAACGTCGTTGCTCATAGCGATTGTTAATTTGTTGCCAATGTTGAGCAGCCGCTGTTTGCACATCATTCAGTTGAATCAATGTCGTGTTGCTTGGCACATAATCCAGTACGCTGGCGGTTTCGTCAAAAAACAGCGGTAGATAATATTCGATGCCGGCAGGGCTTTGCCCATCACTGACATCGCGATAGATAGGGCAGTCAGCAGCTGTGACTTCAAAGTGAGAACGCCACTGCTGGCGAAAATGGGTAATGCCTGAATCATCTAGTGGGAATTCATGCGCAGGTAATATTTCTAATGATTGCAGTTCTTCAACTGAGCGCTGAGTTTCTGGATCAAAACTACGTAAGTTTTCAATTTCATCATCAAATAAATCGATGCGCAGCGGTAAGATGGTGCCCATGGGGTAAATATCAATAATCGAACCCCGCACGGCAAATTCACCATGCTCAAGCACTTGGCTAACTTGCCGATAACCATACTTGACTAATTGCCCACGCATGGTTTCAAACAGAAAAGGCATCCCGACTTCTAACACAAACGTGTTCGCCATGATGTAATCAGCCGGCGCAATACGCTGCATCAGCGTTTGAATAGGTGCAATCACAATACCTTGCTTCAGGTTGGGCAATTGCTGCAAGGTGTGCAAGCGCGCAGAAATAATATCTTGATGTGGGCTGAAGTTATCGTAAGGTAGTGTTTCCCAATCGGGGAATACAAAATGTGGCAAATCAGCCGCAAAAAAATCAAGTTCGCGTTCTAGCCGTAGGGCTGTCGCCATGTCCGGCGTGATGATGAACATGGGTTGTTGTGTTTGTTGCGCAAGCTTGGCGATATTCAGGCTTGCATGTGCGCCGGGCAGATCTGTCCAGGACTGAGCATTAACTGTCTGCTGATATGTTTCTATTTGTTGTGGTACCTGTTGCATGAGCGAAGGCATTCTATCATATTCGGATTTTCAAGTATGGTATGTATAGTTTGCAATATCAACAAATTCCGTCAGTATTAGTAAGACAAGGCAGACAACAGGTCTCGGAACCGTTTACGCCAAACAATACGATCTGAGTTTCCCCCACTTTATTAGAGGCCATGCCTATGTCTGAGAATCCTCCACCTGTTACTCTTCCTCCTACGGTAATTCCATTTTCAATCGCAGCGTTTTCATTTTGGGCGAACCTGCCTTCGTAAATGCGGCATTCGCCACCCATGCTAGCGCTAGCATTTTTGCAACCAATACTCCCACTGCTGCCTGTTGCTATATATGATGTATAGCTAACGCATTGATGGCTGGAAGAGTCTGTTTGTTTCTGGTCTGGTATATGCAGGTATATAGTTGCAGCTGTTTTATACGCGTTAATCTGAACAGGACCATTGTTGCCTGTGGCTGTGATCGTTGCCCCCCCCTCACTGGCACTTGAGTTATGTACCTCGGTTTCACCTGCTTTACAATTCGAGCTGGCAAATACAGGTAAAGCCATAAACAAACATAGTGGAATTAATATTACTTGGATTGCTTTCATTTCTTACTCTTTGGTATAAATTTTATATTCATACTCTAGACATTTATATTGATTTAATAGACAGAACAGTTAATGAAGCTGTTCTGATATTGCCTGTATAAATTATAGTCTGCGTCTATAATTTGGCCAGTTATTTTTTTTGTTGACGTTGGGGACACTAACTAATTGAAAAAACAGAAGTTATTGCTTTTTTCCGAGTGATGTTTTTTTAGTCTTGTTTATTTAGCTTTACTTGAAACTTGTTTTCTAACCAAGCACAGAACTCAGATGCTTTTTTGTGGCTAAACCAAACAGCGATTGCTTGTAGTATTAGGGCAATGGCAAATTGTCCATTAAGCCAATCTTTCCGTCAATATTGCTCAAAATACGTTGGATATCTTGCTCGCTGGCAACAGGGCGTAACAGAAAAAATGCTTTTTGTAGAAGCGTGGCTAAGTAGGTGAGGTTTGGCATGTATATGTATTTTACCGATGTTGGTTTATTATTAAACAGTGCAATATAGCAGCAAGTCTATCATGCGTATATCGTGCCTGCCACCATGATGACTCATTTTCACATTTGCGTAACACTTGCATTTCAAGGTGTTTTGGGTATATTGATAGCTCCTTAATAGCTATGCTGAGAATCTCATGACGCTAACATCTATTGCCATTATTGCTATCATTATTTATTGCGGCGCCGCATTCTTGCAGGCGGTGAGTTTGGCTGGGAAATTGCAGCCCAATAAGCCGGGCTTATTAGTGGGTGGTTTAATCGCTGTATTCATTCATGCTTGGTTATTACACGTGTGGATTGATGTCGCGCATGGGCAGAATTTGAATGTATTTAATATGATGTCGGTGGTGTTGTGGTTGGTGGCGTTGTTGTTGATTATTGCGGCGGTGCGTAAACCCGTTGAGAATTTATGTTTGATTGTTTTTCCATTAGCGGCGTTAAGTATTTTATTGGTTATTTTATTTCCTTCGTCTTATGTGATTAACACCGGGGCTGACCCGAAAAAATTAATTCATATTTTATTAGCCATTTTCACTATGGCGGTGATGTGCATTGCGGCGTTGCAGGCGATTGCTGTGTGGTTGCAGGAGCGAGCACTGCGAGTTAAGCCGTCGAGTAAACTATTAGTGGTGTTGCCTGCCATGCAAACCATGGAAAGTTTATTGTTTCAAACCATTTGGTTAGGGTTTATTTTGTTGACGGTAGTTATTGTTTCAGCGTTTATTAGTTTTGGTAATATATTTAGTGATGTGATGTTGCAAAAGTCTTTGTTTGGCGTGTTTTCTTGGGTCGTATTTGCTGTGTTATTGATTGGCCGTCATGTTAGTGGATGGCGAGGAAAAGTTGCGATTCGCTTTACCTTGATAGGCTTCTTGTTATTAGTCGTTGCTTATTTTAGTAGTCAAATTGCATTGGAGATGCTGGCGTGAGTGATGTGGGTTTGATTATTACGTTAGTGGTTTTAGTGTTGTTGTCGGGATTCTTTTCCAGTTCAGAAACAGCGATGATGGCCTTGAATCGCTATCGTATTCGACATTTAGCCAAAGATGGTAATCGAATCGCTCGTGTTATTGTGAAGTTGTTGGAGCGACCCGATAGGCTATTGAGCGTAATTTTAATTGGTAATACCTTCGCTAATATTCTTGCTTCATCAATTGCCACGGTATTAGCCGTGAAGTGGTTTGGTGATATGGGTGTTGTGCTGGCAACCATTGTATTAACCTTTGTGATTTTGATTTTTGCTGAAATCACCCCTAAAACTTTTGCTGCAACGCACCCGCAAGGTTTAGCTTTTTGCGTGGCTTGGCCATTAATTTGGCTACAAAAAATATTATATCCTTTCGTGTGGTTATCTAACATGATGGCGGTTGGGTTGTTACGCTTGGTGGGCGTAAGAATTAAAAAGCAACATATCGACGCGCTCAGTCGTGAAGAGTTGCAAACGCTTGTGCGCGATGCAGGGCAAAAGCTTTCAGGCCAGCATCAAGAAATGTTGTTGGGTACACTGGAACTCACCGATGTAACAGTTGAAGATATTATGTTACCCAGAGGTGAAATTATCGGTATTGATTTAACCGAAGACATGGATGAAATTCTGGAGCAATTGTCCAGCAGTCAACATACCCGCTTACCTGTATTTGAAGGCAGTTTAGATAATATGAAAGGCATGCTGCACATGCGTAAAGTATTGCATTTGATTGTCGCAAATGAGTTGACGAAAGAGAATATGACTACGCTGTTAAGTGATATTTACTTTGTACCAGAAACCACATCACTGAATGTGCAGTTGTTAAATTTCCAACAGCAAAAACAACGCACGGCATTAGTGGTGGATGAGTACGGTGAAATTCAAGGGTTGATTACGCTGGAAGATATTTTAGAAGAGATCGTTGGTGAGTTTACAACCGATGCTGATGATGCAAGTCCTGATGTACATAAACAAGATGACGGCAGTTATGTGGTTGATGGCACCATCACCATTCGCGAATTAAACCGCAGCCTAAAATTAGACTTACCCACTGATGGTCCAAAAACTTTAAGCGGGGCCATTATTGAATACATGGAAATGATCCCCGAACCCCACACCAGTCTGAAACTTCACGATATTGCGATGGAAATCATGCAAGTCAAAGATAATCTTATCAAGTCTGTGAAGTTTAAGTCGCCATAATTTTTATTTATCGCCCTGGTTAAATTATTTCATTTTTATTACTTCCCGTTTGCACTATGCTTGTTACTAGCGCATTGTTCGAAAACAAGTTTAGCTGTGTTATACGCATAATTGATACTAATAAATAATAAATGGGTGATGAGATGCTAAGACGACGTCGTGGAAATCCCGCAGATCAAGATCGCGTGCTTGAACGTGGTGGTAGTGGTTTCTTGAAAATACGTGGTGGTGTTAAGTATCCTAATCTTGCTGCCGCACTAGAAGTGCTTGCTGCGAATCTATATGGAATGTTGATGCCGGAATGTGTGTCACGTACGAAGCACGTGACACTTGCAGCACTGCGGTCAAAAGGCAAGAGTCAGTTTTGGATAGAAGGCTTTGCTAATTATCATCCGATGACAACCTATCTGGAAGGTACTCCTGGTACATTAATATCAGGCTTAGATACTACACAGCAACGTGAATTAATTGAAATGCTGGTTTATAGTTATATGCTAGAAGAACACGACTTGAACCCAGGTAATTGGGGGATAGCTCAAGTTAATGAAAGCACTCACATCGTCCGTATCGATCCAGGACAGAGTTTGTGGAGTATGGTCTCAGCGTTGGAGTCGAGCGCTTTTCATGGCGTAGGAATAGAAAATGTAGGTGGATTTTCTGCCTTAGCCCCAACGCAAAATGATGTACAGAATTTCCCTTTGCTCAATGATGCTAAGCCCGACATATGGCCGGTTTTTGAATTTGATGCTAATGCTCCAGTAAATAGTAATCAACTATCACAAGCTATTATTAAAATTTTTAGCACGGAAGCAGGGCGATTAAATATGATTTATGCTTATTACAAGGCTTTCATATTATTTCAAACTGGGCTATTTAGATATCTTGTCCGTATACATCTTGTTGAGACTGGTGCGATGAAGTGGGAAGATGCTAATAAAGTGATCGGGCATTTTCAATATCGCTCGATGGAGGTGGTTCGCTTGTTACGCACAAATCCACCTGTTTATTTAACTGTTAATCTCAATCAAAAATTACTACAGCGATTGCAAGATGAATTACCACAAAGTGTGGAAATATATAGAACGCATCATATTGATTCCCGTCTGACCCGAGATGAAACTTCTGCAGTGACGCGTGAGATTAGTCAATGGATAGGTTGGCTAGATCAAACTAATATTAAGCAGCCATGGATAAGTAATGCCAGTATGACTCAAGCGGAAAATGATTATGCAGGGCTTGTTCGTGGGTTGGACAAAACTCCTGAGCAATTAGATGTAATAGCATTAGTGAGTAAAATCAGTCAATTTTTTTTATCAATATTGGGGAGTGTAGGCGTTGACACCAATGAATATTGGTTACTGCATAAAAAGTGTTTTATGGCTTTATCTGAGGTTGGGTCAGAATCTGGGTTAAGACAAATCTTTGCTGACTATAGCTTTTTCCTGTTAAATTATGGTGGATTGGCAACATGGTTGTTATCAAATCATGTTACTTATTACGTTAGGTATGAATCGTTATTCACGGCTGAGATATTTTATACGTTGTTTGCTAATTTCCCTGATTTGATTAAAGGGTTGTATGCCCGCATTAAAAAAATTGACGAAAATTTTTATAATGATCAGATTGGTGACGAGGCATTGATAGTTAAGCGGCCTGTGTTGACAGTTATTAATGCTTGGTTAGAGATGCAGAAGCCAAGAGAAGCGGAGATTATTGCGACTTTAGCACTTGTCTAATAATAAATGGTTAGTGTGTTGTTAAAATAATCGCCACAACAACATTCCGATCTTCACCCGCTAAAATATTATAAGTCCGACACGCGGCAGCATTATCCATAATCTCAACACCAATTCTTGCTGCATGCACAGCAGCTAATATTTCACTATCAGGAAAGGTGAGTGCATCACCCACGCCGAGTAATAAAATTTCAGGCTTCAGTTCAATGATTTGGTTAAAGTGCTCGGCTTGCAAATTCTCGATGTTAGAAACGGGCCAATCCAAATAAACGTTCGTTGGAGAAATGATTAAACTGTGCTGATAGGTTTGTTTATCGACAGTAATACCGCCTGGTTCGTAAGCATTAATTACAATGTTATCTGATTGTTCTTGCTGAAATTTCATAGGAGCAGTATACCTTATTTGCGGTTTATGCAAAAACCCACACAAAATTGCGCATTTGCTCATAGGTAATAGCCATAGAGTAGGCTATGGTTTATGAGAGGGTAGGGAGAATACGATGGTTAAGGACGCTGTATTAGTTGAACAAGCGCAGGCGGGTGAATCGCAGGCATTGAGTGTGTTGATCGATCGTTACCATGGTCGTTTAGTGCAAGCCTTGCATCGTTGGATTTATAATGAAGCCGATATCATTGATGTGTTGCAAGATACTTATATCCGGGCCTATCGTGCCGTGCAAAAATTTCGGGGTGACAGTCAATTCTATACTTGGCTGTATCGTATCGCTATCAATGTAGCGAAAGATTTTTTACTAAAACTGAAAGTCAGTTTTGATGTAGTCGAAATTGAACAAAGTTATCAAGAGCCACAACAAGCCTTATCGCCTTTGCATGATATTAGTGACCCTGAATCTATTTTAATTGGAAGGCAAGCTCAAAGTGAGATGGACGGTTTACTACAGGCGATGCCTGCCGATTTAAGCAAAACGTTTATCCTGCGTGAACATGCCGGTTATAGTTATGATGCTATCGCTAAGGAGATGGATTGCCCCATTGGCACCGTACGCTCACGCCTGTCACGCGCGCGTGAGGCATTAGAACAAAGATTGATGACCTAAAGTAGGGTGGACATATCCACCATCAACCTATCATGCACCACCGCTGGTGGATATATCCACGCTAATGTGCGAATTTTTATCCACCCTACACATCTGAATCCTAGCTCCTAACTGTTATTTCCTGTACAATCACGCGATGTGGCTATTGATATTACAATGATTGTTGTAACATCAATACCCATATAGCAAAAAGGAATACAACAAGTTATATGAGCGAATTATCCCATATCCGCAACTTTTCTATTATTGCCCATATTGACCACGGCAAATCGACGCTGTCTGATCGTTTGATTCAGACTTGTGGTGGTTTAGCTGAGCGTGAAATGGCCGCACAAGTGCTCGATTCAATGGATTTAGAGCGTGAACGTGGTATCACGATTAAAGCGCAAAGCGTCACCTTGCACTACAAAGCCAAAGACGGTGAAACGTACGAGTTAAATTTTATTGATACACCAGGGCATGTCGATTTTGCTTATGAAGTGTCGCGTTCATTGTCAGCCTGTGAAGGCGCGTTGTTACTTGTTGATGCAGGGCAAGGCGTTGAAGCGCAAACGGTGGCTGTGTGTTACATGGCAATTGAGCAAGATTTAGAGGTGGTGCCGGTATTAAATAAAATTGATTTACCACAAGCCGATGCCATTAAAGTCTCGCAGGAGATTGAAGATATTATTGGTTTAGATGCAACCGATGCAGCACAAGTGAGTGCGAAGAGTGGTTTAGGTGTTGATAATTTGTTAGAACGTATTGTCACTGATATTCCTGCGCCTAAAGGCGACCCTAATGCGCCATTACAAGCTTTGATTATTGATTCATGGTTTGACCCTTACTTAGGTGTGGTGTCATTAGTGCGCGTTAAAAATGGTGAGTTGCGTCCTAAGCAAAAGATGCAAGTGATGTCGACAGGGCGTAGCCATGTCGTGGATTTCGTTGGTGTTTATACGCCAAAACGTAGTGACCGCGATTGCTTGAAAACCGGTGAAGTGGGTTATGTTATCGCTGGTATTAAAGATATTCAAGGTGCACCCGTCGGTGACACCATTACTTTAGCACACCAACCTGCCATTGAACCGTTGCCAGGTTTTAAACGTGTGCAACCACAAGTTTATGCAGGTTTATTCCCAACCGATTCCGATGATTATGAAAGTTTTCGTGATGCTTTAGAAAAACTAAGTTTAAATGATGCTTCATTGTTTTATGAGCCAGAAAATTCTGATGCTTTAGGCTTTGGTTTTCGTTGTGGTTTCCTCGGCATGTTGCACATGGAAATTATTCAAGAGCGCTTAGAGCGTGAATATAATTTAGACCTCATCACCACAGCGCCTACTGTGATTTATGAAGTGGTATTAATTAATGGCGACATCATCAGCATTGATAGCCCCTCAAAATTACCTGAAATATCTAAAGTAGCCGAAATGCGTGAACCGATTGTCAAAGCCAATATGATCGTGCCGCAAGAATATTTAGGTAATGTCATTACGTTGTGTATAGAGCGTCGAGGTGTCCAAACATCCATGCATTATGCCGGCAATCAAGTAACCTTGAGTTATGAATTGCCGATGGCTGAAGTGGTATTAGATTTCTTTGACCGGTTAAAGTCGATCAGTCGTGGTTATGCCTCCTTAGATTATCATTTTGTGCGTTTCGAAGCCGCAAACTTAATTAAGCTCGATGTGTTAATTAATGGTGATAAGGTCGATGCTTTAGCCTTAATTGTGCATAAAGAAAATTCACAAGCCCGCGGCCGTGACTTGGCAAGTAAGCTAAAAGAATTAATCCCAAGGCAAATGTTTGATGTGGCGATCCAGTCTGCGATTGGTGCACAAGTGATTGCACGGACGACAGTGAAAGCATTACGTAAGAATGTAACAGCAAAATGTTATGGCGGTGATATATCCCGCAAGAAAAAATTATTGCAAAAGCAGAAAGATGGTAAGAAACGCATGAAGCGAGTTGGCCGAGTAGAAATTCCACAAGAAGCTTTCTTGGCAGTATTGAAAGTCGATAAATAAAGTAGGTGCATGATGGACGATTTAAGATCATTAAGTAAAACAATAGGCTATATCTTCAGTGATGAAGCGTTGCTGTTGCAAGCATTAACACATCGTAGCTTTTCGAACAAAAACAATGAGCGCTTGGAGTTCTTAGGCGATTCAATCATCAATTTTGTGATTGCTGATGTGCTCTATCGGTTATATCCCGATGCGAAAGAAGGTGCTTTAAGCCGCTTGCGAGCCATTTTAGTGAAGGGCGAAACCTTGGCTGAATTAGCAAAAGAATTTGAACTCGGGCAATATTTACGATTAGGCTCAGGTGAGTTGAAAAGTGGCGGTTTCCGTCGACCTTCCATTTTAGCTGACGCTGTTGAAGCCATTATTGGTGGTATGTATTTAGATTCCGATATGGAAACGGTAAAAAGCATTGTCAGTAAATGGTTTGCCAAACGTGTTGAAAATGCAATTGAGTTGCATGATACGAAAGATGCCAAAACGCGTTTGCAAGAATATTTACAAGCTAGAAAATTACCCTTGCCAATTTACACCTTGATTAAAACCGAAGGTGAGCATCATCAGCAAACCTTTTATATTGATTGTTCAGTAGTTGGATTAGAGTTAATCTCGAGTGGTGATGGTGACAGTCGCCGTAGAGCTGAACAGGTCGCTGCCGAAGAATTTTTAACATTAGCGAAGGCGAAAAAGAAATGAGTCAATGTGGTTACATCGCTGTTGTAGGTCGACCTAATGTAGGTAAATCAACATTAATGAATCATATTCTCGGCCAAAAAATTAGCATTACTTCTCGTAAAGCGCAAACGACACGTCATCAAGTGCTAGGCATTAAAACTGAAAATGATATTCAGGCAATTTTTGTTGATACACCCGGTATGCATCAAGGCACCAAAAAACAATTAAACCGAATGATGAATCGAGCCGCCGATAGCGTTTTGCATGAAACTAGCGTCATCATCTTTATCGTTGAAGCCGGTAAGTGGAGAGAGGAAGATGATTGGATTATAGAAAAATTCAGGCACGTCAAAGCGCCGATTATATTAGCCATTAATAAAATTGATAAACTTAAATCAAAAAATGATGTGCTGCCATTTTTAGAAATGGTTCAAAGTAAATATGATTTTTCTGCTGTGATTCCTGTCTCGGCGTTGCAAGCCAAAAATCTTGATACCTTAGAAGCAGAGGCTTACCAATATTTACCTGAAGCACCGCATGTTTATGGTGAAGATGAAATCACTAACCGTAGTGTGCGTTTCTTAGTGTCAGAAATCATTCGTGAAAAACTCTTTCGCTTAACCGGTGATGAAATTCCGCATTCAACGGCGGTTGAAATTGAGCTTTATCAAGATGAAGAAAAAATAACGCGTATTGCTGCTGTTATTTTAGTGGAACGTAAAGGCCAGAAACCTATTGTTATCGGTAGCAAAGGTGAACGTTTGAAGCGTGTTGGTCAACAAGCGCGCTTAGAGATTCAAGAATTGATCGGTCGAAAAGTCTTTTTACAGCTATGGGTGAAGATTAAAGACAATTGGTCGGATGATGCTCGCATGTTGAAGAGTCTAGGCTACGATGATTGAGGAAGTTTTTCAAAGTTGAAAGTTGTTGCCAATAGTTGCTTTCCCTGAGTTAAAAATCAATCATCGCTTCATCAATGAAGCTAGAAGCATAAATTTGTTAGGAAATTAACTGATGGAATTGCAGTTAGCGTATCTTCTCCACTCTCGTCCTTACCGTAATACCAGTTTACTTGCCAATTTCTTTACCTTGGAATTCGGCCGTGTTGATGCTGTCGTGCGTGGCGTGCGTAGTGAAAAATCTAAAATACGACATTTATTACAACCCTTTACACCGTTGCTAGTAAGTTGGGTCGGCAAGGGCGAGCTTGTGACGATGACGCAAGTCGAATCACAATCGTCAATTGCCGGTTTAACTGGCGATAGTATCTTGTATGGTTTCTATATCAATGAATTACTGATGCGTTTGCTACGTGCGCATGACCCCTATGAAGGTTTGTATCATGAGTATGAAGCTTTATTACTGAAATTTCAAAATAAGCAAACCACTGAGGCAGCCTTGCGAATGTTTGAGAAATGTTTGTTGCAAGAAATTGGTTATGGCTTAGAGCTTTGTTATGATTGTGAATCGGGTGATGCGGTTGAGCCTGATCAATGGTATCAATATGTGCCCGATAAAGGCCCGAGTTTAATCGCAGCGAATAGCGCGCATAAACAAAAAGCATTTTCAGGGCGTAACTTACTCGCTTTGCACCATGACGAATTAGATACCGATGATGTATTGCGAGATGCTAAACGCTTAATGCGTCATGCCTTTGCACGGTTGCTAGGGGATAAGCCTCTAAAAAGCCGTGAATTATTTATGAGATGAAGATGCCCCCTTTAGCCGAACATATTATCCACTATACTATTTTTTCTTTGCGACAAGATGAGTCATTGTTTTTGGCTTATTTGTCAGATGATGAAATGCAACGTGCGAATCAATTTAAGTTTGAAAAAGATCGGCAGGCTTTCATTGCTGCTAGAGGGCAATTGCGACAATATTTAGCAAATTATTTGCAGGTTGAGCCAAACAGTCTGGAGTTTAGCTATGGTGAGCATGGCAAGCCAGCATTAATCAATCATGACCTGAAATTTAACTTATCTCATGCCGGCGATTACGCTTTAATTGCCGTGAGTCGAAACTTTACCTTAGGGGTTGATATCGAATGCATGGATAGAACGGTTGAGATGGAGGGTATTGCGGAAAAAGTATTTACCGCTAATGAAATTCAATGCTTGGATGATGCCAAGGATAAAGCCGAACGATTTTTTACTTTATGGACGCGCAAAGAGGCGCTTATTAAAGCTAATGGCAAAGGCTTATTTACTCAGCTAACGCAATTAGATGTTGTGGGTGATGATGTGATTGATGAGCAAGGACAAAGTTGGAAAATAATGAATTTACCTGATGTCGAAAATTATAAATTAGCACTGGCTCATAAGAGTGACAGTGAGATTACACCCAGTATCGAACGATTAATCTTCAATTTCTGATAACAGAACTTCTGCAGCGGCATCCATTTCTTGCATAAGGCTTTCATACAAGGCTTTAATTTTATCGCTTTCACCTTTTTTAAGGGCGGTTTCTAATTGGCAGGCGGCGTGTTTCAAACGCGGCAAACCACAATAGCTCAGGGCACCATGAACTTTATGTGTTGCATCCTGCAAGGCAAGCTCACTATCAGCATAGGCTGTCTCAATATTCTTTTTTTCTGCACTGAGTGATCGTTTAAACATGTGAAAAATTTCGGTAGCCGTCTCACGGTTACCAGCGACCTTCGTGGCAAGGTCCCAGTCAAGAATTTTATCTGTCATTATTACTCCCAAGTGCGTTGGAACACGCATTTGCCTAATTCATAAACGCGCATTTCGTTGCGGTTCATGCGAATCCATGGTTCATTTTTAGTCAATGGCTCCGTGGCAATCACAGTAATTATATCATCCTTGTTATTCGTTTGGGTCAGGTCAATTTCCATTTCAGCATCCGCTAATTTCGCAATGCCGAACGGTGCGCGTCGTGTGAGGCAACTAAGCTTGGTACTGCAAAAGGTATAAAGCTTGCTGGAGTCAGAAAATAAGATATTAAATGTCCCTAATTCCGCAATGGTTAGGCAAAGGTAGTGCACAAAATTCCAAAATTTTTGATTTTCTTTCGGTGTGCTGGTAGGTGGTTTTGGGTATTTTTTTAAGATTTGATCCATCAGCCAGCAAAACGCATATTCGCTATCTGTGGTGCCAACGGGGTGGTAGCGTTTGAGCGGTAATTTTTTTATCCCCTTGAGCTGGCCATTATGAGCGAACACCCATTGACGGCCCCAGCACTCACGCACAAAAGGATGGGTGTTTTCTAAACAGACTTTGCCACGGTTCGCTTTACGAATATGGCTAATAATGGTTTTACTGCGAATAGGGTAGGTTTGTAAAAATTCAGCGACATGTGAATTAATACTAGGTTCCGGATCCACAAACAAGCGGCAACCATGGCCTTCGTAGAACGCGATACCAAAACCATCTTCATGTTTATCGGTGGCGCCACCACGTTGGACTAAGCCTGAAAGGCTAAATCGAATATCGCTGGCAGTATTGGCACTGAGGCCGAGTAATTGACACATGGCTGAGAGTATAGTCGATCTTGCTTAATTTGGGTAAAAAAAGCATAATACCGTCCATGGAAATTAACCCAATTAAAGAACAAATCGCCGACTTGCAATCCCGAGCCACAGTGCTTCGGGGGTATCTTTGACTTTGATGTTAAGCAAGAGCGTTTAACCGAAGTTTCTCGTGAATTAGAAAATCCTGATATTTGGAATGATGCGGATAAAGCGCAGGCCTTTGGACGCGAAAAAAGCCATTTAGAAAATATCGTCAATACGTTAATGGAATTAGATCAGGGGTTGATCGACGCTAAAGAATTATTAGCCTTAGCCGTTGAAGAAGATGATGCTGATACAGTCACCGAAATCACAACAGAATTACAAAGCTTAACAGACAAAATTGAAAAACTTGAATTCCAACGAATGTTCTCTGGCGAAATGGATGCTAACAATGCTTACCTTGATGTGCAGTCAGGTTCTGGTGGAACGGAAGCGCAAGATTGGGCTGAAATGTTGTTGCGTATGTATTTACGTTGGGGTGAACAAAATGGTTTTAAAACTGAATTGATGGAAGCCTCTGCTGGCGAGGTCGCCGGTATTAAAAGTGCGACGATTAAATTCAGCGGTGCATACGCATTTGGTTGGTTACGAACAGAAACCGGTGTGCATCGTTTAGTACGTAAATCACCGTTTGATTCAGGCAATCGTCGACATACGTCTTTTGCTGCTGTATTTGTCTCGCCTGAAGTGGATGACGATGTTGATATTGATATCGATCCTTCAGACCTGCGTATTGATACCTATCGTGCGAGTGGTGCGGGTGGGCAGCATGTCAACCGAACGGACTCAGCTGTTCGCATCACGCATGTACCAACAGGTGCTGTGGTACAATGCCAAAACGATCGGTCGCAGCATAAAAATAAAGCTGAAGCGATGAAACAGTTGAAAGCTAAACTGTATGAATTAGAAATGTTGAAACGCAGTGAAGCGCAGCAAGAATTAGAGGCCAGCAAATCAGAAATTGGTTGGGGCAGTCAAATTCGCTCTTATGTATTAGACCAGTCACGTATTAAAGATTTGCGGACCGGCGTTGAAAACACGAATACCCAAGCCGTGTTGGATGGTGATTTAAATAAATTTATTGAAGCAAGCCTGAAGCAAGGCGTAGATGATTGACGTAATGAGGAATAAGCATGTCTGAACCAGTAGAATTAAGTGAAAATGAACAAATTGCCAATCGCCGTGAAAAATTGGCGACTATTCGTACCGAGCGTAATGCTTATCCTAACGATTTTCGTCGTGAACATTTAATTGAGAATGTTGTTGCCGAGTATGATGGAAAAACCAAAGAAGAATTAGAAGGCACGCGTGTCGCTGTGACTATCGCGGGTCGTATGATGACGCGCCGCATTATGGGTAAAGCTAGCTTCGCGAACATTCAAGACATGTCTGGTCGCATGCAGATTTATATCGCGCGCGATGATTTGCCAGAAGGCGTGTATGCCGATTTTAAAAAATGGGACATTGGCGACATTATTGGTTTTGAAGGTTATTTATTTCGGACTAAAACCGATGAGTTGACCGTGCGCGTGACCGCTATTAGCTTATTAACGAAAGCCTTACGCCCATTGCCGGACAAATGGCATGGTTTGGTCGATCAAGAACAACGTTATCGTCATCGTTATGTTGATTTGATCGTTAACCAAGACACACGCGATACATTTAAAAAACGTTCGGCCATTGTTAATGGTGTACGTCAATATTTAACAACACATACGTTTATGGAAGTCGAAACACCGATGATGCAAGTCATGGCCGGTGGTGCTGCTGCCAAACCTTTCGTGACGCATCATAATGCTTTGGATATGGAATTGTTCTTACGTATTGCACCTGAGCTATATCTAAAACGTTTAGTCGTAGGTGGCTTTGAACGTGTATTTGAAATCAATCGTAACTTCCGTAACGAAGGTTTGTCGACGCGACATAGCCCTGAATTCACCATGGTGGAATGGTATCAAGCCTATGCCGACTATGAAGATGGCATGAATATTACCGAAGGTTTATTTAAATACATTGCAACGGATGTATTGGGTAATGCGAAAGTTGAATGCCAAGGTGAAACCTTTGATTTTTCACAACCGTTCAATCGTATCAGTGTTGTCGATTCTATTCTGCAACATAATTCAGATGTGACAATGGATGATTTAAATGATTTAACCAAAGCGCGCGCCTATGCAGAAAAATTAGGTGTGCACATTAAAGATTCCTATGGCCTCGGTAAAATACAAATCGAAATTTTCGAAAAAACGGTTGAGGAAAAATTAATTCAACCGACGTTTATTACCGCTTACCCAGCAGAGGTGTCACCCTTAGCGCGTCGTAATGATAATGATCCATTTATCACCGATCGCTTTGAACTCTTCATCGGTGGTCGTGAAATTGCTAATGGCTTTTCTGAATTAAATGACCCTGAAGATCAAGCTGAACGTTTTAAAGCACAAATGGATGCGAAAGCCGATGGTGATGATGAAGCAATGCCATTTGATGATGATTATATTAACGCCTTAGAGCACGGTATGCCACCGACTTGCGGCGTAGGTGTGGGGATCGATCGGCTCGTGATGTTATTTACGGATTCATCATCAATTCGTGATGTGATTTTATTCCCGCATATGCGAAAGCAGTAGGATTGAGCGTTTAAGGTGAACAGCTGATACTTGAAGGCTGAGTACTGTCAGATAGTATCACTGTCGCCTCAACGGTGTTGCCAAGTTTAATCGCATCGACGACATCGCCTACTTTTTTATCCTTGGCATAAACATTATCACCTGGCTGTGGGCAAGTCTCACTTTCCATTTTCTGATAGTGCATATGTCGCTTGATATTACCCAAATGTTGCATGCGTGCAATAATTTCTTGCCCGGTGTAACAGCCTTTAGTAAAACTCACACCACCATGTTCAAGTAGATTGACATAATGGGGTAAAAATATTTCTGAAGTTGTAGTGAATACCGTTGGAATATTATGTCGGATGCGTTGTAGCCGCCAGTCATCATAATCATCGATAGACGCTTCGCTGGTATCAATGTCAACTTTTGAAAAAATAGCGTATTTTTTTAAGTTGGCAACAGCAATCAAAAGTAACTCAGAGGGTAGCAAGAGTTGAAAACCATCGTTGTGGTGACTGATATCAAATAAGCTCACAATTCGACCTTTAGCATTGCAATGAGCTGCTGTTATAGGCTTTTGATCAGATATCTTGTTGATATCGCAAGTCAATTGACCTTGTAAGAATTTTACCGCATCTTGCCCCGAAATATGAATGTGTGAAAGATTTGCCATCGCTTATTAAGCCTCATATAATGATCTGACCTTACCAGTCGAGAACGATTGTGAATAATACCACTCCTACCCAACTCCGTCAGCCTTCCAGTTTAAATGTGCTTTCTAAAGCGCTTTGGGATTGGACGACGGATATTGTTTCGGAAGTAGATTCGGCGGGTAATTGTTTATATGTCAATAATGTGCCAGCAGGACGTCAACTTGATGACGTTATCGGCACAAACTACTATGATTATATTATCCCAGAACATCACAATCGTGCAAAAGCAGCAATAGAGCAGGTTTTTTCAACAGGCCAGATGACAACATGTGAAGTCATGGTAAAAGTATTTGGTCATACACAGTGGTGGTCAACACGTCTGCTGCCAATTGTAGTCGATGACAAGATGCAAAGTGTTTTGGGGATTTCACGCAATGTAACAGCACGCAAACAAAAAGCAGCAAAGCTGGCTGAATCAGAGAGAATGTATCGCTACCTTTATGATAATTCGCCTGACATGATGGCGACATTAGAACCTGATACGGGTATTATTTTAAATTGTAACCACAAGTTGATTGAGTTAACGGGATATTCTCGAGAAGAGCTTATTGGCATGCCATTTTTTAAACTTTATCATGAAAGCTCAATAGAAGAGGCAACAAAAATATTCAACGGGCACGCGAATAATTCGCTAGATAATTATTATGGTGAACGTATTATTATTTGTAAAGACAACAGTGTTTTGACCACCAAAGTTAAAGGCGCTGTGTATTTTGATAGCGACGGCAATATTGATTCTATTTTAAGTGTTTGGCATGATTTCACCGAACAAAAACGCTTGCAAACTGAATTAATAAAAACACGTGATGACCTGGCTCACAAGGTTGAACAGCGTGCAAAAGCATTAGCAGATGCCGAGCATCTTCATCATACACTTATCAACGCAGCACCGCATGTTATCTGGTTTAGTGAGCCTGAAGGCGATGTGAGTTATATGAATAAAGCTTGGGAAAAGCTTACTGGTCAGCGCGTAGAAGATGCCTTAGGTAATGGGTGGCTGAAAACGTTTCACCCGGATGATAAACACATAGTGTTAACGAAATACCAGGGTTTTGATGTTGAGAAGTTGGATGATGGCGTGTTATATGAAGAATGGCGAATTATGAATGCTAAAGGTAACTACCGCATCCACTCGAGTGTTTGTTCTCCTGTTTATAATACTGAAGGCGAAGTCACTAAATGGGTGGGTATTAATACGGATATTACAGATTTAAGAGAAGCGCAAAAAAGTATTTACAAAGCAGAGTTAGATAAATTACAACGTGAACATTTATTAGAGTTAGCACATGTATCGCGCATTAGCTCGATGGGTGAAATGGCAACCAGTATGGCGCATGAACTAAACCAACCTTTAGCTGCGATTACGAATTACATTAATGGTACCTTGCGTCGCTTAGGTCAACGAGATGTCGAAGGAAATGAACCGTTGGTGCAGGCCATGAAAAAAGCCGCTAATGAGGCGAAGCGTGCATCCGATATTATTCAACGTATCCGAGATTTTGTTAGGAAAAGTGATAGCCGTAAAGAATCTCATGACGTTAATGAGTTGTTGACAGAGTCGGTGGAATTTTTACGTAGTGAAATCAAACAGTGTGACATTCAACTAGACTTTGAGTTAGCGGAACACCTACCGAATGTCTGGGTCGATAATGTTCAATTAGAACAGGTCTTTGTTAATGTGGTGAAAAATGCGATTGATGTGCTGATTTATTGCAAACGGCAGCGACGCAATATTGCATTGCTGACGCAGTTAGTTGATGAAGGTATCGCTATCTATATTCATGATACGGGGCCTGGTATAGCCGATGATTTTAAAGAAAAAATATTCGAACCTTTTTGTACGACCAAACCAAATGGCATGGGGATTGGTTTGAGTATTTGTTCCTCTATTATGGAATCACATGACGGTAGTTTGAGTTTGCATAAAACCGATAAAATGGGAACAACATTTAAAATTATGTTGCCTGTTAAACGAAAGGATTAAATATGACAGCTATTAATAAAAATAAATTACGGTTTCATTGCCGTCGAGGTATGGGAGAATTGGAAGATATCTTATATCCTTTTTTTGATGAGAAATTTGATTTGTTATCTCACGAACAGCAACAGAATTTTTCTAAGTTAATTGAATGTGAAGATATTGAATTGTGGGATTGGTTAGTCACCAAGGTGAAAACTTCGCCAGAACAACATCGAGCAATAGTGGAGTTGATCAATCAGCATGCTACAGCTTGATATTCATCCTTCACGCTATTTATTAGCCATTATTTTGCTAACACACATTGCGGTGATGTTGCTATTGTTGCATCTGCCTATCCAGTGGTGGGCCATCATTTTGATTGAATGTTGCATAGTGGGCAGTTTTATTCATTCTATCCGCTATTATATTGTTCGACGATTTGATGCGGCAGTCACTAAAGTGTGGTGCGATAGTCATAACCAATGGTTTTTGCTCACTCGGTCAGGCGAAGAAATAAAGGTTAAACTGTTAGGTGATAGTGTGAGTTCAAACTTTTTGATTCTACTCAATGTGAGAATAGTGAAAAACAATAAACGACAATCCATTTTAATTTTTAATGATGCCGTTAAAAAATCCGATTTTAGACGTATGCGTTCATGGTTGACGACACATAAGGGACAGTTATGAGTGCTATGATTAAACGTCGAGCGGTTGAGTCTATCGCTAATATGGATTTGCATCCTATTTTACAACGTATTTATGCTGCTAGAGGTGTAAAGCAGCCAGCTGATTTGGAACGTGATTTAAAAGCATTGCTTTCGTATCAAACATTAATGGGCGTTGACGCTGCAGCCAGCTTGCTAGCGGATAGTTTAACCGCACAGGACCGTATCGTGATCATTGGTGATTTTGATGCTGATGGTGCAACCAGCTCAGCGTTAGCTATGCGAGTATTGAAGTCATTCGGTGTTCAACAGGTCAGTTACTTAGTGCCGAATCGATTTGACTTCGGTTATGGTTTAACACCTGAAATTGTTGATGTGGCTATAAAAGACAGCCCTGATTTAATTATTACGGTTGATAATGGTATTGCCAATATTGCAGGTGTTAAGCATGCTAAATCACGGGGTATAAAGGTGTTGATTACTGACCACCATTTGGCTGCCGATGAATTGCCCGAAGCTGATGCGATTGTTAACCCTAATCAACCCGGTGATAAATTTGAAAGCAAAAACTTAGCGGGTGTTGGCGTGATTTTTTATGTCATGTTGGCATTAAGGCAAATGTTACGTGATAAAGACTGGTTTACTCAACAAAATATACCTGAACCGAATATGGCTGAATATTTAGATTTAGTGGCATTGGGCACAGTTGCTGATGTCGTACCGTTAGATAAAAATAATCGCATCTTGGTGCATCAAGGTTTAAGACGTATTCGAGCAGGTAAGTGTTGCGAAGGTATCAAAGCCATCTTACAGGTGGGAAAACGGAAATTACCACATGTCGCAGCAAGCGACTTAGGCTTTGCTGTCGGCCCGCGTTTGAATGCAGCAGGGCGCTTGGAAGATATGGCCTTAGGGATTGAATGTTTATTAACGGATGATGCTCAACTTGCTATGGGCATGGCAGAAGAATTAGACGCCTTGAATCAAGAACGTAAAGGCATTGAAAATGATATGCGTGATCAAGCGTTTAAAGCGCTGGATAAATTAAAGTTAGATGAAGACTGTCTGCCAGCAGGCATTACCGTTATGGATGAAACCTGGCATCAAGGTGTGATTGGTATTTTAGCCTCGCGAGTGAAAGATAAATATCACCGGCCAGTGATTGCTTTTGCATCGGCAGACAGCACGACCTTAAAAGGTTCCGCGCGTTCGATCCAAGGCCTGCATATTCGAGATGTGTTGGATATGATTGACAAGAAAAATCCTGGCCTTATCGATAAATTCGGTGGTCATGCTATGGCGGCAGGCTTGAGTTTATCCAAGAAAAATTACGCGACATTTCAACAAGCTTTTGCAATGGTAGTAGGTCTACAACTCAACGAAGATGATTTTCAACAAGTGATTCATAGTGATGGTGAATTACCTGTTACAGAGCTGAATTTGCAGTTAGCTGAATTATTACAGCAAGCGGGTCCATGGGGGCAATTATTTCCTGAGCCGTTATTTGATGATGAGTTTGAACTGGTTGATCAGCGTATCGTCGGTCAACGACATTTGAAGTGCACGGTTAAGCTGGGTGATAAGTTATTGGATGCTATAGCTTTTAATGTTGATACTCAGGTTTGGCCCAATCATCGCTGCAATAAGATTCGTGCCGCTTATCGCCTGGATGTTAACGAATTTCGTGACATCCGTACCGTACAATTAATATTTCAGCACATTGAAGCCATTCCTACTTGCAAAAACGTGAAATAGGGCTACAATTATTATGATGATTCGTGGTTATGCCCTGAGCCTTTGTTGCAAGTTTAGAGGTGTTGAGTTGTTCTGCGGTGTGCATGCCGGACCTATATGGAATTCGGAAGCCTTAAGTAGACACAGATACCATAAGTAACTTAAATTATTAGCGGTTCAGAAAGTCGCATGCCTCGATATCATTTATTTATACCGTCCGATCCGGTACAATCCTAGCCAATTCATGACTAGGAAATCTCAATGTCTCAACCGAAAACTCAATATCTCAAAGACTACCAAAAGCCTGCTTATCTTATTGAAACTGTCCACCTTATTGTTGAGCTTGGTGAAGATGTCACACGTATTAAATCGCAAATGCAAATTCGCGCGAATGGCCATGATGGCTGTGAGCAACCCTTAGTACTCAACGGCGATGAAGTGAAATTAATAGCCATTGCAATGAATGGCACAGCCTTGACTGAGCAACAGTATCAGTTAACGGGGAATGATTTAGTGATACCTGCGCCGGGTTCTGAATGCGAACTCGATATTGAAGTTGAAATTAAACCACAAGAAAACACTAAGTTAATGGGATTATACCAATCCAGTGGTAATTTCTGCACCCAGTGTGAACCACAAGGGTTTCGTGGTATTACATATTACATCGATCGCCCCGATAACTTGGCGGTATTCACCACAACCATTATTGGTGACAAAGCTAAATATCCCACTATGTTGTCCAACGGTAACAAAGTTGATGAAGGCGAAACAGAAGATGGTCGCCATTGGGTGAAGTGGCATGACCCACACAAAAAATCACCGCACCTATTTGCATTAGTTGCCGGCACATTTGATGTGCTTGACGATGAGTTCATTACCATGTCGGGCCGAAAAGTTGCCTTACGTTTGTTCGTTGAACCAGGCAACCTCGATAAATGTGCGCACGCAATGCATTCACTAAAACTTTCCATGAAATGGGATGAAGAAGTGTATGGTCGTGAATATGATTTAGATATTTTCATGACAGTCGCCGTCGGTGATTTCAATATGGGTGCGATGGAAAACAAAGGCTTAAATATTTTTAATACTAAATATATTTTAGCTAGCCCCGAAACAGCAACGGATACCGATTTTGAAAATGTGTTGCGCGTAGTAGGTCATGAATATTTCCACAATTGGTCAGGTAACCGAGTCGGTTGTCGTGATTGGTTCCAGTTAAGCTTAAAAGAAGGCTTGACAGTATTTCGTGATCAATCATTCACAACCGATATGACATCCCCTGTGAAGCGCGTGAGTGATGTGAATGTATTGCGTACGGCACAATTTAAAGAAGATGCGGGCCCAATGTCACATCCTATCCGCCCCGCATCCTACATCGAGATTAACAACTTTTATACGCTGACGGTTTATGAAAAAGGCGCTGAAGTGATTCGTATGATGCATACATTACTCGGCCCTAAAAAATTCCGACAAGCAACGGACTTATACTTCTCGCGTTTCGATGAACAATCGGTGACAACAGATGATTTTGTTGATTGTATGCAAGAAGCTAGTGGTGTGAATTTATCGCAATTTCGCTTGTGGTATAGCCAAGCAGGTACGCCAGAGTTAACGGTGTCTGATAGTTACGATGCCGATAAGAAGACCTACACGCTTCACGTTAAACAACATACTCCAGCGACAGCAGGCCAAGCAGACAAACAAGCACTGCATATTCCTTTGCGTGTCGGCTTGTTAGATGCGAAAGGCGATGAGATGCTGACGCAACTGGTGGATGTAAAACTGGCAGAGCAAGACATCGTGTTCGACAACATCACTACGCATCCCGTGCCCTCATTACTACGCGGTTTCTCAGCCCCTGTAAAATTGCATTACGACTATAGCAATGAACAGTTGCAACTATTATTAGCGCATGACACCGATGTCTTCGCTCGATGGGAAGCAGGGCAATTGCTTGCCTTGCGAGAACTGCAGCGAATTATTGCTGAAGCGCAAGCGGATAAACCACTAACGATTGTTCAAGCTTTCATTGATGTGTTTGCTACGGTATTGGCAGATAACGATATCGATCCTTCGTTTAAAGCGCACTTACTGGTGTTGCCAAGCGAAGCTTATTTAGCGGACCAAATGGACAAAATCGATATGGCTGCGATTCATAAGGCGAGAGAGTTTTTGTCTGAAGCTATCGCCCATGGATTGCAAGAGCAATGGTTAGCGGTCTATCATGCTAATTATATAACAGGTGAATACGTACAAAGTCAGGCAGCTAATGGTAAACGTATGTTGGCCAATACCGCATTAGCCTATTTAATGAAACTACATGACAGTACGATGTGGGATGTGTGTGCAACGCATTATCATGATGCCAACAATATGACAGACCAAAGCAGTGCCTTAGCTTGTTTTGCTAGCACCGATTGCCCGCAACGTGAAAAAGCACTTGCCCACTTTTATGAGCAATTTAAAGATGATGCCTTAGTGTTAGATAAATGGTTCACGATTCAATCGAGTTCAAAATTACCGGGTGCATTAGCGCAGACTAAAGCATTAATGCAACACGAAGCCTTCAGTATTAAAAACCCGAATAAAGTCCGTTCGTTAATTGGTGGTTTCTGCATGGGCAATGCCCCACAATTTCATGATGCATCAGGCGAAGGTTATGTGTTCTTAGCCGACATCGTGAAACAGTTAGATAAACTCAATCCACAAGTCGCTTCACGCATGGTGGGCCCCTTAACGCATTGGAAGCGTTACGTTGAACCCAATGCGAGTTTGATGAAAGCACAATTAGACGATATTGTTAAGCAAGTTGATTTGTCGAAAGATACGTTTGAGATCGTGAGTAAGGCTTTGAAGTAGGATTGGTTCGTTATCTCTCTTCTCCCCACGAAGGGTATTGTTGAA
>TARA_R110000868_G_scaffold297999_1_pt1 | contig 80321 bp, 56 predicted proteins | sample TARA_R110000868 | Tara Oceans TARA_R110000868 (sample SAMEA4397489) | marine metagenome | biome: Polar Biome; feature: [SRF] surface water layer (ENVO:00010504); material: water (ENVO:00002006), including particulate matter (ENVO:01000060) such as... | depth 5 m | reverse complement strand
GTGAGTGGTAAGCTTATCGCTTAAATCTGAAAAGCAGAATTTTCTAATTATGAAACGCCATCCGGTCTTTTGATCGGGTGGCGTTTTTGCTTGAGGGTTTTCCCTGAAATTGGTTTATCATCAATCCATCACTCCCTTGTTAAACGACGGTCTGCAAGGGAGTTTTAACAATATTTTGAAACCGTACCGTGGAGGGAAACCCTGTTTTTCAGTTTGTTTCTATTATATCAACTGGAAAATATTACAAGCCCCGCTAAGATTCAATAGACCGATTTGTTTCGTAACTCCATGTATTCTCTTCATGCAGTCTCATCAAATCAAATCACTCAGCGGCTTCAAACTTTCTCATTTTCCAGTGCATTCGCACATTTTGAAGCTCTGTTCATAATTGAACACTGATACCAACTCAACCTGAGTTTTAATACAGAAATTCAAGCGGTGATGCTTTGCGCCTCATCGTCATTATTCCGTTCTACGTTATCCGTTTCATTTTATTATCAGGAGTTCAAGCAATGAAAAAAATGTTGCTCACCAAGAAGCGCGGTTTCACGCTCATCGAATTGCTGGTCGTGATTGCCATCATCGCGATTCTTATTGCATTATTATTGCCAGCCGTTCAACAAGCCCGTGAAGCGGCCCGTCGCTCGCAATGTAAAAACAATCTCAAACAGATTGGACTCGCCTTGCACAACTATCACGACAACTTCAAGACGTTTCCTCCTGGTGATGTTCGAGACACCTATAGTGGTCTTAATTCATGGTCCACCAGCCAGATCACCTGGATTGGCCGGATTCTCCCGTTCCTCGATCAGGGACCGCTGTATAATCAGATTAACTTTGAGCGGGCTCCTGGCAATGGAGGCTCAAATGCCGACGTCAGAGTTGTGAATTTAACGGTAGTCCGCTGCCCCAGTGACTCTTCACGTCGTCCTAACAACAGTTACGCCCAGACCAGCTATCTGGCTTGCCGTGGTACGGAAACAAGCTCTGGAAATGACAGAACCAATTCGATGTTCAGTATTAATAGCCGCGTCGCAATCCGCGATATCGAAGATGGCACCTCTAACACGATGATGGTTTCGGAAACTTTTGCCAGTGCACCTTTCTGTGATGATCAACCTGCCAGTGGCGTTTGTCCTGCCAGTTGTCTGACAAAAGCACCTTACACGGGTAGTAATCAGCAAGGTTATTCCTGGTTCTATGGAACGCATTACGAGTCTCATTATTACGGGACTGTTTATAATCCGAATAACAAGGACATGCCGGACTGTGGTGCTGGTTCCAGTACAACGTCTGCCCTGCTGGCGGCGCGCAGCAAGCACACGGGTGGTGTCCACGCTCTCATTGCCGATGGTGCAGTAAGATTTGCCTCCGATAACATTGACAATACTATCTGGAGAAATCTGGGGAACCCTCAAGACGGAAACGTACTGGGTGAATGGTAAACCTGCCTTAACTGTGAAATGAAGCAAACCTCGCCACGTAGCTCAGGTGGCGAGGTTTCTGCTTAGCATTTGTTTCATTACTGGATATAGCACTGACTGCGATCGATGTCACTCTTCAGATCACATCGCAGCGACTATCAGCAAAGGTTAAATAATTCGCTATGAATCGGTACCTGTTTTCGTTCCTGTTAATGTTCTGTCTGGCTCCTTTTCAGTTCGGTTGTGGTAATGAAGAACCGCCAGCTTCAACTGGAAATGATGAGGACATCCTTAGTGAAACCTCCCCGGAACAGGAAGCTGAAGACATGAAAAAATTACAATAGGCTTGCAGGCAGGAAACGTCCGTTTTGCAACGGCATGTCATATTGAAATCGCGGGAAGTTTCAACCTGGTCCGGCAGGTATCCAGAATAACGCGAGTGGCGCTGGCCCCGACGCGGCTCACTCCCAGATCACGAACTTCAAGAAGCTGATCCAGCGTTCGGATGCCGCCTGCCGCTTTGATCTGCACCCGCTCTGGACTGTGTTCCCGCATCAACTTCAAATCATCTAATGTCGCGCCTCCGGTACCATAACCGGTCGAGGTTTTCACCCAGTCCGCCCCCAGGCCCGCACAGATACGACACAGCTCGATCTTCTGATCATTGGTCAGGTAACAGTTCTCAAAAATCACTTTGATTTTCTGGCCTGCCTGGTGCGCAACTCTGGTAATCGCTCCAATTTCGTTCTCGACGTATTTCCAGTCACCGCTGAGTACCCGCGAAAGATTGACGACCATGTCCAGTTCTTCACAACCATCCTCAATCGCCTGTTCTGCTTCTCGCTGTTTCATAATCAGCGTATGTCCGCCATGCGGAAAGCCAATGGTCGTGCTGGGATGGACAGTAGAGTGCTCCAGTATCTCGGCACACCGCTTAAGGTAAAAAGGCATAATACACACACTCGCCACATCATAAGCCAGTGCCAGCTGACAGCCTGCTTCCAGCTCCGGAACCGTCAATATGGGACTCAACAGCGAGTGATCGATCATCTTTGAAATTTTTTTGAACTGGTCTTCCATGAGCTTTACTCTCAACAGGGAATATAATTTCGCAGGTAAGTATGACACTGTCTCAACGCAGCCAGGCACGATTCTGTGGAACCTTCGTAGGCGCGATCTTCCACTTCGACGCACACCGGTCCCTGATAGCCGATCTCATTCAGTTGTGAAAAAAAACTGCCCCAGTCAACCTGGCCCAGCCCCGGTAACTTGGGGGTATGATATTCCAGGGGACAGGCCATAATTCCCACCTGGTTCAGCCGATGCTGATCGACGCGGACATCTTTTGCATGCACATGGAAGATCCGATCGGCAAAGTCACGAATGGGAGCCACATAATCCATCTGCATCCACACCAGATGGGAAGGATCATAATTCAGACCGAAATACTCGCTTGGAATATCCGCATACATCCGCCGCCAGATGGCAGGTGTGCAGGCCAGGTTTTTCCCGCCCGGCCATTCATCCTGGGTAAATGACATGGGACAGTTTTCGATTCCAACGCGCACCTGCTGCTGTTCGGCATGTTGAATTATCTCAGGCCAGGTTTGCAGAAAACGAGGCCAGTTCTCATCGACCGACTTTTTCCAGTCTCGCCCGATGAAAGTATTCATGCGATTGATTCCCAGTTTTTCCGAGGCGGTAATCACCTTTTGAATATGCTCCACATACTTACCGGCTTCTTCCAGATCGGGACAGAGAGGATTCGGATAATAGCCCAGTGCACTGATCTCGATTCCGAATTCGTCGGAGAGCTGTGAAATCGTCTCGACATCCGAATCGGTAAACTGCTCTGCAGAAATATGTGTAATTCCTGCATAGCGACGGGAATCGTTTCCCTCAGGCCAGCACATGACTTCAACACAGTCATAGCCAATCTCTGCAGCCGTCTGAAATACCCCGCGCAGATCATAATCTGGTAAAATAGCCGTCACAAAACCCAGTTGCATTCTCTGTTTCTCCCTGCTGCTCCTGTGATATGTCATTTCGGAAGTTTCCTGCTCCGAGACTGATATCATAAGCAACTAAGGAGAACAGGTCTACAACCGGAAACAGAAACGGCCAGGCCTGTTGCGACTGGAACGGGACGGGTGGAAGGTTTCATGGCTGAATCAAGCGAACAGCAGGCGAGCTTACCAGATCTCTTTCAGGTTGAATTCGTAAGCCTGCATACGACGTCCCGCTTCGAATTCTTCCGGGGCTTCCGCCAAAACGCGGACCCAGACGCGCTCGCCTTCATACATCCCTTCGATGGAGATATGACAACCCAACTGATCATCATAGTCGACGGGCAATGCCTGCCAGTATAAAGACTCGACTTCCTCAAATATTTCACCCAGCTTGAGGATATTGAAGCAGAACTTGGAAGGTGCCAGTACACCATCCCATTCACCACCGACAATCTCAGTACTGGAAGCAAATAATGTCACTTCCCACTCGTTGCGACTGCCGTTGTGGAAAAAATGACATCCGATCGGCGAAAGCATATCGACATCGTACATCAGAGATGCCACTTGATTTGCCATTGTTTTCAGCCATGAAGGTGGGGCAGGCATCTGAAGTATTCAATCTAGTAACTGGTCTGGAAGTTGGGAGAATCATTTTAACTGCGCTGTAAATCAATTGACACAGGAACTAAGACAATGCCAGATCATGCGAATTTTACACGACTATCTGCTTCCCGGTATCAGTGCAACTGATTTCTAATTGATTGAGGTGCCTTGCCCGTGGCTGCATCAGAGTCAGCCTGTATTTCATTCTGCAAGACGGCAATCAAGCGAAGATTCAATAGTGAGTGATTACGGCTAAAGACGTACAGAAACACTTTCGAATATCCGATTCCCCAAACAGTGACGCAAAAAAAGTGCCAAATTGAGTCAGCTAACCGGATTAGTGATTTATACTGATTTGAGAATCAATATTATTTCAATATAGGGCAGCTTTAGTTCTGAATGTGTTTTATCTCACAAGAGATTTATCAAGTAAATAAGCAGTAAACCCGACACGTGAGATAGTGTGTAAAAAAAATAAACACCTTTGATTTACAGAATGTTCAAAGGTGTTTACGTTTTGATGTTTTCAGGAAACAGTTCTAAAGATGCAGATCAATTTGTCAGCAGGCCATTGATCATCATAATCGCGGCGGGCCCGACCAGGACCACAAAGATACCCGGAAAAATAAACAACACCAGCGGAAAGATCATCTTAACGGCAGTCATCGCAGCCTGCTCTTCGGCCAGTTGACTTCGTTTCACTCGCATACTGTCCGACTGCACGCGTAAAGCCTGGGCAATCGACGAACCGAATTTGTCGGCCTGGATCAGAATCGCCGCCAAAGCCCGCATATCATCAACCCCACTGCGAATCCCCAGATCATGCAGCACTTCCCTGCGGGGACGCCCCATCTGTAACTGCAGATTACACAAGGCAAACTCACTGCACACATCAGGTGCGGTTTCTTCCAGTTCCTCAGAAACCCGTCGCATCGCAGCGTCCAGTCCCAGCCCCGCCTCCACACATACCACCAGCAGGTCCAGCGCATCGGGCAGAGACAGAAAAATGCGTTCGACACGCCCTTTAATCAACAGACGCAGCGCAATCTCCGGGAGATAAAAGCCGATCCCCCCGGCAATCACCAGCGAAGTCCAGCCATTTTGAGTCATCCCAAAGTTATAAAAACCGTAACCCGAGCCCAGCACTACCCCCAGGAGACCTAATGCGACTTTTAACGAGAGAAAGATCGAAGGAGCCGCTTCTGAATTATAACCGGCGTTCGCCAGTCGCACTTTTAACTGATTTTCTTCCAGTTCTGATTTTGGTGTTAATGCCTTCGAAAGCGCAGGAGCCGCTTTTTCAAATAACGAACTGGCGGAATTCGCATCCTCGGGATTATTTCGCAGATGGGGATTCCGTAATTCATCCAGCCGCGCATTGGCACGTGAATGATCGAAATTCAGTTTGTTGATCAGGGCAATCACACCCACAATCACCATTCCGAAAATAGCCCATGGTAATAATTGAACAAAATCCATGTTTAAATCTCCAGCATTCAACGAAGCAAAACAGTATTCACATTATTTCAGAAATCAATTTACGAGGTACATCCCGAGGTATCTCTGCCTGGTCAGATTTTGATGTTGACAATCTTCTTAATCCACAATGCACCCAGTACCTGCAGGACGATACCACCGGCAATCATTTTTCGTCCCAGTTCATCTGTAAACAGGAGCATCACATAATCAGGGTTCAGGTAATACACAGCAAAGAACAACGCGATGGGCAAAGCCATCAGCACAACTCCACTGATACGACCTTCCCCGGTCAAAGCCTGGACCTGACCCATAATCTTAAAACGCTGCCTGATGATGTAACCGATTTTGTCCAGAATTTCAGCCAGGTCTCCCCCGGCCTGTCTCTGGATGACAACGGCTGTTACGAAAAATTTCAAATCCAGGTTCGGCATTCGCGTGAGCATGTTTTTCAATGCTTCTCCAATGGGAATCCCCAGATTCTGTTCTTCATAAGCTAACGCGAATTCCGTTGAAATCGGTGGCGGCATTTCCTGAACCACAACACTGAGCCCGGAGGAAAGGCTGTGCCCGGAACGTAACGCACGCCCTACCAGTTCCAGTGCATCAGGTAACTGTTGACCAAATTTTTTGAATCGCCGGTTGCGACGGAACAGCAGCCACATAAACGGTAATACCCCGGTGCCCAATGCAGCCACAGGGCAAAAAGGACCAGGTGCATTCGTAAACCAGGCAGCAGCAAAACCCATTGAACCGGTAACAGCGGTCATTAATAGAAATGTATCTGCTTTAAAAGGCGCTTCTGCCTGTTCCAGCAGCAGCTTGATATTTCCAAACTTATCAAATAAGTGTGCGACCTGATCAGACAGGCTGTTTAAGCCTCCCTTCACAAATTCTTCTTTGAGCAACGAGGCTGATTCTTCCGACGATTTCTTTTTACCGGTTATGACGGCCAGTCGATCTTCTGCCTTGCTGGACGAAAAATCCTTGATCACAAAGATGACGGCTCCTGCAAAAGCCATCATTCCCAGAAATGCAGCGATGGAGATGATAAGTGTCTGATCCATCTCGGATTACCTTTATCGTTTGAAAAGTCGTGTTTTAAGTCTTATCGAAACAGAATTGATATCAGCCCTGTAATACGCGATTGGCAAACAGATTCCCTGGCAGTCGAATTCCGGCAGCCTCCAGTCGATCCATGAAAGCAGGTCGTACACCGGTCGCTTCAAAATGACCATAGGCTCTGCCGTCCGCGTCAATACCATCCTGTACGAACAGAAATATATCCTGCATAATCACGGTGTCCTGCTCCATGTTCAGCACCTCTGTCACGTGGGTTACCTTTCGCGGCCCCCCCTGCAGACGGTTAACCTGAATGATCAGATCCACGGCGGAAGCAAACTGTTGCCGTAATGCTTTGAGAGGCAGTTCCACTCCGCCCATCGTAATCATGGTCTCCAGACGGGAAACAGCATCACGAGGAGAGTTGGCGTGAATCGTCGTTAATGAACCTTCGTGACCGGTATTCATTGCCTGCAACATGTCCAGCGATTCGCCGCCACGACATTCCCCGATGATGATCCGGTCCGGTCGCATACGCAGTGCGTTTTTCACCAGGTCCGTTGCGGATATCGCACCACGGCCTTCGATATTGGGAGGCCGGGTTTCCAGGCGTAAAATATGTTCCTGTTGCAATTGAAGTTCCGCCGCGTCTTCAATCGTAATCACGCGATGGTCACTCTGGATAAAACCGGATAATGTATTTAACAGTGTCGTTTTACCGGAACCGGTACCACCACTGATGATCGTATTGATTCGCGCTTTAATCGCACCTTCCAGCAGCATGGCGATTTCCGGTGTGAACGCACCAAACCGCAGCAGATCTTCCAGCCCCAGTGGATTCGATCCGAATTTACGAATCGTTAATGACGGGCCATCCAGAGCCAGCGGAGGGATGACGGCGTTCAAACGCGAGCCATCAGGCAGGCGGGCGTCGACCAGCGGAGACGTTTCATCGACGCGTCGTCCCACTTTGGAGACGATCCGGTCCAGGATCTGCAGCAGATGCTGATTATCGCGGAATACGACACTGGACCGTTCAATCCGACCGTTCTTTTCCACGAAGACATGCTTGGGACCGTTGATCATGATGTCCGCGATATCCTGATCTTTAAGCAGCAGTTCGAGTGGCCCGAAACCAAAAGTCTCGTCCAGAATCTCTTCGATCAACCGCTCCCGTTCAGAACGGTTTAACAGTGGATTTTCGGTATCGCACAAGTGCTCGATGACCAGTCGAATTTCGCGACGCAGTGAATCACCTTCCAGATCACCCACGCGTGACAGGTCCAGTTTCTCAACCAGTTTGCCATGAATCAGTCGTTTCAGATCATCAAATGCCATATTAGAATCGGCGTGCGAAAAGCCTGTAGCTGCCATCTTATTCAAAACTCCTTGAAGTTGTGTCTTTTATTTAAAAACCAGAATGTTCTGTCCGACTTCGACATCCGTAATCACACCAGCGGTTCAGGCAGGTGTGACAGGGTTTTCAGCTTAAATTTAGTTCATAAAATGACAGCAAGTCGCCACAAGAATAAAATGATGCAAAAAAGCAGCATCTCTGCATCAGCCAAAAGCGGACATGCATAACGGTTCTGTCGATGATGTCCGGTTTTAGCTCTCTGACGGTCAATCCGGTTGATCTCATCGCAAACATGATGGAGAATGGGATTGCAGGATTCATCGGCTTTTTCTCCCTGTGAGGTGGCTTTTCATCAGTGTAAGAGCTGAAAATCAGATTCACCCTGCATACTGTCTGCCGCTCACTGAAAACCAGCAGCAAACATCTCCAGCCGCATTACCGCTACAATCCTGAAAAGTAAAAACATTGCTGCAATTATCAATTATTGTTCCTACTTATTGCGAAGCTGAAAATCTGACGGTCCTCATCCCGCGCGTAAACCGCGTTCTCACTGAAGCCGAACTGGATGCGGAAATCATTGTAGTCGATGACGACAGCCCGGATGAGACGATACAGGTGTGTGAGAAACTGGCCGAAAACTGTCCCCTGCGGCTGATTACCCGCAAAAATGAGCGAGGACTCTCGACTGCTGTGATTGCCGGACTGAATGCTGCCTCGGGCGGTATCCTGCTGGTCATGGATGCGGACCTCTCCCATCCTCCTGAAAAAATACCCGAACTGGTTTCCGCGCTCAATCAGCGGCAGGCGGATTTTGTGATTGGCAGTCGCTATGTCGAGGGAGGCGCAACCGACCAGAGTTGGGGCTGGTTCAGAAAGTGGAATTCCCGGGTGGCCACCTGGTTATCCCGTCCTTTCACCAGTGCTCGAGACCCCCTGGCCGGTTTCTTCGCGATCAAGAGGCAAACTTACCTGAAGGCTCACCAGATCCTGAATCCCGTCGGGTATAAAATCGGGTTGGAACTCATCGTCAAATGCCGCTGTCGAAACGTGGTTGAAATTCCGATTGAATTTACAGATCGAGTCGCAGGCTCGAGTAAACTTTCATTCAAAGAGCAACTGCGTTATCTGAAACATCTCAAACGACTGTTTGATTTCAAATATCAGAACTATGCCTATTTCACACAGTTCGCACTGATTGGGCTGACGGGTGTCTTCGTGAATCTGCAGATGCTCGCCCTGCTCTCAAACTGGATGATATCCCCGATCGCAGTGGCATTGGCAATCTGGACCTCCATGAGTACCAACTTCCTGCTCAACCGGAACATCACCTTCTCATACGCCAGGCATAAACCGTTCCTGAAACAGTACCTGAGCTATTGTGGCAGTTGCCTGACCGGGGCCGTCTTTAACTGGCTGACGACAATGGTCCTGAGCCGATCCTTCCAGTTCTTTGAGAAGCGGATCCTGCTGGCGGCATTCATTGGAATTCTGGTCGGCATGGGCTTCAATTTTCTGCTCTGCCGCTATCTGGTTTTCTCCAAACACAAACCAGAAGCAGAGACAGAAACAGCAGCGAACGATAAAGAACTCAGACGCACAGAGTAAATACTCCCGTTTCGCAAGAGATGCTTTCCAGCCCGGTCCCTGTCAGTCGGGCAAGTCACCCTGCTGTGGAGGCTGACGTTTCTGCTGCTGGGCGACTTTTCTCTGAAACTGCTCAAAGGAATGCGTCAGCGAATCCAGCAGGCGGGGAATATTCGGTGCTGCCAGATGGACGCGGGCAGACACACAGGAACGGGGAAAAAACGTTGTGATGAAATCGAACGAAAATTCTGTTGCCGAGTGTCCAATCCGTACCGCATTCGCATACGTGCCGGACAGCATTTCATCGGGCAGTTTCAATTCATCATACAGTTCTTCCGCTGACGGCGGTTTCTGGGCAGATTGTACCGGGCTGATTTTGGTTTCCGATGTCTCTTCATTACCGGACTCCGGGGTTCTCGTTTCTCCGACCACTCCTGCCCCGCCAGCAGCTGCCCCCGATACTGAATCGGCTGTCGGGGAAACAGACTGCTCCGTTTCAGGAGTTTCGATACCTGCCCCGACGTTGATGGATTCAGAGGATCCAGTAACCGCGGGAGGCAATGGAGTCGGGATGACAGGAGTCCCAAACCGATTTTCATAGTTTGTGAGATTATCGCGGAGTGCGCGTATCATCTGCGGAACGACACCAATCGGGAGCACGACCCGTGCGACGACCTGCTGCGGCGTGGAAATCCGCAACAGAAAATCAAGGATGAATTCATGGCCTCCCTGAAGCACAACAGCGCCCGTACTGAAAACGCCGCGTGAGACGCCTTCCGGTACCCGGGCACTGACCTGGGAATGCCTGATTTCCTGTGTATGGCGTTCCGGATTGAATTCGGAAGAATCATCATTATTTTCTGCTGGCGTCGGATTATCACTCATGGCTACTGTTTCATTCTTTCAGGTTGCTTGACGGTCTCGCGACTCAAAGATCTTGGTTGACAATAATCATAGCAGGGTCTCGGACGACACTCAGCAAACCAGACAGAGCATTTTGATCATTTCATGCGATCTGATACTACGTCTGAATAGCCCGTAATTCTTTGGGCAGGGGAAATCGAACTGACTCCTTGCGGACAATCGCATTTTCGACTTCCGCCTGGTAGTTATCTTCCAGAAATTGAATCAGTTCCTGCACGACGACTTCGGGGGCACTGGCGCCCGCTGTGATCAGAATGGTTTCTGCCTGGTCGAACCATTCCGGTAAGACTTCTTCCACCCCGTCGATCAGATAGGCGGGCTTGCCGGCCGTCTTACCAATTTCCATTAAGCGTTTGCTGTTGGAGCTGTTCTGACTGCCAAGGACAAGTACCAGGTCGACTCGAGAGACCAGTTCAGAGACCGCCTCCTGTCGATTTGTGGTGGCATAACAGATATCTTCCTTCGGTGGACTTTCAATGGCAGGATATTTTTCCTTGAGGCTGCGAATCACGCGGCCCGCTTCTTCTACACTTAAAGTGGTCTGAGTCAGAAAAGCCAGTCGCGCCCCTTCGGGAAATTCCAGGGCGGCCACTTCTTCCGGAGTTTCGATCAGGGTTATGCTTTCCGGAGCTTCCCCCATCGTACCGATGACTTCGTCATGCCCTTCATGGCCAATCAAAATGATATGATACCCGGCGTCGGCATATTTGATGGCTTCGGTATGCACCTTGGTCACCAGCGGACAAGTTGCATCAATCGTGCGAATATTTCGTTCTCGCGCCTGGTTACGAATCACCGGGGACACCCCATGAGCACTGAAGACCAGAATGGAATTTTCCGGTACTTCACTGACTGCTTCGACAAAGGTGACCCCCTGGTTCGTAAAACGATTCACGACATATTTATTATGTACGATCTCATGATAGACATACACATTACTGCCAAAAATGCGAATGACTTCTTCAAGACACTCGATTGCCATATTCACACCCGCACAGAAACCGCGGGGATTCGCCAGAATTACTTTCATTGATTTTGTTCCAGTAGCACAGAAATGCAATTTCTTATTTCTGTTGAGGGGCGTCGTATCCCATTCGCCTGAAAAGGTGGCAGGGGTAATGTCCCGTCTGCAATGATTTGAAGCGTCAAATCCGTCAGAAGTCATCTCTCTGACGGTCTCAGCTACTATTCTATGCTGATCATCAGGCGAAACCAGATCCGGGAAGTTGATTTTTCCCACTTTCAACAAAGGAAAACCAGTTTTCAGCTTATTTCGGGCGAGAAACTGATCGATTCATCAACAGTCGCCAGACAGACACGCGCAGCGACACACACTGGTGGAACCAGATCAACAGGTCGTCGGTCTTATTCGACTGTCACACTTTTTGCCAGATTCCGTGGCCGGTCGACATTGCAGCCGCGCAAAACCGCAATATGGTACGAAAGCAGCTGCAATGGAATCGCCGTGACAAGAGGCTGAAGAAAATCGTCGACGTCGGGAACATAAATCACATCGTCGGCAATATCCGCAATCTTATCATCCCCTTCGCAGGCGATCGCGATGACGGGGCCTTTACGTGCTTTGACCTCTTCCAGATTGCTCATAACTTTGGGATAAATCTGTCCGCGGGGCACCACAAACACACTGGGAGTGGCTTCATCCACCAGGGCAATTGGACCATGCTTCATTTCAGCAGCCGGGTATCCCTCGGCATGAATGTAGCTGATCTCTTTGAGCTTCAGCGCCCCTTCCAGAGCACCGGGAAAATTATACAGGCGTCCCAGATAAAGAAAGTTATTAAAGTTGCAGTACTTCAACGCAATGTCTTTCACCTGCTCATTGCATTCCAGGCACTTACGGATCTGGTCGGGAACTTTATGAATGGCGTCGATGATTCTGCGCCCCGCCGGATACGACAGGTGACGCATTCGTCCCAGAAACAGTGCTAACTGGATTAAGACCATGACCTGAGAAGTGAAAGCTTTTGTCGATGCCACTCCTACTTCCTGTCCGGCGTGCAGATAAATCCCGCCATCTGCTTCACGGGCGATCGTCGATCCGACCACATTACAGATCGCCAGTGTGGGATGGCCTTTTCGTTTGCATTCGCGCATCGCCGCCAGTGTGTCCGCAGTTTCACCACTTTGAGTAATCGCGAAAATCATGGTACTGTTTGAGATCGGGGGATTGCGATAGCGTAATTCACTCGCATACTCCACTTCCGTCGGAATCCGGGCAAACTCTTCCAGCAGATATTCACCCACCAGTCCCGAATGCCAGCTGGTTCCACATGCTGTCAGCACGACGCGATCAATTTTTCGCAGCTGTTGTGCACTCAGATTCAAACCACCAAATTTGGCAGTCGCTTCATCTTCATCCAGGCGACCACGCATGGCGTTTTCCAGAGCCTGGGGCTGCTCGAATATTTCCTTCAGCATATAATGTTCAAATTCACCCAGTTCCGCCTCGACGCTCACCTGATCCAGCGTCTGAATCGAAAGCTTCTGTTGACCTTCATCACGGTGAAAGATTTCGATTTCATCGCGTGTGATCACGGCCATTTCATGATCAGCAAGGTAAATCACTTCGTCGGTATACCCCGCCAGCGGGGTGGCATCACTGGCGATAAAATGTTCGCCTTTGCCGACACCTATCACCAGCGGACTCCCCAGTCGAGCAGCGATCATCACGTCAGGTAGATCCCGAAACATCACAACCAGGCCATAAGTTCCCTTGAGTTTCGTCAGGGTGATTTCTACCGCTTTCAGATAGGTGGCCAACTCTTCCGGGGCAGAACCAAATTTAATTTGTTCTTCGAGATGATGTGACAGCAGATGCGCCACTGACTCGGTATCAGTCGTTGTACGAAAAACGTATCCCAATCCCTGCAGTTGCTTTCGCAGCGAAGTATAATTTTCGATCACTCCATTATGGACGATGACAACATCAGCGTTTCCCCCCACATGGGGATGCGAGTTCTGATCGTTGGTTTCGCCATGCGTCGCCCAGCGTGTGTGTCCTATGCCTGCCGTACCGGAAACCGGATTCGACTTGTAGAGGGACGCCATCTCGATGACACGTCCTTTTTTCTTGCGAATCTGGATCGCATCACCATCGTGGACTGCCACCCCGGCACTGTCATAGCCACGATATTCCAGTTTCTGCAGCCCCTTGATCAAAATGGGCCCGGCCTGTCGATGACCGATATATCCGACTATACCACACATGTTTCGCGCTCCATCGCTGGATGAGGGTAAAAATATATTTTGAGTGCTCAGCGCAATTCCCCATCATTCTGGTAGCCTGTCATCCTTGTTCAAGTTACCAGAACTTAGAAATGAAAGGGGGAAGCTCGTGAGTCTTGATTTTGTCTGTTGGGAACAGTTTCAAGTGCGGGAAGATACCACAAGATTCGAAAATAAGTCAACTACGATTCCGTATGAATCGTTTGGACACATACTCATTAAACTACTGTAAATTATAAACTTATATAAACTTACAGTCAGGATTCTTAATCTCACCCGTTATCCCCGCGGGAGATCTGAACCCGTTCTGCTGCCAGTCGCGCGACGGCAAAAGCACAGGCAGCGTCTGATATGGATCGATCAAATATCTCAGCGACATTCGTGATCATTGCCTGAGCAAGTTGCGGATGGGTGCGAGCGATTTTTTCTGCAAGGAACACGGAACTGCCACTGATTAAAACCGTCTGGGGATGTTCATCCATACGGCTCAGGACCTGATTGAGTGCCTCGGTAATCTGTGCCTGCTGTCGTGCAACCAGCCAGCCTGCCATCTCGATCGCTTCTGTTTCGCTCAGTTCATTGATGTCACAACAGACAGAACGGGCAATTCGGGCAAATGCATTCGCCCGTGTCGCAGGTCTGCCGTCCGCCGTATCGACATCTTCGGGAGATTCGGGCACTTCTTCCAGCAGCAGATAGAGATCTGCCGTCGTCGCAAAAGATTCCGCCGCCAGTGGACAGTCCTGTCCCCGTAATGGTACACGTTTCTCCAGCATCGCCAGTGGGGTCCGACGACCACCGGTATAAACCAGTTCTCCTGACAGTAATCGTTCGACATCCGTTAATCCCTCGGAAACCGGTAATCCGTTTTTGAGTGGAATCAGATCGGTTGTCGTTGAGCCGATATCGATCAACAGGCCATGCTGATCGGGAATCATCCGTCCCAGCCAGGTTGCCAGCGCATGCCAGTTGGCGGCAGCCGCCAATAGAGGAAATTCCCGTGCGATCTCTGTGGGCAGAAATTCAGCTCCGGTTTGCCAGACCAGCACGGGCACACCGGGTACAGCCTGTTCGACGGCGGTCAGAATATGATCCACCCCGTCTGCTTTGGTTGAAAAGCAGTCTGCCAGTTCCCCAGTCATCGTCACCGCAACCAGATCGGGACGCTGGAACGAGGTCAATAACTCCTGTAATGCTGACTGTAGTAATTCGGGAGTTTTCCAGAGTTCAAACGACATCGACCGGGCGGCACCATCGCTGTCTGCCGCCTTGAGGTTCGCACCGCCGATATCCAGGCCAATGACATACATGTTCAGTTGCTCGATTCAGATTGTGGTAACAGTGTAGAACTTCCATCTGGTTGAAACCGAATCATTTCTCCCTGCTTCCATTTAATGTCGGGGAAGTCGGTATCCGGATCAATGAGTCGGGCTGCCAGATTATCAAACGTCAGCCTGCGATAACCAGTGTAACTGGTCGTCAGTCTCGGATTGATTTCCACCAGCACGGGTTCGTGCGGCGCGTCTTCTGGTAAGAGAATATCAAAGCCCACATATCCCGCAAGTCCCGGCAGTAAATCACAGACACGATTCAGTAAATCAGAAATGGCCGGGAGCACACGGGCATCGACGTCCGCGGGAATGGTTCCTCCCTGATACCGAAAGCCCTGCTTCCAGCTGATCTGCTGCTCCCCCACCGGAAAAAATTCCCGTCCCCCCGCTCTGATCAGTGCCACGGTCGAAAGGGCTTTTCCTGGCAGTAAAGGTTGCATCAGAAACTGTTCCTCGGATGATCTCAGTTGATTCTTTCGTTTCTGCAAACAGTCATCATTTTGAAACGTTTCTAATCCCAGACCTCCTGCGCCGAAACGATGTTTGATCAGACAGGGAAACGAAACCGCAGACCGAGGCAACTCACCTGAAAACTGCCAGGTTGGAATCGTGGGGATTGAGGATTCCTGCATCAATTCAAACAATCGCCACTTATCGGCTGTTAACTGAATTGCTTTGAGAGCAGAGCCGGCGACTGTCGCGCCACAATCCAAAGCCAGCTGCGTTCGACTGGACAGCAGATCCTCGAACTCGGGTGCGATGACCATCACACAATCGGCTAAGCGACAGGCTGTTTTAAAGTTCTCACGTTCCTGCTGTGATGTGGCGGCGCGGAAGATTTGCAACCGTCCGGTTCGGAGCGCTTCCACTATGAGCGGTGATTTCAGAGAGAGCGTCTGCTGCAGGACTGTCATCACGCGAAAGTGAGGAAGCGCAAGCAGATCAGTCATGACCGCTTCCAGCATTGCGGTTCCCTCTTTGAGTAAACCGGATTCTGCATCGGTCAGGTCCCAGGCACCACTACAGAGATATTCAGACACAAAGATGTTCAAAGCCGATCCTTGCCACGTTTTTGTTACTGAAACAGGCTGCGTTGACTTCGCCTGTCGGTATTAAATTCAGTACCGCCTGTATTTTTCATACAACACTTCAAACAGGTTCAGTCTAGAAACTCCACTATGTTTTGTTAATTGCCCTGACGAATCATCTCAAGTTTTTCAGACTGTTTTTCATAAGCTTCCTGCCATGCCCCTCCTGTACGGATTCTGCCGAATAGAACGCACTTAATACTGTTAGAATTCATAGAGTCACCATAATCGAGATAATGCAGATAAACACGTGTTTTCCAGCTGGATTCGCGCGATTACTATTCTCAATTTCCTGCAAATCTCTCCCTGTTACACTCAAGTTTTCGTGATAAACTTTCAGTGTATTGTTTTGTTTTAACCAACGGGGATTATCCATGCCGGGTAGCAGAATTCGGCCCTCATCAGGAGTCATATCATTCCTGCTGCTGCTGTTGACACTCTCGACAGCAGCCTGCTCTGCCCTTGCGCCCAGTCAACGTTCCTCCTGGAAACTGACTGATCCGCCCCCTCTGGACCCCCAGAATCAGCCATTAAACGGTCCCGTTCCGCAGGCATCTCCCCAGTCACGTGAAACGCAACGTGTCAATCCTTTAAGTCAGCCACGAACAAACCCCCAGACGATTCCGCAAAGACAGCCGACTTCGCCCCAACCCAAAGAAGACCTGTTTGCCGTACCGGAATCGCTCAAACAGAATCAGCCTCCTCAACCGCGAGACCTGCCTGAGCAGGTGATGCCGCGTCCCCAGTTGAATACACCCGATATCCAAAGTAGATCGAAGCCGGAACCTTTACCAAAACAGCCATCAGGCCCCATGATGACTGCACCTGCGACCGCTGGACCGCTGGAGATGACGGTGGACGTCATTCCCAAACGCCAGCTGGGAAGTGGCGCCACATTCTATCTGATCATCAAAAATGCGAGTGATCGCTCCGTCAGAAATGTTCTGCTGGAATGTGAGTTTGATGCCGCCCTGATGTTCCCGGGGCGCCGCGAAAAGAAAATCGGACAGCGTCTGGGCACACTGCAGCCCGGCGAATCAAAAGAAATTTCTCTGACACTCTTCAGTGATGTTCTAGGCAGTCACTGTTGTCGTTTCCGGGCATTGGCTGACGGAGATGAACTGGTTTGGAAATCGGTCTGTGTGGAATATGAAAAGAAGCAACTGGATCTGTCTGTGGTTGGCCCCTCTTCCCGCAGCATCGGCAGCCGGGCAGAATACAACCTGAAACTTTCCAATGTGGCAGACGTCGATCTGAATAACATTCAGGTGGCAGTCACATACGATTCGGCCCTGATCCCTCGCGAAGCATCCATCGGTTCCACCAGGGAATCCGATCGGTTGACATGGACCCTGGATACGATTCGTGTTGGTGAAGGGGTGCAGCTGCAGGTGGAATTCGAATGCGAAGTTGCCGCCGAGCATGCCTGCATGCGAGTCAACGTGACCAGCCCGGACCTGCCCAACGAACAGGTGTCGGCCTGTCTCAAAGTCACCCCTGCACAAGGCGTGCTGGATGTGCAGGTCCGCGACACCAAAGATCCGATTGCCCGCGGCGAAGAGACCGTTTACGAAGTCAGCATCGAAAATCGAGGGCTGCAGCCGGCTAAAGACATCGTCCTTCAGGCAAAAATCCCGCGTATGTTTCGCGTCGTGTCTGTCGAAGCGCACCAGGGAAACCAGAAGCTCAATCTCAGGCCGGAAGTCAATCAGGATATCCTGCGTGTCTCTCCGGTACGTGAACTTCCTGCCGATGCCTTTCTAAAGTACACGATTCTGGTCAAAGCGATTGGCTCGGGTGACGGCGAATTTAATGTCACGATTTCCGGTGCGGATGCGGAAAAGCTGGAAACCCAGGTAACCGAAATCACAACGGTAAACCGTTAATCAACACCGCTACCCTTATTTCTGTTTTACCTGCTCAGGAAAATCGCGTTCGTAGCGTTTCACCAGTGCCTCCATGTCGGCGGGAACGATATAGATTTTCCCGCGAATGGTTTTTGTCTCTCCCGGCTGCAGTCCGCCCAGACGAAAATCAGCGTGCAGACAGCGAATCACGCCCTGAAACAGTTCCTGATACGGTTCAAACGCAGTGGCGAAGATCCACTCTCCATCGCCGCTGTAACAGCCGATCAGGCCATTACTGGGAACTTCACTGTTTAACGGACGGGGATTCACATCGGTGCGAGGCACATTCTGCGGACACCAGACCTGACCGGGTACATAACGTGCTTCTGTTGCCCAGTTGCGGGTCGGCATGAACGCCGGCTTGCCATCCAGAAAGACAAATGATTTTTTGATGTAGGCATATTTATCATCTGTCGTGGAGGCGCCCAGGCCGGAAAATTCACCTACACGGATACAGGGTTGTGCCCAATGGACTTCAGACCGTCGATCGGTCGGATTGTGGGCCACCAGTTGAAAGTCGATCTCATCCCCCTGCGCGGTAATTGTATGCTGCACCGTCACACCATCGGCTACCGTGTATTTCAGTTTCAGAACGGTCTGGTCTTTGTTCAGGGAGAGCGTCTGTGTTTCGTGTTTGACCACCGTATGCTTTCCCCAGTCGGCATCAGTCGAATTCGCGCGACAGTAAGCTTCCAGATAATTGATGGGGATCTTTCCCCCCGGAATATGATCGCCGTGAATATACAGCATGTTTTTTTCACGCGAGAGCGTCAGACGCGGTTTTGCTTGTGCCTGGCTGGCTGATTTTTCATTGCCCCGGCACGTGGCAGCGGCATCATACAGGCAGGTCCCTGCCACAACTCCCAGCAGTAAAAGCGAATTCGCGAGCGACTTCATCACTTCCTCCGGTTTCATTCTCAATTTGTAAAACTGTCAGATCATCCTTTTGATATCACGGTAGAAAAACAACCGAAGTGCGAATCACACTCCGGTTGTTGAATCAAATTCGATTTGTCGACTCTGTTCATACGAAGGGAGTCACACCGGGTGTCGCCACTTTGGGTTCGGGCAGCGACATCGTCATGTCGTATTTCTCGGGAGAAAGATCTTCTTTGGAATTCATGGCTTCTTCCCAAGTGAGCGTCTTTCCCGTATAGGCAGACATGCGGGCGATAATTCCCATCATGGAACTGTTCGCCATGTACTCGCCATTATTGATCACTTCACCATTTCTCAGGGCTTTGTACATCTCATTATGTTCCAACTGATGCATGTTGGTGCGACGGCGAGCGCCTTTCCAGGGATTCTTACCTTCGATCTGGTATTTCATCAGCGTGGCAGTCCCCTCGGTCCCCGACACGGTATCCACAAACATGGAACTGCAGCCCAGTTGATGACGGGTGGACGCGACAAACTTCGCCCCGTTGGCATACTCGTACACCGTACTGAAGTGATCAAATATTTGTCCGTAATCTTCACCGGTTCGGGTCTGACGTCCGCCTGTGCTGTAGCAGCGGACAGGATATTCTCCCATGACCCAGGACTGCTTATCCAGTTCATGCACAAACTGTTCGGTATTGAAGTCACCCGACAACCAGGTGTAGTAATACCAGTTCCGCATCTGGTATTCCATGTCTGACCATTCCGGCTTGCGTTTCACCATTTTGGCAACTCCGCCCAGATAGCGGGTGCTGTGCATGGCGATGATATCACCAATGCCACCATTATGAATTTTATCGACCATCTCCTGCATCCCCGTTTCATACCGCCAGCAGAGACCGGAAACGATCGTGAGGTTTTTCTTTTTCGCTTCAGCAGTTGTTTTCAGTACAGAGCGAATCCCGGGTGCATCCACGGCGACCGGTTTTTCACAGAACACATGCTTGCCGGCATCGATACAGGCCTGCAGATGCTGTGGACGGAAATGAGGAGGTGTTGCCAGAATAACCAGATCCACATCAGAATCAATCAGTTTCTGAAAGGCATCAAAACCGACAAATTTATGCTCCGCGTCGACTTTGATGCGATCCTGAACTTCCGTTTTTTTCAGGTTCTGATAACTCTGCTCCAGCTGATCGCCAAATGCATCCGCCAGTGCGACCAGTTCGACATTCGAATCCGCCCGCAGGGTCTGTGCTGCCGCTCCTGTTCCACGACCGCCACAACCAACCAGTCCGACTTTAATCAATTCGGTACTGGCAGCAAAAGCACCAGAAGTTAATGCCGGATTTACAACCAGCCCCGTTGTTGCCAGCGTGGTCAGAGACTGTTTCATAAATTTACGGCGACTCTGGTTCGGCTGTTGTTCAGATGCTTTTTCGGACATGGAAAAACCTTTCATTCAGATGGTAGACAGGGTTCTTAATCTGTATCTACTACGCAAATAATTGTGGAAGAGCTAACTACAGGCAGGATTAATATGAGGACGGTCATCTGACAGCATGGCTTCTAAATGACCTTAATTTATTATCAACTCTGTCTCAGGCAAGATCAAGTGCACGATCCATGCGTTCCGAAATATCCTGCAATCTCTGGCGATCCCCTCCTTTGACTTCCGCTGTCGCCCAGCCTTGTGTGTAACCTATGTCTGCCAGGGCTTTACGCACTTCAGACCAGTTGCAGTCCCCTTCCGTAATCTCAACCTGAAAACCTTTCCAGAGTCCTTCGTCGACCTGTTTCTTGCGACTGTATTCCTTGATATCCAGTTTGACAATCCGGGGGCCCAGGATGCGAATCCACTGTTCGGGCCAGCCGAACCGAACGACATTTCCAACATCGAAATACACGCCTGCCGCGGGACTCTCCAGTTCATCAATGAAACGCGCCATCTCCAGCGGACTTAACAGAAAATTGTTCCAGACATTTTCCACCAGCAGTTTTATGCCCTGCTGCTCGGCATAAGGAAGATGCTTTCTCAGCTTGGCCTGCTGCTGTTGATACACCACATCATACGGATGCCTGTCATCCACGCGGCCGGCGACGACCAGCACACTCGTACCGCCGTAATATTTTGCCTGATCGATGGAATCTTTCAGTTCGTCGCGACTGCTGTTCAGAAACCCGTGAACCTGCACTCCCGTTGCATCAATGGCCCGTCGCACTTCTTTGGGATCCACCTTGGAACGATAATGAATTTCCGTCCCGTCAAAGCCGAGATCCTTCAGCATTTTGAATTTATCGAGCACTGAAACGGGTTCCGTAATCATCTGATACTTCACCGCTTTTTTGATACCCGGTTTTGGTTTTACCGGCGCAGTCTCAGCAGCAAGCGAGACACCTGTTTGCGTCATAGTTCCTGCCAGCAGTGCGGCGGTAGACTGTTTCAGAAACAATCTACGGGATGCCTGATGTGATAATGCCAGGTTTTCCAGATTCTGATTTAACATACTGCCGCTCCTCTGTATCGGATTAAAGCTGATGATCACGCATCAACAAAGAATATCGGTTCTGTCTGCAACGTACCAATCCGTTTATCTGTCCGAATCATCTCCAGTGGTCGGCTTTGACTTTCGCTGCAGTGTGACTTCTACTTCCCCCCTGTTATCCGCCAGTGAATTCCAGGCATCGTTCAAGCGAAAATAAACGGTACCGCTCACGGGAGCCATCCAGCTGGCATGGGCACCAAGCGGGTATTCTTTTAAGATCGAATTGGGATGGGTCAGCTTCATATCCGGATCCGGTTGAATCATCATGATCAACCGCCCCAATGGCTGTCCTTTGAAATACTGAAAACTGATTCCGTCCGCAGTACTCTCCCACGGCTTTGGTTTCTGAGCCAGCGTAAATCGCCCTGTAGCACTGACTTCATATACAATTCCCTGCTCGACATGAATTCCACTTGACTGCCAGCCTTTTTGACTGTTTACCACTGCCGTCGCGCTGCTATCAGGCCGCAAAGATTCACCTGAAGCAAACGTCACTGCCGCATTCTGGAAATCGTAGCCCGGTTGCAGATTGCGGGCGAACAGCATCCAGTCATCATTCACTTTGGCATAATCATCGCCCAGCATTTCCTGAATTTTTTTAGAGAACCCGTCTCCATGCATATGCTGAGCCAGTTCGCGAAATGTGCTTCCATAGACAGGATGCTTATCAAAAAACTGACATAAGGCCCAGGACCAGGCATACCCTTCATTGTTATATAAAAAGTTTGCCGGATGAAACTGCATGATCTCCTGAATCGACCTGGGGGGAGCCTGTTCCACTGCATCTTCAATCAGAGTAATTCGTCCCAGGCCACCAAAATCATTTTTATTATGAGGCATCACATTTAAGTGAATCTTACCGTCTGCGTCCGTGGTATGGGTTGCCATTGACTCTGCAATGCCCTCCAGATACCAGACCGGAGCACCAATGTCCCCCATGATCATGCTATAGCAATGCGTGTATTCATGCAGCATCAGATGTTTGAGGTAATAAGGCTGACTCTGTGCGTCCATCCAGAACTGAGCCCCCTGATGCCGACCGTTCACAATTGCCGGAAGTGAATCCAGAATCACCCCCGCTTCCCTGAACAGGGCCCGGTTCTGCATGATGTAACCGGTGACCTGAAATTCCGTTCCTTCACGATCGGGAGGCAGCGGACCAAAATAGTCGGCCAGCGAAGCATAAGCCTGATCGATCACCGCCGGCAGCGTGACTGCAATTTTGGGATCAATATCTGTGTACAGTTTCAGCCGCGGAGATTCGTAACAGTGAATCCCCAAAAGTTCCAGTCGCTGATTATTATGGACGGGCCTCTGATCACTGGGGCGGTAGATCGTCTGATCCGGTTTCGAAACTTCGGGAGCGGACGTGGATGTCGTGGCCGGAGTTTTTTCAGGCTGAGGCGTATTTTGCCTGACGTTCTGTGGCGGAACAGTTTTTTCACTTCCCGCTGCTTCGACGGGAGCATCAGCGACAATCACCACGGATTCTTCAGCTGCTTGCGGCGATTTTTTTTCAGAGCTACACGCGGTGAGCAGACAGAAACAGATTGCCAGTGAAAAAGATACAGGGCCTCTGATACAGTCCAGGTTGGAAGCAAGTCTATTCATATCATTTACAGTATTCAGTTTATGTACTGGATTTGAATCAACGCTGATCGACCTGACTATTGTGACTGATTGAGCGTCTGGAGTCGAGGAACCTTTCCAGTGAGTGCCTGAGTTGATCAATTCGATCAATTATTGCAGAATGACCAGAACAGTTGCTGATGGCTGAAACAGTAGCCGTATCTTATTCTTACGTAAGATCAGTGCCGAATGCTGAATCGTTTCTTCGTTTTTCTTTTAGAGGATCCGCTCTATGAGTGCTTTTCGTTACAGCCTGAATGCCAGTACAATCCGTACCACTCCTCTGCTTGAAAAAATCAGCGTGACGGCGGAAGCCGGCTATGAAGGCATTGAGCTGTGGTTTGATGAAGTCGAAGCGTATCTGGAGGCAGGAGGAACACTGGAGTCGATTTCTGCGGCGATTCAGAAATCAGGCCTGGCTATTCCCACTATGATCATGCTGCGAGACTGGTGGTCCGCATCAGAAGAAGAGTACCCGACTGTGTTTGAGATCTGTCTGAAACGCATCAAAATCGCTGCCGAACTGGGGGCGGAATATGCCATCGCCTGTCCGCATCGTGAAGTCCCCGATTATGATCTGGGCGGCAAACGATATCGCGAACTGCTCGAAGCCGGCATTGAAGCGGGGGCAAAACCGGCAGTCGAATTTCTGGGATTTGTCGAAGCTGTCACAAAAATCGAAGACGCACTGCAGGTCGTTGAGAAATCAGGACATCCCCAGGCGACGTTAGTCCTCGATCCGTTTCATGTCTTCCGCGGCGGAGGCAGCATGGAAACGATCGCGCAGCTGAAGCCAGCTCAGATCGCGATTTCCCATTTCAACGACGCCGTAGATACGATTCCCCGCGAACAGCAGATGGATCCGGATCGTGTGCTTCCCGGCGACGGGCACCTCGACCTGACCCGCTATTGCCAGCTCTTAAAACAGATTGATTACAACAGCTGGCTTTCACTGGAACTGTTTCGCGACGATCTCTGGCAGCAGGACCCGCTCAGTGTTGCCCGACTCGGCCTGGAACGTATGCGGTCGATTGCAGAAAATGCCTGATCTGTCTTGCTACTCTATTTCACGATACGACGCGATTAGTCCTTTTGTTTTGCAGCGACAAAATCAGCCAAAGTGTTCAGATTCCTGATGAAGACACGAGTATCAATCGTGCGCAGATTTTCTTTGCCTGATGCTTTTAGATCGCCTTGTTTCAGCCAGGCGCCTTCTGAATTCAGGGATTCGATGGCAGATTTCGCCTTCGCTGTCAACGAAGGAGTCAGGCGAACCCGACGTGTGGGAAACCGCATGGAAGCCAGTTTCTCAGGAGAATCATCCAGTAACCTTTGATAACGACCTTCCAGTGAATCGACACCGGATTTAATAATGAAGCCATAATGCGTGGGCAGATCATTGTCGTTGTAGGTCAACTGATACTTTTTCGTAAAGTACAAGGGACGATTGGTTTTCAACTCATAAAACCGGGCCAGCTTTCCATCAGGCAGTTCCGACTTTTTTAAATACGCCAGGGCAGGTGGAATCGGTTTCAGATATTTTTTATCACCCGTATAAATATAGATCTGCATCAGCGTTTTGATAATGCCTTGCGACTCGCCACCGGTCACGGCAGGGGGTTCGAACCTGCGAGCCCAGGCTGGTTGCATCTGGCTGTTATACTGCTGTGCCCAGGCTGGCTGTGGTTCGGGCATCTGGGCCAGAATGATGAAGTCTCCCGCTCTCATAGCGGCCCGTTGATAACGCTCATCCTGATACACGTGATGTGCCAGAAACATCACATCTACCAGATCTTCAATCAGATTGTCGTTAAAGGTGTAGTAATTGAGATATTTTTTCTTTGGAAACTCGCGTGACCAGCTTTCCGGATAATTTGCTTTGATCACAGGATAATCTTTGGGATCAGGCGGACTGTCGAAACGTTGCGGCCAGCCTCCATTGGGATACTGAGCCTTGAGTAACGCGTTTAATGCATACATGGCTGCTTCATGAATTGAATGATCCTGAAACTTCAGTTCCTGATCCATCAGAATCAGGAACCGTAATGCGGCCTGTGTCGTATTATCATCCAGTGTGGTTATATTGCGTGCCTTGGGACCGCCGCCATTCACACGATACTGATAGGATTTGCGATCTTCAAAATCGATGTAGTAATTCCAGCCACCCGATTTCAGTTGTCCATTGACCAGAGCATAGGCGGCTGATTTCGCTGCTTTCAGCAAATAAGGTTCACCCGTTTTCTGATACGCTCTCAGATACGCTTCGCCGACACTTGGTGTGCCCGGAGGCTGGACCCAGACACGGGAAGCCGGCGCCCGATTTTCCCCTTCCCGATCTTTGAGATCCTGACTGTACTTCCAGAGATAACCGCCTTCGGTGGAAACCTGGCTTGTAAAATAGTTCGTTGCCTGCTGCATGGCCTGTCGCGCCGCTACGTCCGTCACATCAGAACCGGGAAGATCATCGGCGATGACACAGAAGAAAACAAAGTTGATACAGAACAAAAAACACATTCTCATCAAGGGGCGCGTTTCCGGCATGAGCCACAGTTCCTTTTCGCAATAGTTATATGACAGGCAACAAAGAATTATCGTACTGCAAACAGATTTTAAACGGAAGCACCACCCTTTCTTAATTTACTTCAGTAATAGAGGCCTCAATTTCTACGGCGCGGTGGGTTGCGTCAGCGACAATTCTATGTAATGCTCGTATCGATTTATGAAGATTCATCTAAGATTTTCCCGGAGAAGCGCTTATGTTGGAAAACTATCCTTTTGTGATCCTTGGCATCGGGATTGCCATTGTCATCGGCATGATTATTTTTCTGAAGATCAATGCGTTTCTGGCATTGATCACAGCTGCTATGTCGATCAGCCTGCTGGGGCCCGAATCAGCCGATGGAATTAATCGGATCAAGCGCGTGGCGATCGCTTTTGGTGATTCGGTCTCCGGGATAGGAATCGTGATCGCGCTGGCAGCGATTATCGGTAAATGCATGATGGACAGCGGGGCCGCCGATCGAATTGTGCGCACGTTTCTCAGGGCGCTGGGCGAGAAGAATGCCTCTGTTGCGCTGATGGGCAGCGGCTTTGTTCTCGCCGTGCCGGTCTTTTTTGACACCGTCTTCTACCTGTTGATTCCATTAGCGCGTTCGCTGTATCGCAGCACGCAGCGCAACTACCTGCTGTATATCATGGCGATCGCAGCGGGAGGTGCAATCACTCATACCCTGGTTCCCCCGACACCAGGTCCACTGGCGATGGCGGATTACCTGGGGGTTGACCTGGGAAAAATGATCTTTGTGGGCGTACTGGTCGCTTTACCGGCCGCATTTGTCGGCATCCTGTATGCAAAGTTTGCCAATCACCTGATGGATATCCCCATGCGAGACGTGGCAGAACATAAAGACCCCGATCCCCTCGAAGAACATGAGCTCCCCTCGCTGATTGTTTCATTGCTCCCGATTGTACTCCCGGTATTGATGATCACCTCCAATACGCTTGTCAATTCCCTGGTGGATGCCCAGATTGGTCCCCAGAAGTTTTTAACCAGCATCGGCCCCTATACGTCGATCATTGGTGATGCCAACTTCGCACTTTTGATCGCGACTGCGATCTCTTTGATCATACTGTTTCGGCAGCGCAGTCTGACCCTGCTGCAGTTAAGCGCCTCCGTCGAACAGGCCCTGATGAGCGGGGGCGTGATCATTCTGATTACTGCGGGAGGTGGAGCCTTCGGCAAAATGCTGACGGTCGCCCAGATTGGCCCCGCTATTGAAGCCATGTTCAGCTCGGATTCCGGCGGAACCGGATTGACCTTTCTGTTTCTGGGCTTTGGAATCGCAGCCCTGCTGAAAGTGGCACAAGGCTCAAGTACTGTCGCGATGATTACGACTTCCGCCATGCTGTCTGCCATGCTCACTACGACAAATCTTGAATTGAACCCGCTTGGATTTGATCCGGTGTACCTGGCAACGGCGATTGGCGCCGGCTCTTTGATTGGTTCCTGGATGAATGACAGTGGTTTCTGGATTTTCTGTAAGATGAGTGGCCTGACCGAGGCGGAAGCCCTTAAATCCTGGACCCCCCTGCTGTTTGTGATGGGATGTACGAGTATGGCGACGACCATCCTGCTCTCCATCGTCTGGCCGATGACATAACACTTTTCCGGATGTCAGCTTTACATTGCTGAAATCAGGGTCTACTCTGAATCGAGGTCCCGATACACACCTGACTTATGATTTCCGCTTGAGAGGAGCCCGGAGATGAGCGCCCTTTTTCCGCAATGCCAGATTGTTCCTCAACCCGATTCTCAATTCTCGTTTCGAATTCAGGGCAAGGAACGGTTGCGCTGGCATCATGCATCCCATTATTCACGCCCTTTTTTCTATCCGCTGACCGGGCCGTCCGGCATCCCGTTAACTCGCATTGGACATCCCGGGGCTCCCAATCATGACCATCATCGTTCGGTCTGGTTCGCGCACCACCAGGTACTGGGAATCAACTTCTGGGCAGAAAATACAGGAGCGACCATCGCACAGAAACGCTGGCTTTCCCTTGATGAAGCAGACGACGAAGCAATCCTGGCAGTGGAACTGGAATGGCGGGATGGACATGACCCACAGCCTCTACTGCGCCAGGAACTGATTTCCGCAATACGTACGAATCAAAAACAGGAACTGTTTCTGGAACTGCAGACCACATTTTATCCGATGGCAGAATCCCTGGAGTTTCAGAAAACGAATTTCGGTTTTCTGGCGGTGCGGGTCGCGAAATCCATCTCCAGTTTTTTCGGTGCAGGAAAAATCACGAACAGTCGCCAGCAGTCGGGTGAAAAAGAGATCTTTGGCAAACCGGCTGAATGGATGGATTATTCAGGTCCTGTTGCACCTGAAATCACAGAGGGAATCACCTATTTTTATCATCCTGAAAATCCCGTGGCAGCATCAGAGGATTCTGTGTCGTGGCATGTTCGGGAAGATGGCTGGATGGGAGCATCTCCCTGCATGCACGGATCTCTGGAAACAACTCGAAAGACGCCGTTGACATTTCGATTTCTACTGCATGCCCATGCCGGCGAAATCAATCATGACCAGGCAAGCAGGGTCTATCAGCAATTTTCGGAGAGTCTGCGTTATCAGTTACGCAAGTCGCAAAAGAAACACACCAGCGCATCGGTCAGTCGAAGAACTTCTCAGTAAGTAGAATTACCAGACAAGTTCAATCCCGCCGGTAATACCATCGGCAGAGAACTTGGAGTGCTCCTGGCGGACTTTCGTACCAGTTGCCGGATTTGCAGCAGACCGGTCTTCATTGTAGTCAATGATATCGTAAGCTCGCGAGACCTGACCAATAAACAGGTAATCGTACCCGACGAAACAGCGAAGATGTTCAGTCACATTCAGTTTGGCATACAATGAAAGCTGGAAAGTAGGAGAAAACTCATTGTTTTTCTGTACGGAAACAATTGTCGGGTCGGTGGCTTCAAACAGTTGATCTGTTCGCACCTGGTCGGTATCCCGATTGAACCCGAAGGTAAATTTGGGTTCTGCTCCAATTGTAAAGCGACTGTGTCGGTATTCTGCCCGGGCACCAATGCTGGGCCCGAACACACGGTTTTCGACTTTTGAATAAATGGTTGTAGTACGAGGTGTTCCGATTCCCCCACCTGAATCCACGCCTACCTGGTTCATTGTTTCCCGCAGACTGATGAAACGAAAACCGAACAGAGGCTGCATCCGAAATCCTTCGCCCGGGAGGTAGGGATCCAAGATATAATTCACCCCGGTACCGAACATCTCAGTGTTCAGGTTCACGCTATAGCTCGTATCGTACACGTTCGTATTGGAAGCCAGAGCTCCATTGATATTGAAGTTGGTCACAACGACCAGGTCATCATCGGGAATGGAATTCGACTGAGTTGCGTAAATGGAATCAGTAGGACGCGTCGATTTATTCTTGAAAATCCCCCAGGCATTCCACTCGATTGCTCCATCCTGTATGGGAAACGCTAATGTAGCCCGCATCCCGTTCGTATCCATGGTACGGTCGATATAATTCAAAGCGACACCATCACCTCGTGCAATACCGGTTGAACGGTCAAATACAGGTGTTGGCTCAGTTGGATCCGGAACCCCCAGGATTGGTGCACTCAATAATATGTTATCAGGTCCTTCCAGGGACCAGTGCAGATACTCCAGTTTGAGAGTCGTCGAACCAAACATGCTTTTGATCGACTTATCAATGGGAGAGTCGTAGGTCCATCCCCGATCGACGGGCAACTGTCGAACCAGAGATCGGGAATAGGTATTGACGCCTGAGAACAGGCCTGATTCATTAACAATTTCTTCATCCACCATGTCGGCATCGCCGTGCATGACAAATTCGGTTGTGCCATCATCGGCTGCTGCTACTTTATGCATCCCGACAGGTAAGCCGGTCGAGCACAGCAACACCAGTAGTGCACTCAGTCTGAATGGAGTAATCATCATTACTTTCCAGGATGTGCGACTCATCGATTAAAACCTTGAATTTTTGGATTAAAACACACGAACGTGTTCTTAAACATGAAACTGACTCAGGTATGGCTTTACGGCAGCAGGAATCCGTTCAGGCTGATCTGGCCATCGAATGTACCACCACCAGGATTGAACAGGATGAAACTGTTGTTATTACCGACCGTTGTTACATTCACAATATTATTGATTCCAGTTCCCAGTTGCAGCGGGCCATTGAGCATCGCGTTGAAGCCAACTGCTGTTTCGTTATCATCAAAACCGCCATCGAATAAACCAATCAGGTTGTTATCAATGACAACAGAAGAACTCGTGGCATCAATCAGATCAAAGAAAATGGCGTCGCCGCCTATTGCAGACATATTGATAATATTTGTATCGATTTGTACTGAGGAGTTAGCAGCTAAATCCAGAAATCGCAGACCGGTCGAGTCTTCACCCGCCATGACAAAGCCCTGATCGATATTATTGGCGATCAGGATGTTGGAAGGTCCTTCTGTAGTAACCTGAATCCCTTCACTGTTTGTTCCTGCGATTGTAAAGTTGTTGTTATTGGTGACGGTCAATGTCATCAGGTCTTCCAGGTCACTGCTGGTGGCCTCGATATCAATCCCCTGATTATTTGTAGCCCCTGTTCCAAAGAACTGGTTCCCATTGGTAACCGTAATATCCATCGGACCTTCCCAGATCACACTCAGTCCAGCTGTGTTGGAGATACTGTTTGTAATATTGTTGCCTTCCATCGATACGGTCAGCAGGGAATCGTCAAGTAATCCACCGGATTGAATACGAATGGCATCTGCACTGTCGTCAGTAATGGTATTGTTCTGCAAGATGATGGCAAACACATCATCGTCGGTATCGTCCAGTTCAATATTGGCCAGGTAGTCAATCGAATGCTCAGTATTATCAGTACCGTTATCCAGCAATTCGGAATCGACCATCTGGAATGTGCGACCATTGACAATTCGGACACCATCGCCCAGCGAATCTTCGACTCGTACACGTGTGAGGTTTACGCGTGGGCCATCGTCAACATCTGTTTCATGCCACTCGATACCGGAAACCGTCGGGATCTGAATTTCCAGTCCATCCAGGTTGACGCGACCAATATCTTCCATCCAGACACCGTGAGTGGCTGCAGTGATTGTTCCACCGGCATCGATGGTGGCACCATCACCGGCGATGGAGAATAGTCCGGGGGTACGCACCAGGCGAATACCGGCACTGTTCAGATAAAAGGCGTTATCTCCGGCGCTATTGACTGTGTTTAAGTCAGGCCCGTTTGAGGGTCCTGCGGTGACCGAGGTGAGATTCAAAGAGAGACTGGAATCTTCGATATCAATCGCTGCCGCATCGGTTACCGTAATGATACCACCCGTGGAGCTTAATGTTCCTGCATTATCATTCGCAATCAATGCCAGGTTATCAACCGCGGTGATATTCAAGTCGCCGAAATTAACATTACCCGGGTTATCATGCACATAGACGCCAACTGGTGGATCGACAACCGGTAATACAACTGGTGCTACATAAGCGATACTGTTGGCTGTCACATTAAGAGAACCAAAGCTTACGATAGGAGTTGTATTCAGAATATGAACGACTGGCACAGCGGCATTCGTTGTTCCGGTTACGGTCGTGTTATTAAAGGATACAGAACCCGCGGTTCCTCCCTGTCCGGCATTGTCGATCAACAACACAGAACTGGTAGTACTGCTGTTGGAAAGTACCATGTTCCCCATGCGAATAATGGGACTGTCATCGAGAACGATAAAGGCTTCATTAGCGGTACCGGAAACCGTGGTTGTCCCTGAGACGCTGAAGGTACCAGTGTTACCTCCCGTATTGAACGAGATCCCTTCGCCGGCACTACCTGTAACACCGACATTCCCGCCAAACGAAATATTTCCAGAAGTATTATTGATATCAATACCATGTTCAGTCGCCAGGGAGACTCCATCAGAGATTGTGGTGTTCCCCACGACAGACATGTTACCGGTTAAGTTTTCAACCAGGATACCGGTACCATTTCGGTTCAGGATATCGATATCCTGCATCTGAAAGACGCCCGGGTAATCCTCAACGAAAATGCTCGCATCGGTGGCAGAATCAATGATGGTGGCCGCCTGGGCGGTATTCCTGATTGTGACCACGGCATTAGCAGAACCGCCGGTCACATGAATCCCCTCATTCGTACTGCCTGTAATCGTAACATTATCCAATACGGCACCACCGCCGATATTGTTAATCAGGACCCCCTGACTGTTGGTATCACTGATCATTGAGCCTGTCATATTCACGGAACCACCCGTGGTATTCTGAACCAACACGGCACGCCCTGCTCCCGTGTTCGTGATCGTACCTGTTTCGTAGCGGATCAATGGATTTCCGCCATCAACGACAAAGGCATCTCCCGCCGAGTTCGTTACATTTGTGGTTTCAAAGGTCAGGGTGCCGGAGGTACTGTTCAGATAGATTCCCTCGCCAACGGCATTGTTGACATCAACATTATTCACAACGGTTTCTGAAACTCCAATGCCGACAATACCACGCCCGGTCGCATTATTCAGGATGAAACCGGAAAATTCACTGTTTGATGCCAGGATCGCACCATCGCCGACGGTATCGTTAAACGTAGGTCTGATGAGACTGTTGGGCCTGAGTGGACTTCCATAGAGGGGTGAGTTAGGTAGTAACTTTGATCCAAATCCCTGAATATCGATGAAATGATCTACTCCCTGTCCTTCACCCAGAATCCGGTCACCGGCAACCAGAGTGATTGGTGCAGCATTACTATATTCGCTGCCAGCATGAGTAAAGATAATGTCTCGGGATACGCCTGCCTGTGCTTCCGGGATGGTCTGGTAGGGATCGAGAACGCTTCCGGTTCCACCAGCCCCCGCATAAGAGTCCACATGAGAAACGGTCCAGGGTAAACCGGTTGCCGGGTTAATTGCCACCAGGCCGGAATCGACAACCTTACTCTGTTCGATAACGACGTTGTAGTTTTTGCGAACCCGTTCCGCCATACGATACATCTGGGTGGATTTTTCCATCTTGTTCCACTCAGGACGACCGGCGAAGGTCCAGGTCACATTGAAAAAGACATTCGTATTAAAAGTGTCATCGCTCGTGATGCTGAGTTCTGTCAGTACATTAGGCAGAGGATAAGCCTGCAGACGACCACGCCAGCCCCAGACATCCGCACTTTCTGACGCCTGGAATCCATACGTACCTGCGTAAGCGCGTGCCTGAAACTGTTGCGCCAGTTCACCCCAGATGGGAACCCCGATTTCCGCATCGAACCCCCGCATCGATTTTCCGATGGTCCGCGTTTGATCGTACAGTACATTAAATCCAGAGAATCTCTGGCTGCCATCATTAAACTCCAGGTTCAACTGCTGTTCACGATTTCCGATTGGCAGATAAAAGTTTCCGTTGGCATCCCAGTAGCGTCCCATAGTCTCGACGTTCAATGCCAACTGCTGGAATATTTTATCCGTCGAATCATCACGGTCGTAATAAAAACTGGTACCGAAGATCCGGTCTGTGTCGTAATTGTAGAAACGATAGCCCAGGCCTGCGCCACCACCAAGGTTACCGCGATTGGTTCGCCACAGGCGAAAGTTACCAAACATCATCCCGGCATCATCCGGGTTTTTGGTATGAGTAAACAGATAGGGCATGGCCTCGATGTGAGAGATGGATTCGTCCAGACCAACGGTTTTACCCGCCTGGTGACCTGCCCGAAAGAGTGTTCCCATTCCGTTACCCGGCACGACTGATGAAATTCCATCAAGCGTATCTGTTGCCTCTGATCCGTCAGCAATGATCGTCGAGAATTCGACTTCATCCTCGGCTAATAATGTTCCTGACATGGCGGAGATTGCCAGAACGATTACGCCGGCAATCAGGCGAAATGCAATTTTCATAAATCGTCCAGAATAGCTTGATGTCAACACAGGCATCTGTTTCACCTCGGCAAAGCACGCTGAGTGCATTTTGGCGTTTTCGTCCCGGCTTGTTCTATTTTGATCTGTCATGAATTTGTTTTGATCTATGACAATATTTTCAGGAAAATCCATGAGATTATCTCAACAAGAAATCTTCTGAATTCGGTAATGAGCCAGGGAGAATTCTCCACAGACTCGATTATTCAAGTCGTATCTACGCTACGCGTACATTCGATGACAGATGATTCCACCACAGGCAGAAACACTCCCAGATGGAGACATATCTGTTATTGAACGTCTATTTAAATTGATTGATTTACTGGAGTGGGTTCAGTTTGACCGGTGAATCAAGATCAAGAGAGAGGCTGTGATCATGACGGTTTCCTCAAATGAGGCACTGGTCATCCTGATTTTGGATATGTTGTGACACGAACCGGGAAAAAGCAGCTTTTTCACGGAAACATGTTACGGTGATTTGATTAGTTTACTGGTTGTTTTTAATGTGAATTGTAACTCGGAAGAATCGTGGATCCGTCTGAAGATCAGACAAAACCGGTTAGACAGTAAAATAAGAGAGTTCCGAATGGTTTACTTGTTTTACAGTCTGGAGAGAGAATGATTCTTTGAGTTTTAGAGATGTTGGGCGGGAACATATTCTAAATTCTGATCCGACGAAAGACGAATTTGACATTTCCCACGAGAATTTTTTGACAATTTTAAAAATAGTCCAGCGAAAAACAGCTTCATATTCTGCCTGTCATCTGGTTTTTCCGCTTAAGGCCCGCATTTTTTATGAATCACCAGCCCTATTTACTGAATCTGGCACTTCGCCTGGCGGAGGGTCTGGAAAAGTGGCCAGCAACTTCTCTGGAAAAACATCGCCAGTTTATTTTATCGCAACAACAGCCCGACGGGGGGTTTTCCGGCAGAGAAGGGGGATCAGACCTCTATTATACAGGTTTTGCAGTCCGTAGCCTGGGAATCTTAGGCGGAGTGAAACCTGACGAATGCGAGAAGATCAGTGACTATCTCAGACAGTTTCAAATTGAAAAACTGTCTACCATTGACCTGTTAAGCTGGCTCTACTGCGCGTTGATTGTTCAAGCATCCGGTGGAGAAGACCTGCTGCAAACAGCACCAGCAAACTGGAATTCAGAAATATCCGGTTCGCTGGAACGTCTGCGAACCGCAGATGGAGGCTATGCCAAGTCGGAACAGGGAGCACTGGGAAGCACTTATCATAGCTTTCTAGTCATTCTGATTTACCAGTTGATCGGCCTGGATCTGCCTGATCCGAACAATTTGATCCAATTTCTGTACGACAGACAACGCGACGATGGTGGCTTTGTCGAAATCTCTCCCATGAAACGGAGTGGCACGAACCCTACCGCGGCAGCAGTAGCAACATTGATTATATTAAACAGCATGGATGACGAACTCAAAAATGATGTTCAGGACTTCCTGAAACAGGTCAAAAGTTCCGAAGGAGGCTTCCAGGCTAATACCAGAATCCCATTTGCTGATGGTCTCTCTACCTTCACAGGCTTATTGACCGCACAGGATCTGGAGCTGGAGACATTGATCGACCCGGAACAGGTACAAAAATTTATGACCGAGTGGCTGGAGTTTCCCACGGGTGGATTTCGAGGAGCCAGCTGGGATGAACAGGCAGACGTGGAATACACGTTTTACGGTCTGGGAGTACTCGCTCTGCTGGGACGCTGATTTCTGAGGAAAAGACTGGACCGGTTCAGTTTTACTGTCGCGTCTCCAAAGCGGTTTGGGCCGAATATAATAGATCGACAGACGCTATGCGTACATGCGATCTGCTCGCGAAGTGATGCGCTCTCGTTGAAAACCCGTGCTGTGATTATTCGGAAGCATCTTCCATATACAGCAGCCGCCCACAAGACTTACAGAATACAAGTCGACCTGAATTCAACTCGACGCGCAACTGAGGCTCAATCATTACATTACAGGCAGAGCAGAATTTGCCGGCTACAAAAGCCAGGGCCCCCGCTCCATGTGTTCGCACGAGTCGTTCAAATTGTACTTTAATGCTGTCAGGAATGATCTGCTCTGCATCTGCGATCGCCGCGTTACACTCTTTGATCTCTTCATCCAGAGAGTTGCGCATCGACTCAAAATCCTGTTCCATTTTTTTGGCTTCGGCGTGCGCTGTGTCTTTTTTCCTGACCCACTCCTGAACTTCCGTTTCAGTCGCGTCAATTTTATCCATCAGTTCCAGAATTTCATCTTCCAGCACACTGTTGGCCATCTGGTCAGCTTCAATCTGGCCTTTGATGATGTCGAATTCTTTGTTTGACGAAGCGGTATTCAGTTTTCCTTTGAGGCTGAGGATTTTTGCTTCATTGGTCTGCAGATCCAGGTTTTTCTGGTGGACCTGCTTCTTCAGCTGAGTGACCTGATCCTGCACCGCTTTGAGCTTGTCTTCCTGCACCAATGCGAACTGTTCCTTCAGTTTAATTCGCTTGGGCCCCTGTTCTAATTTCTGATTCACATCATGCAGTCTCAGATACAAATGATGTAAAGCTTTCAAACTGGCAGCAGTCGTCGACATGTTAAAGAACTCCGGAAACGCTCATATTTGAGGCAATTAAGGCAGCGCCTCAGTGCTTTTACCTTGTTATAAAGATTTTCGTACCAAATAGCCAGACATACGCTGTAAAACTGACCGATCTTCTCAGCCTCTCCCGGGAAAACTCGGTTTCAGTACTGTTTTGATCATAAAAAAAAACGCCGATCAGAATTGATCGGCGTTTTGAATTTCAGATGCTGGCTGATGCTGTGGCATCCGCCGTCTCTTCTTCGGTCTCGGCCTGTCCCCATTCAGGAACCAGGCCTTCTATGAAACCCTGCAGCTGTTTACTGCGAACAGGATGCTGTAATTTCCTGACCGCTTTGGCTTCGATCTGTCGTACACGTTCTCGAGTCACTTTAAAAATCCGACCGACTTCTTCCAGGGTGTAGGTGTAACCATCCCCCAGACCAAATCGAAGTTTAATGATTTCACGTTCGCGATAAGTTAGTGTTTTGAGGACATGATCAATTTTATCTTTGAGCATTTCCTGACTGGCAGTATTCACCGGGCTGTCTGAATCAGAATCTTCAATGAAATCACCGAAGTAGCTGTCTTCGCTTTCTCCGACAGGTCGATCCAGACTGATGGGATGTCGCGAAATCTTGAGTACGCGTCGTGTCTCTTCCAGGCTGATGCCGGCCACTTCCGCAGTTTCTTCCAGGGTAGGCTCGCGGCCATTTTCCTGCAGCAACTGCTTACTGACCTTTCGTAATTTCGACATGGTCTCGATCATATGCACCGGAATCCGGATCGTACGAGCCTGATCGGCAATGGCACGGGTAATGGCCTGGCGAATCCACCAGGTCGCATAGGTCGAGAATTTATAACCCCGCCGATACTCATACTTATCAACAGCACGCATCAGACCGGTGTTACCTTCCTGAATCAAGTCCAGAAAGCTTAAGCCACGATTGCGATATTTCTTGGCAATCGAAACCACCAGTCGCAGGTTACCGCCGGAAAGTTCCCGCATTGCCGTTTCATAGTCCAGGTAACGCTGCTTGACGGCTTTGATGCGTTCCCGGAGTGTTTCGGGAGTTTCCATAGTCATGGCCACCAGGTCCTGCAGCTCTCGCTCCAGGTTGGCTCGGTCATCTTTGGAGTTTTTGATTCGCATATCACCCATGTCGCGAATCTGATCTTCCAGTTCCGTCATCCGGTGGGAAATCTGCTCCAGACGTTTCATACCAATCTGCAGACGTTGTGTCCTTAAGCTTAATTCTTCAATCAGAGTGGCCATCTTACGACGACGTTTCTGCAGTGAAGCATAAGCTTCCATTCGCTGGCTTTTGGTCAGTTCCGGATTGACGAACTGCTGAAAATCACTGGCATTTTTATTACTCAGGAATTCGAGCGTCTTGAGATTGTGTGGCATCCGCCCCAGAATCTGATTCTTCTCGAGCCCTTCCGTGACGGAAACCTTAATGGTCCGGTCAAAGGGAAGCTCGGATTTATGTACTTTATCCAGGATTTCAATCGCCTGACGCATTGCATAGTCGCTGCTCAATAATTCACGACGGAAGCGACGGCGGGTGATTTCAATCTTCTTCGCCAGACGAATTTCTTCATCTCGCGTCAGGAGTGGAATTTCTCCCATCTGCGTCAGATACATCCGCACGGGATCATCAATCCGACGGGAGAGATCATCGGAAGTGCGGGAGCGTCCCTTGGGCTTCTCCGGCTGTAAGATCGTAATGATCTGATCCGGAATGATGTCTAACTCAATCTCCTCAATCGTCAGCAGGAGATTATCCAGCTTTTCGGGATTCAGCGCTTCATCAGGCAGATAGGCGCTGACCTGATCGTAGGTCAGGTAACCCTGCTTTTTGCCATTTTCAATTAGTTCATTCAATCGGGCGTCGAGTCGGTGCACGTTGCTTCTCCCAATCAGTCTGGTTAGATTCTCTAGTGAATTTTTTTAATGTTTCGTTTTTGATGAAATTCAGATGCTTTTCTTAACAGTTCTTTTGCATCTGAATTTAAACTCTGGTTCTGGGCATTCTGGAACAGCAGCCCTTTGGTTTTTTCATGGTGTTCCCGTTCTTCCCGCCATTTGAGATTTTTGATGGAATGTTTCAGAAAATGTGGAATTCCCTCAAGTGGAGCCGGATCATCAAGCAGTTTGGCGTGAACTGCTTTTTCGCGGGCATGGGCGTCTATTTTGACAACCAGCTGTTTCAGGTCTGGATCAGCGATGCGATCCAAAATGCGATTGACATCCAGTACCAGTCCCTCTTCAGTCAAATCAACACATAACTGATACAGGAATCGTAACTGGGGATTTTTCAGGTTTTCGGGGGAGATAAGCTGTTGAATACGAGTGACACATTCGGGATACACAAAAATGATTTCAAGAAGTTCGCTCTCAAGTTGATTGTCTTTCGTTGAATTGTCTGCTTCCTGGAAGTTACCGGAAGTGTCAGTCGGTCTCGGAGTCGAGTAGGATTCGCTGGAGGAGAGGTTCGTATTAAGACTCGGGCTTTTTTTTTGTTTCACTTCACTCAGTCGTTTTCGGACAACTGATTCGTTTAAACCCAGTCGATCTGCCAACTTTCTTAATATGATGTCTTCACGAATTTTGCCGGTTAGGTTAGGGCTTGACGCCAGTAACTCCAGCATCTCTTCTAAAATTCGGTGTTGACCGTCAATAGACTCCAGTCCAAATTTCTGGACACAGACATTCAATTTAAAATTCCAGGCTTCAGGAGCATCCGCGATCAACTGCTTCAACTGCTCTGCTCCCTGTTCTTCTAAAAATTCAGCAGGATCTTTACCTGCAGGCAGTGTTAAAATTCGTAAATCAACTTCCTGGGCAATAAATTTAGTTAAAGATCGCTCTGCAGCCTGTTGCCCCGCAGTATCTCCATCAAAAACTAATACGACTTTTCGCGCCAGACGTTTGAGATAAGAAACATGAGTTTCCGTCAAAGCTGTCCCTAATGTCGCCACCGCATTCGTCACACCAAACTGATGTGCTGTAATGCAATCAGTGTACCCTTCCACGACAACGACCGTTTCCGTTTCGCGAATGGTCTGGCGGGATTCATCCAAACCAAATAACAGCTTACTCTTAGTGAAAATAATGCTTTCAGGGCTGTTAAAGTATTTTGCGATTCCCTCCGCCGCGGAACCAGGCAGGATCCGTCCCCCAAACGCAACAACCCGTTTCCGTTCGTCGCGAACGGGAAACATGACCCGATTTACGAAATAATCGGAATAGCGGGAATGACCTTCCTTTTTAAAGATCAATCTGGCTTCTGACAACAGGCTCTCCGGATATTGTCCCCGTGACCGGTTGACCAGCCATTGCCAGTCATTCGGATGAAAGCCCAGTCGGAACTGCTGAATGGTTTCTTCGGTATAGCCCCGGTCTTCCATCAGATAACGGCGGGCCATTTCTCCTTCGCGTGTATTCATCAGACAGTCATGAAACTGCTGTTCCGCCCATTTCATCACATCGAATAATGATGTTTTTTCAACAATATTTGATCGTGGCGCGCCGTTTGACTGCCGCGCTAACTGGGGCATTTCCAGATGAGCACGCTCGGCCAGAATCTTCAAAGCTTCGAAAAACTCGACATCATCGTACTTCTGGACCCACTCAAAACAGTCTCCCCCGGTGTTACACACCCAGCAGCGCCAGGTTTCGCGATCGGGATAGACAACCAGTGAGGGGTTATGATCGTTATGAAAAGGGCAAAGGCACTTGAAATCCCGCCCGTTGGGAATCAGCTGGACTGACTCGGAAACCAACTCGACCAGACTCGTTCTCTGGCGGACCAGTTCTTTGAAATTTTGATCAAATCCTGGCGACACCAGTTTCTCCTGAACAGTTCAAAAAGCGGCCCCTCGATGTCACTTTTCGTCTCAGAATGAAAAGTGAACATACAAACACAGTACAAGAGTGCTTCCCTGCTCAACTTGGCGTACTTTAATTCTACTCCATAGATCGAGTGGGTCAAGAATTTCCCCTTCACGATTCCCAACTCTGATCGTCTCTTAAGCTCAAAATTTGTATAACGTTACAAAAATACCTAACCATCCAGGTGAGCTTAAAACCATAAAGCAAACCATGCTTCTTTCGCTTGCGTAACCGGAATCTTCAGTGACTGTCAACTCCCGTACGCAGACAAGTCTGGACAGTTGGTTTATATGAATTAAACATATTATAGCCGTCCCTCCGGCGTCTGCAATCACCGCACAATAAAATTCCCCCGCTGCGCGCAGTGGTGGTTTGTTTCAACGATTGAGGAAACGCCGTACCTTTCACCTATTCGGCAGCAGCTTCTGCAGGCACTTCTGTTTTTGCGAGCTGGTAGAGTGAGATATTGCCGAATTTCTCATTGCATTTCGGGCACTTGGTTTTGGCAATCCCTTTGCCAGTCTTGCCCCCGATTCGCTCCTTTTTTCGGGAATCTTCACTGACAATCAACTGACATCCCTGACATTGTCTGCCCGCCAGAGTCAGTTCGATTTCAGGATCTGCCTCATAAAATTCCAGATTTTCGTTATCCAGAACTTCAAACGATTCCTCGCTGTAATGGCAGGTCACCTGCTGCATCTGATCAGTCAGAGGAATTCCTGAATCCTGTCCCAGTTGATCAATGCCGAAGAATTCTGAAAGTGCTTCAGTCAGTTTGCGATATTCGCTCAACGAGAAAGTGAGATACTGATTTTCCTTTGAATCTTCCTGTTTTGGCAGGGCTATCGCAATCCGGCCTTTACCAAACACGGGAACTCCTGCAAACACGGACTCATGATCGTACATCGTCGGGAAAACCACGCGCAATTTAGAAATCTGCTCGGCTGTGACCGCCTGTACGCTGGCTGCTGGAATTTCGGCTTCCTCTTTTTCTTCCCTGAGATGGGCTGCAATTTCCGCTCTGGCTTTATCCAGTTTGTCTTTCGAACCACCGCCGAGCAACCCGGCTTTGGCCACAACCAGAACCAGCATTTTTTCCGGAGAAATCGCCAGATCGACTGTGGTAAATGCCTTTTCCAGACTGTTCGGTTTCAGCTTCAGCTTGGTCGGGTCAATCGCATGCAGTTTGATCCCTTTCAACCAGTGTGAGTAAGCACCAGCGTCGAATCCATCCGAACCCTCTGTTACCTCCTGCCCCTCGGCAGTCTCAGGCTGTTCAGCTTCCTGCTCGCTGGGAACCGCCCTGGGAACCAGGTACACGACACTGCACGCAGGACATTTTCCTGCCGCACCCCGATATTCTTCCCGGACCCGAATGCGATGCCCGTTAGGACAATAAACGACGATGCCACCCTCAACTTTTCCACCGCGTCGCCGTCGACGTCGTCCGCCCCCTTTGCGACGTCTTTTCTCTTCTTTTTCTTCCTCGATGGCGACGTTGAATAAAACATCACCACCTGTTGCTACAGAATGATCTTCTGCAGGGGCTTCTGCAATCTTTTTCGCTTTCTCTTCTGTCGCAGGTGCCTCAGCTTCCTCTTCCTGCTCCTCATGTTGCCTGGCTTCGACCTCGGATTCTTCACGCGCCAGGGGAATCGTCGTTTGATCATCCTGGCTGGAATCCAGGTCCCCGGTCAACTGGAAATCATCATCACTGGCTTCATATTCCGTGACGGCAATACTCTTATCCAGTTCGAAGTCGTCGTCATCACGGTCGGAATAGCCGGTCATCGTAGCGATTGAACTTCGGGACTGCTCCTCTTCCGGATTCTCTGTTTCTTCCGGTAGCTGGCTGAAGATCATCGGTGCCGGATTCTCCTGCATTTTTCGATAAGCTTCTGCTATGTCTTCCCGCATGAAGGAACCACAATTCCAGCAGCGCACCAGGCCTGAACGAACCATTTCATTACACAGCGGACACGGTATTTCCGAAGGATTATTATTCTGCTCATCCGGAGTTATGCCATTTGACATAATAAATCCCTGTTTGGATAAATAAATGACGAGAAAGTGAAATTAGAAAACAGATTAAATATTTAGTACTTCTGCAAATGTATTAAGATCAGATATCGAAAAGATTAAGATTCAGCAGAAGAAAAATGCAGGACTCGAACGTAATTTATTGTGAAGGTATACTAAACCTGATGATCTGGCTTAGAAAGAAGCCCGCACTCCAGATTAACATAGCCACAGGCTGATTGCAGTAATGAATTCTGCTTTTACTAATATTATGTATTACCTGACACCGGACCACCCCTTTTCAGAAAAAAGGATCGCGATCCTGTGATGTCTGGTTATCATAAACCTAGTTTATTCCCTTTCGAAATCAAGATGAAGATCCTGTTTCGATTAGCCTGTCTGATGAAAAACCATAACCTACCGACCTGAAATGTTCAAGGGTATACATTCCTGGCCTAACTAATACCTGTAACACGGTTAATCGCTTCTAAACCAAATCAAGGCACCAGCTTGAGCTGACAGCAAGCCTTACAAGACAAAGATATCCCTTTTGTAATCCTGATCTGACTGAGACCACCCTCCATGGCTAATGCGGAACAATACCTGAAACCAGAAGTCATACAGACGGTGGCGCGGCTGGATCTGAGAGCGAAATTCATCGTCGAAGGATTTCTGAGCGGACTGCACGCCAGCCCGTATCATGGTTTCAGTGTTGAATTCAGCGAACATCGTCGCTACACCCAGGGAGATGATCCACGCGATATCGACTGGCAGGTCTATGCCAAAACGGATCGCTACTACATCAAAAAATACCAGGCCGAAACCAATCTCACGGGCTATCTGATTCTCGATCTTTCGGAGAGCATGGCTTATACCTATCGCCAGCAGCTTTCCAAGTTTGATTATGGGATCTGCCTGGCTGCCTCGCTGGCATATATGATGATCCACCAGCAGGACCCGGTTGGCCTGATTACATTTGGAGACCGGATTAAGAACTTTCTGCCGGCCCGCAGTAAACGGGGACAACTGGGTAATATTCTGGCAATGCTGGCCAATTCACAGCCCAGCGGCACTACCGAAATCGGACAGAATATCCAGCAGATCGCATCCATGGTCAAACATCGCAGCCTGTTGATGATTTTCTCAGACCTGCTGACGGATCAGAAAAATGTTCTCGACGGGTTGCAGAGATTGAGATATGCAGGTCATGATGTCATCCTGTTTCATATTCTGGATGAAGCCGAGGTCTATTTTCCCTTTGAAGGCATGGTTGATCTCAAAGAACCTGAAGGGGGCGACTCCCTGGTTCTCGATGCTGAAGGCATGAAAGCCGACTACCTGGAAGCAGTGCAGGAACTTCGAGGAACCTATCAGGAAAAACTGCTCGCCATGGGCGTGGATTATGTCCCCCTGGATACCAGCATGCCCTTCGACAAGGCATTGATCGAATATCTCTCTCAACGCAAAGCCCGTTTCTGAAAACGAACTCTGCTGCTCCTGCCACCTGCTGCGTTTGCCGATTCGAAGCGGACCATCCATCTATCCGCATGAACACAAAGCATTGTCATTTGTAACCGCTTCCATTACCTGTCGGGGTTAAGTTATACGGGTTCGCCGTCGTATACAGGTTGCAGCGACCACGTTCTTGAAATCTTAACCCAGTATGCCACTCTAATAGCTTGCAAGAGCTGCTCTGCAATTTTAGAGTGTTATCCACCATGGATCATTGTTTTTGAATGGATTCCTGATCTTCTGGCCCCTGTCATGGATGCTGGCCTCACATTGATCTGCTGCCTGCTCTGTTTTTTCGTTTCCTCGTCTGGAAATTGAAAATTTTACCAACGGAGCACAGATACAAATCGTAGTAAACTCGCAGATTTTCTAGCGTTAGTTTTAGTTGGTTCTTTTTAGGACTGAGAAACCGTTCTTATACTGGTCATAATCTAACTACAACAGTGGAGCTAAGAACCGCCAATGGACAATGAGTCAGTGATTCAGATTAGCAATCTGACAAAGATCTATCGTGATTTCTGGGGCCGCAAAAAAGTTCGCGCACTCAATTCATTAAGCCTGGAAGTAAAAAAAGGGGAGATCTTTGGTCTGCTGGGTCCGAACGGCTCTGGTAAAACGACCACGCTGAAACTGCTTCTGGGTCTGCTGTTCCCTTCTGAAGGGGAAATTACAGTCCTCGGTCAACCCGCGTCCAATGTGGAAAAGAACGAACGCATCGGCTATCTGCCTGAAGAATCCTACCTGTACCGTTTCCTGAATGCAGAAGAAACCCTTGATTTCTACGGACGTCTCTTCAAGATGTCGGCACAGGAGCGCCGCGAGCGATCAGCCGAACTGATCGAAAAAGTCGGCTTAGGCCACGCCAAGCGCCGCCAGCTTAAAGAATACTCCAAAGGGATGACCCGTCGTATCGGTCTGGCTCAGGCGTTAATCAACAATCCCGACCTGGTCATGCTGGACGAACCAACCAGTGGTCTCGACCCGCTGGGAACGGACGACATGAAGCGGATGATTGTGGAGCTCAAGGAACAGGGGAAAACCGTTCTGATGTGCAGCCACCTGCTGGCAGATGTTCAAGACGTGTGTGACCGCATCGCAATTCTGTACGGCGGCGAACTCAAGGTGATGGGCCGCGTGGATGACCTGCTCAAAGAACAGGAAGAAACACAAATCCTGACTTCGAAACTGAGTGATGAAGCCATCAAAGAAATTGAACAGGTTGTCGCGAAACACAATGGAAAAGTGGATACGATTGACCATCCGACGGCGACTCTGGAATCTCTGTTCCTGAAAACAGTGCAGGAAAGTAAAGAGCGGCCCGGTCAACGATTTGTTCCCGAGACGGAAGAGAAAAAAACGGCCGAGTAAGCAGGATGCCTGTTGTGCATAATGCCACTCTCGATCATTGATTCTGGCTCTGCTGCAGAAATCAGCAGACATCATTTCCGCTGAGATGTTATTCACAGAAGTAAATCATTATGTCTTTTGATCCGATTCCATATGACAAGTCAGCTGCTCTCGTTCATTTTCTGATCGTGTTCGGCAGCTCAATGTTACTCGCGGTCCTGTTCTGCTTCCTGTTAGATTTTCTCACTCGAATCTGTAGCGGGATCTACCAATACTTTTCCGGTGAAGGGGCTTTCCTGACGAAAGTCAAAAAAATCCCTTTTTTCAATGCCATTAAATTTACCTTTTCTTCTGCCGGGGAAGCTCTCTATTCCATCTTGCTGGCAATCGGCGATTTCTTTGTCCAGATGATCCACCTTTCCTGTCGGCGCATCTGGTCGCTGAGTGTGCTCACCATTCGCGAGTCACTCCGTCAGAAAATTCTGTATGTCTTTATTATCTTCGCAGTCCTGTTCATGTTTGCCGGCTGGTTCCTCTCCGGAACGGCAGACAGACCTGATCTGCAGGTTCAGTCCTACATTGACTTCGTTTTGAAAGCCATCAGCTGGCTCGTGATCCCCATCATGCTGCTGCTGGCCTGCTGGTCTTTACCCGAAGACATTCGCCTCAGAACCATTCACACCGTGGTTACCAAACCTGCCTACCGCATTGAAATCGTGCTGGGTCGTATGCTTGGTTTTACCCTGCTGGGTACTGTGATCCTGCTGGTAATGGGAACAGTCGGTTACATCTGGATCGAACGTCAGGTCGCGGACATCGAACAAAGTAAATCGGTGGCATCTGCCGCGAAGAATCAGGAATCCGGGGAAAAATCGACTTCAGAAGAGAAACCGGAAGAAGATGTCTCTCTACTGGTTTCCAAAGTCCCGTTGTATGGCGAGATCTCTTTTACCGATCGTGAAGGCGCTCCCACCGCATTGGGGATCAATGTCGGCGACGTCTGGATGTTCCGCAGTTACATCGAAGGGGCTACCAAAGCCAGCGCCATCTACAAGTTCAAAGGAGTCGACGAAAGCGATGCGATTGGCGACGATCTGGTTCTGCAGTCGTCATTTGAAGCGTTTCGTACTCATAAAGGAAATATGGAAGTGGGCGGTATTCTATTCCAGCTCACTTTCGTGAATGAAGATAAAGGCCTGCGTGTTGAGTCCCCGCCGTATGTGAATAGGGAATATTCGGATAACCGAATCGCGATCAACCGCAAAATGGTCCAGAAAAAATTCGATGGTTCAGAAGATGTGGAAGTCGATATTTTTGATGACCTGGTTGATGACGAAGGGAACCTGACAGTCGAAGTGCACTGCCAGGAAGCAGGGCAGCTGCTCGGAATGGCCCGATCCGACCTGTTTATCCGGACGCCCGACCGTCAGTTTTACGTAGGCTACTCAAAAGCAGTATTTGGAATCTGGATGCCCATGGTGCTGGTCATCATGCTCGGCGTGACCATCAGTTGCTTTGTGAAAGGCCCCGTCGCTATTCTCACCACGTTAACAGTCGTACTGGTGGGATTCATGTCGAAAGAATACATGAATGAGATACTCAGCGGCAAAATGGAAGCAGCAGGAGCGATTGAAGCCTGGTATCGGCTGATTACTCATATGAATTCTCAAACAGAATTACCACCTGGTCCCGTAAAAGTAATAATTGGAGTGGTCGATTCCATCATTATTAACTTCCTCTGGCTCTGCCAGCAGGTGATCCCGAACTTTGGTATCTTTTCCAATATGCGTGAATACGTCATTAAAGGTTTTGATATCTCCTGGAGTGCGGCCATGCTGCCTGCTATCGCGACAACCGCGGCTTATATACTTCCGTGTTTAATCATATCATTCTATAGCTTGAAACTTCGCGAATTGGAGGCGAAATGAACAACCTCTCTTCCAAACATCGTAAACTGGCATACGTTATTGCCATTATTGTCCTGTTGATCCCGGTGATCTGGCTCGGCATGCCTTCCACAGGTGAAGATGGCTCTGGTGGTAAACTGGCTCAACTGCGTGACAAACATGAACTCGGGGAAAGTACCCTGGGTGACGTTGATCCCTCGAGTGCCTCCATGAACTTTGTTCTGCTGGGGCTGCGCGGCATTGCTACGAATATGCTCTGGATCGATGCCAACGAGTATCAGAAGAAAAAAGAGTGGGGAAAACTCCGCTCGACCGTTGACTCCATCATCCTGCTTCAGCCTCACTATATGAAAGTCTGGGATTTCCAGGGCTGGAATCTGGCTTATAACGTTTCCGCTGAATGGGACGCTGTTGAAGACCGCTACTTCTGGGTCAAAGAGGGCATTAAATTCCTGAATGAAGGTGTCACACGCAACGAGCGATTTCCGGAACTGGACTGGAAAGTCGGAAACCTGCATGGTCAGAAAGTGGGACGCTCGGACGAATGGCGACAGTTCCGCCGCTTCTATAAAGTGGACCCCGATACGGAACGCTACGATGGGGGCCCGGATCCGGAAATCAACCCCGAACGTCTCGACAACTACCAGGTGGCCAAAGAGCATTTCCTGATTGCCAACGACAAAGAACTCAAACACAAACAGCACCTGCAGATGCGGATGCTCTTCCGGGGCTCTCCGTGGCATGCACAATTTGATTATGCCAACGCCATGCAGCGTGAAGGTGTCTTCGGCAAACAGCGCACCGATGCCTGGAAACAGGGTTATGATGAATGGACCGAGATTTACGGCCGTGAAGAGTTCATCACCCCCAAAGGTCCAATCGTACTGGAATGGACAGAGGAAGATATCAAAGCCCTGGCAGCGCGGGATGAATCCATTACGGAAAAAGATGTGCGTGATTGGACCAGTCGCTACCAGGATACTTCCAACTATCGATTCTGGCGGACGCGGGCCTCTTCAGAGTCAGAAGAGAATACGATCAAAGCGCACGAATATCTTTATCAGGGCGAGCAGCTCGTATTCGAAAATAAGCTTGATGAAGCGAAACAGAAACTGGAAGAAGGAATGGCTTTATATGCTGCGATTCTCAATCGGTACCCCAGTTTGAAGTCTGAAGACCTCGCCATCGAAGAAGGACTCCGGGCAGTCATTCTCTGGCGATACATCCATGAACTCAAAGGTCTGCAGTTACCTTCATCCTTCGCACTCAAAGAATTGTGGCTGAAGGAACAGGGGCGGGTTCCAGAACTCGAAAGTGAACTGCGACGAAATCACGGTATTCAGTAATTTCCAGCCTCTTAATTTAATATAAAAAGAGTCATCTGAGATTCTCAGATGACTCTTTTTTTTGTCATACCTATGAATGATCAGTCCGCAGAAAACGCTTTCTGAATTTCTTCCGCAGATAAGGCACGGCGATACAGTTTGACATCCTTCATTTTCCCATTGAAGTAATCGTGGGCTCCAAAGCCGATCTTCAATGGTTCCGAGTTTGTTAAATCATAGTCTGCTGAATTGAATTCACCAGAGGTCGCAACCAGTTTGCCATCGACATACAGTTTGAGATGCTTCGGTTCCTTTACCGCCACAATCTGTCTCCAACCAGGCTTGAGCGCCGTATCGTACGTCACGCTCTTGCCCGCTTCGATAGAGTGCACACGTCCGGCAGGCAGGGTGCCTGCAAACAGTCTCCCCTGAAAAACCGCCATCGACCAGACACGCCGATAACGTACATCCGGAGTCAAATCGAGCCGACCTGTATTCGTCCAGTCCACACCGCCGTTATAACGATACACTTCAGCCAGAGGCAATGAGCCCGAATACATGGCTCCGTTATAGACCGCCAACGGCATACTCTCTTTCTCCTCACCCAACCGCCCGGCCAGGTTCCACAGATTCTTACCCGCATAACGATATACTTCCGCGTGCGGCCACTCACTCACGTAGAGGTCCCCCTCGTAAACGGTGAAGCCATAAGTCTGTGTCGACGCTCCCACCTTCCCGGCCTGTGACCAGTTTGTTCCGTCAAAACGATAGACGGCTCCTTCATCGTAACCCGATGCGTACAGATCGCCGTTATAAACGGCCAGCGATTCCACACGTTTCCCGTCAGGCACTCCGCACGACGTCCATTTCTGATCACCGTCGTAACGGTAAAAGGCAGCCGGTTTATACATGGAAGAGGCATACAGTTTACCCCGATAAACGACCATGCCGTTAATCGCTTCTACCTCGGGCAGTTTGCCGCAGTGCTCCCACTTGCCGTCGCCTTCATAACGATAAACGTTCCCTCCGTGATGAGGATTATCTGACTCCGAAAGCGATGAACCCTTCAAACGATACTTGCCTGTCCCCGCGTACAACTTCCCCTGGTAGACCGCCAGAGAGGAGACCGCGTTGCACAAATCGGGTGCGCCACAGTCGATCCATTTCTGTCCCTGGTCAAACCGATAAACCCGACCGGCGGCTGCTTCACCCGGCACACAGGTTCCTGCATACAGATTCCCATCGTGAACGGCCATGCTGTAAATCAGCACGGCATTCCCCAGTTGTCCGTGATCGGTCCACTCGGCATCGATTCTGCCATTGTCGATTCCAAACTGCAGATGCCGGTCATTCGACTGACTGCTGGTCACGCCGGCATGATTCTTGAGACTCAACTGAAAACCTCGCCGCGCCTTTCGATCGTATTTACTGAGCAGGGTTCCCAGCACATCATCCAGTTCAGCACTGGTATGCACGGTCAGCGAAATGGAAAACTCATCAGTCCCCAGCGCTAACGGATCTGTATGCGGTACTTCCAGAAAGGCTTTGCGCCCGTCAAACACCGCCGCCTGATCTGGTTTCAGCACGACCCCCTGATTGATCGTTTTCAGATGCAGTGCACTCCGATCCTGAGAGTCCCCCTGCAATCGCCAGTCCCCCAGCAACTCAGATTCCTCTGCATTCAGTGCCACGCAATCAAAGCCTGTCACACTTCCGAGTAATATCATCAGCAAATAAATTCCAGGTCGTATCATCATATTTCACCTTCTAATACAGAAAAGAGAACGGCATCTACACAGCTCCATTCTTAACAAATCTAACAAATTCAACATTAAAAAAAATCTTTGATCCAAGTTCAGTGATGAGGCAGGCGTATTCCTGTTGAAACTGATTAATCCACGTACAGGAATTCGCTGGTATTGAAAATCGCCAGGCACAGATCCGTCAAGGCGGCACCGGCATAAGCATTTTTGATCGGCGTCTCGCTTAAAGGTAACAGCAATTCTCCGGCAGAACGTTGTTCCTGTGCCAGTATCTTCTGCTGCGTGCTGAGAAACCGGGGCATTTCATCCAACTCGTTATCCGTCGGCATGCGACCCAGGGCACGACGGAAAAGCAATTTAACCTGTTGTACCTCATTTTCACCAGCCTGATCCCAGATCAATCCCGCCAGTTCCTGCGCACACTTCAGAGAACTCTCCGAATTCATCATCAACAGTGACTGCGGTGCCGTTGTCGAATTCCCGCGTCGCGAACAACTGGTATTCGCATCCGGACGATCAAATACATCAAACAGGGGATAACGCAAATTTCGTCGGGCGAAAACATAAATACTCCGCCGATAGTGATCCTCGACGTTGGCACTGGTCTTCCACTGATCCTTGAGTAACGTCGCCCGTAACTCGCGTGGCAGCGGTGGCATCACACCACGTCCTCCTGAATTCTCTGACAGTTTACCACTGACCGCCAGCATCGCATCACGTATGACTTCCGCATCCAGACGCTGACGCGGAAATCGGGATAAAAGGGAAACGTCCGGATCTTCCTTCAGGGAGCGTTTCCAGGCACTTTCTGATGCTTGAGAACCGTTAAACTGCCCCGCCTGTCGATACACGCTTGAAGTCAGAATCAGTCGATGCAGTGATTTCATTTTCCAGCCGGACGACATCAGTTCGGCCGCCAGCCAGTCCAGCAGTTCCGGATGCGTTGGCAGATCGCCCATCAACCCGAAATCGCTGGGAGTCGCAGACAGGCCACGCCCGAAGTGATGCTGCCAGATGCGGTTCACAATCACACGCGAAGTCAGCGGGTGGTTTTGCTGGGTCAGCCAGAAGGCAAATTCGCGTCGCTGCTGGCGTGAATCATCGGCGTCGACAGCCTGCTCCTGGAGATTTGCTACTCTTAAAAATGCCGGTTGCACTCGCGGGCCGGGCTGACGCCAGTCACCGCGAATCATGACACGACTGGGGGCGACAGGCTTTCCGATCGAAGCCAGCATGGTGACCGATCTGTTCTTGACCGGTTTGACCGCCGGTTCAAAAAAGGCGCGCATGCGGTAAAAGTCAATGGTGCTGATCGGATCGTATTTATGATCGTGACACTGGGCACACCCCATCTGCAGCGCCATGAAGGCAGAGCCGACGGTGGAGGTCATTTCATTCAGCAACGTATGCCTGCGTTCTTCCTGCGAATTGATATCAGGCATATCGGGACCGGACAGACAGAAGGCGGTCGCAATTTTCGCCTCCGGGTTTTCCGGTGCGATCACGTCGCCCGCCAGTTGCCAGCGGACAAACTGATCGTAAGGCATATCCTCATTCAGCGCTTTGATGACCCAGTCCCGGTACTTCCAGGCGTCAGGTCGCACCTTATCATGTTCGTAACCATCGGTCTCGGCAAAGCGGGCCAGATCCAGCCAGTGCTGCGCCCAGCGTTCCCCATAATGTTTCGAGGCCAGCAGTCGATCCACGAGTTTATCATAGGCATCGGGACTTTGATCCGCGTGAAACGTTTCGACGTCTTCCGGCATTGGCGGCAGACCGATCACATCAAAATAGAGCCGACGGATCAGCGTGGTACGGTTTGCTTCAGTCGCGGGTTGCAATTCTGCTGACTCCAGTTCAGCCAGAATGAAATGGTCAATCGGGGTGCGCGGCCAGGTTTGATTTTTTACAGCGGGCAGTGCCGGTCGTTTGATCGGTTGAAACGACCAGTGTTCCCGGTCTGCTTCCGTAATCGGTTCCTCTGAAAGCTTTACTGCCTCCTCTGCTTTCAATGAAGAACTGCAAGCAAACATCAAAGTCGCGATTGATAATACGAACCTCATGTTGTGTGAAATCATGTGAGCAATCCTTTCACAATCTTCACTTCGGCAGGCCCTGTCAGACGCTCATCCAGACCGTTATGGAAATAGGTCAGCGATTCATGATCCAACCCCAGCAGATGCAGCAGTGTTGCATGAAATTCATTGACGTGCACCTTGTTCTCAACGGATCGCAGGCCGATGGCATCGGTGGCCCCGTAAGACCGTCCGCCGGTAATTCCGGCTCCGGCCAGCCAGCCGGAATACCCCCACGGATTGTGATCGCGACCCCTGCCCTGCTCGCTCATCGGCATGCGACCAAATTCACCACACCAGACCACGAGCGTGTCTTCCAGCAGCCCCCTTTGCTTGAGGTCTTTCAGCAGAGCGGCAACAGGCTGATCCGTTTTTTTACAATAGGCGGTATGATTTTTAGTCACATCACTGTGTGCATCCCAGCCAACGGTGTCTCCGGAATAGAGCTGCACGAAGCGTACGCCCCGTTCGATCATCCGTCGCGCCAGCAGACAACGTTCGCCGAAGTCCCGCGTCTGGGGATCATTGAGCCCGTACATGGCATGTGTGTCTTGTGTCTCCTGTGTCAGATCGACGATTTCCGGAGCGGCCGTCTGCATGCGGAAAGCAAGTTCGTAGGCAGAAATGCGCGCCGCCAGTTCGTCATCCTGGTCGCGGGCTTCCAGGTGGCGGCGATTCATCGATTGAATCAGATCCAGGGTCGCCCGTTGTTGCTGCGACGAAATCGACGCCGGCGGTTTCAAATTCAGAATCGGGGTTTTACCGGCACGCATCGTGGTTCCCTGAAACGTCGCGGGAAGATATCCACTGCCCCACGCGGGTGGACCTCCTTTAATGCCACCTCCGGGATCAGGCATCACCACAAACGCAGGCATATCTGCATTCTCAGAACCCAGTCCGTAAGCAACCCAGCTGCCGACGCTGGGATGCCCCATCAAAATGCTGCCGGTATTCATCTGGTAGACCGACTGCGGGTGATTCACACTGTCACCATGCAGCGAGCGTACCACACAAAGATCGTCAACCAGCGCACCGGTATGCGGCAGAAAATCACTGACTTCGAGTCCCGATTCTCCACGTTTGCGAAACGGTTTAATCGGCGCGAGCAACGGATTTTTTGCGACCTTGCGGCGGGTCATCACTTCGCCGAAACTGTCGGGCAACGGTTTCCCTGAGTACTTGACCAGATCGGGTTTGGGATCCCACAGATCCACGTGACTGGGACCGCCGTGCATAAACAGCCAGATCATCCGCTTGGCACGCGGTTTGAAATCCGGTTCTTTCGGTTTCAATGAATCAGAGGCGGCCTGTGCAACTCCATCTGTTGCTAACAGAGAATTAAGGGCCATCATTCCGATACCGCCACCGGCAGTCCGCAGCATGTCACGACGATTAAACAGACCGTTCCCACAGTTACCAGAAATCGTATCGTGGCTGGATCGCTTCGCCTGCATACTGCGTTCTCTCCCTGAGGTCCTATTGGGCAAGACATTAATATATCAGGGAAACACAGTCAGCTCGACTGAATTCATCCACGTTTTTTGATTTGTCTGAAATTGACAGAAATGCGTCCCATCTCCGGAACGGGCTTCGATGACAGGAATTCGACCTGAGACCTTCGGGACGAATGTTGGCACGGTGCGGAACCATTCAGACAAATCAAAGTGAGAGACGCACCACATAGAAATAACCTGTCTGATGCATTGTCTCTTTGATGATATAAATCAAACCCATTCGATCCCGATTCGTTCCGAATTTTTTTCTGATTTCTTTTCGAGTGATTCCTTTTTTCTCACTCATTTTTTCTGCTTTCTGAAACCGCGCTTCTGCAGCTTGAGTATGCTTCCCCGCGGGGTTAATAACATGGTTTTGAATGAGGCCATGTGATGTTTCTTTTTGGCAACATGTTGTCTGCGAACATCGTTTCCCGGCCCATTGCACTGTCAGTAAAAAAGAGTTCCCGGAAAACCTGATTTTTTAGAAAAGCATTTCCGATCACTCATCAAAACTGAGCTATATGAATAGTGACCAGCGCAATATCAGGTCGAGAAACATCAGAGAAGGCAAGATGTGAACCACGAGAGACCGTTTTCACAATCTCAGTAAAAAGATGGGGAGATCAATGACTGCTACTTCACAGAATTATTTGAAAGGATTCATCGCCCTCACAGTCGGAGCCTGTTTCATTCTGCAACCAGGGATCAGCAATGCACAGCACCCCGGCGGCATCATGCAACAGAAGCTGCCACAGAAAAACCTGTCACCGCGGGCATTGGAAAGCCTGGTCACCGGAATTGCCTTCTATCCTGATGATCTGGTCGAAACAATTCTCAACGCATCACAGCACCCACTGGCAATCCGCCAGGCTTCTGACAAACCGGTCGTTCGCATTGGCGGCGGTCGCTTTGCAAAACGCGTGCAGCAGTTCAACAAAGCAGTCGACCCGAATGTCGACAAGCTGAAACAGTATCCCGAAATTCTGGCGCAACTGAGCGACAACATCGCGACCACCACCTTACTGGGACGTGCTTACCAGTCCCAGCCCGATGACGTGTGGCGGGCGATTGACAAACTCCGCGCCGAAGTCGACGCGGCTCTGCAGCAGCAACCCGAACAGTTTGTGGATGACAGTGGTGTTCCGCTGACTGGCCAGGTCGCATACGTGGCCGCCGCCGGTTATGTCGCCGGTCGATACTTCGTTCCTGCGACCGTTTCCGAACTCTACACCGCATACGCGTATCCGCATCAGACGACAACGACGACCACCTATCATGGTGAAAACGTAAATGGCGCTGCGACTCAAACCACCACAACGGGTCCCTATGGACACGCCACGGCGTCCACCGGCAGCAGCGCGACAACATACACAGGTCCAAATGGCAATACAGTGACGGGAGCCACCCAGGGGGGCAGTGTTGTCTACCAGAATGGTGCAACCACTGTCGGTGCGGGTGCAGCCACCACGACGGTCACAGGGCCCCAGGGAAATTCAGCGACCGCAACAGGCGCGGGCATTGCCGGTACGACAACCGCCGGTGATACGACTTACTTCGGCGCAGCGGGCGGCGGAACCGTCAACACATCCAATGGACTCTCGGCGGCCGGCGCAGGTCAGGTGACCGGATCCGTTCAACAGACACAGACAGGAGCCAACTACAACACCCAGGCCAGTGGCTCTGTCGCAACAAATACTGGCGTCAACGCGTATGGCAGCAGGAACACCAGTGGCAGCGTGAACCAGAACGCCGATGGCTCGGTCAGCGGCGTTCGTTCGTCCTCCACTTCCGTTCAAGGAACCAGGGGTTATGCTGATGTGGAGCATAACAGTTCCGGCACGGCGACCGGAAATGGCAACGGGACCTACAACGGTTCCACGACCATCGATTCCAGCAAAGGTTCTGCCTCGGTCGATACAACTGCCGGTAATGGACAGGTTTCCTCAACGGTTACCACACAAAATGGCGCCGCGACGGGAACACTCGGCGACGGTCAGGTCGGGCAGAACTCCTCTTCGGCCCACAGTCGACAATCCACAGGCAGCCAGAAAGGTTCGTACCGTTCCAGCCGCCAGTCGACTGCCTCAAATTCCCGCTACAGTCAATCTTCAAGTCAGCAGATTGCGTCCGGCCTGCAAAGCATGCAGAAAAACTGGGGACAGCTCAGCCAGCAGATGAACCGTTCCTCCCAGGCTGCTTCCAAGACTCGCCAGGGAGTGCAAACGTACTCACAGCAGCGACCTTCGTCTGCCTATTCACGTGGCTCCAGCTTCAGTCCTTCCAGCAGTCGCACACCTTCGTACTCGCGCGGCAGTTCCTCACGGGGCAGCAGCAGCCGCGGTTCATCAGGACGTTCCGGTGGACGGGGCGGGAGAAGATAAGTTCGCTGCAATACTAAGAGTATATTAAGTGCGGGCAGGCCTCTTTTCGTAATGGAAAGAGGCCTGTTTTTTTGACTTCCTGTCCAAATAGATTTTTTATTTCCCCTCTCAGGATATTTCGTTTAGAATGAGGTTGAGAAGAAACCGATTTCATCCCATCTTTTCACAAGGCAGATAAAGAAACATGCTCCGCTACTTTATCGCAACTAACTTCTGGTTAGCCTTTACGATCTTACTGCTGGTTTCCTCAACGCCCCGCTACCAGATAGTGGGAAACGCCTCGCAGAAACATTACGGCGTCTATGGCTATGCGGTTTTCGGATTGGGAAATATGTCCTCTTTTTTTTACTGGACCGTAATTAGTCTCTCAGTCCTTGCTGTACTGATTTGTTTTCGTGCCTGGAAGAAAACGGAAAGTATCCCAGTGAATTCATCATGAAATTTCCCCTGCACACATTTGAAGTCAGCAGTCAGTCTGAGAAAGATTTTATCCGACTGCTGCAGAGAGCCTTAGACAGGCTGCCGTCAGTTGTGGAACGGGAAATTTCAGACACAGACCGCTTACGTTTTCGACTGTTGCTGGAAGATTATGTCGTCGGACTCTTAAAAGACATGCAGGCAATTCAGCATCTCTCACGCAATTGGACCCCGTCCGATTATCTGATCATTGTACAGTTTGAAAAAACACAAGGCACCATCTGCTTCAACGGGCAGAAGCAAGTCATCCCTTTTACAACATAAATATCGGGATGGGTCGTAAAAACCTGAAGGCAAACCATGAACTCGAAAGGAGTCAGGTCATGTTTCATTCAAAAGAAACGTTTTATCTTGTTCTCATCCTCGCAGGTCTGATTTTGTTTTCCTCATCTGAAAACAACCAGGCTGCCAAACCCCAGGCTGATCCAACGCAGGTTATCTTACGTTCGCTTCAGACAACCGAGGGTCCCCAGCTGGAAATTCGCATCGGACATCTCGTCTGCAAAACAGATCAACTGACCTTTCAGAGAGAAGAGGGTCCAGAATCCACCGTGCAACCCGTCGGCGGCAAGGTGCAAGTCAAAAGTGAAAGACAATGTATCTCTTCAGCGCAAGTGAAATTCTCGCTCCCCTGGTTAACAGGGGAGCGCTGATTCAGGGAACTTAAGCCTGCGGTGATTGCTCGTATTCCGGTTCCGCTGACGGATCGGTCAGGAATTCCATCTTGCCGCTTTTTACATCGTAAAGCGCACCAACCACCATGACCTTGCCGGCATCGACGAGGTTACGAAGGACTTCGCTGCGGGCCTTTATCTCGTATACGCTGCGACAGACGTTACGTCGTGCCGTTTCGTCGATAAACCGTTCCTTTTCATCCTGGCTCATCCGAGGGATTTCCGAGCAGGATTCTTCATCGACACAGGGGGCGATTTCATTGACAATCGATTCCAGGTGTGAACAACCTGTGACCTGCAAGGCATTATCATCTTCGCACATCAGTTCCACTGTGGAAGTGACGGCTCCGCAGCGGGTGTGCCCCAGCACCAGCACCAGTTTCACGCCGACGACAGCGACACCATATTCGATACTGCCCAGCGATTTATTCCCGATCACGTTTCCAGCAACACGCACGCTGAAAATATCCCCAATCCCCAGGTCGAGTACCAGTTCCGCGGGGACGCGCGAATCGATACAACTTAAAACGACCGCCAGCGGATTCTGTTCACCCGCAGTGGCATTGACCTGATGCCCCAGGTCGCGTGAGAGTCGATTGCCTGTATAGAACCGCTCGTTCCCTTCACGTAAAATCTGCAGGACCTGATCCGGTGTAATCCGGTCTTTCAGTTCACGCGTAGAATAGTCAGCAAACTGGATTTCGTCATTCAACTGATACTTTTTCCGGAAACCGCGCAAACTGACTTTCACCTTCCGCGCGGGACCGATTTTATCCTTGAACTCCTGGATCAGACTTAAAATATCCGGGTCAATATAGTCCGTGCTGCTGGCATCAATCAGCATGTTGGTGCCGGGAGGGGCATCGTTAAACACCGTATCCAGTGCGGCACGGTTCAGAAAGCTGACCTGGTTTGCCAGTTCAACATGCAGAACGTCACCCCCGGCGTGTGTCTCCACAATTCGGCGGATCGGTTGTCGGAGGCTACTGTTCAGAATAAACAGCAGACTCACACCCAGTCCAATTAAAATACCGATCAACAGGTCGGTAAACACGATCGAAAGTAACGTGATCATGAAAGGCAGAAACTGGTAGCGCCCTTCGCTCCACATCTGTCGAAACAACGCGGGACTGGCCAGTTTGAAACCGGTGACCAGCAGAATTGCTGCCAGCGCCGCGAGGGGAATCATATTCATATAAACGGGAATCAGCGCCACTGCGATCAGCAGCAGAATGCCGTGAAAGATACACGACAGTTTCGTCTTCGCTCCCGAATTCACATTCACGGAACCACGCACAATCACCGAGGTCACAGGCAGGCCGCCAATCATACCGGCGGTCACATTACCCACCCCCTGTGCAATCAACTCACGACTGGAGGGCGAATTGCGGTTTTCAGGATCGAGCTTGTCGACGGCTTCCAGGTTCAACAGGGTTTCCAGAGAAGCCACGATCGCGATCGTCACCGCCGCCACATAGATAGCCGGATTGGCTATCTGAGAAAAATCGGGATGGGTCAGAAACGTCAGGAGATCGCTTGCCGATTCTGCCACGGGAATCTGTACGAGGTGGCTGGCTTCAATCGCCCACGGGCCACCCGTGCGCTGAAACAGAATATGCAGGCTCACTCCCAGCAGCACCACCATCAGCGGGCCGGGGATGACAGAATTTTTCAGCATTTTAATCCGACCCCAGAGCACCAGCAGTACGATGGAAGATATCCCCACGACAGCGGCTCCATAATGGATATCGCCTTCAAAGACTGTCAGAATTTCAGAAAATGTGTTCTGTTTGTCTGGCTGCGTGAATGACATTTCCCCTTCCGGGTCGGAATCGTGTCCCACAACATGGGGAATCTGTTTCAGAATCAGAATCACACCGATGGCAGCCAGCAGACCTTTGATCACACTGGAAGGGAAAAACGCGGAGAGTGAACCGGCTTTCACGATCCCCAGCACAATCTGGATCACCCCGCCCAGCATGACAGCGAGCAGAAACGCTTCAAAAGAACCCAAGGCGGCAATTTGCGCGATCACAATGGCCGTCAGACCTGCAGCAGGTCCACTCACGCTGGTGCTGGATCCACTGATGGAGCCCACCACAATTCCACCGATGATTCCCGATACCAAGCCCGAAAACAACGGCGCCCCGGAAGCCAGGGCAATTCCCAGGCAGAGTGGAAGTGCCACAAGAAATACCACCAGGCCTGCTGTCAGGTCGCGTGGCAGGTACGTAAGGGGATAGCCCGAAAGACGTGCGTCGCTCATGTCTATTCACTCAATCAATTTTAAAGTTTGGCGGGTTACTCACAGTCTCTGTAAATTGAATGGGATCGCCAAGGCAATCACACAGCGGAACAAAGTCTGCATTGATATCAAAATCTGAGAACTTCCAGGGCGGAACCATCTGAAACATCAGAGCGATATCATCGCTTACCGCGCAAGACCTCAGACCTTTGACACTGTATTATAAAGTCACATCTCGTTTTACAATCTGCTTTTACAGTTTTTTCAGCAATTTGAATTCTGATCAGATTTTTTTCACTTCAAAAGCCGACGCACTGACTATAACCGATCAGATTAAAATTCAAAACAGTTTTTCATTCCTTACTGGACACCTTCAGACTACGAGAACAGCAGATATTTTCAGACCTGTAGATCTATTTGTACCGATAAGTTCCACCCGCGCCATTGTATTTCCTGCGTCAACAGACGAAAGAGCTCATCCATGCAGTCGCCTCTCCCCTTTCCACTGGCCAGTTTGATTCTCGCACTGATACCTGCATTGACTCTCTCAGCAGACCCCGGCCCAGCGGACTGGTCTCAGTGGCGAGGGCCGAACCGCGATGGTCTCATCAAGGGAACAGAGTTCCCTGACAGCCTGTCTGATCAATCTCTGACCCAGGTCTGGAAAATCCCGCTCGGTCCGGGTTACTCGGGCCCCATTGTCACTGCGGATCGTGTGTTTGTAACGGAAACCATTGATGAGAAAATGGAGGTCGTCAGTGCATTGGATCGCGCGACTGGCAAACTGATCTGGAAACAGGAGTGGCCCGGCGCCATGAGTGTTCCCTTCTTTGCCAAAGCCAACGGGGACTGGATTCGGGCAACTCCCGCTTATGATGGTGAACGGCTCTATGTTGCCGGCATCCGTGATGTTCTGGTCTGTCTGAATGCAGAGAGCGGCGAGGTGCTCTGGCGGATTGATTTTGTGGAAAAACTGAAAACGCCTCCCCCCGCTTTCGGGTTTGCTTCTTCGCCTCTCATTGTAGGCGATGCCGTGTATGTCCAGGCAGGCGGTGGTTTGTGTAAGGTCGACAAACTGACCGGCGCGATCAATTGGCGGGCTCTTGACGATGGGGGCGGCATGTTTGGCAGTGCCTTTTCCTCACCTTACTACGCCACCCTGAATGGGGTTCCGCAGTTGATCGTTCAGACCCGCACGACACTGACCGGCGTCAATCCCGCTGATGGGGCTGTTTACTGGCAACAGGACATTCCCGCCTTTCGAGGCATGAATATTCTGACTCCCACAGTGCACGAGAATTCCGTATTCACCAGCAGCTACGGCGGCAAGTCTTTTCTTTATACTCCTGACAAGTCGGGCGAGTCCGCGGCCCCTGAGGAAATCTGGACCAACAAAGCCCAGGGCTACATGTCCTCTCCGCTGATCATTGACGGTTTCATTTACCTGCATCTGCGGAATCAGCGTTTCACCTGTATAGATCTCAAGACGGGCGAAACCCGCTGGACCACGACCCCCTATGGAAAATACTGGAGCATGGTCACCGATGGTGATAAAATACTGGCACTCGATCAAACCGGTGACCTGCTGTTGATCAATGCGAACCCGGAAAAGTTTGAACTGCTGGATCGGCGCAAAGTAGCCGACGATTCGTGGGCACACATTGCGGTCAGCGGCAATGAACTTTTCATTCGTGCACTGGATCATCTCGCCGTCTATCGCTGGAACACCTCGGATACCGAAAAATAACCAATCCCCATGACCGTTCCCGAAATACGAATTCGTCCGCTTAACCAGGCTTCTCTGCAAAAAAACGGTGATTACGTTCTGTACTGGATGATCGCCAATCGGCGGACCCGCTACAACTACAGTCTGCAGCGGGCCGTGGAACTCAGCAAAGAACTCAACAAACCTCTGCTTGTCTTCGAAGCACTTCGCTGCGGCTACGAATGGGCCAGCGACCGCCTGCATCGATTCGTCCTGCAGGGGATGGTCGACAATCGGGACAGTTTACAGGACAGCCCCGTGGGTTATTACTGTTATGTGGAACCGAAAGCCGGCCATGGTTCAGGACTGCTGTCGGCTTTGGCAACAAAGGCCTGCGCTGTTGTCACTGATGACTTCCCCTGTTTTTTCATTCCCCAGATGCTGAAGTCGGTCGCCCCCCGATTATCCGTGCGACTGGAAGCCATTGATTCCAACGGTCTCCTGCCGCTGCGAGCCGCTTCTCAGATTTATCCGACCGCGTACGCGTTCCGCCGCTTTCTGCACAAAGCACTGCCAGACCACCTGGATCAGACTCCTAAAATCAACCCACTGTCCCATATCGATCTTCCCGAATTTTCCTCGTTGCCCGCAAAAATCCTGGAACGCTGGCCGATGGCATCGGATCAATTATTACAGGCAACTCCCGAAGTCCTGGCTGACCTGCCCCTTGATCATCAGGTCGGACCGGCAGATTTTGATGGAGGAATGAAGGCTGCGAGCAAAACGCTCAAACAGTTTCTCAATGTGCGCTTCGAACGTTACGCTGAAGAACGGAATCTGCCGGAAGAAGAAGTTACCAGTGGGCTCTCCCCTTACCTGCATTTCGGGCATATCTCTGTGCATGAAGTTTTTAAACGGGTCGCCGATCGGGAAGATTGGAACGCTGCAAAAGTAATCGATCAGAAAGCGACCGGCAAACGGGCGGGCTGGTGGCAGATGAGTGAAACCGCCGAGGGATTTCTGGACGAACTGATCACCTGGCGCGAACTGGGTTATAACATGTGCTGGCAGCGCGACGACTATGACCAGTATGAGTCACTGCCCGACTGGGCACGGACCACACTCGAGGAACATGCTGCTGATAAACGTGACCCGTGTTATACATTGGAAGAATTCGAACAAGCCCGCACTCACGATGAACTCTGGAACGCTGCCCAGACGCAACTGGTTATAGAAGGACGCATGCATAATTACATGCGGATGCTGTGGGGCAAAAAAATTCTGCACTGGTCTGAATCTCCGCAGGCGGCGCTGGAGATCATGATACACCTCAATAACAAATACGCGGTCGATGGTCGCAACCCGAATTCCTACTCAGGCATCTTCTGGTGTTTAGGACGCTACGATCGTGCGTGGGGCCCGGAGCGACCGATCTTCGGAAAAATCCGCTATATGACCTGCGAAAACACGGCCCGCAAATTCAGCGTAGATGGTTACCTGGAACGTTTCAGCAAAGAAAAGCGGCAAGGCTCTCTGTTCGATTGAAGTCACATCGCCGGAACGTTTAAACTGACTCTCCAGTAATAATGTATCCAGGTAACGGTCGGCTTAACGGGAACTTCGGTTTTGAACAGACATCTATTCCAGGGAACGGTCCCCTACTATGCGCGTTACCGCGTTCCCTATCCACAGGCACTTCTGTCACAGGTCTGCGAGCAGGCACAATTGACAGGCTCCGGCCGACTGCTGGACCTGGGCTGTGGCACGGGTGAACTCGCGGTCCGTCTGTCTCCCCGGTTTCAGGAAGTGACCGCTGTCGACCCTGATACAGAGATGCTGGCAGCCGCACAACAGAAAGCACGGGATCAACAGGTCACCAACATTCAGTGGCTACATCAAAGCGCAGAGCGGTTTTCCGCAGAGCCGGATTCGTTTGAGTTGGTCACGATCGGCGCCGCCTTCCACTGGATGGATCGGCCCGTCATGGCGCCGCGCATCCAGAGTTGGCTCCAGCCGCAGCAGCCTCTGGTCATAATGGGTTACACCAGCATCTGGAGCGGCAACGCCGACTGGCATCCCCTGGTTCGCGATGTCGTCAAACGCTGGCTGGGCGAAAAACGGCGTGCCGGCACCGGTGAATTCAACAATCTCGCGGCTCCGCACGAACTGGTCTTAATCGACGCCGGTTACCAACTGGAAGAAATCAAATACGAGCATCCGCAAACCTGGACGCTGGACGATCTGTTGGGCAATCTGTACTCGACCTCTTTCGCCTCCCCCGCTGTTCTGGGCGAGAAGCAAGCGGACTTCGAAGCCGACCTGCGAGCCACCCTGCTCGACTTTAACCCCAACGGCGTTTATGAGGAACAGATGATGTTTTACGCGCTGCTCGCGCGTCACGATTGACACTTTTCCCTCATGCAGGCTTATGCTATACCTCCGAATCCTTCCACCGGATCTTTCGCGAAACTCCGATACACCAGCATCCTCAACGGAAGTTATGACTTCCCCCATAGCTGAAACTGATTTGATCCACTAAAATCAAATGTGCGTTCCCATCCTGGGACGTTTTGGAACTGGAACCCATGAACTCGCTGAAGTGATCCGCATCTACTGCAAAGAACAGGTACCTGATGACTCCTATGGATGACAACTCTCTCACCTGGTATCAACTCGACCTCCACCAAGTCGCGGAACAGTTGCAATCGCCTGACCAGGGGCTGCCGCTCTCTGAAGTGGAAACCCGCCGCGCGGAAGTTGGACTGAATGAACTGATCGAAAAACAGCGTAAATCCATCTGGATGATGTTCCTGGATCAGTTCAAGGATTTTATGATTCTGGTCCTGATCGTCGCCGCGGTCGTGTCCGGGGTGATCGGGGAAGTTGCAGACACCATCGCGATTACAGTCATCGTACTGCTCAATGCCATTCTGGGGTTCATTCAGGAATACCGGGCTGAGAAAGCCATGGCGGCTTTGAAAAAAATGGCGGCTCCTTCTGCGAACGTTGTGCGGGAGAACAATATCGTAACCGTTCCGGTAGGGCAACTCGTCCCCGGCGACCGCGTCCTGCTGGAGGCAGGCAACATTGTGCCCGCGGATTTGCGACTGACAGAAGCGGTCCAGTTACAGATCAATGAAGCTGCCTTAACGGGTGAATCGTTGACTGTCGAAAAGATCACACAGGCCCTTCCCGAAGCAGATCTCCCCCTGGGCGACCGCAAAAACCTTGCCTTTAAAGGCACCCTGATCACCAAAGGACGCGGCCAGGGAATTGTGACCGAAACGGGCATGCAGACACAACTGGGACAGATCGCCACCCTGCTTCAGGACCAGGAAGAAGGCCGCACACCCCTGCAGAAACGCCTGGCCACGTTCGGCCAGAAACTCGCGTATGTGATCCTGGCGATCTGCGCAATTGTCTTTATCGCTGGTCTGTTCCGAGGCGAACCGCCGCTGCTGATGTTGCTGACGTCGATCTCCCTGGCGGTCGCTGCGATCCCGGAAGCACTGCCCGCGGTGATTACCATTTCACTGGCGTTGGGAGCACGAAAGCTGGTTAAGCAACAGGCGCTCATCCGCAAACTTCCTGCCGTCGAAACGCTGGGGTCAGTCTCTTATATCTGCACCGATAAAACCGGAACCCTTACACAGAACCGGATGACCGTCGAACAGGTTTATCTCAACGGCGAACTCGTCGCTCCGAACAAACTCCCTGTGACAGTTGAGGAATCCCAGACCCAGCGGAGTTTCACAGAACTTTCCCATCCCGAACTGCTGCTCTGTGCGCTGGCACTCTGTAACGACACCCGCCTGGACGGCGACGACGAAGCCGTCGGCGATCCGACTGAAACAGCTTTGTTTGAACTGGCGCGGGAGAAAGGATTTCTGCGCGAGTCCCTGGAAAAAACATTTCCCCGTCTGGCCGAGATCCCCTTCGATGCCGAGCGCAAGCTGATGACCACCTTCCACCCCTGGAGTGAGGGGAAGGTCGTTTCCATCACGAAAGGGGCTGCTGAAGAAATTGTGTCCCGCTCGACTCATGAGTATTCCCCGGCGGAACAGATCGAGATCAACCAGGACCAGCTCCAGAGTACTGCAGAACAGATTGCCGGAGAAGGCCTGAGAACCCTGGGCTTCGGACTGCGCATCTGGGACTCCGTTCCGGAACCGCTCATCTCGGAAGAGGTGGAATCCGAATTAACCCTGGCCGGGCTGATCGGGATGCTGGATCCTCCCCGGCCGGAAGCAGCGGAATCGGTGGCCCTCTGTCGCTCGGCCGGTATCCACCCGGTGATGATTACCGGCGATCATCCCCTGACCGCGGAGATGATTGCCCGGCGGGTGGGGATTCTCGATGAACAGGAGAAAGGCGTCGTGCTTACAGGTCGGCAGCTCGAACAGATGTCCCTGGAAGCATTGGAATGCCAGGTTGAAAAAGTTCAGGTCTATGCCCGTGTCTCTCCGCAGCAGAAACTGAAGATCGTACAGGCCCTGCAGGATCGGGGACACTTTGTCGCGATGACCGGGGACGGCGTGAATGATGCGCCGGCATTGAAACGGGCCGACATCGGAATCGCGATGGGCATTACAGGCACGGACGTCTCCCGAGAAGCAGCGCATATGATTCTGCTGGACGACAATTTCGCGACGATCGTCAAGACCGTCAGGGAAGGCCGACGGATCTTCGATAACATTCGCAAATTTATCAAATACACCATGACCAGTAACCTGGGTGAGATCTGGACGATCTTCCTGGCGCCGCTGCTGGGTCTGCCCATCCCGCTGCTGCCGATTCATATTTTGTGGATCAATCTCGTCACCGATGGTGTTCCCGGACTGGCACTCACGGCTGAACCCGGAGAAAAAAACCTGATGCAGCGACCGCCCCGCGATCCCAAAGAGAATATTTTCGCCCATGGCCTGGGGACGCATATCATCTGGGTCGGTCTGCTGATGGGAGCGGTCTCGGTCGTGACGCAGGCCTGGTTCATTGATCGCAGCCAGGCGCACTGGCAGTCGGTGGTCTTCACCGTCCTCTGCCTGAGCCAGATGGGACACGTTCTGGCCATCCGCTCGGAACGGGAATCGTTCTTTTCCCAAGGTCCGTTTACGAACAAACCACTCATGGCAGCCGTGCTGCTGACCTTCGCACTGCAGATGGCCACCCTTTATGTCCCTGTTCTGAACCGGATTTTCAAAACCGTCCCCCTGACAGCGGGCGAACTTGCCATCACCCTTGCCCTCTCATCAATCGTATTCATCGCCGTCGAAGTCGAAAAAGCCTGCAAACGAATGCGGTAGTAGAATGAATTACACTCTATTATTTCAGGACTGATGTTCGGGAGAGCATAAGATGGGCTACGAAATGTACCCGTTACCGATGGCGTATTCCGCGCTGATTACTCGGGTCTCGTCAATTACCAGGTCGCCTCACGACAGAGAGTATACCGTAACATCCAAACCCTACCCCGCCGCTTGCACACCTCTATACATAAAGATAGACTGACTTGAAATATTCAATACTAATTCCAAGCAGATAAACTTATGACAGACTCAGAAATCACTGAAATAACGACACAACTCGGTGCATCACAGATCCAAAATCTATTTCATGTCGCGTTACGAGAATCAAAAGATCTGGCATCAGAAAGTGATAATTTCCTATCAGATTTACTCGCAAATAATAAATACAAAAGGGAAGCATTTCATCAGGCGACTTCAGCCATTTATCGTGAAATATACTACCGATGTGCAAAAGATCTCGAAATTACCAGCAAAGAGACCAGCCTTTTAATCCATGTGATTCGACTACTCAACCTTGATGATGAAGTTGTGGTAAAGCTTGATTACGAAGTTGGATTGATGATCTATAAAAGATTCTTTCGTGATGCGGTTTCAGATGGCGAGCTGACGGTTCAGGAGCAGGATCAGCTTGATAAGACTGCGCAATTTTTCGGTCTCAAAAAAAGAGACATTAACAAAGCAATATCGAAGCAGGCACTTTCTTTTTATTCCTTCCTCCTGGCAAATTCATTAAATGACGGTCTGCTTTCTCAAGAGGAAATGGCAAAGCTCGCGATCCTATCAAAACGATTTGGACTGACGCAGAAAGATTTAAAAAAACTCTCCGTTCCGAACAAGAAAGAAATCCTTGCCAGTGCACTCGCTTCAATCAAAGCACGGGGTGAAATCCTGGAAGGTGACGAAGAGTATATTCGCTCGTTGGCAAATTTCATAAATGCGGAGGACCTACTCAAACCCTGTATTATGGACCTGGAACTTTACTCCCGCATTTTCGAGATCCGTAAGGGTAATCTTCCCATATATGATTCAAACGAGTTCATTCTGCAGCCGGGTGAGAAGCTTCACTATGCCCTTCCCATCACTTTTCAGCAACGGATCAGCAATAAGCTCAAGAAATTGAATGGTACCTTATTTGTAGGAGGCCTTAGACTCCGTTTTGTCGGATTACATAAGTCTCACGAAGTACATTATAAAAATATTTTTGATATCCAATTTCAATACCAGCGAACACCTAAACTTATCCTGTCTGTCTCTTCTGGAAAAGGAGGCGGAGAATATCGACTTCAGGGGAAAGTTGATCCTGGAATTCTGTTTGAATTGCAGGAGGCCATTATGTTTCTCATTCGTAAGTCGCGGGGGCTGGAAAAGACAGGTCCCCGTGATACCCGTTATATTCCGGATGAAGTAAGAAGCGAAGTCTGGTATCGAGATGGCGGTCGCTGCGTTATCTGTAATGCAGCTGAGTATCTTGAATTTGACCATATCATTCCCTTATCCAAGGGTGGATCAACATCTACAGAAAACCTGCAGATCCTGTGTAGAAAATGTAACTCTGAAAAAAGTGACTCAATTTAATTAATCTCACTATGAACAAACCTACAAAATCAACAAATGCATTTTTCACTTTTTTAGATCATTTCAGTTTCATAGAAGACGACTCCAGCTCTTATGAAATTGGAATTACAGATGAAGGTTTTTCCTATCTGGATCTTGCTTCGGATAAAAAAGTAAAAGCAATCTCTTTTGAAGAGAAACAAAAACGAGAAACGGGGGCTTCTCTGGACGGTTCGAAACGTGCTCGTGGCCAATCAAATATCAGTAAAGTAGAAATGGTAGAGCATGATGAAGTCTGTTTTGATACAGACCTGATGGCGATCCTCAGGGACATTGAAATGAGAAAGAAGAATAAACCCTATATGCCCTGGGCAATCGGATTTATTTCTTTTTTATATCTACTCTGGTTTATGATCCCGGCTTACGCCACATTCCCAATTGTAGCGATGATATTTACAGGACTTTTTCTTATACCAGGAAGCATTTTTGTTTTAGTTAATGTTGCTAACCTGGATCATTCCAGAAGACATGTGCAATTTTCTTATCGTATTGAAGGAAAAGGTGAAACGGCATTCAACTATATCAATGAATCGATTACTTCACTCAGAAACTGTGGATCTGTTTTACTCTATAAAGGTCGTCGCCACTTTGAGGATTCCAGATATTCGGGTGGAGCCAAGGACCAGCCAGAATTTGCAAATGTAACCTTTTCCTCAGACCGCCCACCCTTATTAGATTTAGACTTTAACGTCTGGCATATGAATGCATTTCAGAAAGATTTTTATTTCATGCCGGATCACATCCTGGTTTTTCAGGGAGCCCAGGCCGGCGGTATCAGCTACGCTAATTTAAAATTCACAGTTGATTCTGAAATTTTACAAGAACGCGGTTTGATAAAAAGAACACATGACACGAATGTAGTGGGGAGTACCTGGCGTTTCGTAAACAATGATGGTTCACCTGACAAGCGGTTTAATAATAATGTCGAAATTCCGGAAATGAAGTATGGCATATTAAAGCTGGAGGGCTCCGGAATTGATCTAGCACTCTATGCAAGCAATCAGAGTGTATCTGACCTCGTTCCTGACAGCTTTTCAGACATGCAGCAACTGGCTCAGAAACCAGTTCAAAAAGTTGCAGAAGCACGCCGCGCACAGGCAATAGCAAGACGTAAAAACCGTTCGGAACAGAAGTTCCAGACGATTCTTAACGCCTTATGTTGCATGATGTATGCCGACCGTAAATCATCACTCGAAGAGCGACAGAAAATCATCAAAATAATGATGCGGATTAAATCTCCATGGAATGAAGCAGAGATAGATGAACGGATGCGAAAATTCGTATTGAATGCCAAAAGCAATGGTTATGATTCCATTTTAGATGAGACCTGTAAAGAATTAGAAGCGATTTCAGATCCTCGACAACAAGAAGCCATTAAAAAATGTTTAGATAATATTGCTTCTGCCGATGGAAAAATTGAGAAACAGGAACGCGAGCTTAGAAATCGGTTTCATTCAATCTTAGATGCCGATTAGAAATCGTAAAAGAATCAGAACAGTCCTGCCCCATTGCATGCCTCGTCCTTGAAGCACACACTCACGGATGCCACAGTGCTTTGCCTTTGTATTTTGTGCCGATGGGGTAGCGGGTGTCGGGGACTGCTGCTGTGTTCATGATCTCGTTGATCCGCTGGACGACCTGGGGATGTTTGTCGGCGACGTCTCTGGATTCGCTCAGGTCCTGGTCTAAATTGTAAAGGGCGATTTCTCCCTGCTGGCCGTGGCGGATGCCTTTCCAGTGGTTCCAGCGTACCGCCTGGTCATAGCGGGCGCGGCAGTGGCCGTAGTCCCAGTAGAGATAGTCGCGTTTGACTTTGAGGGGTTCGCCTCGCAAGGCCGGCAGTAGGGAGACGCCATCCCGATCTGCGGGAACCTGTGCGCCCGCCAGTTCGGCAAAGGTGGGCAGCATGTCCTGGAAGGCGATGACTTCGTTGCTCACTTTGCCTGCGGGAATGGTGCCGGTCCAGCGTGCGATGAACGGGACACGGATTCCCCCTTCGGTGAGATCGCGTTTAAAACCGCGCAACGGGCCGTTCGTGTGGAGTTGCGCGGGAACGCCTCTGTGGCCGCCGTTATCGCTGGTGAAAATAATCAGCGTCCGCTCGCTTAGCTGAAGCTCATTCACCAGAGACATGATCCGTCCCACATCGCGGTCCAGCCTGTGAATCATCGCGGCATATTTTTTCGATTTCGCATCCCAGTCCCGGTCGGAATAAGGTTCTGTGTCGGGTACCGCCAGGCCGTGCGGGTCTTCTGCTTTCGCGGAAAAGTGAGGCAGCGTATAAGCCGCATACAGGAAGAAAGGCTGGGCGGCGGAGTCGCGAATAAACTGCAGCGCGCGTTCGGTGAGCAGATCATGACTGTATTGCTGCCGGGATTGGGTGTTCCCCGTCAGTTCCAGGCGGCCCTCATTGTCGTCCAGATACTCGGTAAAGTAATAATGCGCGTGATCCTGATTCAGATAGCCGAACCACATGTCGAAACCCTGGTTCGTGGCCCGTCCGACCGTGCCGGCATCTCCCAGGGACCATTTTCCCACGCCACCACAGCGGTAACCAGACTTTTGCAGGACCTCCGCGATGGTCACATCACGTTCCTGCAGATAGGTCGGGTAATGCGGGATATTGTCCCGTGCGGGACCGTGTCCGTTGTGGAGTCCGGTCAGCAGCACGGCCCGCGAAGCCGTACAGACGGAACCGCCCGCATAGGCTTGTGTGAACCGCATTCCCTGGGCGGCTAACTGGTCGATGTGCGGCGTTTTCATCAGCTTCTGACCGTAACAGCCCAGGTCTCCATAACCCAGATCGTCGGCAAGTATAAATACAATATTAGGTACACTCTTTTTTTTGGAAGAAAATGCTATTTTATGTGAACCAATTGCAATATATAATGTCAGAGCAGTAAGGATGAGTGTAGTTATATTATGTAGTAAATCTGTATTAGATGCTTTTACATCAAGCTGGGGAAACTCTGCTGCAGGTTGCATGATGGCTCCAGTAAAAGTGATTCTTTTAGGGAATTACAATTTGATACCCTCCAGTATCAGCCAACGGAACCACCGGGTCAAGCACATCATGCCTCGAATCATTTTTGATGAAGCGGAATAGAATGAAACAGAAACGAACTAAACGACGTCAGTCACATGGTTCCGCCTGGCATTGGAAGCAGACGGACTGCTGGTATTATACCGAGCCAGGTACTAAAAAACGGATTGCGCTGTTCGATGAAAAAGGCGAGCGAATTCGTGGTAAGAAACAAAAACGCGAAGCCGAAATCTCACTAGCCAGAGAAAAACTAACCTGGTCTGATGAAGCAAATAATCATGCAAATCATGGTCCCTGGTTGGTAGCACGGGTTTGTTCTGAATATCTGCAGTACTGTGAACGCAGTCTGGAGAAAAACACAATGAGCAAAGGGCACTATATTAACTCAGTTTCCTGGCTGAATGACCTTTGCGGGTACAGTGGCGCACTTCCGGTTTCTGAGCTCAAAAAAGGGCATGTGCAGGAATGGATAGATAGTCACGAGACTTGGAAGAGCCCAGCCACACGTCGAGGTGTGATTGCCGTTGTGAATGCCGCATTTAATCGCGCTGAAGAGATGTTCGGAGTGGTCAATCCGATAAAAGGACTCAAGAAGCCGAAAGAAAATCCACGTCTGGCTTCTTTCTCTCCCGAAGAAGAGCAGGCTTTGTACGATAATTGTGAGCCCTGTTTCAGCAATTTTCTATTTGCTGCGATTCATACCGGACTGCGTCCTTTTAGTGAGCTGGCCCGTTTGACGGCTGATGATATTGAGGAACACGATCGCGGCATGATGTGGAGGGTGTATGCCAGCAAGACTGATAAGACGCGGAAGATTCCGGTCCGACCAGAGATAGCAAAGCTCACGCGTCAGTTGATGAAAACAGCCCCTAAGGGATCAGGGAAACCCCTCTTTCGAAATACCCAAGGAAATCCCTGGAAACGCATGAATGGTGTTCTGAGATTTATAAATTTAAAGAAAAAACTGAAATGGAATGATGATCCAGTCAAAGGCAAGTATTCCTGCTATACGTGCCGTCACACGTTCGTGCATCGGATGTTGTCCGGATATTGGACAGAGGGAAAAGGCGCCTCGATCGAAACAGTGGCTGAACTCATCGGTGACACACCCACGACCGCTTTTCGGCACTATGGCCGGGAATGGGCTCAGAACTACCAGGACCCCTTATGGAACGCTATTGGTGAAGGGCCTGCTGCAGCCAAGGGTAGACAGCCTAAAACAAAACAAAAGCAGAACAAGGGCACTCATAAATCCAGCAAATCAGGTAGCACAAACTCGAGACGTAAAGTTGCTTCAACAAAGACAAAATAAGGACCCTGTTGATCGATGGCAGAAAAATCAAAGCCCCGCCAAAGGCGTTCCCGCGGTCGTGCCTGGTACTGGCAGCAGACGGATTCCTGGTATTTCACGCCACCGGGTACCAAAAAACGTTTGCGGCTTGTTGATACGACAGGTCGTCCAATTCGCGGAAAGGATAACAGTCAGCTTGCTGAACTGTCGCTGGCCCGGGTGAAAGCTGATGGAAGATGGTTGCCGACTCCAGAACAGAAGAGTAAGGAGCTGATCCAAGTTGCCAAGGTCTGCTCACGTTTCTTGGAGCATTGTGACTCTCGGTTTAAACATGGCAACCTCAGCTCGGATTATCATGCTGAGGTGACTCGGTATCTGAATGAATTATGTGCTTACTGTGGTGCTATGGCCGTGGACGAATTACAGAAAGGGCACATTCAGCATTGGATAGAAAGCCATCCTACCTGGAAGTCGACGGCGACGCAGCGGAATGCGTTGAGTATCGTGATGGCAGCCTTTAATTTTTACGCAGAGGAAGTCGGCTCCATTCACAATCCCCTGGTGGGAATGCAAAAACCACCGCAGTGCCCACGACTCCATTCTTTCAGTGAAGAAGATGAGCAATTATTGTATTCCGCGACCGATGATTATTTTGGCAATTTCCTGTTTGCCGGGATCCATACCGGATTACGGCCTTTCTGTGAACTAGCCCGCGTTACTGCCGATGACGTCATCGAATCTGAGCGGGGCATGCAATGGCGGGTCTATGCCAGCAAAACCGGGAAGACACGTACTATTCCTGTACGGTCTGAGGTCGCTGAATTGACGCGGCAATTGATGGATGAAGTGGGAGCTGACCCCACAACGAGTCTTTTTCGGAATTCACGAGGGGGGGCCTGGACGAAAGTCGCTGGCGTGCAACGTTTCCGTAAAATACGACAGGATCTGGGATGGCTCAATGATTCGCTCCGAAAGCAGTATTCGAGTTATACCTGCCGCCACACCTTCGCGCACCGGATGCTCGCTGGCTACTGGAATGACGGGCAGGGATGTTCCATTGAAGTTTTAGCTGAGTTGATGGGGGATACTCCTAAAGTGGCCTTTGATCATTATGGCCGTGAGTGGGGGCAGCATTATCAGGAACCACTATGGACGGCAATTGGAATGTAAATCATGCTCTGAAATAAGCTTCAGTTCGCTATTATTCAGCTGGAACTGCCCGGTATCAGTCTACTCTGTTCAGGCGGAAGTGATACTGGGGGTATTTATTTAGACTAATCAGGACGCCCCAGCGGTACTGTAATTCCCGGGAAATGCTGGGATCGTGTGGGCAGTCGCCGCTGAACTCTCAACTGAGGCTTCACACGCATTTCTTCCTTAAGTCGTTTAATTTCGCTTATTTCGATACGAATCCGGCCCTGTCCTCGCCGACCTCCTTGAAAGTATTTGATTTCCACAGCAGTTCCGCGAAGCACAAATTCACCACGGTCTGACTGCGCAAGCCAGTCGTAAAACGTCAGGACCGAAATCCCGAGTTCTTCTGCTGCCTGCTGTGCTGTCAACCAGTCTGTTGCCATGTCCGACCCGAATGCCGATACAAAGTGATGATATTGTTGACCCAGTGGTCATCTCGATCATCAGATTGTCGCAATTGAAGGTCGCACAATTGTCGCATGATGCGACATTTGACTGCTTGAGGAAGATTATTGAGAAAAAAGTTATATAACGAGCCTGCGAAGCACCCGTTTAGCGGGACAGAAAAAAACTTCTTACTATAAAGATGAACCTTTATTTTGCAATGGTGAACATAAATATTAAAAGGCGGTCTAGGTTCAATAGAAAAATGTTACTGTCCGATTATCTCGATTGGACTAACATGCGTTGAAATGGAGCCGGATTCTGTTGTAAGTGATCCGTTTTACCTCGATCTTAAGTTAGAGTTGATACTTTGATGAATAATTTATTGTTGGCATTGCAGGGCTTTGAGGATTTAGGTCCTCTTCAAGAAATAAATATGACAGAGGAGAAATCAGATCGTGTTGAAGCGTGGTTAAAAGAAGACGTTTGTCCTGCTGTAGAAGATTTGATTAATAACCGGACTTTTCAATCAAATACCCTTTGGTCTGCTTCACACTTAAGTAAAGGTGCGGAGACGCGAGAACGCAAACTCTTGGAACGCGTCGACTACCTTTTGGTTAAATTGGCGGGTCAGATTAAGACATGTCTGCCGTTATTGGATCAGCCAACACTGACTGAATTTCAGCTTAATTCTATAGAGTTTATGGCTGAAAAACCCTGGTTCGATCTTGTCAACACGGAAGATTTCGTATTACCGACACAGTGTCTGATGTTAAATATACCTAACAAACAGCATACACTCAATTTTCGAAAATTCAAACAGATAAAAACTCCAGGTGATCACGTCTGCGACAGTATGTTTGCCCGCATTGACTATTGGAAAAAGTTTTTAGAACAAATAAGTAGAGTCTGTTTCAGATCAAAATCGATAGATAATGTGCAATGCAAGAAAGAATTCTCGTCTCTTATGTATTGTATGGGGCAATTAGATCCCTTGATTGAGGATTTGAAAAAAGCTTGTCTAAAGCCCAAACAAAAAAAGCTCCGGGATGCCTGTGTTACTTTGTCATTGGTTTATTTGTCTTATGCAGATAATCCTGAGGCGGACTGGCTCCTGCGAGATTCAAGTGAAGCAGAAGTGATATCACAACGGTTTCGAGGAAATGCCGTGCGGCCTTTAGGCGAAATCCTGCATGTGGAAAAACGACCAAATGGTTCCTTCGTACTTATCAAGAAGGAGACCGCTTTACTTTGTATTCCTTCGGCGATCCGAAAAATTGCTCAAGCTTTAACAGACGTCAAAACTATTTATGAAGTCCCGGATGATCCTGATGATTTAATCGACTGGGCTTGTTCGCATGCTCGTCTGGTTTTAGTAGATCATTCACCACGGCAGGTTTTCTGGGATGGTGAACGGATCGAAAGTGGCTGGGATACACATCCGGTTCCCTGGAATTTGCTGTGGATACTGGCCAGCAATCCTGGAATAGCAGTTGATCAGGGAATGTTATCAAACCCCAAGAAGCAATCGATTCGTTCAAGACGGGACCGACTTAAAGATTTGCTTGAGAGATTCGATGTAGTAAACCAACTGATTAAAACTGTTCGCGGACAAGGATATCGTCTGGAATTAGACAGAAACAATATTATCTTATTGGAATCGACTGGACTTGGATGTCTGGAAATAATTCCGACTAGAAATGCGAGCAGAAATTTCCCCTAAGGATTTTCCGACTTTAAAGATGCTCTTCCCGAAAGATTAGTATTCGCGACGTTGCCATCTAAATTACTGCGATTTTTGCGGCATATACCATGAGGGCAGATTAGCTGTTTGGCTGCATATCCAGGACTTTTCCGGCAGCATCTGGACTAAGTGTTTCCCCCGAAAAAACTTGCAGGGGGGGGGCTGGCTTAACTGTGCCAGGTCGGCATTTCGGAAAAATATTTCTTTAAGTTCTAATTATTCACTCAAATGTCGCACGATGCGACAATGATGCGACACTTTGTCTACATACTTAAACCTCGACAGAACGTGTCCCGTTTAGATTTCTTCGACGTTCGAAGATTGCCCATTGGGTCGGTACACAACTTACTTAGAAGAGTTTTACGATGAAAACGCATTTTACACCAAACATTAGACCTGCTTGTGAACAGAGCATACATGATTGCGGGGAACAAGTTGAAAAAGTAGAGAGGGCCATTGATTGTATTGCAGCTGAATTTCACGAGATACTTCCATTAGCGAAAGCTTCGAAGAATGGTGCACTCTATGCTCGCGATTCAGTTCAGCAGACTTCGATTACAAAACAAGTTCGCAGGATATACGAAATTGCTGTCAATAAAGGAATTTATATTCCACGGGAATATGTTTTCATTGACCAGACAGTTACCGGGCAACAACATTCTCGACCAGGACTAAATCAGTTGAGAGTTGCCCTGGAGAATCAGTCAGTAGATATCCTTATGGTGTTCTCTGCTTCTCGACTTTATCGCGATTGCTCCAGTCTGATGCAATTTATCGGGCGGAATAGTGTTCAGGGAGGGATTCAAATCATCTCCGTAGACACATAGTTGTTAGACTCTCAACAATTTGTGGCATAAGTGCCTTTGTTATTGATCCAGAAAGGGAGTTCATAGTAAGTTCTTTGACTTTGGCTCCTAGTATCGGGCTGTTGGAGAATTATTACGTCAAAGAATATCAGACCAGGTATACCTGGTCTGATATTCTTATAAACTCCCTCGTTTCTGGTTCTTCAAACTACGATGAGAGGGATGCCGCCCGGAGTAACCCTTCCACCAGGAATCCAGTTTTTCCTGAAATCATCCTATGACAGGTACCGGCGTTGATTTTAACGCGCCTGTCGCAGTCGACCATCAAGACTTCGGCAGTGTTCGACGCGCTGATAATATTAGGATGGCCGAGGTCTCTGGTCGAATGCTGGTGTAAGCCACATGAACCAGGTGGTCCGACGCGCGAACTGCGCCAATATGATTTTGTAAGCCTCGTCGATAAAGTAGGGGAACTGCAGCGTTAAAGGGAACCGCCATGTACGAAACCGTACGCACGGTGGTGTGGGAGGACGGGGGAGCCATCCCCTCCTACCCGATTCACCTTCCTAGCCGTACAGAGTTGAAGCAAGCTCAGATCCCCCATGGAGATTCAAATAGAATTACAACCAATATTAACTGTAATGTAGAAATTATAGTTAATTCGACTGGATTTTCTTGAAACAACTTAACATACCTGAGTCTTGAAAGGCTGCAGTTTCTGAATAAACGCACTTGTTCAAGGGGCAACAGCTACTGTCGACGAATGGTCATTTTTTATTGTCCATAAGAATCGTCTGGAGCTTTTCGACAAAATCACTCAGTACTAGCCCCAGTGCTTCGCAGACATCATATAGCTCCAGAATGTCCAGTCGGCGTTCGCCAGATTCATATTTGCTGACGAATGATTGGGGGCGTCCCAGGCGTTCCGCCACATCATCCTGCCGCAGGCCTGCTCCTTTCCTGGTTTTTCGCAATAAATCGAGCAGTATGCTCTGCCGTTGTGTGTATAAATTCTTTTTCAAACTCCCCGTACCTCCTAAAAAAGTACGGGGAGAGTACATCCCACTTGAGGATATCCCATTGCAGGATATAATGGGCCGGTCGAAGAAACCTTTTTCTCAAGGGGAATCAATGTTTGGAGTACTGAAACCACAACGAAAACTATTAAGTGAGTCAGAGAACAGACGCCACATGTCAGCGTACTGCAGCTTGTGTGGGCTATTAAGCAGTCAATACGGTCTGAAATCCCGGATGCTGGTTGTGCATGACATTGCCACCCTGTGGTGGTTGCTGGAATCTCCTTCCAGTGCAAACAAAGAAAAGATCCCTGTTGGGAATTGTTTACGAGGTGGGGCTGGCAAGTTAAAAAAGGATGGTGTTTCTGAACTACAGAAGTTTTTAGCAGCAATGAGTGTTTACACCATTGGCATCAAAGTAAAAATGATATTGCAGATGGCAGTTCCTGGAAAAACCGGATATCAAATTGGATGTATTCAGATCAGTTCGCAAAAGCTCGAACTGATCTGATCGAAGTGGGATTCGATGTCGAGCATCTGGAGCGGATTTTGAACGCTCAGTGTGATTTGGAGAGTAAAAGAGAAAAGGATTTCGAGGTAGCATCAGGCCCCACGTCTCTGGCTTATGGACTGGTTGCCAGAAAAATCACCAAACGGTGCTATTCCCATTTTACCGAAGAACAGGCACAACAAATTGGAGAAGCTCTGGGACGTACTGTTTACCTGGCAGATGCGATCCGCGATTTTTCAGAGGATCAAGGGACATCATTTAACCCTCTTTGCATTGAGACTGGGCCAAAATTCCAAACATTGCCAGCAGCTTTAAAAAACAACGTGTTGAGCTATATTAGCACTCATATGAAAGAAGCAAGTAACCTGATAGATCAGGCAGAAGAAGGGCTGAAACGGTCCTGGCATGCTGTAGAACGTTCGCTTTTAGCAGCCGCTGGTGTCAGTGACCAGAAGAGTATCACACTCTATTCCAGTTGTTGTATCCCCTGTGGTGACGGCGCAATTGTTGTTGATAGCGAAGAATGTAGCCAAGCACTCACTGGCTGTGCATGCTGCGCTATTTGCTGCTGTCTGTTTTGCAAATATGCATAATAGTCCCATAAGTCCGATGCTGAAGATCCTCAGAATTGTTTAAACCCATTTGCAATCGCCCACTTTTTCTGGGGAGCTTCATTTTGTAATAGCAATACCGCTGAATTTATTGTGAGAACACAATTTGCATGTCTTTCGCATCAGAATCAGTAAGGAATTTTCCCCAATCGTCATGTTTTACCGTTTATACTTCTCAAACACCTAAATTTTGGCCAAAAACGTGTCAAGATAAATAGGATTATATGCAGCGTGTTAGCATTCAGGTTGAGCGGTTTTTCGCGGTACTCAACACGCGGCATATGATCTATTGGACTGAACCGCAGGGGCGTTTTCGACTATGGAGATTGAATGCCCGCAGGGTGAAAACAGCGTTCTGTTTTCTCTATGATTGCGGACGTTTTTTCCCGACGGGATCGTTCGCTCAAGTATCGAGACAGGCCGCTCCGGCGGATTGTAGTTGCCAGGATGGTTGTGCGGGGCTCTCGGGAGAGGTACCCGTCACCGGCGCAGACCCCGACCGAAACACTCCGCGAAAAGAGATCGAAACAACGAACAGATTCTCTTCCTGAGAGTTCATGATGTGTCACAGACCTCCCAGAGTTCGGAAGCCGACAGCGAGGCACGTACCGCAATAGGAGTAGGAAGTCGCTCCCAGCGGGAGGGCAGTTCCTGCGACCTGTGAAGCGAGGCATAGCCACAGGAGGGACAGATTGCAGACGACTCCCCGGGAACAGGAGACTCTTCAAGGGATTGTTTTTCGGCCGGAGGCGTCGCTCCTTCCAGTAGTTCACGGCACAGTGCGATCTTTTCTGCCCGAAAGCGGTCGGCCAGAAAGCCGTAATGCCGATTCCGCCCGTCCGGAAGCACGTGCTGCAGGACCCGGTGGACCAACTGTATTTGGGGCAAGGATACACCGAAACTGATGCGGAAGAAACTGTTGACTTAAGGTTGGGGCAGTGCGGGTTTAGCGGTGTGATGATAGGTGCCTGAGTGCAGGCTCATCACATCATTCTCCAGTCTGGTAGCCCCTTCTTCATCTCCCTGGTTACTCGTTTGGGATCGAACTTGTCTGGATCAAATGAACCGCCCCATTCCATGAACTCTTCGTGACGTTCATGCTGCGGGTCGGCCAGAGCCTCCAGATACTCAGGGTAACCCCAAACCCCGCCAATGTCTTCGGGGGGACAGGCTTGCTCGCCTTCCAGGCAGAGCGGGTACTTTCTGTTCTTCTGCAGCGGAGGACGGCCTTCAAATAAGACTTCATGTTCCCAGCTATCTCCAAAGTCGTATACATACTTGAAAGAAAACCGCTTCTTTGTCCGGGGGAGAATCTGACTGAGAATCTGACTGAGAATCGTGGCTGTCGAGTCGAAGCAATCAAAATCTCCGAAACCATCGTCGAGGAGATCAGGGGCACCATACCGTTCCCCCTTGATCACGAACTGATGCAGGTGCGAGTTGGTCCAGCCCATTGCGGCCTGGATGTGTTCGTGCAGTTTGTCGAGTGTGCAATCCTGAACCTGAATCCGCCTCCAGATTCTCCAGTTGTTCAGCCTTCGCCATGATTCCCTCTTCGAGCTGATCCATCAAGTGGCCAGCAACCATGAGCAGTGCCACCTGATTTTGCGGCTCGCCATCCGGCAGATCCCCCGCCAGAGACATTGTTATGCTGGCAACTTCCGCCACGGTGACAGGCTTCTCCTTCATCAGCTTATTCTTGATGGTCTTCGACAGGCTGGGAATCAGCAGCAGAACATCTCGCTGTTCCGGTTCCAGCGAGAAAGTTTCGAGCGGTTTTGTTTTGATGCGAAGTTGCTCAGCGGCCATCAGCGCTATTGTTGCAAATTCAGCGATCTGCACTGCCTGATCGGAAATCATCCTTATCTTGTGTGC